>Ga0207660_10001042_pt1 | contig 18335 bp, 16 predicted proteins | sample KBSC73BmetaG_FD_184335 | JGI IMG/M metagenome (GOLD analysis project Ga0207660, IMG submission 184335) | Corn rhizosphere microbial communities from Kellogg Biological Station, Michigan, USA - KBS C7-3B metaG (SPAdes) (version 2) | ecosystem: Host-associated > Plants > Roots > Rhizosphere ... | reverse complement strand
TTCGCATTTCTGTCCGCGGTGCGGGACGGGGGCAAGGAAGGGTGAGTCCGTCTCCACCAGCATCTGGTCCGCCGGCAGCCATTTGGCCGTCGCCTGGAGATCCTGGGCATTCTTGAAGGTCACGATCCCCGAAAGAGACACGTAGAAGCCAAGATCGAGGCCCTTCCGCGCCAGCTCGGCCGAACCGGTAAAGCAATGCAGGACGCCGGTGATCCCCCCCTCCTTCACCGCCCGCTCGAGAATCTCGGCCGTGTCCTCCTCCGCCTCGCGGGTGTGGACGACAAGCGGCAGCCCGGACTCGCGCGCCGCGTCGATATGCGCCTGGAAGCGCTCGCGCTGTGCCGCGCGGTCCGACTTGTCGTAATAATAATCGAGCCCGCACTCGCCGATGGCGACCACCCGAGGATTGCCGGCCGCCTCGACGAGCGCCGCGGCGCCGAGGTCGGGATGCGCGTCCGCCTCGTGTGGATGGACTCCGACGCTGGCCCAGACGTCAGGCTCGCGCTCGGCGACGGCGACGATGTCGTCCCACTCGCGCTGGCGCGTGGAGATGTTGAGGAATCCTGCGACGCCGCGTTTGCGTGCATTCTGAAGAATTTCCGCCTGGCGCTCGACGAGGCCTTCGTAATTGAGGTGGCAGTGGCTGTCGATCAGCCTCATGCGGCCGCCTCCGGCTCCGTCTCCAGCGCGAGCCGGGGGAACAGCGGCACCGGCTGCGCGAGCTTGAACTCGCTTTCCGCAAGCGGCGAATACCAGTGCGTCATGATGCCTTCGAAGCTGCGCAGCTTCGGATCGACGCCCATTGCATCGAGCAGCCGGTCGGCGCTGCCCGGAATCACCGGCCGGATCGCGACCGCCAGGATGGCGATGCAGATAAAGAGCGTCGCGAGCACCGTCTCCATCCGCTCGTGGTCGCTCTTGCGAAGCGCCCAGGGCGCCTGATCGTCGATATAGGCGTTGCAGGCGAAGACTGCGTGGATCCACGTTTCGCAGGCCTTGGAGAGTGCGAGCTCGCCGTAGGCCGCGGGCATGGTCTTACTCGCTGCGCCGCAGACGACATCGAACAGCGCATTGTCGGCATCGTTGTGGCCATGGATCTCCGGGAGCCCGCCACCGCAATTTCGGACGATCTGCGTGAGGACGCGCTGGGCCAGATTGCCGAAGCTGTTCGCGAGTTCCGCATTGGCGCGGTTGACGATGGCTTCGGCACTGTAGCTTCCGTCCTGTCCGAAGGTGACTTCACGAAGCAGGAAATAGCGGAGCGCGTCGACGCCGAAGCGGTCGGCCAACACTATCGGGTCGACGACGTTGCCGACGCTCTTCGACATCTTCTCGCCCCTGCTCAGCAGGAAGCCGTGGCCGAAAACCTGCTTCGGAAGCGCGATTCCCGCGCTCATCAGGAAGGCCGGCCAATAGACCGCGTGGAAACGGACCACGTCCTTGCCGATCAAGTGGACGTCGGCGGGCCAGAAGCGGCGCCACAGCTCGGTATCGTCGGGATAGCCGAGACCCGTGATGTAGTTGGTGAGCGCATCGAGCCAGACGTACATCACATGATCGCCGCTGCCCGGCACCGGAACGCCCCAGTCGAAGCTGGTGCGCGAGATGCTGAGGTCTTTGAGGCCGCCTTCGACGAAGCGGACGACCTCGTTGCGGCGGCTGTCCGGCTGGAGGAAATCGGGATGGGCGGCATAATGGTCCAGGAGGGGCTGCTGGTATTTGGACAGGCGGAAGAACCAGCTCTCCTCGACCGTCCACTCGACGGGCGTGCCCTGGGGCGAGAGCTTCTCATCGCCCTCGCCTTCGACCAGCTCCTCTTCCTCGTAATAGGCCTCGTCGCGGACCGAGTACCAACCCTCGTAGCGGCCGAGATAGAGGTCCCCCCTCTCCTCCATCGCTTTCCAGATTGCCTGGCTGGCGCGGTAATGATCGGGCTGCGATGTGCGGATGAAACGATCGTATGAGACATTAAGTGTGTCGCACATACCCTGGAAAAGGCGAGACATCTTGTCGGCCAGCGCTCGTGGTTCGACGCCTTCGCCGCGGGCTGCCTGGGCCATTTTCAGGCCGTGCTCGTCGGTTCCGGTCTGGAATCGGACGTCGCGACCCTGCTGACGCTGGAAGCGCGCGATCGTATCGGCGGCAATGGCTTCATAGGCGTGGCCGATATGCGGCGGCCCGTTCGGGTAACTAATCGCAGTGGTGATGTAGAAGGGCTCGGACATGCTCGCGCCGCCCTAGCCGCCCGCCCCTAGCGCTTCAAGGAAGGCTGCCCGGGTACCGCGGCCATGATTCCGCCCATCTGGAACACCGTCGCCGCGGGATCGAGCGACACGCGGGGCGCCACGGCGGCAAGCTCGCGCGCCTTCGCATAGGCGTCCAGGGCTCGCTCCAGCAGATCGCCGCGAAGATTGCGCGCCTCGCGGGCGATCAGCGAAGGGGCAAGCTCGAGGAAAGCCGCGTAACGCTCGGCCGACGCCTTTTTCCCGAGCTCGCTGGCGAGCTCCGTCCGGCGCGCATTGGTCGGGTCTCCCTCGCGAAGTATGGCGAGCGCCGACTCCTCCAGCTTCGCGAGCCCCAGCTCGGCGAACGCCAGCGCCCGCCCCGCCGAGCCAAAGGACATGGCAATGATCTGCTTGCTTTCGGCGGCATTCAGACCGGGCGATTGCGCCTCGAGGATCGACGTCATGGCGTCATCGCCGAGCGCATCGAAATGGAGCAGCCGGCAGCGCGAGCGGATCGTTGGCAGGAGCCGGCCCGGCGCGTGGCTGACGAGAAAGAACAACGTGTGGGCAGGAGGCTCCTCGAGCATCTTCAAGAGCGCGTTCGCGCCCGAAGGCTCGAGATCGTCGACTGTGTCGATCACGGCCACCCGCCACGGCGACAGTGCCGCGCTAAGGGACATGAATTCGCCAAGCTCTCGGACCTGGTCGACCTTGATGTTGCGGTTCAGGTTGCCCTTGTCGTTCAGCTCCCGCTTCAGCCAGCGCATGTCGGGGTGGCTGCCGGCGTCCACCAGCTTCACGATAGGGTGGTCATCGGGCGCTTCGATGCCCGGCAGCTGCACAAGTGGTCCTGCTGCATCGGCGAGCACGCGCCGCGCCGCTGCCCGCGCGAAGCTCGCCTTGCCGACGCCCTTCGGCCCGGCAAGCAGCCAGCCGTGGTGGAGCTTGCGGCCGCTCCAGGCTTCGGAGAATTGCGCGACGGCCCTGTCCTGCCCGAGAATCACGGCAGAAGGTCCGCGATGGCGTCAAGCAGGCGATGCGTCACTTCTTCGGGCGAGCCCGATGCGTCGATCAGCTTCACCCGCTCCGGCTCCTCGGCGGCAATGATGTGGAAGGCCGCGTCGACCTTGCGATGGTAGTCGTCCGCTCGTCCGCCAATGCGGTCGCTCGCGCCGCCATCCCTTGCGCGGGCGCGGTCGCTTCCCTCTTCGAGCGAGAGGACAAGGGTGCGGTCGGGGAAGACGTCGCCGACCGCCGCAACATTGATCGCGCGTACCGTCTCGATGCCAAGCCCACCGGCGCCGCCCTGATAGGCTAAGGAGCTGTCGGTGAAGCGGTCGCAGAGCACCCAGCGACCATTCTCCAGCGCTGGACGAATCGCTTTTTCCACGTGGTCTGCCCGGGCGGCGGCGAACAGCAGCACCTCAGCCCGCGGTCCCCACCGCTCCGCGGGCCCTTCCAGCAATAGCTCACGGATCCTCTCCGCCCCTTCGCTGCCGCCTGGTTCGCGAGTCACCAGCGGGTCGATGCCGCGCCGGCGGAGCGCGTCGGCGAGCGCCTTCGCCTGCGTCGACTTGCCGACCCCCTCCCCGCCTTCGAGCGTGATGAACCTGCCGCGGCTCGGCACGCTGCTAGATGAGCTGCTTGAGGCCGAGCCAGATGCGGCCGAAGAAGCCTGCCTTGCCGACGTCCTCACCGGCGACCAGCGGGACCACCTGCGGCGCGGTGTCGCCGGTGGTAATCACCAGCTGGGCGACCTCCTGCCCTTTGGCGATCGGCGCCATCAGCGGTCCCTGGTAGCGGATCTTCATCGTCATCGGCTTGTTGGTGAGCGAAAGCCCGGCGGGAACGGTGACGGCAAGATCGTTCGCCGCCACCAGCGGGACCTCGCTGCTGCTTCCCATCTGCACGCTCGCGGTTCCAACCTTGGCGCCGGCCTTGAACAAGGGCTTGTCTTGCCACGCACTGAAGCCCCATTCGATTAGCCGAGTGGATTCCTGCACCCGCTGATTCCAGCTGGACATTCCGGCAAGCACTTCGATCAGCCGCCTGCCGTTCTGGATGGCGGAGCCGGTGAAGCCGTAGCCCGCCTCATCGGTGTGCCCGGTCTTGAGGCCGTCCGCGCCGGGAACGTGACCCAGGATCGGATTGCGGTTCTCCTGGGTGATGTCCTTGCCCGAGCCCATCGTCTTGCCCCAGGTGAAGCTCGGAAGACCATAGAACTCCTTGTAGAGCTTGGGATGGTGCTCGATCGTCGCCTTGGCGAGCGTCGCGAGATCGCGCGCCGTGACGTAAGTGGCGCCGTTGTCGGGCCAACCGTTGGCCGTTCCGAAATGGCTGTTGTTCATCCCCAGCTTCTTTGCCAGCGCGTTCATCTGGTCGGTGAAGGACTGCTCGGTCCCGGCAATGCATTCCGCGAGCACGACCGACGCGTCGTTGCCAGACAATGTCACGATGCCCTTGAGCAGGTTTTCGACGCTGACCTGCTCATTCGGCGAGAGGAACATGGTCGATCCGGCCTGCGGTCCGTGCCATTTCTGCCAGGTCTCCGGCCGGACCGTGCACATCTTGTTCAGCGGAAGCTGACCGCGGTCGATCAGCTCGAATGCGACCTCGGTCGTCATCATCTTGGCGAGCGAAGCCGGCGGGAAACGCGCGTCCGCGTTCTTTGCGTAGAGCACCGCGCCCGAATTGACGTCATACAGGTAGGCAGCCTTGGCCGGCGTATCGAATTGCGGCGCGGACGCGGGCGCTGCGCTGGCGAGAAGAATGGAAGCGGCGGTGGCGAGAAGAATATTGCGCGGCATCGAAGCGGTTCGTTCCCCCGAATTGCGGTTGGTGATTGTACCTGTCTATCGCCGCGCAATCGCGTCCGCCAGAACTCCGACGGAAATCGCATAGAAATTCGAGCAATTGTAATCGAGGATCGCGCGGTAGTTGGTCGTGAGCAGGTAGGCCGTCGCGTTCGGCCCGTCGGGTTCGATCAAGCTGGCCATCTCATTGTCCGGAATCGAGCGATCGATCGGCGTCACTCCGAGCGCGCGCCATTCGCGCATGGTCAGCCAGCGGCTGAGGCGCTTGTAGACTTGCGGGCAGCGCGGTGCCGTGATCCGCGACACGATTGCGTAGCGGTTGAGGCTCGCCGGGGCGCGGACCGGGATTCCCCAGGTGACGTTCGGCTTCCAGCCCGCATCGCGCAGGTAGGCCGCGATCGACGCAAGGCCGTCGAGCTCATTGGCCCAGATGTCGGCATAGCCGTCGCCGTCTCCGTCCGCGCGCAGCCGGAGCACGACCGACGGCATGAACTGCGGATAGCCGGTTGCCCCTGCCCAGCTACCCTTGAGCCGCCAGCGCGGAACGCCCTGGTCGATCAACTTCAAGGCATCGACGAACTCGGTCTCGAAGAGCTCGCGACGGCGGCCGTAATAGCCCAGGCTCGCAAGCGCCTGCAGGAGGTCTGTATTGCCGGTGACGGTGCCGTAGCTCGTCTCCATCCCCCAGATCGCCATCAGGACGGAAGGGTCGACGCCGTACCGGGCGTAGATGCGCATCAGGCCGTCATAATGCTCGCGATAGTTCGCCTGCCCTCGAGAAATCAGCGAGCGGCTGACATGCGCCCGGAGGTAGGGCTCAAGAGCGCCGACCACCCCACCGACGCTATGGGCGACCGGCTCGGTGCGCTCGAGCTGGATCACGTTGTCGTTGATGGAGAGGCCGGGAACGTAGGCGTTCACTGTCGACTCGCGCACGCCCTGCGCGCGTGCAAGCGCGGCAAGGCGTACCTTGTACATGTCCCAGCTGTACGCGGAGGTCTGCACACCCGCACTCAAGACGGCGGCGGGAGCGGTTGGCTGCTGGCCCACCGGCGCCGCCGAGGACACGACCGATGCCGCCGAGGCCGATACCAAAATCCAGGTGCTGATCCCCGACAAAAACGCTCCTCCCTACATCCGAGGCTAGGGGAAAACGTGGAGACGGCCAGCTTGGTTCATCCCGTAGCTTGCACGGCTCGGCTCGGGACGCGATATCGCTCGATATTATCGTGGATGGGTGGCCGAGCGGTTTAAGGCACCGGTCTTGAAAACCGGCGACGTGCAAGCGTCCGTGGGTTCGAATCCCACCCCATCCGCCAATTAGCGCTATTATCGGGCTTGCATTCACGCTACAAATGTAGCACTCTACAAATGTAGCGCGGCGATTCGGCCGCCTGGAACAGGATGAGAAATGCTGAGCAAGCTCCCGCCTCGTGAACGCCAGATCGTCGACATTCTCTATGAGCGTGGACCGGTCCTCGTCTCGGAAATCTGCGAGGCGCTGCCCGATCAGCTGAGCGGTTCGGCGGTGCGGGCCATGCTCAAGCGGCTCGAAGACAAGGGATACGTCCAGCGCAAGGAATCTGATCGCGGGTTCCTCTACAGCCCCGCGGTATCCGAAACCGCGGCCAAGAAATCCGCGCTGAGCGAGATCGTCCGGGTCTTCTTCAACGGCTCGCCGGCAAGCGCCGCGAGCGCGCTTCTCGGGATGTCCGAGAAGCTCAAGGAGGACGAGCTCGACCAGATCGAGCAGATGATCGCCCGCGCCCGCAAGGCGAAAGGAACGAAGTAATGTCCGTGCTGATCGCAATTGCGCTCAAGTCGATACTGATCGGCGGGTTGACGCTCGGCCTGCTCGCGCTGCTCAAGAATCGCTCCGCGGCGGAGCGGTCGTGGGTGGCGCATATCGGCCTGCTTGCACTCATCATCATGGCCTTTGCGCCGCTCGCGCTTCCGCGGTGGACCGTGGACGCCCCTGCCCTCTTCTCCCCGGCGCCGTCACTGGTGCAGCCTAAGGTTGCAACAGCGACTCCGACCGCAGCCGCATCAGATCGCTACGGGACGCTGCCCATCGCCGCGCCTGACTCTGCTCCAGCCGCAGCTGCGGCGGTGAGCCGGATGCCGACGATCAGCGCTATGGAGGCCGCATCGGCCATCTATGCCATTCCCGCGGCGGTCCTTCTCTTCATCACGCTGCTCGCGCTCGGCCGCCTGCTCGCGCTCCGCGCCCGCGCGGAAGTGCTCGTCGACGGTCATTGGCTGACCGCTCTCGCCCGCGCCCAGAAGCGCATGGGGTTCAAGCATGGGACAGCGCTCCTCACCAGCAACGCCCTTGCCTCGCCAGTAAGCTGGGGACTGGTCAGGCCGGTGATCCTGCTCAATAGCCGAGCGGTCGAGGCGTCGAGCGAGGCCGAAGCGATCCTCGCCCACGAGCTGGCCCATGTCGCTCGAATGGACTGGGCGAAGCTGCTCCTGGCCAGGATCGCGACTGCTTTGTTCTGGTTCAACCCGCTGGTGTGGGTGCTCGCCCGCGAGGCGCACCAGCTGCGCGAAGAAACCGCCGACGACGCCGTGCTCGCAGCCAACATCGCCGATACCGATTATGCGCAGTTACTTGTCGGCGTCGCTCGCCACGAATGCCCTGGCCTGCTGCTGGGCGCCCATGGCGTCGCCCCATCGAAAAGCTCGCTTGCGCGCCGCGTCGCGCGAGTCCTGGACGGCAAGTCCGCGCGGGGCCCGGTTGCCCGTGGCTTCGCAGTCGGAGTGTTCGCCGGCGCTGTTCTGGTCGCCGCACCGCTTGCCGCGCTGACGCTGACGCCAGGTGGTCCGACGCTCGCGAAGCCTTCGGCAAGCCGAGCCAGCACCTCGCCGCGTTACTACGGCCGTGCGACGGCCGCGGCGGAAGTTCCAGCTGATCTCGCCCACATCATCGCAAGCGGGGTCTCGACCTCCGTTGCGACGGCCGCTGCCGCCATCGCACCCGCGCAGACCAGGATCGCCTCAATCGCCTCGCCAACGTCGCTGGTCGCTTCGAACGGCGACAGGATCGCCACGAATCCGACCGGTCAAACCGTACTGCATTCAGCTAGCGGAACGATCACCCTGTCGGCTCCGGATTCGAGTGGCCGCAGAAAGGCCGTTCTCAGCGGTCCTGATGGTGTGCTCGTGAGCTATGTCGGCCCCGGCGATATGCCGCCTGTGCCGCCGGCGCCTCCGGTTCCTCCGGAGCGAGCGCAAAAGAGGGCGATCGACCGGGCGATTGAGATGAAGGCGGTGGGTGTCAGCCCGGAATATGTCGCAGCGATGAAGTCGGCGCTCCCCCAGCTGCGGCTGACCGGTGACGACGTCGTCGAGCTCAAGGCCGTTGGTGTCACGCCCGAGTTTATCCAGGAGCTGGCCCGGGAGGGTTATCGCAACGTCAGCGCTGATGACGTTGTCGGCGCTTATGCGGCTGGCGTTCGAACCGACTATATTCGGGCCATGGCCGCCGTCGGCTACCCCCGCCTGCCACTGGAGCAGCTGACGGAGTTGCGGGCGGTGGGCGTCACGCCGAGCGACGTCGAGCGCTTTCGCCGCGCGGGTTTCACCCGCCTTGACGTCGACGAACTCGTGCAGGCCAAGACGCTCAATCTCACGCCCGAGGAGATTCGGGCGAGCCGCGATGGTCCGTGAGCCGCGGCTGACCCGCTTCTGAACTTACCAATAGCTAAATTCGATCGTCGCTTCGGCGGCGCACGGGAGAGCCTTGCCGGCGAATAGGAAGGAGACTGCAATGACCAGAACAATTGCCTCGCAAAGAAGTGCTGGCATCGCCTCGCTGGGCTTTTGGCTTGTCGTCGCCTTCACTCTTGTCTCCTCGGCTTCCGCCGCCGTCGCTGCCGACACGGTGGGCGGAGCAGCGCCAGCTTTCTCGCTCACGCAGCTCAATGGAAAGACGGTCACATCAAAGGCGCTCAAAGGAAAAGTCGTGCTTGTCGACCTCTGGGCGTCCTGGTGCTCACCATGCATTGCCTCGATGGCCGCCATAGCGAAGTTGCAACGCGACTACGGGAACAAGGGGCTGGTCGTCCTTGGGGTCACGCTCGACGATGACAATGCCAAGCTCCACGCTTTCCTCGCACGGCGATCGCCGGGTGTAGTCGTGGTCAAGCCAACCCAGTCGTTCAATCGCGATTACGGCACCCTGCTTCACCTCAAGGGCTATCGGCTCGTCACGCCCGACAAGCTCATTCAGGCCAATCTGCCGACCTGGATCCTGATCGATCGAAAGGGACGGATCGCATCGATCCACCCTTCGTCGAGTCAGGAAAAACAGATGCTTGCCGAAGCCGCGGCCCTGACTTCGCGCCCATGATGAACACATCAAAATTGCTGCTGAACTTCCGTCAAAGGAGACCCGCCATGAACCGCTGTGTCGCTTTTCTTACTGCTTTGCTGCTCGCATTCCTAAGCGTCTCTTCGGCCTGCACAGCCGAACCCGCCGAGTGGATCCATTTCACCCTCGAGCCGCGGTCCGGAGACGGCCTCGTCCAGGCAAGTTTCACGAGCGAGAATGGGGGTCACCATAACAACTGGTCGAGCGGGTTTCGTCCGTCCGACCTGGTCGGACTCGACGTTGCGGGGTTTCGTGGCACCGGTAGCCGTCCCCTCCGCTTTTCCGTGATCCGTGAAGCCGGCCGGGTCGACTGCTCCGGTCACGGCGGCGAAGGCTATGGAGCGGGCTATTGCAGCTTCACCGCCGACCCTGCCTTCCTTCAGCTGCTGGAGAGCCGCGGCATCGGCCGCCCGACGAGAGAGCAGGCGTTCGGGCTTGTGGCGGTCAACGCCCGCCGGGAGCTGATCGACGCGGTTTCCGCGGCGCACTACCCGACCCCTTCGATCGACAACCTGATGGCCCTATCTGCGCTGAACGTGACCGGCGGGTACATCCGCGAGATGGCCCGCGCCGGCTATCGCCCTCGCAGCATCGATTCTCTGATCCAGTTCAAGGCGCTGAACATCACGCCCGACTGGATCGCGGGCTTCGTTCGGATCGGTTATGCGAACGTTCCCGGCGACGAGCTGGTGCAGCTGAAAGCACTGGACATCACCCCCGACTTCATCGCCGCGTTCGACCGCATTGGCTACCGCCACTTGCCGGTCGATCAGCTGGTCCAGCTCAAGGCGCTGAACATCACGCCCGAGTTCGTGCAGCGAATCGCGGCCGTGGATCAATCGCTGCCGCCGGTCGACAAGCTAATCCAGCTGAAGGCGTTCTCGACGAAGCGGTGACCGACGTTCGTCGGGCCGTCCTCTCGGCGGAGCGGCCCGACGAAACGTCTGTCGGTTGGTCGAAGTCGAATGGCGGGCCGGCATTCCACCTCAGAAGCCTCGGCGAAAGTCCAAAGGGGAATGATCATGTCGCTTCGGCTTTTGACCGCGAGCATCGGCATCGCCGCGCTGCTGGCACCCGGCACATCGATGGCGCAGGCAAGTGGCCAGGCGCCAACCCGACCGGCACCAAAGAACTCTCGCGTCACCGCATATGAAGCCGATTTCTTCGCCCAATATGGGCCTCGCACTGCGCTCGACATCGTCCAGCGCATCCCAGGTTTCACCCTCGATCTCGGCGCCAACAACGGAGGCGCGGACATTCGCGGGTTCGCAGGTGTCGCGGGCAATGTCGTCATCAACGGTCAGCGGCCGACGTCGAAATCCGAGCCGCTCGACGCCTATCTTAGCCGCATCCCCGCGAGCCGCGTAAAGCGCGTCGAGGTCGGTCCAGGCGATCTCTATGGTGCCGACTATACGAGCAAGAGCCAGGTCGCGAACCTCATCCTGGTCGAGGGCGGCGGCGGCGGTGTGAGCGGCAATCTCGCCGTCACCGCGGAGCGCCATTACACCGGGAAGATCACTCCGACCGCGAGCGGGGCACTGAGCCTTACCCGCGGGCCTTCGACGTTCAACATCGCCGGCGACACGGCGTGGATCGACGAGACCGAAGAAGGCGCGGACGTGGTCACCGACCCAGTGACTGGCGAGCTCCTCGAGTTCCGCCGAAAGGTCAACGTCACCAATAATTATTCGCCGTTCATATCCGCGGCCTGGTCGCTCGACGAGGGACCCACCGATTCCGCGAACCTCAACTTCCGCTACCATTTCGATCGCCTGCATCTGTTCCAGACGGCTCACGTGTTTCCGGCTGGAGCGCCCGAGCACGACGATACGCTGGTCGAGCACTATCCGACGAAGAGCTATGAGATCGGCGGGGACGTCACCCGGCCGCTCGCAGGCGGAGCAATCAAGCTGGTGGGCCTCGCCACGAGGCAGCGCCGCCACACGCTCGACGAGCTCGACACGGGCAATCTCGGCCACACCGAGGTCGTCGGGGGGTTCCAGCAGCTTTCAGAGTCGCAGCGCAACGAGACGCTCGGGCGCCTTACCTGGAGCAATCCGAAGCTGCTCGGCTTCCAGTTCGAAAGCGGCGCGGAGGTCGCGTGGAACACGCTCGACTTCAACCTCAACCTGTTCGACTTCGACGAGAACGGCGTCAAAACCCGGGTCGACCTTCCGCTCGACAATGCGCGGGTGACCGAGCTTCGCGGCGAGTTCTGGATGAACGGCAGCCGAGCGCTGACAAAGAACCTGCGGATGGACCTCGGCCTCAACTTTGAAACATCGCACCTCAAGGTCAGCGGCGATGCGACCGCGGACCGGCAGTTGAGCTTCCCCAAGCCGAGCATCACGCTCGATTGGGCGGCGGGGGGTGGATGGCACAGTCAGCTCATCCTTCGCCGGACGGTCGCCCAGCTCGACTTTTTCGATTTCATCAGCGTCGCCGATCTCGCGAGCAGCCAGGTCAGCGGCGGAAATGCGAACCTTCAGCCGCAGCGCAGCTGGGAAGGCCGCTTCTCGGTGGAGCACCCGTTGTTCAAGCAGGGCAAGGCGCGGCTCGAGCTCGGTTACAATCTCATCAGCCTGCTCCAGGACCGGATCCTGACGCCGGAAGGCTTCGACGCCCCGGGCAATATCGGGACCGGTCGCCAAGCCTACGCCGACCTTACGCTGGACGCCCCGCTCGACCGCTATTGGAAAGGCCTTCGGGTGAAGCTCCACGGCAATGTCCAGAGCACCCGAGTCCAGGACCCAATCTCGGGAGACCTGCGCGATTTCAGCGGTTTCTTCCCGACCTGGGAGTGGGACGCCGATATTCGGCGTGATCTCGGGCGGCTTTCCTACGGCTTCACCGCCACCGACAATGCGCGAACGACCATCTTCAACACTAACCTGCTGGATACGCGCTGGAACGGCGGCGTGTACGTCAGCGCCTTCGTCGAGTACCGGCCGAGGCCTAGCCAGACGTTGAGAGTCGATTTCAACGACATTTCGAACGTCGGCGGCGGTCGCAACCTGCTCGAATTCTTCCCGAACCGCACGGCGGCCCAGCCTTCGGCGCTCGATCACCGATTCCGCAACAGCCACGTCCGAATCGCGCTCACCTTCAAGCAGAGCTTCGGCGGGAGCGGCGGGGTGGCGAAGTCATAGCAACGGGTTTAAGGACGGCCGCGATTTCTGACATCGCGGGGACCGAACTTGGCGACATCACGCATCGCGGACGCGCACCACCATCATGAGCCCAAGCTGTTGCCGTTCGACTGGCAGGACCCGTTCGACCTCGACCAGCAGCTGACGGACGAGGAGCGGCTCGTCCGCGACACGGCGGAAGCCTATGCGCAGGAGAAGCTGCAGCCGCGCGTCACGTCGGCCTATCCCGAGGAGCGGTTCGACCGCGACATCATGAGCGAGATGGGCGCGCTGGGCCTGCTCGGCGCGACGATCCCGGGCGAATATGGCGGCGCCGGGCTCGGCTATGTCAGTTACGGTCTCATCGCGCGCGCGGTCGAACGCGTGGACAGCGGCTACCGGTCCGCGATGTCAGTCCAATCGAGCCTCGTCATGTATCCGATTCATGCCTACGGATCGGAGGAGCAGCGGCAGAAATATCTTCCCAAGCTCGCGACTGGCGAATGGATCGGCTGCTTCGGCCTGACCGAGCCTGACGCCGGCTCCGATCCCGGAAGCATGCGCACGCGCGCCGAGAAGACGGCGAACGGTTATCGTCTCTCCGGCACTAAGATGTGGATCAGCAACTCGCCGATCGCCGACGTGTTCGTCGTCTGGGCGAAATCGGACGCGCACGGCGGCAAGATTCGCGGCTTCGTCCTGGACAAGGGTTTGGCCGGCCTTTCGGCACCCAAGATCAAGGAGAAGCTGTCGCTGCGCGCCTCGATCACCGGCGAGGTCGTGATGGAGGACGTCGAGGTCGGCGAGGACGCGCTCCTGCCGAACGTCGAAGGCTTGAAGGGGCCGTTCGGCTGCCTCAACCGCGCCCGCTACGGCATTGCCTGGGGATCGATGGGCGCGGCGGAATATTGCTACGCCGCCGCCCGCCAATACACGCTCGACCGCAAGCAGTTCGGAAAGCCCCTCGCCGCCAACCAGCTGGTCCAGCTCAAGCTCGCGAACATGGCGACGGAGATCGCGCTCGGCCTACAAGCCGCGCTTCGGGTCGGCCGCCGTCTCGAGGCCGGGGAGCTCGTCCCCGAGACGATCAGCCTGATTAAGCGCAACAATTGCGGCAACGCGCTCGAGATCGCGCGAACGTCGCGCGACATGCACGGCGGGAATGGGATTTCCGCCGAATTCCAGGTGATGCGGCACGCGGCGAACCTGGAGACCGTCAACACCTACGAAGGCACGCACGACGTGCATGCGCTGATCATCGGCCGGGCGATTACGGGTCTAAGCGCGTTCTAGCGAAGGGCTTCGAATGCCCCTATGTTCCAAGCCGGGGCAATCGGGGGAATTCAAATGATCGGCTGGATCGTCCTTGGCGTCGTCGCGCTCGTCATTCTCTACTTCATCGCCATCTATAATCGGCTGGTGCGGCTTCGCGCACTGGTCAAGGAAGCATTTAGCGGGATCACGGTCCAGCTCCGACGCCGTGCCGACCTGATCCCGAACCTGGTCGAAACCGTGCAGGGCTATGCGACGCACGAACGCGAGGTTTTCGAGGAAGTGTCGAAAGCGCGCGCGGCTTCGGTGAACGCCGGGAGCGTCCAGGCCACGGCGCAGGCCGACGCCCAGATGACAGGCATTCTCGGTCGCCTCTTTGCAGTTGCGGAGGCCTACCCTGAGCTCAAGGCGAACCAGAATTTCCTCCAGCTCCAGGACCAGCTGTCGGGAATCGAGACCGAGTTGCAGGGGGCTCGGCGCTATTACAATGCGACGGTGCGCGACCTGAATTCGACCATCCAGAGCTTCCCGCCGGCCCTGATCGCGCGCCCGCTGGGCTTTTCCGAAGAGCCCTTCTACCAGGATGAAGACCCGGCGATTCAGACTGCTCCCAAGGTGTCGTTCCCCGGTCCGGCAGCCTGAGATGCGCGGCTTTTTCGGCGCGGTCGCCGCGCTTCTCCTCCTTGCGCCTGCGTCTGCGCGGGCCGACGAGCGGATTCTCCATTATCTCAGCGACGTCCAGGTCCGGAAGGACAGTTCGATCGACGTCACTGAGAAGATCGACGTCCGTGCCGAGAACGACCGTATCAATCACGGCATCTACCGCGATTTCCCGACCCGCTATCGAGGCCCGAACGGAACGCAGTTCCATGTCGGCTTCTCGTTCCAAGGAGCGACGCTCGACGGGAACCCGGTCCAGGCGTCGGTCGCGCCGTATGGCAACGGCGTTCGGATCAAGCTCGGCGATCCGGGCAACCTGGTCTCCGTCGGGGAACATGAATATGTGATTCGCTATCGCGCGACGCGCGAGATTGGGCGATTCCCGGGCTTCGACGAACTCTACTGGAACGCGACCGGAACCCAGTGGATCTTCCCGATCGATGAAGCCGAAGCGAGGATCCGCCTCCCGGAACCAGTGAAATTCGGCCAGCGGTCGGTCTACACCGGACCGCAGGGCTCGACCGCGAGCGACGCCGAGGTCGTCCAGGAAAGCCCGGGCGACATCACCTTCCGGACCACGCGCCCGCTCGGCCCCTATGAAGGGCTGACGGTTGCCGCTGCCTTCCCCAAGGGCGTGGTCGCGCAGCCCACCTCAGGAAACCGGCTCCTCGATGCGCTCGCCGACTATGGCCCGCCGCTGCTCGGGCTCCTCAGCCTCCTCGGCCTTTGCGCTTTCTACTTTGTCGCCTGGCGCCGCGCAGGCCGGGATCCCCGCCGAGGCACGATCGTGCCGATCTTCGCGCCGCCCGACGATCTCAGCCCCGCGGGCATGCGCTACGTCACCAAAATGGCGTCAGACAATCGGACCTTCGCCGCCGCTCTGGTCGACATGGGCGTGCGCGGCCACGTCAAACTCGTCGAGGAACATCGCGGCTGGCTCTCCGGCAAGCACATGCGCCTCGAAAGGTTGCAGAGCAAAGAGCCCCTGCCCGACGAAGAGGAAGCCGCGCTCGATTGCCTTTGTCGCCCCGGGGAAGAAATCATGATGGAGCAGAAGAACCACGAGAATTTCTCGGCGGCGCAAAGTGCGCTGCAGGAAATTCTGAAGGTTCGCTACGAAGGCAAGCTGTTCAAACGCAATTATGGGTGGGCCGCCGCCGGGCTCTTCATCTTCATCGCCCTGTTCTGGCTGGTTTGTGCAGCAGTTGACGTTGCGACGGGCGGCGCCCTGGTGTGGCAGGTCGGCGTGGTGCTCGGCAGCCTCGTCGCCTGTGCGCTGCTCTGGCTTGCCTTCCACGATTCGGCGACTGGAAAGTGCCTGTTGTCGCTGCTCGGCTTCGTGGTCCTTAGCACTGCGTTCGTCCTCGGAATGCCGATCTTCGCCGATGCCCTGAACAGCGGATGGTGGCTGCCGTTGATCCTTCCGCTCATCGCTGCGCCGCTCGTGATTTCTGCCTTCTGGTGGATAGCCGCGCCCACGCCCGATGGACGAAAGGTGCTCGACCATATCGCCGGCTTCAAACAATATCTGTCGATTACCGAGGCCGAGCGGTTGGACCGGATGACGCCGCCCAAGGACACGCCGGAGCTGTTCGAGAAATACCTTCCGTTCGCGATTGCACTGGCCGTGGAAAACCATTGGGCGAAGCGCTTCGAGGGCGTTCTCGCAGCTGCGTCGGCGCAGGGCAGGCAAGGATTCGTCTGGTATTCCGGATCAGGCAATCCATGGAGCAACCCGACGGGGTTCGTCGACAACGTCGGCTCGTCGCTCTCCAGCGCGGTCGGTGCGGCGTCGACTGCTCCGGGGTCGGGGGGCGGCGGATCGTCTGGAGGCGGCGGCGGGGGTGGTGGTGGCGGAGGCTGGTGAAAAAGCCTCAGCGCCGTGAGCGCCTGAACAAGGCGATCGGCTCACCGCGGTAGATGCCGTCGGGGACTCGCTCGAAGCCGAGCCGCTCGGCGAGGCGGATCGAGGCGGCGTTCTCGGGGGAGATGATCGCCGGGTAGGAAGCCGCCTTGAGGATCGCGTCGGCCCATTCGAGCGCCGCGGCGCAGGCTTCGTGGGCGATGCCCTGCCCGTGGACCTTGGGCGAGAAGACGTAGCCGAGCTCAGGCTCCCCTTCGAGGCTTGGCTCCATGTCGCGCTTGAAGTCCGCGAACCCCAGCTGGCCGACGACTTCGCCGCTGCTCCTGAGCTCGACGATCCAGTATCCCCAGCCGGTGTATGGCCATTGACCGCAGGCGGCGAGCGAGCGGCGCCACGTATCTTCGCGGCTGAGCGCATGGCCGCCGATAAATCGGACCACATTCGGGTCGGCCCACATCGCTGCGAGCGGGTCGAGATCGTCGGCTCGAAACGCGCGGAGGATCAGCCGCCCGGTCTCGAGCGTCGGCGCCTCCGTGATCAAAGAGCTTATTTCTTGGCCAGGCTGAGGCCGCCGAAACGCTTGTTGAAGCGCGCGACCTGGCCGCCTTCCTGAACCTGCCGAGTCCCGCCGGTCCACGCCGGATGCACCTTCGGATCGATCTCGAGGTGAAGGGTGTCGCCTTCCTTGCCCCAAGTGGAGCGGCTCTGGAACTTGGTTCCGTCCGTCATTTCGACATTGATCATGTGGTAGTCGGGATGGATACCGGACTTCATCTGATTTTTCCTTGGCTTAGCCGCTGGTTTCCGACCAGCGGCGACAAGTTGAGCGGCGCCTCTACAGGGCGCGCGGCGAAGTTGCAACTTGAGCGAGTCGCGACTCCCCTGCCCTCAGCCGTGGCACGAGATGCTCGAGCAGCGCGAAGCTGCCGAACATCAGCGCGGTGTAGAAGAGATCGCCGAAGAGCGTGTTCTGGAAGAAGGGAATCGCAGCCACATAGCAGGCGCCGAGCCCATCGAGCGACTGCGGGTACATCCCGCTCGTCATCCAGACACCGAAATTGCTGACGGTAAAGAACAGCACCGAACTCGCGAACGCCGCGCCGACCAGCCTCAGGACCGTCACTCGCGAGAGCGCAACCATACCGAGCAGCGCGATCAGGATGACCGCTGCATATTGAAACAGCATCCCCGGATAGAATCCGAGAATAAGATCGCTGAGCAGCAGTGCCGCCAGCGGAGCGGCAAAGGCGAGCCAGCGTCTTGCGAGATAAGCTCCGCTGAACAGCGCCATGGCATCGATCGGCGAGAAGTTCGGCGGATGCGGTACGAGCCGAAGCGCGGCGACCGCGGCGATTGCGGAGAGAAGAGCGATCAGTCGAGTCATGGCGGATCCAATAATCGGCTTGACCGCAATTTGACAGCCCGACTAGCAATGTTGGCGACCAGAGTGCCGCCCACCGACGCAAGTCGGACCGGGGGCGGTTCAAAGGGAAGCCGGTGCAATTCCGGCACTGTGCCCGCAACCGTGATGCCGACGGAAGGTCGGCTAAGTCGGGAACCTGCCCTGGTTCGTCGTCCGTTCCCCGGCCGGGACCAGCCGCGGGCCGTGGAGCCGTTCGGCACCTCCGAGGCGACTTGTCGAGTCGTCTTTTCAAACGGGGGTACCCATGATCATTCCATTGCTGCTTTTCTCATCGGTGGCCGGGTCGCTGGCCGATTCCCATCCGTCCGAGAAGGACATCGTTGTCACCGCCTCGCGGGTTCCGCAGAAGAAGGACAAGACCGCCGCGAGCTCAACGATTATCGATCGCAAGACGATCGAGCGGCTCGGCGACCCGTTGGTCGCTTCGTTCCTTCGCCTGACGCCGTCGGCTGCCGTCGAAGTCGGCGGACCTGCGGGCAGCCTCACCGAAGTCCGGATCCGCGGCGCCGAGGCTAATCACACGCTGCTCTTCATCGACGGCATTCGGGCCAACGATCCCGCCGCGGGGGATGCGC
>Ga0207660_10001037_pt1 | contig 18371 bp, 13 predicted proteins | sample KBSC73BmetaG_FD_184335 | JGI IMG/M metagenome (GOLD analysis project Ga0207660, IMG submission 184335) | Corn rhizosphere microbial communities from Kellogg Biological Station, Michigan, USA - KBS C7-3B metaG (SPAdes) (version 2) | ecosystem: Host-associated > Plants > Roots > Rhizosphere ... | reverse complement strand
CGCAACGTTGCGGCTGGCCCTTCCGCGGGCGCGAGTGCCTCGAGCACCGAGCGAAGCTGGCCGACATCGCAGCCCAGGCGCTCGAGCACGGCGTTGGCGACGCCCTCGCCGTGAGCGATGAGCGCGATCGCGGCGTGTGCGTCACTCACGCGCGACGCGCCGCGTTGGGCGGCGAGCTGCCTCGCCTGACCGAGCACGATGCCCACGCGTCCGGGCGCGATCGACGCGGTCATCGATCGCGCCCCGACGGCATGCATCGCACCCAGCCGGTCATTCGGATCCGGCGCCGAGCCGACGACGCGCTGAACTTCCGCGCGCACCGCGTCGAGCGTGATGCCGGAATCAACGAGCACCTGCGCGGCCATGCCCTTCTGCTCGCGGAGAAGCCCGAGCAGGAGATGCTCGGTTCCGACGTACGCGTGATTCAGCTCGCGAGACTCGCTCATCGCGTACTCGAGCACCTTCTTGGCGCGCGACGAGTACGGAAGGTCCGGTCCAACCGGCTCCGATCTGCCCCGCTTCACGATGGACTCGATTCGGTCGCGAAGTGCATTGGCATCGGCATGCAGGTTCAGCAGGACGGTGGCCGCGACCCCGTCGCGCTCACGAAGCAGCCCGAGCAGCTCGTGCTCCGTTCCGACGTACTCATGACCGAGCCGCGCGGCCTCCTCACGGGCGTGGCCGAGCACCTTTCGCACGCGCATCGTGAAGTTGTATCCGTTCATTAGAGCCTCCTCATGACCCGGTCAGGTCAGGACGGCTCTCTCCACTCCACGCCGTCCTGTTCGATCAGCTCGTCTGCCTCGCGCGGGCCCCAGCTTCCCGCGGCGTACGTCGGCATGCGCTTGGGCTGGTGGGTCTCCCAATATTGGATCAGTGGGTCCACGACGCGCCAGGCCGCTTCCACCTCGTCGCTCCGCGTGAACAGCGTGGCTTCCCCGATCATCACGTCGAGGAGGAGCGTCTCATAGGCCGGCGCCGCCACCTCACCAAACGCTTCCGCATAATCGAAATCCATGTCGACCGGCGCGATCTCGACGTTCGACGTCAGCGCTACCGCGGCACCGGGAACCTTCACCTCGAAATTCAGCGACACGCCTTCGTTCGGCTGAACGCGCATCACCAGCGTGTTCGGCCGCATCGCCTGCGCGGCCTGCTGCCCGAACATGAGATGCGGCGGCGTCCGGAACTGCACCGCGATCTCCGACACCCGGTGCTTGAGACGCTTTCCAGATCTCAAATAGAACGGCACGCCGTTCCAGCGCCAATTGTCGATGAACAGCCGCACGGCCGCGAACGTCGGAACCAGGGAATCCGGCGCGACGTTGGACTCGTCGGTGTAGCCTGGCACGGCCTTGCCCTTCATCGTGCCCGCCGTGTACTGCGCCCGCACCGCGTTGTCTGTGATGCTCTGCTCCGTGAGCCAGCGGATGGACTTGAGCACCTTGACCTTCTCGTCGCGCACCGAGTTCGCCGTCATCTGGGCGGGCGGCTCCATGGCCGTGAGCGAGAGCAGTTGCAGCAGATGGTTCTGGAACATGTCGCGGACGACACCCGCTTCCTCGTAGTACTTGCCGCGCTCCTCGACGCCGACGTTCTCCGCCGCCGTGATCTGCACGTGATGAATCCACTGCCGGTTCCAGATCGGCTCGAAGATCGAGTTGGCGAAGCGGAGCACGAGGACGTTCTGCACCGTCTCCTTGCCGAGGTAATGATCGATGCGATACGTCTGATGCTCGGCAAAGAGTCCAAGGACGAGATCGTTGAGGCGCTGGGCGCTCTCGAGGCTGCGGCCGAATGGTTTCTCGATCACCACGCGAACCCAGGGCCGCTCGTCCGCCGTGCGCGTGCGCGGCGCCAGCCCGCTGTGCGCCAGATTCTTCACGATCGGCTCGAAGATGCTCGGCGGCACGGCGAGGTAGAACAGTCGGTTGCGCTCGTTCGGCTCGCATTTCTCCTCGAGCTGCTGGAGGCGGTCCGCGATCGACGCGTAGTCGGCCGGATCGGTGAGGTCCGCCGAGAGGAAATGCAGGCGGCTGCACAGCTCCTGCCAGAGCGTCTCGTCGATCCCGTGCACCTCGTCCGAGTCGCCGAGCGCCTTGCGCATCTGCTGGCGGAAGTCGTCGTCGGTGCACGAATCGCGACCGATGCCCAACACGGAGAACTTCTCGTTGACGAGATGCTCTTTCATCAACTGGTAGATCGCCGGCAGCAGTTTCCGCCGACTCAGATCGCCGAGCGCACCGAAGATGACCATCGTGCACGGGTCGGCGCGGTCGCGCGGCGCCAGTGAGACCGCCGTGCTGGGCCGCGGCTGGACGATCGTCGTCGGGCTCATGACTTCTTCACCGCGTGCCCGCCGAACTCGTTCCGGAGCGCCGCGATCACCTTCGCCCCGAACGAATCGGCTTGACGCGAGCGGAAGCGCGTCTGCAGCGACAGCGTGATGATCGGAGCAGGGACATCGAGGTCGATCGCTTCCTGGACGGTCCAGCGTCCTTCGCCGGAGTCCGCGACCCAGCCCTTGAGGTCCGAGAGCTGTGCGTCCCGCGCGAAGGCCGCCGCCGCCAGCTCGTTGAGCCACGAGCGAACGACGCTGCCATGTTGCCAGACGTTGGCGATCTGTGTGAGATCGAGCTTGGGGAATGTCTTGGACGCGTGGAGGATCTCGTAGCCTTCCGCGTACGCCTGCAGCATGCCGTACTCGATGCCGTTGTGGACCATCTTCACGTAATGGCCGGCGCCCGTCGGACCCACATGGGCATAGCCGTCCTCCGGCGCCAGTGCGGTGAAGATCGGCTCACAGCGCTTCACCGCGTCGTCCGGCCCGCCGACCATCAGGCAGTATCCGTTCTCGAGCCCCCAGACGCCGCCGCTCGTGCCCGCGTCGATGAACGCGATGCCCGACGCCGCAAGTGCCTCGCCGCGGCGAATGGTATCATGAAAGTTTGAATTGCCCCCGTCGATGATCACGTCGCCCTTCGCGAGCATCGGCCGCAGCTCGGCAATCGTCTGATCGACTGGATCGCCGGCGGGGACCATGATCCAGACGATTCGCGGCGCCGACAGCGCACCGACGAGTGACCGGAGATCCGTGGCGCCCTTCGCGCCGATCTGCTCGTATTTGGCGACGGCGTCCGCGCTGCGATCATAGGCCACGAGCTGGTGGCCATGCCGCATGAGTCGTTCGACCATGTTGCCGCCCATGCGGCCAAGACCAATCATCGCGAGCTGCATTTCGAGTTCCTTGAAGTCGAGTCAATGTTTGATTCGTCTGCCTTGGTGTCGCGCTGGATCTCCAAAGCAGCCGCGGAACACGCGAAGCACGCGGAACCCTCCGGAAAGACCATTTAAATCAACGAGGGTCTCGCCGTGTGAATCCGCGTTCTCCGTGTCGTCCGCGGCTAGCAGTGGGAGACATACGGCTCACAGAAGCCCGCGGCCGCGCAACTCACTTCGCAACTGTCCCGCCGATTGGAACCGGATCGTCTGCATCCCCAGCGCGGCCGCCGGACTCAGATTCTGTGCCCGATCGTCGACGAAGAGCGTTCGCGCCGGATTCGCCTGCGTCATCCCCATCACGCGACGATAGATCGCATGCGTGGGCTTCCGCGCGCCGATCCAGCACGACGAGAAGAACGTCGGGAAGATGTCACGGAGCCCGAACCGCTCGATGCGATAACAGTTCAGCTCCTCGCTCTCGTTGTTCAGCGTCGCCATCTCGACGCCCGTCGCCGACAGATCGCGAACCACCGCGATGCTGTCCGGCCACGGCTCGCTCTGCGCGAACATGAACGCCTTGAACTCCGCCGGCGTGAAGGCGCGTGGCTCGCCGAAGATGGTCACGCTCAGATACTCGTCGAGCGTGATTTCGCCCGACTCGAGCGCCCCGACCGTCTCCTCGTGGCGATACTGAAAGTCGTCCGGATCGAGCTCGAAACGATTGACGGCCTCGGCGCGCTGCTCCCGGTCCCAGCCGTTCGAGCCGAGCACGCCGCCGATGTCGAACAGGACGAGCTCGATGGTCTCGCTCATCCCAGCAGCACCGCGCGCGCCGGCGCACCGTCGAGCCCGACCAGGCGAAGCGGAAGCACCGCCAGCTCGTACGGCCCCATCGGCGGCGTCGAGAGATCGAGCCCCTCCACGATCACGACGCTGTTCTCCAGCAGCGTGCGATGCGTGCGATGATGTCCCGAGTGAAACTGCTCGATGGACAGATAGTCGATGCCCACGAGCTTCACGCCCAGCGAGACGAGATACTCCGCACCGTCGGGCGCGAGATACGTGTAGTCCTTGTGAAACTCGCGCTGGCGAATGAACGAGGAGTTGCGCGTCTTGATCAGCACGCGCGTGTGCTTCTTCAGCTCATGCAGGCGCAGGTGATCGGCGCCCACGGCCATCACGTCATCGGGCATGTGCACGACGACCGCCGGCCCCATCAGCACCTGCAGCGGCAGTTGGTCGACACCGATGCGGTCGTCGAAGAAGTGCTTGGGCGCATCGACGTGCGTCCCCGTGTGCGACCCGAAGGAGATCGCCGAGACGTTGGCGCCGGCGCCTTGGGAGATGGCCTGCTGCGGCGTGATGGAGATCTCCGGATTGCCGGGGTAGACCAGACCGCCGGAGACGATGGGCAGCGAGATGTCGTAGATGTTCGGCATGGCTCCATAAGCTGCATCGTTCCGGAGGGGCCGCGCCACCCGTGTCGACGGGATTTGCGGGCGGTGGCCTCGACGCGGCGTCCGGAGTCAGCCCTGCGCACGACGTTCCCCGCATCGATCTATGGCCTGCCGGCCCATGGTCGCGTTCGCCGGCCAAACCTATAAGAGCTATATAGGAACACTCATGATGCGTTCGCCGGGATCGGGAACGTCCAGGATCGCGTCCTTCACGCCATAACCGTGGTCCTCCCGAACGCGCTGCGCCACCCGCCGCCGGACGTCGTCCTGCGCCGACTGAATCGAATCGCGCGCCGCGCGAAAGCGGCGGCCGGACTCGACCACGAAGAGATCACACAGGTCGAGCTCACGCTCGCATGCGTCCACCCCCCGCTGGTCGATCAGACGTTGCGTCCGCGCGATCACCGAGACGGTCGCGAACAGCTCGATTGCCATGTCCGCGAGCCGCTCCAGTTCCTGCTGCCGATCCACGATCTCGCGGCGGTAATGGCGGATCACGCGCTGCGTCGCCGACTGAAGCTCGGCCACGTGCTTCTCGAGGAATTCCTTGTGCGTCGCGAGGCGCTCGTTGAGCTCCACGTCGAGCGTCGGCGTTGCACCGAGCGCGCTCCGCAGCCGCGATGCCGCAAAGCCGCTGATCAATCCGAGATTCCGCAGCGGCCGGCGCAACGCCGAGCCGATCTCCTTGAGCTGCTCCGCGGGTCCCTGAATGCCGTTGAGCGCGATGAAGATCCGCAGAATCTCGTTCGTCCCTTCGAAGATGCGATTGATGCGCGAGTCGCGAAGCAGGCGCTCGTACGGATAGGGCTTCACGAATCCGCGTCCGCCCGCCACCTGCACCAACTCGTCCGCCGCGCGCCAGATCATGTCACTCGCGAACACCTTGCAGCACGCGGCCTCGAGCGCGAAGTCCGCATCGTTGCTCGACGCGAGATTCGCGAGCTCGCCGAGCATCGCGTCCGCCGCGTACGCGTCCGACGCCACGCGCGCGAGCTTGCGCTGCGTGATCTCGAAGTCCGCGATCGGCTTCCCGAACTGCACCCGCTGCTCGGCGAAGGCGGTCATCTCGTTCAGGATGTGCTTCGTGCCCGCCGTGCAGCCCGACGCGAGCGTCAGCCGCCCGCCGTTGAGCACGTGCACCGCGACGGCGAATCCCTTGCCGACGGTGCCGAGGACGTGATCCGCCGGGACCTGAAGATTCTCATAATGGAGGGCCGCTTGCGTCGACCCGCGAATGCCGAGCTTCCGCACCGTGCTCACGACGTGAAAGCCGGGCATGTCGGGACGGATGACGAATGCCGTCGGCCGCTGCACGCGTTCGCCGCGTCGCTCGACCGTCGTCTGCGCGAACGTCGCGATCACGCCCGCCCGATGGCCGTTGCCGATCCACTGTTTGCGACCGTTGAGAATCCAGTGTGTTCCATCTTCGCTGCGACGCGCGGTCGTTTTCACGTTCTGCGCATCAGAGCCGACATCGGGCTCGGTGAGCGCATATGCGGCGAGCGTCTCCCCCCGCGCGAGCTTTGGCAGATATCTCTCTTTGAGCTCGGCCGATCCGAACAACACGAGGGCCTTCGAGCCGAGGCCGCAGTGCACGCCGATCAGAACCGCGAGCGACGGGTCGAGCCGCGACACCTCGGAGAACACGCGCGAGTAGCCGACCGGCGACAGCCCGACGCCACCGTACTCTCTCGGGATGGTGATGCCGAGAAGGCCAGCCTTGGCGAGGGCGGTGATCGTCGCTTCGGGAATCGTCTCCTGTTCGTCGAACGCCGCGGAGTCGATGAGCCCATCGCTGCGCATCTGATAGAGCGCGTCGAGCAATTGCCGAACGACTGCCGCCTCACCGGGGTCGCGCTGCTCGAGCGGCGGCGGGTATGGGAAGAGCAGCTCGTCGTGGAGCGCGCCGGAGAAGATGCCGCGGACGAATGAGGTCATTCGCTCAACCTAGCTCGCCGGCCAATCGGCGACGGTCCATCGATCCGCGAACCACAAGGCTTGCATCGACTTGCTCGAGACACTCAAGTCCTCGCGACCGGCCGCCGATACTCGTTGACGCAACGCGTTCCCGGGCTGAATCAAGGCGTCCACCCCCGTCGGAGTCCCGAGCACGCACATCCGACAAACCTTCATCACAAGGGTGGAACGTCATGGGTATCAGCAGCATTGGGTCGATCACGAGTCCGAGCATCGATCCATACGACACACAGCGGGCGCAGGCGACCATGGATTTCAGTGCGTCGTTTCAGCTCGGGTCACGCAAGACCGACGCCTTTCGCGGCGACTTCGCGTCGCTCCTGAGCGCGGTCCAGTCCGGCGACATGACGGGCGCGCAGTCCGCGCTCCAGACGCTCGAGAGCGATCAGCCCTCGACGCCGGCCGTGTACGGACCGTCCGGTGCCTCCAGCACCTCGAGTCCAGTCAGCTCGGATCTCTCGTCGTTGTTCAGCGCCGTGAAGGCCGGTGATCTGAATGCGGCGCAGTCGGCGCTCGACCAGTTCAGGACCGACGTCACGGCGAAGTTCCAATCGGCGGCGCAGGGCGCGGATCCGAATGGCCAGAGCGGCCAGCAGGTTCGCGGGCATCATCACCACCATCATCACGGCGGCGGCGGACTCGCGTCGCTCGTGAGCTCCGCGCTCGACGGTTCGTCGAGCTCTTCGGATAGCTCGTCGTCGACCGATGGCTCTTCCGCGCCCAGCACCACTCCGGCGGAAAGCTGATTTTCCTGGCGTTGATGCTCTCGGGCTCCCACCCCCGAGAGTTGCTTCCTCACGGTCATCTCAGTGAAAGTGCGTCCTGTACCGCGGAGTGCGCGGACAGGGTGGATCGGCACGGAGAAAGACAGAACTCCGGGAAACGATCGATGTCGGGCATTGGCGCACGCGAAGGAGTCGTTCTCGGCTAGAGCTGATCGGGGAGGCACCACCGAGCGCGCCGGGTTGTCACCGAAGACACCGAACATCCTGGCGTGCCGCCGACGGCGCCCCGCAACAATCAAGAATGACGAAAGCCGCGCAGGTCCGCTTCTCCGCGTAGTCTGCGGCTAACTGAAACCGCCGAGACTCGCCGCGAGCCGCTCCGAGCAGCTTGCCCTGATTCCGGTGACGTTCGGTAACGGCTTCGACGGGTGCTCGGCAGTCCTATGGCGAGAACTCGAAGCCAGCGGAAGCCGGGCTCGCCTGCAAGGTTTCAGTAAACGCCCCGAAAAACTCTGGCCCGGTTGCGCGCAAACCCTTTGTATTCAGGGACCATGCGCCGTCCGCCCCGCCTGATCGGCACTGTCGCCCTGCTGATCCTCGCATTGGTCGTTGCGGCCGTCCTGGCATATCAGGCCTGGGACGCCGCGGCATCGCAGCGTCGCACCGCCGACAGCGCCCTCCACGACTACGCCAAGCTCGCCAACTGGCAGCTCACCCAGCAGACGAAGAACGCGCTGCTCGCCCAGGTCGTCGCCTCGCTGAGCTCGCAGGCGTCGCGCGTCGACCCGTCGAACCTCGATCGCACACTGCTGCCGCCCGAAGAGGTCGACTCCGTCGCGCGACTCATGGTGAGCTGGTGCGGCTGCCTCGGCGGCGTGCGCTATTTCTTCCGGTACGACTGGGCGGACGGAACCTTCCGCACCACGGACAACGATCTGCCGGACGCGGACCTCGCCTGGGCGCGTGATACGATGGTCGCGTACACGAAATCGCTCGCGCCGGTCCGTGACGCGCAGATCCTCGCCTTCGGCTCACCCGACGGCCGATTCGGACCGCTCAAGAATCTCGCGGTCATTCTCACGAACGACTCCTACGCCATGCTCTTCGGCGAGCGGAATCGTAAACCCGTGCTCGTGGTGTTCGTCATCGCGCGCGACGTTCACCGCGGCTCGCCGGTCGCCGTCTACGGCTATGTCACCGACCCCAAGCCCTTCCTCGCGCCGATGTTCGCGAACATCGGCGGACAGTCAGGTGAACCGAGCTCGCTGCTCCCCGAGTCGCTGATTCACGGACTGCCGGCGGATTCGATTCTCTCGATCTCGGCGACGACGCTCACGGGCACCGAGGTCTACAAGTCGCCGGGTTGGATCGCGACGACCTACAGTGCGCTCGACACCATCGAGCCGACGTTCGGACGCCTGGTGTTGCGCGCCACGCTGAACCCGGACTTCGCGGGCAAGCTCGTCGTCGGCGGGCTGCCGAGCTCCCGGCTGCCGGTGCTGATCGTGCTGTTCATGATCGCCGCGGGCCTGCTCACCGTCGCCCTGCTGCAGTTGCGCCGCCAGCAGGAGCTCGCGCGCCTGCGCACCGAGTTCGTCTCCGGCGTCTCGCACGAGCTGCGCACGCCGCTGGCGCAGATCCGCTGGTTCGCCGAGCTGCTGCACATGGGCAAGCTCCGCTCGGAGGAAGAGCGGGTGCGATCGGCCGGCATCATCGATCAGGAAGCGCGGCGGCTCACGTATCTCGTTGAGAATGTTCTCAACTTCTCGCGTGGCGAGAAGGGATCCAACCGCATCTCGCCGGCGCCGGCGGATCTCGATCAGGAGATCCGTGAAGCGCTCGAGCTCTTCAGCCCACTCGCGCGCGCGCGGCGCATGTCCGTCACGAGCGCGCTCGCGGCGGGTACGATCGTGTCGCTCGATCGCGATGCGCTCCGTCAGATTCTTCTCAACTTGCTCGACAATGCCGTGAAGTACGGACCTGCCGGCCAGGTGATCACCGTCGGCTCGGAGATCGTCGGAGAGCGCGTGCGCATCTGGGTCGAGGATCAGGGCCCCGGCATTCCGCACGACGATCGCCAGCGTGTCTGGGAGCCGTACGTCCGGTTGAATCGCGAAGCGGAGTCCGCGACCGGCGGCAGCGGCATCGGACTCTCGGTCGTGCGCGAGCTCGTCACTCTGCACGGCGGACGCACGCGCGCGGAAGGCGCGCCTGGCGGTGGCGCGCGCGTCGTCATCGAGCTCCCTCTCTCGCAGCCTGAACCCGACGACTCGCATCACGAGTCGCCTCCTGCTCACTCCCCCGTGCAACTCAAGGCGGTCCCATGACGTACTCCACCCTGGCCGACGCGCACACATCGACGACGGACACCGTTCACCTCACCATGCCGCGCATACTCATCGTCGAAGACAATCCGGATCTCGCGTACGGGCTGCGCACCGGTCTCGAGATCGAAGGCTATGAAGTGCAGGTCGCGGAAGACGGTGAGACGGGCCTCGATCGAGCCCGTGCCTGGACGCCGGACCTCGTCATGCTCGACCTCATGCTGCCTGGAATGGACGGCTACCGTGTCCTCAAGACGCTGCGCGAGGGCGGCTCCGACGTGCCGGTGCTCATCCTCACCGCCCGCGGCGAAGAAGCGGACAAGGTCCTCGGATTCCGGCTCGGCGCGGACGACTATGTCACCAAGCCCTGCGGCGTGCTCGAGCTGCTCGCCCGGGTCGGGGCGCTCCTTCGCCGCTCGCGCATCGCTGAGCATCGCGCCGGATCTGACGGACTCGAGCGTTTCGGGAGTGTGGAGATCAATCCGGCTTCGCGGACTGTCATGAAGGAGGGCACCGCTGTTGCACTGAGCCCGAAGGAGTTCGATTTGTTGTTGGCGCTCGTGAGGCGTCGTGGCGCGGTTGCATCGCGCGTGGAGCTGCTGCGTGAGGTGTGGGGCCATCGCGTCGAGGTCATGACGCGAACCGTCGACATCCACATCGCGGAGCTCCGGCGCAAGCTCGAGGACGATCCCTCGCAGCCGCGGCACATTCTCACGGTGTGGAAGGCAGGCTACCGACTCGAACCGTGACCATGACCGCTCTTCGCTGGCGCTCGATCTCAACCCCGCTCCCATCGGCAGCGGGGTTGCTCGTTTTCGCCGGTTTCGTCGCCGTGCTGGCTGGCTGTCACCGGAGCCGGCCCGCCCCGGCGCCCCAGCCGACGACGCCGGCACGCACGCCGCCGCGTTCGACGCCGACTCCATCGACCGCCGAAGGCGCCGCCATCACGAGCGGTGCGACGCTGGTGCGCGCCATGAGGGAACTCTATACTAACTCCTGGTATCACACCGTGACGTTCCGCCAGCGCACCACGATCGTGAACACGACGAACGGGCACGAGTTCGTTCAGACGTGGTTCGGCGCGGGCGCGTTCCCCGGACGCCTGCGCATCGATACGGATCTCGCGTCGAAAACCGGGACGCTCTATCGCCGCGACAGCATCTACTCGTTCAACGCGGGAAAGCTCGTCACCGCCGACACCGGCACCTACGAGCCGCTCATGCTTGGTTTCGACCTCTACACGCAGCCGGCCGCACGCAGCGACGCCGATCTGCGGCGCCTCGGCTTCGACCTCTCGCGTTTCCACGAGGGAACATGGCAGGGGCGCCCCGTCTTCATCGTCGGCGCCGAGCGAGGGGATACGACGTCGAAGCAGTTCTGGGTGGATCGCGAGCGGCTGCTCACCGTCCGTTTGCTCGAGCGAACGGCCCGGGGCCGTACTGATATTCGATTCAACAAGTACATACGAACCGACAAGGGCGCCTGGGTCGCGAGCGAAGTGGAACAGTACGCGAACGGCAAGCTCCGGCTTCGCGAAGAGTACAGCGACATCCGCACCGGCGTCCCGCTCGCGGATGCGCTGTTCGAGCCGAAGGACTGGGCGACGGCACCGCATTGGACGCGACCCTAACCCGAATTGAACTCTTCCGTCCGTTTTCTGTCGCGATGGCTTGCGCGACCCGAGGTATCGGGTATTACCATTTGGTGAATGCCTCACGACATCTCGAAGGAACGACCGTCAGCCGCGAGAACAGGAGGTGGACGGGCGGTCTCGCGTGAGCTGACGCGCTCGGCGTGGCTCGCTGCGGGATCGCTGGGCGCGATCGCCATCACGGTCGCTGCGCTGTCGTTCGTCCAGGACGCCACACAGCGCTATCTCGAGCGAAGCCGGAACGTCGAGCGCCTCGCGCGCGTCGCGGTGGAAGCGAGCGTCGATGCCGAAGCGACGGCGCGCGGGTTCCTGATCACGGGAAACCGCGCGCTGCTCCCGCAGGTCGCGCAAGCGGACGCGGCTTTGGGACCCGCGCTCGATTCCCTCGTGAGCATCTCTGCGAACGACTCGACTCGCCTTGCCGCGGCGCTATCGTTCCGGAGCGCGGTGAGCGACTGGCGCGCGCGCTTCGAGCAGCCGGTGCTCTATGGGCACGTTGCGCCGAGTGCGGGTGACAGCGCGCTCGCGGCATCGGCGGCGCTGTTCGCGCGGATCCGCGGCCGCGCGTCGTACTTCACGGACACGCAGGAACGTCTCTACCAGCGTCGGTTGGCGAATCTTCAGCGCGCCCACTGGCTCGCCGCGATCGCCGTCTGCGTCGAAGTCCTCGTGGTGATCGCCGCGATGTCACTGCTCTCGCGCCGCGTGGTGCGCGATGCGCGCGAGCTGGAAGAACAGCGCGAGCTGCTCGAGCACCAGGCCGCGCAACTCGAGGAACAGACGGAGCATCTCTCGCATCAGGCAATGGCTCTCGAGCGCGCGAATGCAACGCTGTCGTCGACGATCGAGGATGCGACGACGGCGCGCGCGCGCGCCGAGAGCGAAGCTGCACAGAAGGCCCGCGTCGTCGCGCTGCTCGACGCGGCGCTCGGCAGCGCGCCCGTCGGATTCGGGTTCTTCGATCCGCAACTACGGTTTCTACGCGTGAACGACACGCTCGCCGCGATCAACGGGCGGGCCACGGAGGATCATGTGGGCGCCACGCTCCGCGACATCGATCCGATGATCGCCGCGGACGTGGAGCCCATATTGCGACGAGTGCTCGAGTCGCGCGAGCCGGTCGTCAACGTCGAGTTTCGCGCGCAGGCGCCCGGTAAGCCCGGGGAGCTGCGAACGTGGCTCACGAGCTGCTTTCCGATCATCACGGCGGACAACGAGCTGTTTGGCGCGGGCATCGCGGTCACCGACGTGACGGAGCTCAAGCGACTTGAGGAGCAACTGCTCCAGTCGCAGAAGATGGAAGCGGTGGGCCGTCTCGCCGGCGGCGTGGCCCACGACTTCAACAATCTCCTCACCGTCATCAGCAGCTACGCCGAGCTGATACTCTACGATCCCGCGATGAAGGGCAGCCGCGACGAGATCGAGGAGATTCGCGGCGCCGCGGCGCGCGCCGCCAAGCTCACGCGGCAACTGCTCGCGTTCAGCCGCCGGCAGGCGCTCGAGCCGCGCATCGTGAATCCGAACGACGTCATTCGCGGCGTCGAGGCCCTGCTGCGGCGACTCGTCATCGGCAACATTCACATCACGACGACCCTGTCGCCCGACACGCCGCTCATTCGCGTCGATCCGAGTCAGCTCGAGCAGGTCGTGATGAATCTCGCCATCAACGGCGCGGATGCGATGCTCGACGGTGGACGCCTCCAGATCGACACGTTCGGCGTCACGCTGCTCGAGGCCTCACCGCAGCATCCGAATCTGAAGGCCGGGTCGTATGCGCTCATCCGCGTGCGCGACACGGGCCACGGGATGGACGCCGACACGGTCGCGCAGATCTTCGAGCCGTTCTTCACCACCAAGGAGCCCGGCCGCGGGACCGGCCTCGGTCTGTCGACGGTGTATGGCATCGTCCGGCAATCCGACGGCCAGGTGACGGTGGAGAGCACGCCGGGCGTCGGGTCGGCCTTTTCGGTATACTTTCCGGCGATCGACAGCGACGCTCTGGCCTGACCACGCGTCGCCCACCGACGTCGTCGTCCGTCGCCCGCCGCCTGGAGGTCTCGAAGCATGCGCCGTTCTTTCTCCATTCCGCTCGCCGTCGCTCTGACCGTCGGCGCCGCCACACTGGCGAGTGCGCAGTTACAGGAGGCCAGAGGCAACGGCACCGTCGCGTTGCGTGCCGCGCGCGTGATCGACGGCACCGGCAGTGCGCCGATCACGAACGGCGTGGTGGTCGTGACGGACGATCACATCGTGGCCGTCGGCAAGCAGGGCAGCGTCACCGTTCCATCGGGCGCGCGTGTGATCGACCTCGGCAACGCGACGCTGCTGCCGGGATTCATCGACGCGCACACGCACATCATCGGGCGCGAGCTCAACGATCCGGAGAGTGAAGATGCGCCGGTCCGCGACTATGCCGGTCTCGCGGCCATCATCGGCGTCTCGAACGCGCAGAAGACGCTGCTCGCCGGCTTCACGACGATTCGCAACGTCGGCGCGCCGAACTTCGACGACATGGCGCTTCGCAAGGCGATCAGCGAGGGCTTCGTCATCGGTCCGCGCATGCGCAACGCCGGCCATGCGATCGGGATCACCGGCGGCCATTGCGACGAGAACGGCTACCGGCCCGGGCTGATGGACGGCAATCCGAGCGAGGGCATCGCCGACGGTGCCGATCAGATTCGCGCCGCGGTGCGCTATCAGGCGAAGTATGGCGCCGACGTCATCAAGATGTGCGCGACGGGCGGCGTCCTCTCGGAGGGCGACGCCGTCGGTGTACAACAATACACATATGAAGAGATGAAAGCGCTCGTCGACGAAGCGACGAAGCTCGAGCGCAAGGTGGCGGCGCACGCCCACGGCACCGAAGGGATCAAGACGGCGGTGCGGGCCGGCGTCGCCTCGATCGAGCACGGGTCGTTCCTCGACGAGGAAGGCGCGAAGATGATGGCTCAGCGTGGGACGTTCCTCGTGCCGACGTTGAGCGCTGGCGAGACCGTCGAGAAAGCCGCGAAGAGCGGCGTGCTCAAGGGGCTTCGCGCGCAGAAGGCGTTGGCGGCGGCGGGCGCGATGCGTACCGCGGTCCACATCGCGGTCAAGGACGGCGTCCCGATCGCGCTCGGGACCGACGCGGGCGTGGGCTCGCATGGCACGAACGGCCATGAGTTCACGCTGATGGTGGAGTGGGGTGGCATGACGCCGATGCAGTCGATCGTTGCGGGCACGTCGAACGCGGCGAAGCTGCTCGGGTGGGACGATCGCATCGGGACGTTGGCCGCGGGGAAGCTCGCGGATGTGGTCGCGGTGCCGGGCGATCCGATCGCGGACATCCATGTGATGGAGAAACCATCGTTCGTCATGAAGAACGGCGTGGTGTACAAGGGGCTGTCGACGGGGCCGCTGCCGTAAGGGCCTCGGAGCGGCGCTTGGAGAGTGGAGAGGGGCGAGTGGAGAAGGGCGAATGGAGAAGGCGAATGGAGAAGGGCGAGCGGAAACATCGGATGGAACTCCGCCCGTAGTTCGCACGCGTAGTTCGCACGCGTAGTTCGCACGCGTAGTTCGCACGCGTAGTTCGCACGCGTAGTTCGCCTTGACCTCCGGCGTGGTTGTGTGTATATACGCATCGTCTATAAACAGTCTGTCTATAGCCGATGCCCCCGGACGACTTCCTCCCGCTCAAGCCCGACGCCTTCTACGTCCTGCTCGTCCTCCTCCACGGCGAACGACACGGCTACGCCATCATGCGCGAAGCCGCCGAACGCTCCGACGGACGAGTCGAGCTCCAGGCGGGCGCCCTCTATCGCCTCCTGCGGCGCATGCTCGACGACGGACTCGTCGTCGAATCGCAGCGACGGCCCGCGGCCGACGCCGACGACGAGCGCCGCCGCTATTACCGCGTAACCGCGCTCGGGCGCCGAGTCATCGCCGCCGACGTCGAACGCATGGCGTCGCTCGTCGAAGCGGCGCGTGCGGCGCTGGCCTGATGGCCGACTTCCGCCTGCCTCCGCTCAATGACGGCGAGCGGCTCTACCGCGCGCTGCTGCATCTCTATCCGGCGCGCTTCCGCCGAGCGTTCGGGCAGGAGTTGGTCGAAGCCTTCCGCGATCAGCGCCGGGACGCCCGCGGCCGCGACCAACGGGCGTCGGCGTTCTGGGCCGGCGTGCTCCGAGACCTCGTGACCCAGGCCGCCGCGGAGCGATGTGCATCGCTCTGGCGTGCAGCGCACAGCATCCGCGGCATCAACGATGAGGATTCTATAATGACCGCGCTTCCACAGGCCCTTCGACCACTGGAGCTCCGTCTGGCCGTTCGGCGCCTCGCGCGCGCCCCGAGCTTCACCGTCACGACGATCGTCGTGCTCGCGCTCGGGATCGGGGCTACGACCGCCGTGTTCAGCGTCGTCAACGGCGTGCTGCTTCGTCCACTGCCGTACGCGTCGCCCGACCGACTCGTGGCGCTGGGCCACACGGTGCAGGTGGGCGGTGTGAGCAGTGTCCAGCAGTCCGACGGGACGCTGCTGCTCTATCAGCGGCACGCGAGCGCGTTCGACGGTATCGCAGGGTGGCGATACGTCGGGGCGAACGTCGCGCCCGGCGCTTCCGCAGCGAACGCCGAACGCGTCGACGGCGCCGCCGTGACCGCGAACTTCTTCGATGTGCTCGGCGTACGACAAGGTGTCGGCCGCGTATTTCGCGAGAACGAAGATCGCCCCGGCGCGGCGCCCGTCGTCGTCCTGTCGAACGCGTTCTGGCAGTCGCGCTTCCGTGGTGACTCGTCTGCGATCGGGACGCGCATCGTGGTGGACGGGATCTCGCGCGAGATCTTGGGTGTGATGCCGCGCGGATTCGCGTTTCCTTCGGCAGCGACGCGACTCTGGCTGCCCGTCGCGTTCGATCCTGCGCACACAGCCGATGGAAACTTCAACTATAGCGGCATCGGCCGGCTGCGCGCGGGCGTGATGCCCGAGGCGGCCCGCGCGGATCTCGAGCGCATCCTCCCACGGCTGCTTGAGGAATATCCGAATCCTATTCCGCGCGAGATGTGGGAGGGCGCGCACGTCCGTCCGACGGTCGTTCCGCTTCGAGACTCTCTCGTCGGCGAGGTCTCTGGGCTCCTGTGGATTCTGCTCGGCAGCGTGTCACTCGTGCTGGTGATCGCGTGCGCGAACGTTGCGAATCTCTTTCTCGTTCGCGGCGAAGCCCGCAGCCTCGAGCACGCCGTGCGCGGTGCGCTCGGCTCCGGCATCGCCGGGATCGTCGCCCAATGCCTCAGCGAGGCGATCATGTTGTCGCTCGCGGGCGGCATCATCGGGGTGGCCCTGGCGGCCGTGGGAATCAAGGTCGTCGCGGACGTCGGTGGAAGTTTGGGGCTGCCTCGCGTGAGCGAGCTCTCCGTCGACATTCGAGTTCTCTCATTTGCCTTCGGGATCATCGCGCTCTGCGCGCTCTTCATCAGCCTCCTGCCGATGCTCCGCGCGCGGCGTACGCCGATCGCGTCGGTGCTGCGGGCCGCCGGGCGCGGGTCGATCAGTGGTGGAACGCACCAGCGTGCTCGCAGCGTGCTCGTCGTCGCGCAGGTGGCGCTCGCATTGGTTCTCGTGGCCGCCTCGGGCCTCCTCGCTCGCAGCTTCTCGCGACTGCGTTCGGTACGTCCCGGATTCGACGCGAGCGGGGTCGTCGTCGCGCGACTCTTCGCGCCCGAGGCGACGTATCGCACGCCGGCGTCGGTCGTACGCCTGTACGCCGACATCCTCGAGCGCGTGCGCGCGATTCCCGGTGTGCGCGACGCGACGATCACGAATTGGGTGCCCCTGACCGACGATCACGATGACACTGTCATGGGCGTCGAGGACCATCCCCTGCCGCCCAACGGCGTGCCGCGCGTCCATTTCTTTATCAACGCGGGGGCAGATTATTTCCGAACGATGCGAATCCCGCTGCTCGCGGGGCGCACGATCGATGCGCACGATCCCACCGCGCCGGCGCGCGAAGTCGTCGTGAGTCGAGCATTCGCCGAGCGGTACTGGCCGGGCGGGAGTCCGCTGGGCAAGCGCATTCGCCCGGGCCTCGACAGCGAGTGGTACACGATCGTCGGCGAAGCGAGCGACGTCCATCTCGACGCACTCGACAAGCCGGTGAACGACGCGGTCTACTTTCCTCTCGTGATGGGCGGTTCCGGCGCGCCGGATGTTGCGCGATACGCCGCGCTGCTCGTGCGCGGTTCTAGGAGCGAGATCGGGTCTGCGGTGCGCAACGCCGTTCACGCGGTCGATCCAACGCTTCCGACCTTCGATGAGCGCTCGCTCGACGCAGTCGTGTCGGCCGCGTCGGCGAGGGCGCGCATGACGCTGGCGCTGCTGGCCGCGGCGAGCATGATTGCACTCCTGCTCGGCGCGGTAGGTCTCTACGGCGTGATGGCGTACGGCGTCAGCCTGCGTCAGCGTGAGATCGGCGTTCGTCTTGCGCTCGGCGCGCAGCCATCCGACGTGCGGCGCATGATCTCGCGCGGCGGGCTCGGGCTCGCCGCGATCGGGGTCGTCATCGGTACCGCATGTGCGCTCGGCGTCACGCGACTGCTTCGTGGATTGCTCTATGACATCAGTCCAACCGACCCGCTGACGCTCGGTGCGACATCCGTGGTGCTGCTCGCGATGGCGTTCCTCGCGAGCTGGATCCCGGCGCGGCGCGCATCGTCGCTCGATCCGGTCGAGGCCTTGCGCGACGGATAGCCGGCCGCGCTTCGCTCTTGCGTCAGACCCGCGCGCTCTTCTCGAGTTGTCGTTGTAGCTCGTCGGGCGACGTCGCGGGTTCGTCGCAGGTGTAGCTCCGGCAGACGTACGCCGTCGCGCGGCCGTCGCGCGCCTGGCGATCCGCAAGCAACGCAACCTGCGGCGTCGCGTTTGGCATCCCGCCAGCGATCACGAGCGACGGCACGTATTGCGACGCGGCGGCACGAGTCATCATATGAAAGTCTTCTGATGACGGATCACCGATGATCGCCAGCTCGACCGCGCCGTTCA
>Ga0207660_10001021_pt1:0-17500 | contig 18542 bp, 13 predicted proteins | sample KBSC73BmetaG_FD_184335 | JGI IMG/M metagenome (GOLD analysis project Ga0207660, IMG submission 184335) | Corn rhizosphere microbial communities from Kellogg Biological Station, Michigan, USA - KBS C7-3B metaG (SPAdes) (version 2) | ecosystem: Host-associated > Plants > Roots >... | reverse complement strand
TAACGCGCAACGGCTTTCGCGCTAGTTGCTCAATCCGTTGCTTGTTTGGTCATCATAGACCAGCAAATCCATTTGAGAGCTGTCTTTCTTTGTCCTTGATGGTAGTTCTTCACGCTCACCATCTCATCTCTGCAGAGCTTAACAAGATAATCCACGCCAACAACCAAAGCCAACAAGCCTTCGCTTCGCTCAGAAGCTCTTTCTTCATCTAAGCTTTTAGTAACATTAGCTGTCATCAATAGGGTGGAACGCATTAACCAGTAGAAACCTTGCTTCAAGGTAGATTCTTACATGTTTGGAGTTTTGTCTGGATCCAGGTACCTCAACTATTGGCCTTACATGGGTATTCCATCTTTCTAGTCCCACGCTATCTCCAATCCAACAGCAGAGATCTTAAGGGAAAGACTGAGTTGAATATAGAAGTCAAAGTTTCTATTTAGTAAGCATCAGTCAGCTAAGCCTACCTTACTTACCATACTTTGTGCATTGGCAAATGTTGTTTAAAATGCTAGACCTGCGTTCTTAGAAATCTTCCCCGGTCTAGGCGGATTCGATCGATTACCTACAAAAGAACTAAGCTGTTGCTAGGCTCGTTAGCTCCAAATCTGAATCTTATACTCCTTCCGTCCAATCTGGCTCGTAAACTTGAACTATTAGTCAAGTTCTGTAGCTCCCAAACACCTGCAAGAAGTAAGATAAGAAGTGGGCTCGCTTGTTTCATTCGATTTAAGTTAAGTACAGACGACCAGTTACTAGAAAATAAGAATCATCTGCTGGACTCGCTTTGATTCTTAACAATCTTATCTGGCTCGCTTTTCTTAAGTTACCTTACTTACAGACTTACTGACTGGATGTGGAGTTGTGGCATCCAAGACTTGTTTCTAGCAAGCGAGTTACATAAGAAACCGAATCTCTAAGCTAAGTTCCTATGACTTTCGACTTGTTGAACCAGGTTCGTATTCATATTAATTTGGAGTTTGCTTGCTCCCCTCGAGACAGATTTTCACTACAAATAAAATAACCGGATAGAGAGATTTCCTTACTTATAGAGTAGAGCCAGACTGTGCTTCTCCATTCATTCCTTACTTTGGCTTTAACCCAACCTTATCAGATCCAAACTTAGCTTACTTGGCTGTTTTGCTCGTGAGACAGAGGGATTCTACCACCTGCGGCCTAATATAATAATAAACTTAATAATTTGACCGAGGTATTTGGATGTGGCTCGCACTAATCTTATCCGAGACAGAGGCTCAAATAAATAAACTCCTGAGACTGGCCTAAAAGAGTTAATTGGTGCTCTGCGAGACAGGGTTTTTTGGAAAGCTGGAACTCCAGTTCAACGATTCCTTCCGAGTGTAAGAAGCTAGACAGACCGGGGCATTTACCGGGGGGGTTACCTAATAGCTATGGCAAGGAAAGAAGCAAGCGTCACAAACGTATTAAAAAAGTCAATGTTCGAATTCACAGGTTAGTTCAAGCTCAGACAGAACAAAGAGCTAAGACAGCTCGTGCTTTCAAGCCTGCCGGGTACCTTCTTATATTATAGCAGTACCAGAGGTTCCTACAGATTGATTTGAATAGAACACTACACTATAGATTCTTGACAACCATTTCCATTAGATGGACAAATAGAATGTGCTTATCTCTTTCCTCTCAATTGTTTTCAGTAATTCGATATTGACATTTTGTGATTAGATCAAAAAGATTACTGCCACTCAGATCATTTCCAACTTCCTGCTCAATCAACCTCCTTAGTTGAAAACAATTCCTACTAAACTGGGATCAAGGAGAACCCCCTTTCCCAAAGGGGAACCACCATGAGCTAAACTAGGATAGGAAATCCAGAAATGCAAGAAAAGAGAGGAATGCTATATAATCCATTTTACCGCTCATCCTCTTTCAAAGCTAAGTTCCTATGTGAATGAAAAACAAAATGAAAATGAATCAACCTTACCCTTCCCTTAATGTTTGTAACGTAGGCATGTGTTAAGCTAATGGATTTCTGTTCAGTACTTGCTTACTACCTTTCTAGTTGACAGGGACAGGCGAGTTGAAATAAGAGAAGAATGAAGGCCTTCATAAGGAGTTATAGATAACCCAGTCGTGGAAGTTAATGAGTTAAGCCAAGGTAGGTAAGTAAAGATTGGAGTGATGGGAAAGACTATCTGTTTCCTGTAGATGAGCTAGGCAAAGAACGTTCTCAAGGAATATCTCTATCGTATTCATAGCTCGTCTCGTATTGATGGATAAAGATGCGAAACCTTTGCTGAGGAATAAGAGTGCTCTTGGGATCCAGCTGCTTTCAAATCTCTATACTTTACTTTACTACAACTAGATTTCACAAAGCCGTATAGGCATCCGTTGTTGGGAATTCCGTTATAGGGCTTGGTAACTACGGTCATATACGCTATGGATATTATAAAAGGGCTGTTCTTAGGTGAAGCTGGGCCCTGAGCCAATACCAGCCCGATACTGGTATCTCGATACGCATTTCTTGAAACTGGCACTGCACCTGCGCCCACGCCCTCGGACGAGTTATATTCCTTTTTAGCTATATCCCCCCAGTCTCTACTTCTTCTATATCTGATGATACCTTAGCCGGGGGACGACTACGAGGAAGAAAACGAATGAAGGCCTATTTCCTTTTCCCGGTGGTGGCTACCTCGACTCCAATAACAAAGAAGAACTGTAACCCGTACAGCCAATCTAGACTAGACGAAGAAGTTTCGATAGCCACACCAATAGACTGAATTAGTCCTTCTACCTGTCCGAAGCGCCTCTATCATTTGGCCGAGAAAGGCGTCGGCATAATAAGATAGGATAGAAGATAGAAGCCAGCTATGTGCCATTGTAAAAATGGTTTGCTATCACCTTGACCTAAAGAAAAAAGTTTTCTTCTATGGCTCCACTCGCTACTTTTTTTCCGCTCGTTCCCTATCTATGGTCGAGCACTTCGTTCATGAGTTGCTATCACTTTAGCTGTAATAACTAGAACTTCTGCTATCTTCTCAAGCAAGTTCAAATTGCTTTCCTTAGGACGAGCTTTTAAGGCAAAGTAGAAAGAGCTTATTTATTCGTCGATAAAAAGCCTTTACTTAAAACTAAAAAGGAATAGAACCGAAAGCTCTTTTCCAATATAAATGTCAACAAGCACCTGACAGACGCTCATCTACTTCCATTTCCTATTTTTTATCAATATCCTTCCCTTCCCTTCCCTTATAGTTATAGTTATAGATAGTATTCTTTCCTTCGCTTTTCTTCCTCTGGGCATCAAAGGAGGGCGTAGACCAATATTTCATTAAATAAAAAAGCTCTTCATCGCTGGAAACGGACTCGCTTCGCTAGCTCTAGGTGAATTTGCAAAACGGGGAAGAAGGGTATTTTATTTCGAAAGTCAACCGTTCCCGTAACCAGAACCGAACAAGGAAGCTGGGCGTAGACCCGTTACTTCTTACTTTACTACGGTGGAGGGGATGCCATTATTCCAATGCGTATTGACTACGTCGTAGGAACAGCGATAGCGATTGCGTGGGAACACCTTTCGCTCGAGGAGAGGAATGCGGACAACCGGCGAATAGTTTTCAGATGAAGGTACAGATCCGGATTCACGGATCAAAAAAGCAAGGAGCTCCTCATTAGAGGACAGACCCAGCGCTCGAGGATACGGATTCGATTGACCCTCTCCATTTGCTAGCGCTTGATACGAACCCTAGAGAATGTGCTATTCCCTTTTCGCTAGCTCACATGCATGTCCTATTCCTCATTCGCTACGGATATCCTTCAGCTTCCTGCTTCCGCTTCTTCTATATCTGATTCAACCTTAGCCGAGGAGGGTTCATTTTAGTTTCATATATATGGGAAATCCTTACTTCACATTTTTACCTTGGCTTGGGAAGTCACCACAGGATTTGATAAAACTCATCTTCATATATATGTATATGTAAAAGTAGTGCTTTCAATAACAAAACCTTTGCTTTGAACTGCTTTTCCAAGGATCTACACTGGGCTAACTTGAATCTGTTTACTTCACTTCTATTTGAAACTACTCCTCCCGTCGAGAGTTTCTTTCTATATGATAATTTGAGATTGCTCTACCGGACCTGAGTAGTAAGTGTTGACTCATGCGAGTCACTCCTTCTCAGCTTTGACTTCTTGGCTGGCTTGATGCTCAGTCTGGCCAAGGGGATGACCCCCTTTTCTCTACTTTACTTTGTTTAGCTTTGCGAATGATACTTTTTCTTTTAAATAAAGCTTTTTCAAAATTCTATTGCAGCACTTTTGCTAGAAAAAAAGCACGCACAAAAAGCACATTTCTTCCTAGTACTTTTATTTTTCACCCACCCATAGGAAAGATACGTAGCTCGGTCAGGGCATATCCTAAAGCCATTGCCTCCAGCCAGTAGTAGTGGTAGGTAAGCATCTTAAGTTAGGGGTGAAATTGCTTTTCTGACAAGGAAAGGGATTGTAGGCAAGCCTGTATAATTTCCTCTTACCTCTTCTCTGCATTTCCATCTTTCAACATATTCCCAAGCCTGGTGCTCGCTCGGTAATTTCTTGTTTCACTGCTGCCTCTAACTTATTTGGTTTAAAGCCTTCATTGTACGACTGAGGATTGGGTAGATGCTGATTCCGCGGCTCAGATTCAAATAGAACAGAACTGACCACTTTCGTCTGAATCATAATTTCTCGAAAGAACTCTTTCGATAATGTGTTTTTATTCCACTCAATTAGATATAGAGATGCTAGACTGGACTGTCTGCTTTCTTAGTGGACACGAGACCCTGCTCCTTCTTCTTTCTCATTTGCCTCTTTCTTGATCGTTTAGTTCTTGGCTTTCATCCCCAGTGAGTAACTACGGCACGAAAGAGTAACGTATAACGTGACGATCCTAAAAGAGAACCAAAAGCTAGGCAGAAGAAGAATTCCATTCAAGCGAAGAACAGAGTGAAAACAATCCGCGAACCGATGATCATTTTTCCACTGACTGCTATAAGATATAACTGAATATTTGGGTCTTTAAATGGCTTTTTCTTCTTCTTCCGTGATTCGGTATCAGAGCAACGAACTTCTAGGACTGATCTAGGTTGGAAGTTCGCTGGGGTTGCCTAGCGATATCACTTAGCTCAATCTAAAGATATCTGAGCTTGTACCGCATGGTTGGAGGCAAGAAAAGCAGAAGCACCAATGACCTAGCCACCGATCAGTATATTAGAAGGTTTTATAAGCAGCTCTTTCTTAGCTTATATAACTGCACCGTATCCAACGTACGCTCATATAGGCTCAACTAGTAATACCAATGTAGGAACTCCGATTGGTTTCTCACAGGTCGGATCCAATAATATAATAAATAGACTTTATGGTAAGGAGAACGAAGCTAGCAAAGCCAGGCAGAGAGAGTTCTTCTTGATAGGAATATCGGGAGAAGGGCTTATTGATAGGAATAGAGAAGCATAGGAGGAAAACAGGGCGGATGACTCTATGACTTGTAAAAAATACGGCTTGTAAGGAGTCTAATAAAACTAGAATCGTTACGTTACTTGGTATTACTAGTCTAGTAAAGTAGATATGTTTTTTCTCGCCCATTTTTCTGCCGTCTCATATGTATGAGTAGCAGTATTGGCATTGAAAGAACGTGGGTACAGGAAATAGGGCGGTGGGGGCTAGGCTAGGTCATGTGTCTATTGGGATAGGTAAGAGTTTATGGAGGTCTCACTCTTCTATGATATGGGTCTTTTGTACTACTCCTCTCTTCTTGTCGTACTCGTCTTTGCAGTGAAATAAATGGTTTTGGGTATGGAGAACTATGAGATAGATCACTTTCTTACAACTTGATTTATTCAAAGCAAACTAGATACCATATCTACAGGTCCGTTGGAGAACTCTAAGTAGTAGTTGAAGCAAGGCATTAGGAAGATAGGTCCCACGTAGGGAGGGGAGTTTCTAATTGGACGTGCATTCATTCCCTGGGGAGGGAGTACCGCTTTAAGTGCCGGATTTGTACACATAGTATAGTAAAGACATGAGGGTATTCAATTTTTGAATATAACATGAAAGAAACCTCTCTCCTCTAGCTGGAGAAAGAAGGCTGGTTCTCGGTAGTCGAGGAGAGGTGGAATCTTTCTTAGAACGGAATGTTAAGACACGACCCAACATGTTTCCAGGCAGGTAACGTATAGAAGACTGAAAGTTGAAGTTCCGGTGGGTCTCGTCAATCCTTCCTTATTGCGCCTGCCCCTAATTGGAGCTCTTCTTATCTATTTCTATACCGAGAATAGCTTTATTGACGGGCTGAACGAACCCCTCACTTGGCTAACTCAACAATCATATGTCTGAGAGTCTGGTCTAACTAAGCGGATTGGAGGCGGGCATTTTCATTTCAACGTAGCAGTAGGGAAAGTGATTTCGGGGGGTTAGTACACATGGGCAGTTGGGGCAGTTACAGGTAGTTAAGTTCGGTCTTATTCTTATGGGCAAGTGGTCCTAGAATCTCTCTTTCCTTCTCTAAAGTATAGCTTTACGAAACTAGAATATGAGTAAATATAGAAATAGAATAATAAATAAGAATATCATATAGCCGTGTATTAGTAAGGATAGGTTTTGGTGAGTAGTAGTTCTTGGCATTAGTAAGCTAGCTTCACTAGACTATCTATGACAGGAAATTAGGTAAATGCACAATATCTTTTCAATGAAGTGAATGAAGAAAGATTCATAGGAAATGAACAATAGAAAGAGTACTATTCTTCAGTTACTCTTTTTTCTTGTCTTAGAATAGAGAATGTGTCAATGGATTAGCTGACTTTACTATGTTCCTGTCTTCAAGTATAAGTGAGTTGGTGTCAACGAATAGTTGCTTATTGCACTACTCAGTGAATGAGATATAGCATATATAATGGATTTTTCTTTTCCTTTTACTATACTAACATTCTTCCTTTATTCTACTTACTTCTTTCTCGTCTGTGTCAATGAGAAGTAAGAGTATTCTCGTACTACGAAGAATAGGCAAATCTTTGATTTGGAAGAGTTTTTTACTCATATCTTTGGGACCTTTAAGAGGAAATGAGTGACTTTCTGCCGGAGAATAGTAGTCATCTGTACTCGTCTTTTGTCCTTCCATACTTACTAAGCAAACTAGGTCACACCTGGACAACTAGGGAACATAAGCGGGTGATCTAATGATTCAGTGGGGAAAGCTGTTCATAAGGACCGGTGAGATGGTACTCCCCTGTGGTATCCCAAGAACCGTATTCCCATGGGCATTTCCTCCAAAATAGGCTGTTTTGAGAAAGTAATCTATTAGCTGCACAAGTCCAGAGTTGTGTGTACCCCTAGTGAAAGAGTGGAGGAGTTCAGACGCATATCGATACCAAAGTGAGAAGCCTCTTAATGATGGAGAACCTGCCTCTGCCAAATGCCCAATACAAGCAAGCAGGGGGAGCGGATTCCCAGAGAGAATTCCCGTGTTACTCTGATATTAGAAATAGAGGAAACTAGCACTTTAGAAAGAATGCAGAAAAATGATGGAACTAGAACGAAGCTCTACAAAGTTCACAACTCACCATTGCAACCGTAGGAATCTCTCCGAGGGTAGTAGGTCGGGGGAGCACCTTCCCTTTGCCTTATGGGACCCTCGATCATACTCTTTTCTGATAGCCGGAAAGGAATGACCTAACTTACCACTGAGTAGGCGCCCTTTTTCTTTTCCTTCTAAACTAGCTGCTCTCGCTCTACCAGTTCGTACTGAACTTTCACTTTAATTTATAGGCGATTTGCATTATCCGTTGGATAAAAATAAATATCATAATCAAGTAGATAATGCGATGACTGCCTATCTCTTTCGAGAAGGAGTCCTTTTTCCGATACTTACTATTGGGGTAGGCTAAGGTTACATAGATTGTCTCCTATCTCTCCCCTGTCCTCTCGAGCTAATGACTAAACCGACCCACGACGAGAGGATCAACCACTGCCATAGAAAGAGCAGCGACTAACTAAAACCAAGGAATCCATCATCTGGCATATTGGCAATGGGCGAACTGTCCGAGTGTGGCGTGATCCGTGGATTCCCAGAGCCAGCACTCTAACCAACTGAGCGATTTCCCCAACTTTCAATTGCTAAAAACAGCAGTTCTTTCATTTCGGTATATTTATATATAGCTTTCGCCCTTTAGTTCAAACAAACTTCATCTCCTGCCCTGCCCTGCGTCGGCTCCTCAAAATGGCCTAAAGTACCTCGCCGATAAGCGAGTTCAACCACATCGTGAACCAATTGAAGTCGGTCGAGTACCCATTGGGCGATGAGTAGAAGGCACACTGCTTTTTTTTCCCTCTATGCCGGATAGTTGGTCCACAACCTTACTTATATGTTTATGTGGCAACGCCAAATTCTCTACTATACTATACTATACTAAGATGTTTCAGTTCGCTAGGTTGTCTCTTGCCTGCCCGTGCTACAATTCCTTACTCAAAAGGACTAGAGTGCTAAGCTGCCTTCCCGGCACCACCACTATAATGAATGGCTCAAACAAATAGGAGATGAGAGAGCCCTTTTGATCCTTTCTATTCTATAATATAAAGAGAAGCTTGTTCATCTATCTAGAGAATGAAAAGGAACTAATGCCACTGATAAGAAATACATAGACCGTACGCCCACTTACCACTCTACCACTTCAATTCCATGACGGACTTCTCCGATACCTAGCTTGAGAGAGATCACAGGCATGTGGTGAACCATACCGAGAGAAAGAGCACTGAAATGAACCATATCGAGCACAGGTCTCACTCTACAAGTAAAGTTCGATGAGCTCTTAGCGGAGTTGTGCCTACTATCTACTAAGTGTGTGCTAGGGAAAGAAAGCAAGCAGAGCAGTTCTCACTCTGTCCGGTGACCAAGAAAGAAAGCTTCAAGAATACCGTAAACAGATCAGAGAAACCTCATACCGAATCGCCACGTGAAAGCGGGGTTAAGGTAAGGCAGGAAAGACTGACGCCGAAAGATATGTTTTGAAGAGAGCTCCATCGGGTTGAAGCCGAATTGCAGAGAATCAAGATCTTCTACCTTTGTTTGTTCCATCAATGCCCTTCGGACTGGCCTAAGAGTTGGGTCCCTGTCTGTAATTATGTGGCTAGGTAACCCATTTATGGCTTGTGGTCTTTCTGCTTATGACGTAGCACTATTCCATCTTGTAAATAACGCCTTCTTTAAGGCGCTACTATTTCTAGCGGCATAGGTGCTTTATCACAATACGAAACATGTACATACGATTCCTATTTAGAGATATTCCTACGACGTAGTAAAGAAATTAATAACAAATACGAATACGAATTACGCCTACGAGCCAAGGACGATATATGTATATGACTACGCCAATACTTGACTTGTTTCAATCAATTCTCCAGGGCCCCTAGAGAATTGATTGAAATCGTACGTCTATCGCTATCCAGTGCCTTTTCATCGAGGAAGTACATCCGATGCTTGGCTCCGACAGCTGAGGCCACCCTTCCCTCTTCTAACTGGTATGTATGTGTATTGGACAATCCTTTCATCTTGTTAGCACTTACTTTTCCGTGCTACCCATCCATTCATTAACGTGAATATAAGAATAGGGCCCCGGATATCTTTGCCTCGAAGCCGGTGGAAGGTGAAAAGCACAAAACTAAGCCTTATCCATCCGCTGGTCTAAAGAAGACCTTTTCGGCCGATAGAGAGCTTATTAATAAAAACATTATGCAGGGGCTGAGAATGCGTTGACAGCTGAAGCAACAAAAGAACTTTTCCATAGATAGGCGTACGTACTATGGATGAATTACCACCTCCTTGGAGGAGTGAATGCAAGGACCACTAAAAAACGGATACTTTACCGAAAAGCCTTTGCTTCTTCTTTCGATTGGATAGAAGCTCATACTCCACTTCAACAACTGGTTTGGTGCTGATGTGTCCAAATCCCATGCTCCTACGCCGGGTTGATTGATGTGTCAAAGACTAATGCTCCTTCGAAGGTTTTGATAGGTAAAGCTGTGGCCCAAGAACCCACTACATCTAAGCCCAAGTCCAAACAAAACTAGACCCAAGAATGCTGGAATGAGAATCCTTACCCGTGCCGTGACGACCATGCATACTTTTCTGACCTATGTATGCCTTTCCTCGCCTACTTCGTTCTTGCTTTCCAAAGAAACTTATTTTATACTTGCTGTGGCTAATACCCCATAAATTCATTCTGAGCAGAGCTTTCTAGCAGATTGATTGAGCTATGTAAGAGTAAGTACGTGATGAGAATCTTGTCATCAAAGTGAAAGCACATCTTTGAGAGTTTCATATATTCCAATATGAAGTGAAAGGGAGTCAGAGGTTAGCAAATCCTTATCAAGGTGTCTTCTTTTGACTAGCCCCATTCCAGGAGAGTAGGTCTTGCTCGCTATCTTGAAAGCAGTCCTATACAACCGTACTCAGAATTCCACTTGGCATACCAGTTTCATATAAGGACCAGACTCTCCTATCTAAAGTGGAAATTGAGAAAGAAGTGTTGTTTCTTTCAAACGTTGCTTCATTGACTTCTGTCGACAACCTATTGCTTTTGGAAGAGAATATTGGAAGCGTAAGAATAGAATATAGAGCTTTGAGTTTAGGAATGCTGCAAGAAAAGAAGAAAATCAAGTATACGTTTGCTTGTTGGCTTGAGCACTCGTTTCAGAAGAACCTTCTTTTGGGATAACTCTTTCAGGCAATATCTCGCTGTAGCAGTAATAGCCCAATGGCTTCTAGTTGTTTTTTTTACCCTTCCGGGCTCTTTTCCCCCGGCGGCTAGTTTCAGCATAAAAGGAAGAAGTCGGGTCCGCGCGGTTCGCCTTTTCGAATGCAGCAGTGTTTTTGGCTTTGGCAATACCAGCTAGCTAGCTACTTACTTGTGTGGGAGTCCTATAAAGAAAAGCCTGAGTTATAGACTGACTAAAGAAATCCACCTAAGCCGTAAGTTTTTGTTACAGCTGGCACACCTGCTTGCAAACTAGAAAATCTGATTCTAGTAGAAAGTGGACTAAGTCTTAAGAGAGATAAGCCGGTCTTTATACACTGGCCCTACTTCGAATTCAGTCAGTGGCCAGATGCATTGTAAGCAATTCCAGTCCCAGCTGCTGAGGTGGCGTAGTCAGCCCTACCTATACCTAAGTATTGAACAAAACCAACCATTTATATTATCCTGCATATTAATTAATACTTTCGTTAGAAAATAGAAAAACCAACGGAAAATCAAGTCTCATGTTGCTCCTCAGAAAACGCGTATAGTATATAGTATATAGTATATAGTATATAGTATATAGTATATAGTATATAGTAGTAGTAGTATCATTGGCCAAAGTAAAGTCGATGGGACAAACGCTGTTCGTTAGAACTAGCATTTTGTTTTGTCATGGAATCAAGTCTATTTGTTCGAATGTTCTTTTTTTCGTTTCGTTGGAAAAACCTACGCCCACATATTGATCTTTAAGTCTCCTTTCTCTTTTGGGAGCAGAGCTGAAAAAGATGGACAGTAACGATCGCGTAATATCAATTTATCGGCCTCGTCATCGAAAGCGGCTTCCAATTGCTCGGAAATTCTCAGCTATATGGGGGACTTTGATGGTGAGCAAAAAGAATTGATCAAGAAATTGGTAAACTTTCGCATGATCGATGGTAAAAGAACGAGAGTTCGTGCTATTGTTTATAAAACTTTTCACCGCCTAGCTCGAACTGAACGCGATGTAATCAAACTTATGGTTGACGCCGTAGATAATATAAAGCCAATATGCGAAGTGGTCAAAGTAGGAGTCGCAGGTACTATTTATGATGTTCCTGGGATTGTAGCCAGGGATCGTCAACAAACCTTAGCTATTCGTTGGATCCTTGGAGCAGCTTTCAAACGACGTATAAGCTACAGGATAAGCTTAGAGAAATGTTCATTTGCTGAGATACTGGATGCTTACCGAAAGAGGGGAATTTCACGTAAGAGAAGGGAGAATCTTCATGGACTGGCTTCCACCAATCGGAGTTTCGCGCATTTCAGATGGTGGTAAAGTGATACCACATAAGGAGCTCTTCCTCATTCAGTCATACTCAACAAAAGTCAGAAATGTTTGACCCTGATCCTTTTTTCATCTTCATATAGAAAGAAAATCGGCCTTCCTCATACTCCCCCCTTCATTCATGGAGTTGGAGGAATCCACAAGAGGCCTGCCCGTTCATAATTGCATAAAAGAACCATTCTTTTTATGAAAACAAACAAGCAAGGGATTGAGCAACTAGCGCTAGGCGCATCCTCTTGCTGGGATGGTTTGAGACAAAGATTTTACTTTGACTTATACTTTGACTTATACTTAGGATTAGGATCAGCTTGCGAATTTGCAGCACCGTATCTATATCTATATCTATATCTATATCTATATCTATATCTATAGTAGAATCAAGGGCAAAGAAAGGCAAGTCTCATTAGCCTTCGTCGATGGGACAAACGCTGTTCGTTAGAACTAGCATTTTGTTTTTTCTCGGTAAGAAGGCTGCGTGTTCAACAATGGGTTCGGCAACTACCATCTGTAGTGACAAGACCGGTACACTCACTTGAAATCCGGTAGTAACATTGTGTTCTTTCACCTCTTATGAGTCTCGGAGCAAACAACAAAGCATCAGATGAGAAAAGGATCTTCTCAACCTCTTACGATTTCAATTGACCAATGCCATAGTATAGTAAAGATCCGCAGTACAGGTGTAACAGCAATCAAGCTACTAAGGATAAGGATAAGGATAAGGATAAGGAAGAAGTGCTCTTTATTTACAATATGGGCTTTCGTAAGCATAAATATCAAAAGAGAGGATACCACACCAGATACGGTGCAACATACTTGAGTGGAAAGAGGAGAGTTTTTCCTCCGAGGGCGAGTTCGATCAGGCAGACATCGCAATGGATGGTTCCAATAGGAATAGTAGTCCAGTGATTGTCAGTGCATATTCATTAGTATACGATACTTAATACTGTTGCATAGTCTAGGTTACCGAATAGGAATAGCATAGCAAAGAATCCTACGCTAAGGAATGTGTCACCTACTAGGTTCACAGTAAGGGCCGCCCTTAATAGCAGACTTGTTAGCTTGGAGTCGTGTATATCATAAGTTGATTAGTAGGTATGAGCTTACCCCGATACCTTCTCAACCTAGGAACATAATTAGGTAGTTGTCCCCAGCTACGAGCACAAGCATAAAGAATGTTAACATAGAGAGGTCTGAGAAGAATCGTTGGTTGTGTGTATCTCCTGCCATATCATATAGCTTAACGAGAAGATGTGTACTAGTGCTTATACAGTTACTACAGCGAGGTCTTCGATGAGCGGTTAGGCTATCGAATAGGAATCCTCAGTCAACTGTGCCATTCTGAATCGATTCAGCTACCAAGTCGAATTGATACAGGTGATCCTGATAGACCCACTTCATAGAATGCTACGTAAGATAGGAGAGCTGTTGTACACATAGCTACACAAGTAATAATATGTGCACCAGTTTTTCTTACCTTACGTCCAAGGAGTCCTGCACCCATTGCACCTAGCATAGGGAGAGTCAGAATAGACCCTAGGGCCCGAAGGACGATACATGTTAGCTTAGTTAAATTTCTCCTTGTAGACGGTAATATGCTACAAGAATACCTATACCTATAGCTTATTCTGCACCTGCAATAGCGATGATGTAGATACTAGATGTTTGTCCTACGATATCATCGAATGAGAATGAGCTTACAATCACTAGTACTGTCACAGCTAGCAGCATGATTTCAATTGAGATCAGCATGAGGATGATCTATCTACTTTCGGTTGAGGACGAATCCTAGGATACCGAGAAGAAAGAGTACGATAGAGAGTGTCATGTTAATGTTTGATTACCAGAGCAATGACCACAGGAAGGAAACCGAGTCAACACATTGCGTAGGGATAGCAATACCCAAATACTCTAACTCTAGGTAGTCTATGTCTGTATAGGTATGGGGAGGGAGATACCTGAGAGGATACATATAGGGCTAACTATATACAACCCTCACCTCGGGCCATCAGAGAGATCGTATGTATCACCAGCATCAGGATATGTATTTCGGAATTACGCGCTGGTGCAGATTTGTACGTTCAGGTTATCCATGACTTCATTAGTGTCACGGATTCGCCCGAACTTTTGTCGCATAGTGCTCTGCCGATCCATAAGCTGCACCAGCATTAGATAGACTAGAGAAGTGTTGTGCGACTTGCTTCTTTACATCCACTACATAGATAGACTTAGCATCAGCAGCTATACCATGAGTATGAGCAGATCGTCGATAATCCTTGGCATCAAAGGTAGCACCTCACAAAGTGGCCAACAAGTCTACCGGACCATAGACGAGTAGGTTAGGATCAAGATCTCGGGCTTCCATTAGACTAGGAGCTACTTCGATCTTCATACCGCGCGCATGTAGAGGAGTTTTGGCATCGCATCGAGATGCTTCTTATCTTAAGAGTACTTCGCTATTGCCGCTCTATGAAAGCAGGTATTGGATCTCTATTCCGAACGAGGAAAGAAGACTGAACTGGGGTAGTTTATTCTGATCCAACAACTGGCTATTAACATTGGTTGATGCTTCATTCATACAAATCTCCTTACGGAGGATAGTCAAGAGAGTGAGTGGTTTCCCCTTAAGATAGAATAGCAGGCCACATGGTATAATCCCTTCCCTTATAGGACAAGGGATTAGAAGGTTGACAAATGAAGCCAAACGTAGTGATACTCTAGCACGGAGAACCAAGAAGGGTGCTTCTGCTACAACCAAAACCCTCTATCTCATGCCTACTTGATCTCATAACACTTATAGTAAGAATGAATCCCCTGATTATAGATTAAAAGGGATATTGGCGTGTAATACTTTGATTTCTTATATTTAACAAGAATCCTTGATTTATTTAATAAATCGCTCTTGCTTGCGCAAGGGATATGCTGATTCTTAGCATAGCTTTTTTACCGAATACAAGGATTCCTTGGCACCTGATACTGCTGAAGAGAATGATTTAGTGGAGGAGACTGGAGGTACTACGAAGAGTGTGAGGAGGGACCTAAGCACATTCGTGATTCTTAGTCTCTTGAGATCCGTGAGCGAGACCGAAGCTGGAGAAGGAAAGGAGGCAGCAAGACCTATTTCTCCGATAGATGATCTATAGCTTCATAGAGAGAGAGAAAGGAAGCTCTCCTTCACTACGTTCCACCAGCTTAAGTAAGACATCGATACCCAGCATACCATTATGACTAGTTAGGGCGATCCCGCGCGGGAAGGCTATATCTGACCTTTGACTTTGCTGTTTCCACCTCTGCTTGCTCTGATGCGGGCAAGTAGGAAGAAAGCATATCAAGGGCTTTCCAAGATGCTTTACAATACATTACAACATGTGATAAAGATAAAGATAAAGTAGTGAAAAACTTTTCACTCTAGAAGTAAGAAATATATCTTCAGAAAGGCAAACGGGATTTATTCCGTAGCGTGCATCCCCATAAGGGCTGATTCGCTTTCCAGACTAGAGACCCTGTGCCCTTTCTTCGAGCTTTCACTCATAGATTCGCACTGCTTTTGTTGAAAAAAAAACGGCCAAAGCATAGTGATCCACCGCTTATTCGAGTTAGTACAGGAAAAAGAGCCAGATAAAATTACTATTTTTCGTAAACATGGTTTTTCTATTTAGTCGGTTCGAGCACGCTCATTAAACTAAAGAGTTCATTTCCCTATTTCCTCATTCAATCACCAAAACGAAAGTAGTACTTTTCTTTTGGAAGAAAAAGTTTTGAAAGACACTTTCTTCTTTACAACGATAGCTCGCCTTACTGCTCTTAAATCCCTACTAGCCATCTCTTCCCTCCCTCGCCCAGGCAGGGCTGGTGACATCTAAGGAGGATGGAGCACCTTCCATTGAAGAATAGGCATGGAAGGAATGCCCTATTTATCTCTTTGATAGAAGAAGCAGCTTACTTTCCACACCTTGCCTACTTGACAACGCTTTTATATGGAGTGGCTTCAACCCATCACGCATGAAAGTGCCAAAGGATTTTCTTTACGACAACTCAGAGTCGAATTGGTCCTTTGCAAGTGGACGCCAGCCGTAGAGCCCTAGTTCTAGCCTACTATGTAGAGTAGAGTAGACTCTTACTTGAAAAAAGATAAGTTAAGAAATCAATTCTTATTCGCTTTTCACTTTCACTACTGGTCAAAGCTCGTCCTTAGAGACTACTGCCTTACTTTCAAGAACTCACTAGGGCTAGCTTATTAGGGATAGGTTATTCAGCTTGCTGACAAGGTTAGTGCTTACCAGGCTATATTCTATCAATAAAATTGCTTAGGGATAAAAGAGATTGTCTTATCCTACTTAGGTATTAGGGTTTAGATGACCTCCTCATCCTCTTGAGTATGATGCAATTACATCGGCCCTCATGTATTATTGCATCAATACCCCATCATAGGCAAGTTTACACACTGGGACAACATAGGGTGGGCCCCACCAGAGAGTAGCCAACAGAACCAAGAACAAGATCTAGCAGATGGTGGGAGATTCTCGCTCGTGATGAAACTATCATCTCCTACGAGAATATGCACTACATCGGCATCAATCAACCTGGCTTCGCGTTCTATTCTTACGATAGGGGGGCTCAATCTCGTCAGTCTCCTGGATTCCAGTCATGTCTCTACCATCGGTTTCTCCCTTTTCTCCGGCTGGCGTAATAAGGAGGGAGTCAGAGACTACCAACTCGACAATGTTGGCTCGATCATGTTTATATTGGCAGGAGGAAGTACAGCATGCTTCTTAAGCTTATTTTCCAAGGCGCGGCTGAGAGTTATGCCGAACGGAGTGAAAGTCCTGAGTGTCTTTGGTTTTCCGTCAGACAAGATATTCACTTCACTGTTCTTGCTTGTTCCCCCCAGGGCTATCTTCTTTCCTTTTGGATCTGCCTCTTTGACCTGTGATCCATGAGTCCCATCCCATTGTAGATAGCATCTTCAATACGAGTGGCTGCTTCAATCAAAGAGCGTGGTCATCGCTTGGAAATAGAAATAGTCATGGTATTGCCTACTCATGTTATTCATCATTATCCGAACTTGTTCCTTTTCTGGGGAGAGATCAATCACTTGGGCTGCTTTGGCCTTCCAACGGGCCAGGAAATTGGTCACAATCATAAAAGACCTGAACCGGAGGTGCTTGAGGTGCAGTAGAAGGAACAGACTTTGATTGATGAGAGATTTTGGATAAGAGTTCATAAAAGGCGCTAGCCTGTTTCATGGTCAGGAAGGGAAAGGAAAGAGCTGGGTTTCTAACAAAAAAGGAAACGTTTCCGTAGGAAAAATCTATCACATGGAAACTCGAGTAAATAGAAGTTTTTTTCAATCCTTGGTTGCAATGGTTCAATCGAGAGAAGAGCAAGTCAATTTCATAAATTGGAACAACCACATCAGCTTCATTCTTTTCGCATAGGGGTAGTTTTGTCA
>Ga0207660_10001014_pt1 | contig 18614 bp, 17 predicted proteins | sample KBSC73BmetaG_FD_184335 | JGI IMG/M metagenome (GOLD analysis project Ga0207660, IMG submission 184335) | Corn rhizosphere microbial communities from Kellogg Biological Station, Michigan, USA - KBS C7-3B metaG (SPAdes) (version 2) | ecosystem: Host-associated > Plants > Roots > Rhizosphere ... | reverse complement strand
GAAGCGGTCGTGCTCAAGGTCGATCCGAACGAGGAGAAGATCTCGCTCGGCATGAAGCAGACGGAGCAGGATCCGTGGATGGTGCTGCCGCTCAAGTATCCGGTCGGCACGCGCATCTCCGGCAAGGTTCGCAACCTCACGAGCTTCGGCGCCTTCGTCGAGATCGAGCCGGGGATCGACGGCCTGATTCACATCTCCGACATGAGCTGGACCAAGCGCGTGCAGCATCCATCGGAAGTCGTGAAGAAGGGCGATACCGTTGATGTCGTCATCTTGAACATCGACAGTGAAAACAAGCGCATCTCGCTCGGCCTCAAGCAGGCGGAGGAGGATCCGTGGCTCCGGATCGGCGAGACGTATCCGGTGGGTACGGAGCTCACGGGCACGGTCGTCCGCCTGATGGACAAGGGCGTGGTCGTCGACATTGGCAACGACATCGAGGGCTTCGTCCCGCTGTCTCAGCTCAACACGACCGGCAAGGAAGTCGCGAGCCCGGCCGACGTGGTCTACGAGACGATGCGCCTCGACATGCGCGTGCTCGAAGTCGATCCGATTCACCGCCGCATCGTGCTCGGCGTGACGAACATTCCGGAAGATCAGCCGCCGCGTCCCGAGACGCCGTCGAAGATCATCCCGATGGAGTCGGAGCACGACATGGGCTATCCGCCGATCGATTTGAGCACGGTCGACGTCGGCGAGTAAGCGCGACGGAACGTCAGGAAATCGAAAGCCCCCGCCCTCTGCGCGGGGGCTTTTCGATCATCCTACGCGGGTGGTACGCGCCACCCGTGCGCGCTAGCTTGTGACGCCTATGACCATGCGCGACAAACTCGAGCTGCTCGAGCGCCGCGTCGCCGAGTCGGAGCAGGGCGGAGGCGAAAAGCGCGTCAAGGCGCAGCACGCCAAGGGCAAGCTGTCGGCGCGCGAACGGCTCGATCTGCTGCTCGACGAAGGGACGTTCGTCGAATTCGATCGATTCGTCGTTCACCGCTCGAACGACTTTGGACTCGAGGACGAGAAGTACTACGGGGACGGCGTCGTCACGGGCTACGGTCGCATCGATGGAAGGCTCGTCTACGTGTTCTCGCAGGACTTCACCGTGTTCGGCGGCTCGTTGTCCGAGGCGTTCGCCGAAAAGATCTGCAAGGTGATGGATCTGGCGATGCGCAACGGTGCGCCCGTCATCGGTCTCAATGATTCCGGCGGCGCGCGCATCCAGGAGGGCGTCGTCTCGCTTGGCGGCTACGCCGACATTTTCTTGCGCAACACGCTCGCCTCGGGAGTCGTACCGCAGATCTCGGCCATTCTCGGGCCGTGCGCGGGGGGCGCCGTGTATTCGCCGGCGATCACCGACTTCATTTACATGGCGCGCGGCACCTCGTACATGTTCGTCACGGGGCCGAACGTCGTGAAGACGGTGACGCACGAAGACGTGAGCATGGAACAGCTCGGCGGCGCGGATACGCACGCCGGCACATCGGGCGTCGCGCACTTCGTCTGCGAGTCGGAGCCGGCGACCATTGCCGCGATCCGGCAGCTCTTTCAGTACATCCCGCAGAACAACGTCGACGATCCGCCGCGCGGCCGCGGCACGGATCCGCGCGATCGCCGCGACGAAGCGCTGCTCGACGTGGTGCCCGGCAACGCCAACAAGCCGTACGACATGCACGACGTGATTCGCCGCGTGATCGACGACGGCGAGTTCTACGAAGTCCAGCGCGAGTACGCGGCCAACATCATCTGCGGATTCGCCCACCTCGGCGGCTTCAGCGTCGGCGTCGTCGCGAATCAGCCGGCGGTGCTCGCCGGCGTGCTCGACATCGCCGCGTCGCTCAAGGCGGCGCGATTCATCCGGTTCTGCGACGCATTCAACATTCCGATCGTGACGTTCGAGGACGTGCCGGGCTTTCTGCCGGGTACCGCACAGGAGCACGGCGGCATCATCAAGCACGGCGCCAAGCTGCTATATGCGTATTGTGAAGCGACGGTGCCCAAGTTGACGGTGATCACGCGGAAAGCGTACGGCGGCGCATACGACGTGATGTCGTCCAAGCACATTCGCGGCGATTTCAACATTGCGTGGCCGACGGCGGAAATCGCGGTCATGGGCCCCAAGGGCGCGGTGGAGATTCTGTTCCGCAAGGACATCAAGGACAGCGCCGATCCGCAGGCCGCGACGGACGCGAAGGTTGCGGAATACACCGCGAAGTTCGCGAACCCCTACGTCGCCGCCGCCCGCGGGTACGTCGACGACATCATCGATCCACGAGACACGCGCCCGCGCCTGATCGACGCCCTCGAGACGCTGCGCACCAAGCGCGACAGGAATCCGCCGAAGAAGCACGGGAACCTGCCGCTCTGATGTTCTCGAAGATTCTCGTTGCCAATCGAGGCGAGATCGCGCTGCGCGTCATTCGCGCCTGTCGCGAGATGGGAGTCGCCTCGGTCGCCGTATTCAGCGATGCCGACGCGCAGGCGCCGCACGTGCGCGAGGCGGATGAAGCGGTGCACATCGGACCTCCGCCGTCGTCGGAGAGCTATCTGCGCGGGGAGCGCATCATCGAGGCGGCGCAGGGCGTCGGAGCGCAGGCGATTCATCCGGGCTACGGCTTTCTCTCCGAGCGCGAGTGGTTCGCGCGTGCAGTACGCGACGCAGGTCTCGTGTTCATCGGGCCTCCGGCCGAGGCAATCGCGGCCATGGGCAGCAAGACCGCGGCGCGACAGCTGGTCACGGCCGCCAATGTGCCGGTCGTCCCCGGGACCACTGAAGCGTTGCGCGACGCCAACGAAGCGAAGGAGATCGCCGAGCGATTCGGCTATCCGGTGTTGCTCAAGGCGGCCGCCGGCGGCGGCGGCAAGGGCATGCGCGTCGTGCGCGAGCCGGGCGAGATGCAGGCGTCGCTCGACACCGCGCGGCGCGAAGCGAAGAACGCGTTCGGCGACGACGCGGTGTACGTCGAGAAGTACATCGTCGGCCCGCGGCACGTCGAGATCCAGGTGCTCGGCGACCAGCACGGGACGATGTTGTCGCTGAACGAGCGCGAGTGCTCGGTGCAGCGGCGACATCAGAAAATGATCGAGGAAGCGCCGAGCGTGGCGGTGACGCCGGAGGTTCGCCGCGCCATGGGCGAGACGGCGGTGCGCGCGGCGAGCGCCGCCGGCTATTGCAACGCCGGCACGTGCGAGTTCCTGCTCGACCGCGACGGCAAGTTCTACTTCCTCGAGATGAACACGCGACTGCAGGTCGAGCATCCCGTCACCGAGCTGGTGACCGGGATCGACATCGTGCAGTGGCAGATTCGCATCGCCGCCGGCGAGAAGCTTCCGTTCCGCCAGCAGGACATCGTGCCGCGCGGCTGGGCGATCGAGTGCCGGATCACGAGCGAGGATTCGGCGAACGGATTTCTTCCGTCGACAGGACGCATCTCGTACCTGCATCTGCCGAGCGGGCCGGGCGTTCGCTGGGACGGCGGCATCGAGATCGGCAGCGAGATCGGCCTGTTCTACGATCCAATGCTCGCGAAGCTGATCGTGCACGCGCCGACGCGCGAGGCGGCGATCGAGCGGATGCATCGCGCGCTGCTCGAGCTGACGATCGAAGGTGTGGAATCTTCGCGCGATTTTCATCTGCGCGTCATGGAGGATGCGGACTTTCGGAGCGGCGCGATCGAGATTCAGTGGCTCGAGCGCCGGCTCGAGTCGCTCACGCATGCGCAGCCGCCGGAGTCGACGATGCGCACCGCGGCGATCGTCGCGGCGCTGATCGCCGATCACGATCGCCGCGCGCCGCGTCGCGCCAATGGAAACGGGTCGGCACACGGCGCTCACACGCCGGCCACGACGAGCGACGCGTGGACGCGACTGGGACGACTCGAGGGTCTACGGTGACGACACGCGACGTGACCATCGACAGCATTGCCGCGGGGGGCGACGGCGTCGCGCGCGCGGACGGCGTGGTCGTGTTCGTCCCACGGAGTGCGCCGGGCGATCGCGCGCGCGTGCGACTCGACGTCCGAAAGCGTTTTGCGCACGGCGAGATCGACGAGCTGCTCGAGCCGTCTCCGGCGCGAGTCGACCCGCTGTGCTATCACTATCGCGTCGATCGATGCGGCGGGTGCCAGCTCCAGCATATCGGCTACGAGTCGCAGCTCTCGGCCAAGCAGGGAATCATTCGCGACGCGCTCCGCCGCATCGGCAAGCGCGAAGTCGAGCCGCCGCCAATCGTCCCCAGCTCGGAGGAATGGCGGTATCGTCGCAAGTTGACGTTGGCAATGCGAAGCGATCGTCGCAGCGATTGGATCGTCGGCCTGCATCCGTACGACGATCCAGTGGCCGTCTTCCAGCTGGCGGATTGCCCGATCACCGACGAGCGCGTGCTCCGCGTCTGGCGCGAAGTCATGGAAGCGGCGCCGCACTTTCCCCGCGCGGACGAGTTGCGTGCATCGGTGCAATTGCTCGACGGCGGTGCGACCATCGTCATGGAGGGCGGCAACGAGTGGCCGCAGCGCACGGCGTTCTTCGAGGCCGTGCCAGGTGCGACGGCACTCTGGTGGAAGCCGGCGCACCGCGCACGCACGCTCGTGGCTCAGCGCGGCCGCGCCGAGGCTGGCGCATCGTTCGCGCAGGTGAACGCGGGCATGGGCCGTATGCTGCACGAGTTCGTGCTCGAGCGCGCACGATCGTACAAACCGCGGCGTGTGATCGACGGCTACGCCGGTTCGGGCGCGACGGCGATTCCACTCGCCGAATCCGGTGCGGACGTGGTGGCGATCGAGGCGGATCGAGACGCGTCGGCGTTTTGCGCATCGCGTTTGCCGCAGGGATCGCGCGCGTTGGCCGCTCGGGTCGAAGATGTATTGGCCGAGGCGTTGCCGGCCGATGTCGTGCTGCTCAATCCTCCGCGCACCGGTGTGCACGAGGCGGTGGCTGCGACTCTCGAGGCGCTGGAGTCGAAGCCGCGCGCAATCATCTACGTGAGCTGCGATCCGGCGACGCTGGCGCGCGATCTCTCGCGCATGCCGGGCTACCGCATCTCGGGCTTGCGCGCGTTCGATATGTTCCCGCAGACGGCCCACGTCGAAACGGTGTGCGAGCTCGAGCCGGAGGCGGCATGAAATACGTCGTCGCCATCAACGGGACCGAGCAGGAAGTCGTGCTCGACGGCGAAGGAGTGCACGTCGGCGGCGAGGACGTTCGCGCCCGCGTGACACACATCGACGGCGCGCCGGTGCGCATCGTGACGATCGGCGACGAGGTGCATCGCGTCGTCGTGCGGCCGGGCGCGTCGCGCGGCCTGTACACGCTCTGGCTCGACGGGTGGCGGTTCGAGGTGGAAGCCCTCGACGAGCGCACGCGCGCCATCCGCGAGCTGGCCGGTGCGACAGGAGGGCCGTCCGGCCCGGCGCCGCTCGTCGCACCCATGCCCGGCCTGATCGTGCGCGTGCACGTCGCCGTGGGCGACAGCGTGCAAGCAGGGCAGGGTCTGGTCGTCATGGAAGCGATGAAAATGGAAAACGAGCTCCGGGCCCAGGCCGCGGGCCGCGTGAAATCGGTGCACGCCGAACCGGGAACTGCGGTCGAGAAGGGCGCGCTGCTCATCGAGCTGGAATAAACGAACCGGGAGTGCCTGCCATGCGTCCACAGATCGCCGTGCTGGCTGCAGCCATCAGCATCATCGGATCACAGCATCTTCACGGGCAAGCTGCGCCGCCGGGCAGCGACGTCTATCTCGCGACGCTCTCGATTCCACACAACGGGGGCGCCAGGATCGGCATTGGCGAGCCGGAGAACATCACTCGGCGCGCGGGCTACGACAATCAGCCCGCGTTCTTTGGCGACGAACGGGCCGTCTACTACACGTCGATCCGGGCCGACGGCCAGTCGGATATCTATCGCTACGACATCGCCGCGCACAAAACGACTCGCGTCACATCGACGGCCGAGAGCGAATACTCGACGACGATGATGCCCGGCGGACGGCGCTTTTCGGTCGTCCGCGTAGAGCCCGATTCCACGCAACGGTTGTGGAGTTTCCGACTCGACGGCACCCGTCCTCAGCTCGTGGTACGCTCGGTCAAGCCGGTGGGCTATCACGTCTGGCTCGACGCGTCGCGCGTGGCGGTGTACGTGCTGGGCACGCCGGCCACACTGCAAGTCGTTCAGCTCGGGAGCGAGCACACCGATACCGTCGCGCGCGACATCGGGCGTTCGCTGTCGCCCGTGGCGGTCGACGTCGCATCGTTCGTCCAGCCGCGGGCTGGCGGTGGCTTCACGTTGCACGAGGTGCAGGTCGACCCCTCCGGAAATGCGCATGTTCGGTCGCTCGGGGCGCTGCCGGACTCGGCGGAATACGTGGTGTGGACGAGTGGCGGAGCGGCGATCACAGCGAGCGGATCGACCGTCTACCTGCGTCAACCGGGCGCGAGCGCGTGGCAGAAGGTGGCGGATTTCGCGACCGACGGGATCCGGCACATCACGCGGTTGGCGATCAGCCCGAACGGACACTGGCTGGCTCTCGTCGCGGACGACCATCGCTGAATTCCAGACGTGTCTGGGCGGCTCGACCCCGTTTGCGTTGACAGGCCCTAAGTGCTTGTCTAGCTTACAGGTCTGTCAAAAAACGCCTTCAATGGCTGCCGAGACCCGGGTTGCATGACGCACCGGTGAGGCGCAGGACCCACGCTCGTTTGGACCGATAATGAAATCGTTTTCCGCCACGCCGCGCGACATCGAGCAGCGTTGGTTCATCGTGGACGCCGAAGGCATGGTGCTCGGCCGTCTGGCGACCGAAGTCGCGCGAATCATCCGCGGCAAGCACAAGCCGATCTTCACGCCGCACATGGATACCGGTGACAATGTCATCGTGATCAATGCGTCGAAGGTCAAGGTCACCGGCCGCAAGGCCGAGCAGAAGAACTACTTCCATCACACCGGCTACATGGGCCACGAGCGGTTCACGCCGTACGGCACCATGATCGCCAAGCACCCTGAGCGTGTGATCGAGAAAGCCGTCTACGGCATGCTGCCGAAGACCGCTCTTGGGCGGCAGGTGCTGCGTCGCAAGCTGCGCGTGTACGCGCACGCCGACCATCCGCACGTTGCGCAGCAGCCCACGCCGTTGACCTTCACCAAGAGCGAGAAGTAATCATGGCCGATATGCAGAGCATTCATGCGATTGGCCGCCGCAAGGAAGCGGTGTGCCGCGTGTTCATCAAGCCGGGCTCCGGCAAGTGGGACGTGAACGGCCGCACGCTCGGCGACTACTTTCCGCGGCCGGCGCTCGTGTCGGCGATTCAGCAGGCGTTCGTGGCGACAGACACGCTCGGCCGCTTCGACGTGAAGGCGAACGTGGACGGCGGCGGCCAGACAGGTCAGGCCGGCGCGCTGCGGCTCGCGGTGGCGCGTGCGCTCGTGAAGATCGACGAAGCGCATCGCCGCAAGCTGCGCGATCTCGGCTTGCTGACGCGCGACGCACGCGCGGTCGAGCGCAAGAAGCCGGGCCGTCCGAAAGCTCGTAAGCGCTTCCAGTTCTCGAAGCGTTGATTCAGCCACTGGGCGCTGGTTGCCGGGTGCTAGCGGGTTGCTAGTTACCAGCGCCTAATCAGCACCGACGTAGTTTGTCAGCGTCGGATTTCGCCACCAGTACCTAACAACCAGCAACCCACTAGTACCAAGTACCTAGCATCTAGTACCTAAATCACAGGGCGTTCCGAGTTCGCGGCCAGGTGCTGGCTCGCCAGTCGGTCCGAACGATGACGGCGCCCGAGGCATAAAACCACACCGAGGGTTCGAATTACCATGGCAGACCAGCAGTCCACCGAACAGCCGACGCTCGAGGCGCTCCTCGCGGCCGGCGTTCACTTCGGGCATCAGACCCGTCGTTGGAATCCCAAGATGCGGCGCTTCATTTTCGCCGAGCGGAACGGGATTCACATCATCGATCTTCAAAAGACGCTGCGGCAGATCGAGCTCGCGCAGAAGCTGGCGCGCGACGTGATTCTGCGCGGTGAGAACGTGCTCTTCGTCTGCACCAAGCCGCAGCTCGCGGGCATCGTGCGCGCCGAGGCCGAGCGTGCGGGTGCGCTGTTCATCACCGAACGTTGGCTGGGCGGACTCCTCACCAATTATCAAACGGTGAAGAAGCAGGTCCGTCGCATGAAGGAGCTCGAGACGGGTGGCGAAGAGGGCGGCGATTTCGAGAACTACACGAAGAAGGAGCAGCTGATGCTGCGCCGCGAGCGTGAAAAGCTCTCGAAGTACTTGAACGGCATTCGCAACATGAGCCGGCTGCCCGGCCTGATGTTCGTCGTCGACTCCAAGAAGGAGCGCATCGGCGTCAGCGAGGGCAACAAGCTCAACATCCCGATCATTGCAATCGTCGACACGAACGCCGATCCGGATTTGATCACCGTGCCGATCGCCGGCAACGACGACGCGATTCGCTCGGTGGAGTTGATCACGAAGGCGATCGCCGACGCAATCATCGAAGCGCGGCGTGAAGCGCCGGTGCGCGAGGAGACGGAGGAGGGCGAGAGCTACACCTACAGCTCCGACCGTGGCGCCGAGCCGGCAGGTGAGGGCGAGGATCGCAAGCGCCGCCGCCGTCCGCGTCGCCGTCGGGCAAAGCCGGAAGCCATTGCCGCTCGCCTCAAGGGACCGGGGGAGGGCGATGGGACGGAGGGCGCCGAAGTCGAGGCGGGCGCCGAGACCGCCGACGCGGAGTAGCACGCCGGCGCGAACCCGGTCGCCCCGGAGTGCGGGGCAGCCGCGATGCGGCAGGACCGGACGCAGCACTCGACACGAAAGCCGCCGGTCGCACAGGCCGGCGGCGTTTCAATAACACATCGTCAATTGGCAGACTGAAATGGCAACGATCACCGCGAAAGACGTCGCCGCCCTGCGTGAGCGCACGGGCGCCGGCATGATGGATTGCAAGAAGGCGCTGGATGAGGCGAACGGCGATCTCGACAGGGCGGTCGAGCTGCTGCGCTCGAAGGGTGCGGCGAAGGCCGACAAGCGGGCCGGCCGGCAGACCAAGGAAGGGATGATCGCCAGCTACATCCACCATAACGGCAAGATCGCCGTGCTCGTCGAGCTGAATTGCGAGACGGACTTCGTCGCGCGCACGGAAGACTTCCAGCAGCTCGGCAAGTGGTTGGCCGAGCACATCGCCGCCGCCGCGCCGATCGCCGTCGACAAGGATGCCGTGCCGCAGGACAAGGTCGACGCCGAGCGCCGCATCTTCGTCGAGCAGGTGAAGGCGGAAGGCAAGCCGGATCACATGATCGACAAGATCGTCGAGGGCAAGGTGCAGGCGTACTACAAGGACGTCGCGCTGCTGCACCAGGCATGGGTGCGCGAGCCGAAGAAGACGATCGGCGATCTCGTGAAGGAAGTGTCGGCGAAGACCGGCGAGAACGTCCAGGTGCGCCGGTTCGTGCGGTACCAACTCGGCGAAGCGTAAGCGAGGCCGCATGGCCGATCTCAAGTATCCGCGCGTGCTGCTCAAGCTCTCCGGCGAAGCACTGGCCGGAGACAAGGGATTCGGCTACGACTTCGATACGGTCAATCGGCTCGCCGATGAAGTCTGTTCGGTGAGCCAGACCGGCGCCTCGGTGGGACTGGTCATCGGCGGCGGCAACATCGTGCGCGGCGCGCAGCTGTCCAAGACGGGCATGGATCGCGTCGCCGCCGACTACATGGGCATGCTCGGCACCGTCATCAATGCGCTGGCGGTGCAGGACGTGCTCGAGCGCAAGGGCGTCGACACGCGCGTGATGACGGCCATCCGCATGGAGGAATTGGCCGAGCCGTACATTCGTCGTCGCGCGGTGCGCCACCTCGAAAAGGGACGGACGGTGATCTTTGCCGCGGGTACCGGTAATCCCTATTTTTCCACCGACACGGCCGCGGTGCTGCGCGCCATCCAGATCAAGGCGAACGTGATCATCAAGGCGACGAGCGTCGAGGGCGTGTACTCGGCCGATCCGAAGCGCGATCCGAACGCGAAGTTGTACGAAGAGATGAGCTTCCGCGACGTCATCATGGAGGAGCTGAAGGTGATCGATCAGACCGCGATCACACTGTGCCGCGAGAATTCGCTCCCCTTGATCGTTCTCAACATCCACCGTCCGGGCGCGATCGTCGCCGCAATTCGCGGCGAGCGCGTCGGCACCCTGGTCCGATGAGCTCCATTCCAGACATCATCAAGAACGCTCGCGCGTCGATGGACAAGGACGTCGCGCACGTCAAGCACGAATTCTCGTCCGTCCGATCGGGCAAGGCGTCGCCGAGCATGCTCGACTCCGTGCGAGTCGACATGTACGGCCAGTCGATGCAGTTGAATCAGGTGGCGACGATCAACGCGCCGGAACCGCGCGTGCTCATCGTGACGCCGTTCGACAAGGGACAGATCAAGGTCGTCGAGAAGGCGATTCGCGAGGCCAACCTCGGGCTCGAGCCGTCGACGCAGGGACCGCTGATCCGCGTGCCGCTGCCGTCGATGAACGAACAGCGGCGCAAGGACCTCGTGAAGATCGTGCACAAGTACGGCGAAGAGGGGAAGGTTGCCGTACGCCATGCGCGGACGCAGGGCCGCGAGGCGCTCAAGAAGCTGAGCGGTGTGTCGGAGGACGAGGTCAAGCACGCCGAGAAGGAGCTGCAAAAGGTCCACGACGACTACATCCACAAAATCGACGAGTTGATCAAGGCGAAAGAAGCCGAGATCATGGAAGTGTGAGCTCGGAGCTCACGCGACGCGTCATCGTCGGTGTGATCGCGGCGCCGATTGCCGTCGCGATCGTGCTGTACGGCGACGCGCCGCTCGCGGCGCTGCTCGCCGTCGTCGCCGCGCTCGCGGCCTGGGAACTGTTCCGGCTGGCGCGCGCGACCGGCCTCACCCCGTTCGACGATCTCGGAATCGTGATGGCGGGCCTGATTCCGCTGCTCGTACACTCGAGATACCTCGGGCTGTACGATCCGGACGGCCGGCTCGGGCCCGTGTCGTTGGCGGCCCTCTGCGTCTTGCTGCTCGTCGTCCTGGCGATCTGGCTGCGCGGCGTCGGCGGCAAGCCGCTCGGCGCCGTCGCGTGCACCGCATTCGGCGCCGTCTATACCGGCGGCATGCTGAGCTATGCGTACTCCATCCGCTATCATGAATACGCGTTCGCGCCGGCGCCAGTGGTCATCGGCGGACATACGTACAACCTCCCGTCGGGCGGTTTGCTGCTCCTGCTGCCGCTGCTGCTCACGTGGGCGTCGGACATCGGCGCGTATGCTGTCGGCCGGACCATGGGCCGACACAAGCTCATTCCGTCAGTCAGCCCCGGAAAGACCGTCGAAGGCGCGATCGGTGGATTGATCGCCGGAATGCTGCTCGCGTGGATCTACGCGCACTGGGTACTGGCGCCGGTCACCCACCTGAATTTTCGCGCAGCGCCAATCGGCGTCCTGTTCTTCGGCGCGTTGGGCAGCATCGCCGCGCAGGTCGGAGATCTCGCCGAGTCGCTGCTCAAGCGCGAAGCGGGCGTGAAGGACAGCTCGCATCTCATCCCCGGCCACGGTGGCGTGCTCGATCGGATCGACAGCTTGCTGTTCGTGCTGCCGATCTCGTATGTCGCGCTTGGCTGGCTGCTGATCTGGGCGCCGTGACGACGCGCATCGACGAACGTCGCGGCGTCGCGATCCTGGGATCGACCGGATCGATCGGTACGACGGCGCTGCGCGTGCTCGCGCGGCAGCACGACCGCTTTCATGTCGCCGCGTTGACCGCCAATCACAACGTCACGCTGCTCACGAAGCAGGTCGAGGAGTTCAAGCCTGCTTTCGTCGGCATCGTGAACAACGGCACGACGCCGCACGGCAACTGGAGCTGCGGCCCCGAATGTCTCGTCGAGGCCGCGGAGCGCGATGACGTCGACATCGTCCTCAATGCCGTAGTGGGCGCGGCCGGGCTGGATGCGACGCTCGCCGCGTTGTCCATGGGCAAGCGTGTGGCCCTGGCCAACAAGGAAACGCTGGTGATGGGCGGCGCGCTCGTCACCGCGGCCTGCAAATCGGGGGGCGGCGAGATCGTTCCCGTGGACAGCGAGCACAGTGCGATTCTGCAGTGCCTGCAGGGCTATCGCGACGTTGCCGTCCGCCGTGTGATCCTCACGGCGTCGGGCGGCCCGTTTCGCCAGTGGACGGCGGAGCAGCTTGCCGGCGCGACGCTGGAAGACGCGCTGCGCCACCCGACGTGGCAGATGGGCCGCAAGATCACGGTGGACAGCGCAACACTGGCGAACAAGGCGCTCGAGGTGATCGAGGCGCACTTTCTGTTCGGTCTCTCGTACGATCAGATCGAAGTCGTCGTCCATCCCCAAAGCGTGGTGCATTCGTTCGTGGAGTTCGTCGACGGCAGCGTCCTCGCCCAACTTGGCGTGCCGAGCATGGAGCTGCCGGTGCTGTACGCGCTCACCCATCCGGATCGCGTGCAGGACAGCGGGGTACCGCCATTCAATCCCATCGCGGCGTCGCCGCTGACGTTCGAGCCGGTGCGACGCGAGCAGTTTCCGGCGTTCGCGCTCGGCGTGGCGGCGGGTCGACGCGGCGGCGCCGCGCCCGCCGTGTTCAACGCGGCGAACGAGGCTGTGGTTGCATTGTTCCTGCAAGGCCGCGTGCGCTTTGGCGACATCGGCGCAGCCATTGCGGACGCGCTCGACGAGCTCGGGGGCCGAGCCGCCGACACGCGAGAAGCGATTCTCGCTGCCGATGCCGCGGCACGCCGCTTCGTTCACGACCGATTCGCATGCTAGCCATTCTCGCACCGATTCTCGTGTTCGGCCTCGTGATCTTCGTGCACGAGTTCGGGCATTTTCTCGCCGCCAAAGCGACCGGCGTGTACGCGCCGCGCTTCTCGATCGGTTTTGGGCCGGCGATCTTTCGATTCCGTCGCGGTGAAACGGAGTACGTGCTCGCCTGGCTGCCGCTCGGCGGCTATGTCCGCATGGCCTCGCGCCACGATGCGGAAACGGCATTTCTCGAGGGCGGCAGCGAAGAGCAGACCGCGCGGGCCGCGACGGACCCGGATTTCGATCCGGATGCGATGATTCCGTTCGGGCCCAAGCCCGTACCGGAGAATCGGTGGTTCGAGAGCAAGCCGCTCTGGGCGCGCATCGTGATCATGGTGGCCGGCGTCTTCATGAACGCGCTCCTCGCGGTCGTGGTCGCGACCGTTCTGGCGTACCACTACGCGCAGGTGATCTATCCGTCGACGGTGATTGGCGACGTTCATCCCGTCGCCTCCGTTCCGCAGCTCGATCAGCTGCACGGCGGCGACACGGTCCGCGCGGTCGACGGATCAACGATCAAGAATTGGAATCAGTTCCAGCAGGACATCTTTACCGCAGTTCCCTCTGGCGGCGTTACGATCACCACGCAGCGTGGCGACGTCCGCATTCCGCTCGCGCGTGACGGCTCGAACGCGGAACAGATCGCCGGCGCATTCCAGTACAATCTTGCGCCAGTGATCGACACGCTGTTCCCCGGCGATCCAGCGGCTGCCGCCGGGTTCCATCTCGGGGATTCCATCATCAGCGTCGCCGGGCATCCGGTGCGGATCTGGTCCGAAATGGTGACCCGGGTTGCGTCGTCGGCCCATCAGCCGTTGCCGTTCGTGGTGCGTCGTGGCGCGGCCGTGGACACGCTGACGGTCACGCCAAAGGCATCGGTCGACACGGACGCGGTCACCGGTGCGGTAAAGACCGTTGGGCGGATTGGCGCGGGTGCCCGCGATCCGTCGCACCGGCAGGAGCTGACGTTCCCGCAGGCGGTTGCCTCCGGCCTTCGAATCACGTGGACGAATGCCGGTGCCGTGTTCAAGGTGCTGCACGACATCACTGTAGGTACGGTGTCCGTGAAGCAGCTCGGCGGCCCAATCGCCATCACACGCGCCTCGGTGAGCGCGGCGCGCAATGGTCTGGACGAGCTGTTCTATCTGATCGCGCTGCTCAGCATCAACGTCGCCGTGCTGAACCTGCTGCCGATCCCGATTCTGGACGGCGGCCAGATTCTGATCAACGTGCTCGAATCGGCCAAGGGCAGCCCGTTCAGCCTGCGGACGCGAGAGTACATCCTGCGCTTCGGCCTCGTGGCCATTGCGCTGCTGTTCGCGATCGTGATGTACAACGACACCCAGGCCGGGATCGCGAAACTGTTCGGGTGGGTGGGGAAGCTGGTGCAATGAACGGCGGCCGCCTAAGTCGCCCCTTTACAAGCGCTTACTGAATAGGTACGATTCAAAGCTAATCAAAAAACGCGCACTTCCAGGCCGCCAAACGGGCGGGGATTACTCAGGACATGGCTTTCGACAACACCGCGACCCTCCAGAAGTATCAGACGCACGGTGAAGACACCGGTTCGACTCGCGTACAGGTAGCGCTGCTTACGGAGCGCATCAACTACCTCACCGAGCACTTCCGCACCCACAAGAAGGATCACCACGGTCGCCGTGGCCTTCTCAAGATGGTCGGACAGCGACGCCGCCTGCTCAACTACATGAAGCGCACGGACGTCGACGGATACCGCCAGATCGTCCAGGACCTGGGCCTGCGGTACTAATTCACACGTGAGCACGATCGCGCGGGCGCAACAGTTGCGGCCCGCGCGTTTTGTATTCCCCTACCGCCTGTTCCAGGCACCACAGCAATGATGCAACGCGTTGAAAAGACGTTTGCCGGCCGCAAGCTCAGCATCGAGACCGGACGCATGGCCAAGCAGGCCTCCGGCTCCGCCCTCGTCCAATTCGGCGAAACGATGGTGCTGGCCGCCGTCACCGTGAGCGACACGCAAAGCCCGCTCGATTTCTTCCCGCTCCTCGTCGAGTACCGCGAGAAGACGTACGCCGCCGGCAAGATCCCGGGCGGCTATCTCAAGCGCGAAGGTCGTCCGAGCGACGCGGAGATCCTCTCGGCGCGTATCGTCGACCGATCGATCCGGCCGCTCTTTCCCGAAGGCTTCAAGAACGAAGTCCAGGTCTTCATCTACGTCATCTCGGCCGACCAGGAAAACGCGCCGGACGTCCTTGCGCTCGTCGCGGCGTCGGCCGCGCTCAACGCGTCGAAGATTCCCTTCATCACGCCCGTCGCCGCCACGCGCATCGGACGCATTCAGGACAAGTGGGTCCTGAATCCGACGTTCCAGCAGCTCGGCTACAGCGACATGGAGATTCTCGTCGCCGGCTCGAAGGACTCGATCAACATGGTCGAGGGCGGCGCGCTCGAGGCGACCGAAGAGGACATTCTCGAGGCGTTCACGGTCGCGCAGCAGGGCATTCGCGAGCTGATCGCCGCGCAGGAAGAGCTGTTCGCGAAGATGGGCGCCGAGCGCCCGAAGAAGATGGAGTGGAAGAAAGCCGAGATCGACAACAAGCTCTCGGCGCGCGTCAACGATCTCGCCAATGGCAAGATCAAGGATGCGCTCAATCAAAAGGACAAGCACACGCGCATCGAGACCGTCGAGCGTGTGAAGAAGGAGATCGCCGAGCAGCTGCTCACCGATTTTCCCGACAACAGCAAGGACATCAAGTCGCTGCTCGGCGACGTCGAGTACAACCAGCTCCGCGCGCAGGTGCTCGATACCGGTCTGCGCGTCGACGGCCGCAAGTCGACGGAGGTCCGTCCGATCTCGATCGATATGAGCCTGCTGCCGCGCGCCCACGGTTCGGCGCTGTTCACCCGCGGCCAGACGCAGGCGCTCGTCGCGGCAACGCTCGGCACGGCCAACTCGGCGCAGCGCTACGAGTCGGTGAACGAGCCGAAGGAAGGCACGAAGTCCTTCATGCTGCACTACAACTTCCCGCCGTTCTCCACCGGCGAAGTGCGGCCGATGCGCGGCACGTCCCGTCGCGAGATCGGTCACGGCAATCTGGCCGAGCGCGCGCTGCAGGCCGTGCTCCCGCCGTTCGAGGAATTTCCGTACACCATTCGCATCGTCTCGGACATTCTCGAGTCGAACGGCTCGTCGTCGATGGCGACGGTGTGCGGCGGCTCGCTGTCGCTGTTCGATGCCGGCGTGCCGATTCGCGCCGCCGTCGCCGGCGTGGCGATGGGCTTGATCAAGGAAGGGAAGAAGTACGCGATCCTCACCGACATTCTGGGTACCGAGGATCACCTGGGCGACATGGACTTCAAGGTCGCCGGCACGCGCGACGGCATCACGTCCATTCAGATGGATATCAAGATCGAAGGACTCGATCTGAATATTCTGAAGGAAGCGCTGGCGCAGGCAAAGCAGGGCCGGCTGCACATTCTCGGCGAGATGGACAAGGCGCTGTCCGCACCGCGCGGCGATCTGTCGCCGTTCGCGCCGCGCATCGTCACGATGCAGATCAGCCCCGAGAAGATCGGCGATCTCATTGGCCCGAAGGGCAAGACCATTCGCGGCATCCAGGACGAGACGGGCGCCGAGCTCACGGTCGACGATACGGGCCTGGTGACGATCGCCGCCGTCGGCGGCGAAGCCATGGAGCGCGCGCGGCAGATGATCCAGGCGCTCACGGCGGAGCCGGTAGTCGGCGAGACGTACGAGGGCGTGGTGAAGACAACGACACCGTTCGGCGCGTTCGTCGAGATCATGCCGGGCACCGAGGGACTGGTGCACATCTCCGAGATGCGTCACGAGCGCACCGAGAAGACCGAGGACGTCGTGAAGAAGGGCGATCGGGTGAAGGTCAAGTTGATCGATCGCGACGAGCGTGGACGCCTGCGCCTCTCGATGAAGGCGCTGCTGCCGCGGCCCGAAGGCATGCCGGAGCCGGAACCGGGCAGCGAGAGCGGCAACGGCGGCGGCGAACGGCCGCGTCGCGAAGGCGGCGACCGCGGTGGTCGCTCGTCGCGCGGAGGCCGTGGCGGCGGAGAGCGTTCGCGCCGCTAGTGGCCGTTCCGGTGGTGGATGAGGGCACGGTGCTTCGCCGCACCGTGTTGCCGAATGGACTGACCGTACTCTCGGAGCACATGCCGGGAGTGCGGTCGGTTGCGTTTGGCGCCTGGGTGCGCGCCGCGTCGCTGCACGAATCGCGCGACCACATGGGGTTGTCGCACCTGCTCGAGCACATGGTGTTCAAGGGCACCGAGCGCCGAACCGCCCACGAGATCGCGCTCTCGCTCGAGGCGCTGGGCGGCTCGCTCGACGCATACACCTCGCGCGAGCACACGGTCTATCAGGCACGCGTGCTCGATGAGCATCTGCTCGAAGCGGCGGACGTCATTGGCGACATCGTGTTCCGGCCGACGCTGCGACCGTCGGATCTCGCGCTCGAGCGGAACGTGATCATCGAGGAGATCGGGATGGTGGAGGACACGCCGGACGATCTCGTATTCGAGCTTCATAACGAAGCGCTGTGGGGCGAGCATCCCTACGGCTACTCGATTCTGGGAACGCGCGCCACGGTCGGCTCGCTCGGTGTGCGCGACCTGCAGGAGTTGCATCGCCGCGCGTATCACCCGGGTCGCGTCATCGTCGCCGCATCCGGCAACGTCGAGCACGAACGGCTGCTCGACGTGCTCGAGCGAGCCGGCTGGCTCGATGTTCCGGGTGGCGACATGTCGCCGCTCGTTTCGATTCCGCCCCGGACGGAGGTGCCCGTCACCCGCCACGTCGTTCGCGAGGCGGCCCAGACGCACACCGTTGCCGGCACCACCGCCGTACCGCACGGCGATCCACGCCGGTTTCCGCTGCTGCTCCTCAGCACGCTGCTCGGCGGCGGAATGAGCTCACGGCTGTTCCAGCGCGTGCGCGAGGAGTTGGGGCTCGCGTACTCCATCTCGACGTATCAGTCGTTTCACGCCGACGCGGGCATGCACGGCGTGTACGTGGCGACCTCGCCGGAGTCGGCGCGCGAGGCGCTCGACGTCATCATGGCGGAGCTGCGCGAGGTCGTGGAAGACGGGCTGCCGCCGGACGAGATCGCGATGGGCCGGCAGCAGCTCAAGGGACAGATCACGCTCTCGCTGGAAAGCGTGTCGTCGCGCATGTACCGCGCGGCCTCGGTCGAGCTGTACGGCGAACCGTTCCGCACGCTCGATCAGCTGCTGGCACAGATCGACGCGATCACCGACGACGACGTACGCGCGGTGGCGCGCGAATTCTTCGACCCCGCCCGGTTCACTGTCGTGAGCCTTGGGCCCAAAGCGGCGGATTGAGGGTTGGCTCGTTAGCTTCCAAACGCTCGAATTGAACGTTCCACATCATCCCAACTCACGACCATGAAGATCGGCGTTCCAAAGGAAATCAAGACGAACGAGAACCGGATCGCGCTGGTGCCTGCCGGCGCGGAGGCGTTGATCGCCGCCGGACATTCGGTGTTGATCGAAACGGAGGCCGGCATCGGCAGCGGCTTTCCGGATGAGGCATATAAGGCCGTCGGCGCGAAGATCGCGCCCGATGCGGCAACGGTTTGGCGCGACAGCGAAATGATCATGAAGGTGAAGGAGCCGATCGAGCGCGAGTGGCCCAACATGCGCCGCGGTCAGCTCATCTTCACCTACTTCCACTTCGCGGCGGACGAAAAGCTGACCAAGGCGCACCTCGCCAGCGGCGCCACCTGCGTTGCCTACGAGACCGTCGAGCTGCCGACG
>Ga0207660_10001008_pt1 | contig 18669 bp, 19 predicted proteins | sample KBSC73BmetaG_FD_184335 | JGI IMG/M metagenome (GOLD analysis project Ga0207660, IMG submission 184335) | Corn rhizosphere microbial communities from Kellogg Biological Station, Michigan, USA - KBS C7-3B metaG (SPAdes) (version 2) | ecosystem: Host-associated > Plants > Roots > Rhizosphere ... | reverse complement strand
AACTGAAGCCGATTGCGAACTGTTCACTCCTCCTGCTCCTGCTCCTGTCGCCTGCCCCTGACTCCAATGCTGCTGCCAATACGACTTCACTATCTCCAGTGGCTTACGATCGTATTGCTCTGAAAACACCGCGAGCAGTTCGTACGGCGTCTTTCCATCGTAAAGCGGCTCGATTAGAGGCTGCATGATCGTCACAGTCCCATCGTATGAACGCGTGTCACCCCATGACTCGAGATAATGCGCTTCGGGCACGTGCCAATGACAAAGCCGTGTTGTTTCGTCTTTGTAAAGGCTCAAGTGAACACGCAGCTTTGCTTTCTTGAGACGATCGAAATAGAACTTGAGATCGGTTGGAGTGTTGTAGACGGGATTGCCACCGATAATTACGAGTAGGTCGACCTTACCGGCATCGAGATCCGCAATCAGCTCCTGCAATGACTGCCGCTGATCTACAGAATTGACTTCCAGAGGATCGGTATAAAAAACAGTCTTCCCGATGTTACCCAAAGCGTTGTTCATCGCATGCGCAATCGCGTGAATCATTGGCGATTGTTGAGCACCGGCGATCACAATACTTGCGCCTTTGTGTTGTTGAAGATCTTTACTGATTGCGGCAACCCATTCAGGGCCGCCCGAACCTGCCGCAAGCGCTCGCGCTATGCCTTCAAATTCGCTCGGCTTAACACACCACTCATGATCTGCTTTCGCACCGGTGTTGCTCGGCGTCGTTTCCACCACGTACAACCGATTGATCTCTTTGTTCTCTTCAATAGCGCGCCGCTTCACCATGAAGTCGTGCGCATTTCGAATCGACCCGGGCAGAGCAGAGAGAAAATCAGAATCGAGCGACAGAACCCGATCGGCGAGATCAAACCTGTAGGTGATGTTTACCGGCTGGCCCACTGCCATGACGGCGCCCGCGCGGACATTGTCGTTATTTACCGGCTCGTACTGATGCCACTTTGCCTGCGGGAGCGCCTGCAACAAATCTCGCATCTGCGCGCCGAACGTCGGTGAGATCACGGTCTCGGTAAGAAAACGAATGCCTGCACCTTGCTTTGGACGTTGTTCATCGAGAGCCGTTCGCATCTCCCCGACAAATGAAGTCCATGTCCGAATATCTTCGCGGTAAGTCACAGTTGTCGAGCGATCGGGGTCGTAAAGACCGAGTATCGACGCCTGCGTGAAAATGTCTGTGGCGCTGAAGCCCCGTGGGTCCTGGATACGAACGTCGGTAGCAAAATCCGATGGCCGATTGTTTGGATGATCCGGATTGCCTTCGATCTTGGTTGGCCTGCCTTCGTTGCTGCGCACTAATATCGGTGTCGCAGCGCCAAACAGTGGAGCAGCAGTCGCAAAGAACAATGCCTTGCCGGGAACTTCCTCTTCTGGCTGTTTGATGTAAGGAACAATCTTTTCGGGCGGTTGGAAGACGCATCCACTCAGTCCCGCTAACGCCATCGATGCGCCCATCAATTTAATAAACGTGCGACGCTCGATCGGATCATTCCATTCTTCGGCGTGCTGCGGGTATTCGCGCGCGACGAATTCCCTGAACACAGGACTGTCAGCCAACTCTTCGAGACTGCGCCAGTACTGCTTGCCGGACCGCGTGTCCTTGCCGTCCTGCGTCGCAAGGATGTGATCGCGCATCAGCTTGAAATTAATATGTCGATCGCTATCAGCCATTTAATAACGTCAATGCGGATGAGTATTGCGTCATAAGACCTATAGGACTCGTACGACCTATTTGTCAGCGTTCAAACTAGCCAACCCTAACGATGACAGGTCGAACAGCTTGTTAAAATTTCCGGTCCCTGAATCTTGTACCTGGCAACGAGTGCTCTTGCGTCTTCGATTTCCCTGGCGCTCTTATTCTCCGGATGTGGCCATGCCATGTTGAATACTTCTTCCTTCGGACGCACAAACCTTTCCGGCGCCCGGTGACACTCAAGACACCACTCCATCTGTAGCGACGAAGTCTGAAACGCGATGGGCATCTCATCAACGCGTCCGTGACACGTTGAACACCCAACTCCCTTGTTAACGTGAATGCTGTGATTGAAGTAGGCAAAATCCGGAAGGTCGTGTACTCGTAACCATTCGATCGGTTTACCTGTTCGGAAGCTGGCGCGAACCGGCTCGAGATAAGGGCTGTCAGCCCAAATCTGCTTGTGACAATTCATGCACGTTGTAGTTGACGGCAGTCCGGCGGACGCCGCCGTCTCAACAGACGTATGACAGTAGCGACAATCGATACCATCGTCACCGACGTGATGTTTATGGCTGAACTGAACAGGTTGTTGACGTTCCAACCATTGGCCCGTGTTCCACGCGGATCGATTCAACTCAACTGTGGCCCACAGTGCCGCAACCACGACAAACACGGCACCATAGATGGAGATTTTCGCTAGTGCGTTTGTACTGTGATGAAATATCTGGGGCATCGCCGCAGATTTAAGTCGTGAGCTCTAATACTACGAGCGAGTCAAATTACCGATGGGGCGGCACACACAAACTTGTATCTCTTCGGGTTCGCAATCGGCTTCCGCGATTCGCAGACACAACAGCCCGCAAACTTCAAATTGATCTGTCTTGTTGCAAAGTGGATGTACTTTACCAAATACGGAGCGATTTTCAAATTGCACAACTATTCACAAGCTTTGGAGTGCGACGGCCTGCCGTCGCCTTTGTTAGAGCGGGTGTTAGAGCGGGTCTCGCAAGCAGAACGGATTTCGCTCATCGATCGTGAATACAAGGTAGTGAGGTTGGTGGGTAGCGCTACGACAAAGCGACGGCAGGCCGTCGCACTCCAAAGTTAGGCGGCATCCCGAGCCAGCATTGCGGCACCAACTGTGATCGCGTCGCGACCCAGAGTTCCGGCAACTATCTGTGTAGCTTCAAAGCAAGGTTGAAATGCGCGACGCCTCGCTTCCTGAATAATTGGATTCAGAATCAGAGAACCTGCATCCATCACGCCACCGCCGAGAATTATCTTTTCTATATTCAGCAGGTTTATTACGCTGGCAACGCCCGTCCCGATGTACTTTCCTGTTCTTTCGATCATCATCAACGCGAAATCGTCACCTTCTTTCGCTTCGTGAGCAACATCGTCAGCAGTGAAGTCTTTGTTCAATCCAAGTCGTGACAATGATGAGGTTGAATCCCTGTGAAGTCGTTCGCGCGCGCGGCGTACTATGCTCGGAGCGGATGCCACTGTCTCGAGACAGCCGGTGTTACCGCAAACGCATTGCATGCCTTCGGTGTCGATGGTGATGTGGCCGACCTCTCCAGCAAATCCGGAAGTACCTGTCCAAAGTTTTCCGTCGAGAATAATCGCCCCACCAATGCCGTTTCCAATCATCATGTAAAAAATGTTGTGACTGCCACGTCCTGCACCAACCTTGAATTCCCCATAGGCGGCTGCATTGGCATCGTTTTCGATTTCCACGCGCAGCCCGGTTGCCTCAGTGAGCTCTTTATGAAGATTCTCGCGAATGCCCGTCGGTAGATCAGGAGAAACAATCACAACATCCGTTTGGCGATTGACCAAACCTGGAATGCCGAAACCGAGAGCAGAAACATCGCCACCGCGTGACCCGAGTTCTCTGGCAGTCGTAGCCACTTGTTGAACCATCGTATTGGGAGAGATTGCTGCCTCGCGTCTCTCCAATACCTCGCCAGAGTCGTTAATGAGCGCGGCCAGGAGCTTTGGCCCCGAAAAATGCATTCCGATCAGGAGGGATGACTTTGCCATGAGAGTCGTTAATTTCGCCTGGTAAGCTAATCTTGCTCGAAGGATAGACGAGGGTTCTGGGGCTGTCAAACTGCAGTTTCTGGGAGTAAAATTTGGGCAGAGCTGAGACATACCATGCAGATTAGATCCATCCTATTCCCGACAGACTTCAGCGAGTGCGGCAACTTTGCGCTCTCGTACGCGGCGTCGTTCGCTCGTACGTTCAAAGCTTCGATCATTTGCCTGAATGTGATTGAACCGATTGTACCGACCGTAGGTTATTCGGGAATGACCGAGCCTCTGCCCATCGCCGACATAGCCGAACAACTCGAGGATTCGGCAGAACGTGAACTACCCAAACTCGCTGAATGTGATGAATTCTCAGGCCTTGAGGTTGAAGAGCTCGTGGTTCACGGTGAAGCCGCGGCCGAAATCGTCCGTGTCGCAAAGGACCGCAACGTAGATCTCATCGTGATCGCTTCCCACGGTCGCACCGGATTAGGTCGTATTCTATTTGGTTCAACCGCTGAAGCCGTCGTACGACACGCACACTGCCCGGTACTCGTAGTGAAACCACCCCAGGAAGAAACTGAGCAGTAGTCAACCGATAGCCCGCCAGTTTATTCTGTCGGCCAAGCCATTGCCGACTTCTAATTGCCAATCGCCGATTTGGCCTTTGGTCTTTGGCGTTTGGCCTTCGAGGAAAAGATGCGCCTCAGATCCAGACAATATGCGAGGCCAAAGTTCAAAGGCAAAGACCAAAATCGGCAATTGACAATCGGAAATCGGCAATGATCTCAAATCCCCACAGAATTCATTAATGCATAATCTTGATTTACTCTACGAACTGATTCGGCAATACGGGTTGTATGCAGTATTTATTCTCGTCATGGTTGAGGGCGATATCACCCTTCTCCTGGCGGGAGTTTTGGCTCACAGCAACTTTTTTGATACTTACAGTTTTGCTCGGGTTCTTATTTGGGGAACACTTGGAGGTTGTGCAAGCGACCACGTTGCGTATTTTGCCGGTCGCGGTTTCTGTGAAACTGTTCGCGAGTTTCGATTCTATCGGGCCGCACAACCCCGCCTCGAAAGACTGACGAACAAATTCGGACCACTCTCGATCTTTCTGTCCAAGTACATTTACGGACTGCGCTGGGCGTCATGCGTGTTTTATGGCGTGGGCCGCATGCCTTTTGTCAGATTTCTGGTTGTCTCGCTGGCGAGTTGTTTCCTTTGGGTCTTTGTGCTGGCGGGCGCGGGATATTTCTTCAGTGGCGCTGTCATGGGTCTCATTGGTGACTTCCAGCGCTTAGGCAAGGTGTTGTTGGTTATTGTTATCGTCGGCATCGTGGCGTTTTATCTGACTGAACGCTTCTGGCTGTCCAAGAAAGTAGAGGAGGTAAATCCCGAGCGATTGCAGGAATTCGAACACGCTGCGACAGAGAAACTGCAGGATCTACGCCAGGAGTTTCAGGAACACATCCCTTTCAAACAGCAACGTCGAGGCGGGAAACGCGAAACGGATGGAGATTGATGCATTGCCGAGCTCCAATTGCGGATTGCCGATTTGCCGAACTGAGCGCGAAACTGGTACTTTGCGTCACGCTTTATCGAACGCCACTCAAGCACCTTGGCAATTGGAAATCGGAAACCCGAAATGATTATCGAGTCTTCAGCACCCCCACGTGTCGACCTTGCTGGTGGCACCATTGATATTTGGCCGCTCTATCTCTTTCATCCAGGCGCAATCACGGTCAACTTCGCCATCTCACTGCATGCTCGCTGTCGTATCGAAACTCGCGACGACGGACGAATAGTCCTGGAGTCGCGCGACCGAAAAGTTTCTTTCGAAACAAACCTTGCCGCGCTCGAAGACTTGCTGCAGGAAGAACGTCTCGAATTAATCTCCAAACTCGTTCACTTTTTCAAACCCACGACCGGTTTTCATTTGATTGCTGAGAGCGCTGCCCCTGCGGGCGCCGGACTCGGCGGTTCTTCAGCTCTTGCCATTGCATGCATTGGGGCCTTGAATCGATTGGTTGGGAATCGTTACGACGAGTCAAAGTTCGTAGAGATCGCGTCGAATGTCGAGTCGACAGTTATTCGCGTTCCGGCTGGCTTTCAGGATTATTATCCACCTCTCTATGGTTCAGTTTCGGCAATCCACTTGCGATCAGATGGATTACAACGCGAAGTTTTGGACGTTGACTTAGAAGAACTCGAACGGCGCATCGCCATTTGTTATACAGGCGAACCACGCATGTCCGGTATCAACAATTGGGATATATTCAAACGTCATATCGACGGAGACACCGAGATCTTTGAATTGTTTGATGCGATTCGCGACTCCGCTCGTAACGTTCGCGAGGGATTGCTGGCAAATGATTGGGGGCATGTAGCGGACACGATGCGAAATGCCTATCCGAACCGCAAGCGTCTGGCGGCGACAATCACAACGCCTCAAATGGATCAACTCGTGGAGAAAGCATTGGCAAACGGCGCTGAGGCGGCAAAGGTTTGCGGTGCGGGAGGCGGTGGTTGCATAGCATTTCTCTGCACACCCGGACGGCGCGCAGATGTCGAGCGAGCCCTTGCAACAGAGGAAGGTGTTGAAGTCCTGGATTGGAAAGTGGCGCAGGAAGGGTTAGTGATTACTGAGACGTTCGAGTAATTACGTATTAGAGTACCGCGAATCGGTTCCGTCCCAGAGCCCAGGGTTGCTTCAACCCTGGGAAATCTGCACCGAAAATCCCAACCGCAACGCGGTTGCGTCCGCGATCTTTAGTCCCAGATGTAACGCTCGTCCCATTCCATCGAATACTTCTTCAGGAACTTCCGCACCTCATCTTGATAACTCATTCGTCGATGATGCTCTTTCTGGTTTTCGATGTATCGCTTTACGGATTCGAGCTGAGACGCACTTACAGAAAAATCCGCATACCCGGATTGCCATTGGAAATGGTGAAGCCCTCCTTCCGTCTTGAGCCATCCGTTCGAGACGCGTTTTAGTTCCTTAATCCATTCAGCTTGGGTAATCGTGCGCCCGAGACGTGAAAGAAGGTGAACGTGATCCTCAACTCCACCTACGCGAATTGGGGGGCAATCCAGGCGTTTTGAGATTTCACCCAAATACGCATGTAGATCGAGTTGCACTTGATCATCCTTCAGATATGGGAACCGTTCTTTTGTTGAGAAGATGAGGTGAATGTAAACGGAGAGAGTGATTGAGGCATGAGGATTCCTCCATGGTATTCATTATGTCCTTCGTGAGATTCGTTTGCGATGGTGAGGCTCTTAGGGGACGCAACCCCATTGGGGTTGATTTCTATCGTTCGCGCGTACCCAGGGTTGAAGCAACCCTGGGCTGTGGGGCGCAACCGCTTTCGCGTTTACTATGCCGCACCTTAGGAAATGTCAGCCGCCCTCGGCTCTTTGTTTCGCGGCGGCTGCAAGCGCAGTTAACCGCGCCACTTTTTGCTCGAATGTCTCACCAGGCACTGGACCAGTGTCTACAACCCCACAATAGGTAGTTCGCTTCATCAACGTGCGGTCGGCGTTACCTGTTGGCTTGTGAGCTGCAGATGCTGTAGGTGCTGCGGTAGAAGGGGCAGGTGCCGTCGCTGCGGCTACTTCAGACACAGCTGCGGGCGCCGCTTCCACTGCCGGCGCAGCAACTTCCGGTTCCGCGGTACCGCCTTCTTCAGCTCGCTTCTTGGCGGCCGCCGACAACTCTTTCAACCTTGCTACCTTCTGCTCAAAAGTTTCACCTTGAACTGGCCCCGTATCTTTGAAGCCCGCATAAGTTGATCGCTTGAACAGCTGACGGTTGGGTTGTGCACCGGCTTTATGTTCTCCGGCCGATTTCGCCGCGGCGGGAGTCGCGGGTTTGGGTGTACCGGGTGCCGCTGCTTTGGCCGCTGCCGCAGCCGGCGCAGCTGGTTTAGCTGCCACAGGCTTCGCTGCATGACCATGATCAGCCTGCTCGGTTTCAACCATAATAAAGACACCGCGCTCATCCTTTTTGACTACGGGAAGCGTCCCGCCTGCCGCCTGTAATAATGCTGACAACTCGGCTTCCACAAATCTCGTCTGCTTATAGGGATCACGAACATGCCCCAGGGGTGGCCCCATGTAGAGAGTGCCGCACGTCTGACACTTGAACAGCACATCGTCGCCCCGCAAATGAATCTCCGCCGGCTCACCTGCCGTGCGTAGTTGTTTCAAATGGCCGTTGCAGAGTTTTCCTTTTTCGTTTTTCTCGTTGCAAACAGTCTGGGCGTTAACGATTCGTTTAGGAACCGGAGCTGCTGTTGCGTTCGCAGGCGTGTTTGCTGTGTTCGTATCCGTAGTAGCCATGCTTGAGTTACTGTTCTGATTTTGGATCGCGATTGCGTTGGCGAAATCTTAGCGATTGGTAAGAAGCGCCGTCAATGCTACAAACTATAAAGCCCAATGTTCAAGCGTTTACTGAGTCAGTTCTGGCAAACACTTCCAGCACGAATACGTCGCTGGTTCATACGAACCACTAACACACGTTTTACTGCTACGACAGGAGCAATCATCTTCAACGATGCTGGTGAAGTATTACTGCTCAAGCATTTTTTTCGGGCAGGAAGTGGTTGGGGTCTACCGGGTGGATTTCTGAAAGCAGGCGAACAACCTCTGGAGGCTCTGCGTCGTGAGTTGAATGAAGAGATTGGTTTGGAAATTCGCGATGTCGAAATCTTCTGGGCAAGATCGTTCACACGACCGCGACAGATTGAAGTGCTGTATCGTGCTAAAGCAGTTGGTCGCGGCGAGCCCCGAAGTATTGAAGTTGAGCGCACTGGCTGGTTCTCGACGGATCAGCTACCCACCGGTCTGCCACAAGATCAGAAGTTACTCATCGAACGCGCTGTAGAAAAATAGACCCTTTGATGTATGCTTGGGGCGCACGAAACTCAGTATAGGTCGTATAGGTCCTATAGGTCCTATTCAAAACACTTTGCTGGAGAGTCCTATGGTCGAGCTGATTCCCTCTCAAGATAAAGTAATGCAGATACTGCAACGCACGGGCGCATTTCGTGAAGGCCACTTCGTATATCCCAACGGCAAGCATTCACCGCACTATTTTCAAATGCCGCTGGCCTTCCGTTATTACGATACTGCCCGGGTTCTCGCGGTAGCGCTCAGTAGGAAGTTCCGTTTGGAAAAGGACATCTCCAGTCAACTCACTAAAGTTGCAGTTATCAGCCCGAGCTCGGGAGGTATTCCAGTCGCTTTCGGCGTCCGCGACGCGTTGAATGCCGAACAGATCTACTGGGCCGAACAAGAGCACGGTGAACGAATGTTTCGTCAATACGTGAATCAAGGTGAAGTGAAATCCTTGCATCATTGTGACGACATCATCCGCAGTGGTCATGCAATTGAAGAGACTGTGGATCTGGTGAAGTCACTTGGCGCAAGAATTATTGGCTGCGGCGCAATCGTTAAATTCCACTCGGCGCCTGCCGAAGTAGAAGGCGTGCCCATCAAATCATTGGTAGATTTTGACGCCCGAATGTACGACTCTGCTGATAAATGCAGAGACTGCAAAGAGGGAATGCCCGAGGAGCAGGTAAGGTTCTAAAACAATCATTTTCCATATATCATTTGGAAAATGATTGTTTTAGATTTCATGTCTGTTCGCCAATGCTTTATCCATCGTCACCTCATCGACGTACTCGAGATCACTGCCAACAGGCATGCCCATGGCTATTCTGGTGACCTTCAGGCCCAACGGCTTTAGTAAACGACTGATGTAGTTTGCAGTCGCTTCACCTTCAGTTGTCGGGTTAGTCGCCAGGATTACTTCATTCACAACCACCCCATCGTTGTTCTCAGGCTTCAGACGAGGCAGTAAGTTAGCAAGATGCAATTCACTTGGACCAATGTGTCTGATTGGCGAAAGACTACCGTGAAGAACGTGGTATAAGCCTTTGAAACTTCGTGTCTTTTCGACGGCCACCAAACTGTGTGGCTCCTCAACTACGCAAATGACGGAATGATCTCGAGTGGGTGAAGAGCAGAAGCGACACGGATCTACTTCTGTGAGGTTATTGCAGACCGAGCAAAGAATAATTCGTTGCTTAACTTCTCTTAGAGCAGTGATCAATCGCTCCAGATCTGCTTCCGGAGCACGCATCAGATGAAAGGCGAGACGCTGCGCCGACTTCTGCCCGATGCTGGGCAACCGTTTTAGTTCGTCGATTAGTTTAGTGACTGGTTCAGCGTACTCAAGCATTGGGATTCGGTCTTTGATCTTCTGTGGCGGGGCCAAAGCCCAAAGGCCGAAGACCAATTCAGATTAACCAAATAAGCCTCCGAGACCGGGTGGTAACATCCCGCCTAACTTCCCTTTCATTGCTTCATCAACTTTGCGGTTCGCTTCATTGACCGCCGCGACGATCATGTCCTGAAGCATTTCGGCGTCGTCGTCTTTCAAAGCTTCGGGATCAATTTTGAGTGCCGTTACCTCGTGGTTACCTTTCATCTGGACAGTCACGACACCTCCACCGGCAGAAGCATCGACGCGCAGTTCTTCCATTTCTTTCTGCATTTTTTCCTGCATCACTTGCGCCTGCTTCATCATCTGCTGAATGTTGAATCCGCCCGGGAATTTCATATCGAATACCTCTCGCTCAATCTGATTTGTTGCGTAAAGAGAAACCTCATCGTAGCTTTCATTAAACGTGAATGCAACGAAGCGCCTTTGGAGGCCGACGGCAGGCCGTCGCTTTGTTATAAGCAGGACACTTAAGCAAGTCACCCAGTACTAAAGCGACGGCAGGCCGTCGCACTCCAAAGGGCGTGATATAAACATCCACGGTGCTCGTCAAAATCTGTTCGCTTCATCAATGTCGCTAAATGTCAATACAGGAAGACTGTTCGCTAACAACGCAAATCAATCTCTACTATGACGTGTCGCGTCCCGAGCGCAGGCCTGCGCCCCTTTTGATAGCGCTGCATGGATACGGTGCAAACAAGCGTCAAATGATGCGAGAAGCCAGGCTGATCGCCCCCGACGACTTCGCTATCGTCTCTTTGCAAGGGCCATATCAACATATTCGGGAACCAAAAGAGCAGGGCGGACCTCTAAGATTTGGGTTCGGATGGTCGACTAACTTTCGCCCCGGTGAATCACATCAGATTCATCATAAGGCCCTGAACGATTTGATGGGGGCTTTGGCCGACGACGGAACTATTGAATCGAACCGCGTCTTCCTGCTTGGTTTCTCGCAATCGTGTGCGCTCAACTATCGATTTACTTTTTCGAATCCTCAGCGTTTGCGCGGTGTAATCGGTATCTGTGGCGGGATTCCTGGCGATTGGGATACCAACGAGAAATATCAGCAGATCACGGCGGATGTATTTCACCTAGCGGGCACGCGTGATGAATTCTACCCGCCAGATCGCATCACGGATTATGAAAAACAATTGGCAACCCGAGCACGGTCCGTAACGTTTAGGAGCTATGACGCAGCACACGAAATCATCGATGAGATGCGAACGGACGTGAAACAGTGGTTGATAGATCGCAACAAAACAAGCGAAGGCTCATAGCAACTGTTTGCTTCTTAATACTTCTCGCAGGTTGCCACTCCTCATCACCTCCAAGAAGCGCGAAAGGCGCACTTCCCGATCGTCCAGTCTTCAAGGAGTTGCCCTCTGATTCATCGCCGCAACTGAAGCAACTTATTGATGGAGCGGTTTCTCAAGCTGGGGTAACAACCGGCTATGATCCGTCATACGCGAAGATTCAGTATCCGATGGGTGACGTCCCAATCAACACGGGCGTTTGTTCTGACGTTTTGGTTCGTGCATTTCGCAAAGCCGGAATCGATCTGCAGCAGGAAGTCCATGAAGACATGAAACGAGCGTGGAACGAATATCCACAGCGATGGGGACTGAGTGAACCTGATCCGAATATCGATCATCGTCGCGTATTAAACCTGATGAAGTATTTCGAGCGTGCCGGCAAGTCTGTTCCAATCACTGACGAGCCTGACGATTACCTGCCAGGTGATGTCGTGGCCTGGGATTTAGGCGGAGGTACTTATCACATTGGGATGGTGACCAACATGCTGTCGGAAACTCAGCGCGAGTGCTTGATCGTTCACAACATTGGAGCGGGCACTCGAGTGGAGGACGTGCTGCTTAACTGGACGATCAAGGGTCACTACAGGTTTTTCAGATAATTGTATTTCTCTGCGCTTCCTCGGCGTTCTCTGCTTCCCTGCGGTATTGATTACAAGGCCTCCCAGGAACCACAGAGACGCCGAGAACGCCGAGGAAGCGCAGAGAGTAAATCAACCCCTGGCGCCATTCATGCCTCGCGTGATATACATGCCGCGACTTCCGGCTCCAATCGTTTTTCAGTACAAACAAATACTGATCTCAAGTCGAATCATTCCAGATTCTGCGAGTATTGCTATGACGCGACGACCTGCAATCCACTTGCTAGTTTTGACTTTCCTGATATTTCACTCGTACACACTTGCAAACGCCCAAACAGATCAGAAATCCATCGATGACATCAAGGCAGTCATCGATGCGCAACGTGACGCCTGGAATAAAGGCGACATTGAAGGCTACATGCAAGGTTACGACAAATCCGATAACACCGTGTTTGTCTCAGGCGATAACGTCACGCGCGGCTGGAAGACCGTGCTTGAACGTTATAAGAAGAGTTACGACTCGCTCGAGAAGATGGGCCAGCTGGAGTTCTCGGATCTCGAGATCACTCTGCTCAGCAACGACAGTGCTGTTGTACTTGGTCGCTGGCTGCTTAAACGCAGCAAAGATGAGCCTCACGGCCGATTCACTCTGATCTTCAAGAAGACAGAATCCGGCTGGCGAATCATTCACGACCATACGTCGTCAGCATAAAAACTCGATGGCCGACCTCCCCCAATCAAATGCCACAGTGGAGCGTCTCGAACGCGACGTCGAAGAACGTAGCGCTGTCTTCAAAAAGGAACTCGGACTCTTTGATTTAGTATTGACGCAAGTTGTTTTTGTTGTTGGCACAATCTGGGTTGGGCATGCGGCTAAACTTGGGAACGAACAGAATGTCTTCTGGGTTCTCGCGATCATTACTTTTTACCTGCCGCTTGCAGGCGCAGTTATTTTTCTCAATCGCCTGATGCCTCTCGAAGGCGGTCTTTATCAATGGGCCAAGTTTGCCTTCAATGATTTCGTCGCTTTCATGGTTGCCTGGAATCTCTGGGTGTTCGCCATTTCGATTCTGGCCGGTATCGGACTAGTCGTCACCACAAACATCTCATACGCGATAGGTTCGGAAGCAGGCTGGATGAGGGAAACTCAAAAGCTGATCTTTGCCGTGAGTTTTGTTTTAGTCGTGGCAATGATCCTGGCCGCCGTACGTGGATTGAGTTTAGGCAAGTGGGTCCACAACGCGGGAGGCTTGATGTTGATGATTACGTTCGCAACCTTAATCCTGATGCCGTTTATTGCGCTCTGGCGGGGATCGATAAGTGAATACCATCCATTTGCGATGCAAGTACCCACGATGTCCGCATACAACATCAACGTGTTTAGCAAACTCGCATTGGGAGCACTGACAGGCTTTGAGTACATCGCGATCCTTGCCGGAGAAACAAAAGCCCCGGCGAATAACATCGGACGTTCTGTTCTTATTTCAGCGCCAATCATTGCCGTGATGTTTATCCTCGGCACCAGCTCAGTGTTGGCATTTGTATCTCCCGCCAATGTCGATTTGATTAGTCCAATTCCGCAGGTACTTACAGCGGGCTTCGGTTCGTCGGGTTGGGTCGGAAAATTGGTAACGTTTACGATACTTGGTGTTGTCGTGCGACAAATCGCGCTGATGAGTATTTATTTTGCGGGCAACACACGACTACCTATGGTCGCCGGGTGGGACAGTTTATTGCCAAACTGGTTTACGCGTTTACATCCCACCTACAAAACACCGGTCAACTCGATTCTATTTGTTGGCGCAGTGACACTCGTGATGGGCTTGCTAAGTTTGCTGGGCGTCGGCGCTCAGGAAGCATTTCAGCTCCTGGACAATGCGGGCGGTGTCTTCTATGCAATAACCTATCTCGTGTTGTTTGCTGTTCCGTTGTTTGGGATGAAAGCGTTCGGAGTGCGCACTCCGATGTGGTTAAAAATCGCCTGCGCTTCCGGATTCATCGTCACAATTATTTACATTGGATTTACGGTCATTCCAATCATCGAAGTAGGCAGCCGGTTAACATTCGCAGCAAAGATAATAAGCACAGTTCTGGTAGCAAACATCGTTGGAATAATCTTGTATAAGCTTGGAAAGCAGCGGAGTTCGAAATCGTCCCGAAACTAAGAACATGTCCGACGAACTTTAGTTTGTCGCGGTGCTTACTCCGCAGCGACGAATTTTGAGCGACTCTGTAATTCCGATCGTTCGAGTTGGATCGCCACGACAAGCTAAAGTTCGTCGGACATTAAGAAGGAGGTTCACATGGGCAAGATAAATTACGGACGAGCGATCCTGGGTGGCCTGCTGGCCGGGTTAATCATTAATGTCGGGGAGTTTTTATTGAATGAAGTGCTGTTCAAGAAGCAACTCGAAGAGATGGTGAGACAACACAACTTGCCGACGCCGGGCGTTGCGTTTATCGCAACTGCGGTTCTCCTGACGTTTATCCTGGGTATCATCATCGTCATGACATACGCGATGATTCGAACACATCTCGGCCCTGGACCAAAGACTGCTATCTGTGCCGGCCTTACATTTTGGTTCGCGATCTATGTGTATGCCGGCATTCTCAACAGCACACTCTTTGGTGTTGAACCGAGTCTTATGGCCATCGGCTTGGTATGGGGAGCCGGTGAATACCTGCTGGGCTCTCTGGCCGGAGCGTGGCTGTACAGAGAAAGCTGATTTCCGTTGTCCAATTCGTTTGCACTCATCAACGCCGCGCAGATTGTTACTCTGGCTGGAGCAGCACGACCCCGAACAGGCGCGGAAATGAGTGAACTCGGCATCGTTACGGATGGCGGACTACTGGTTCGCGACTCGCTCATCCAATATGTCGGAACCAGCAAATCCGTCGAATCACAAATCGACAAGAACTGTAACGTTGTAGATATGGGCGGACGGGTAATACTGCCCGGCTTTGTTGATGCTCATACACACCCGGTCTTTGCCGGCACCCGAGTAGATGAATTCGAAGAACGCTCGCGAGGCGCAACATATCAGGAGATCGCTGCTCGCGGTGGTGGAATTCAATCAACCGTCAACAAAACTCGTGCGGCAAGTATTGATGAACTGTTTGAAACGGGCAGAAGATATGCGGATTGGTTTCTACGAGGTGGTACGACTACTGTGGAGGCCAAGTCAGGGTACGGCCTGACTGTCGAGGATGAAGTCAAAATACTTCGCACAATCAGGAGGTTGGATGAGCAAACTTCATTGCGCTATGTGCCAACGTTTCTTGGCGCGCATAGCATTCCACCTGAATTCAAGTCGCGTCGAGATGACTATGTTTCGCTGATTATCGACGAGATGCTGCCGCGAGTCGCCGCGGAAAGACTTGCTGAATACTGCGACGTGTTTTGCGAAGACAAAGTCTTCTCCAACGACGAGTCGTGGAAGATTCTCTCAGCAGCACGTTGTCAGGGGATGGGTTTACGGATGCACGCCGATCAACTATCGCTGTCTGGGGGCGCGAAGCTGGCAGGTGAACTCGGCGCGGTTACCGCCGATCATCTGGAGCAGACGAACACGGAAGGAATCGCAGCGTTGAAGTTCGCAGGCGTGCAACCAGTTTTATTGCCGGGTTCTGTTTATGCGCTTGGTTCTTCACGTTATCCGGCCGCGCGCGAAATGATCGACGCTGGTCTTGCTGTCATTCTCGCAACGGACTTCAATCCGGGTTCTTCTCCGACGCCTTCGATGAGCATGGTTCACTCGTTGGCGGTAACGCACATGAAGATGAGTCCGGCTCAAGCGATCACTGCATCGACAATCAACGCCGCATACAGCTTAAATCGTGGCCCTCAGATCGGTTCACTCGAACAGGGAAAGATCGCCGACTTAGCGATCTACGATTGCGACGACTACCGTGAGTTGAGCTACTTCTTCGGCGTCGAACACACGTGGCGAGTATATGCGGGTGGGAGACTGGTGTGGTCGTAAGTCAAGGGAATAGGTCCTATATTTTTTTAGTTGATCTGTTCCAGAAAAAAGCGGTTGACGCTCACCTTCATGTACTTTATGATCCGTGGCAACACTGGAAAGGAGGTGATTCAAATATTTATGAGTTCTAATCACAGTGAGGTGGCTGCGGCCTGACCTCTGAACCAGCTTAACTCGTTAGGATTTTGGTTCAGTAGTCTCACTGCATAAGTGCTCCTCCTTTCTGGAAGGCACACAGTCAGCTCAGGCCAATCCCAACAGTCTACCGGCCGCCCACGAGTATTCGTGGGCGGCTTTATTTATTTACAATTTCAGATTTCAGAATTGAAGTCTCGTTGATAATCGCCTCTGAGTTCACTGTGGGCGTTTCCAGCTCAGTTCAGTGTGGTACGCACCTTCAGACTGGCTGCGGGCTTTTTTTCAAGCTAGCAGTCGGTTATAAAGAAGTATCCCCGCGCCGATAAAGTCGGCACTAGCAATGACCGCAATCATCAATCTGAAATCTTCAATCTGAAATGGCTACAGATTCCCCCGTTTTTCATGACCCTCATGGGCGTCGCTGGCGGCGAGTAAAGCAAACTTATCTTTTTCTGGCAGTCTTAGTCACCGGTCTTGCGGTAGTTTTTATCGCGAGCGTTCTGGCGAATCCTGTTCTGCCCAGTTTTAATTTGCGCCAACTAAATGGTCTGCCGCGTACAGCGGACATCAAACCAAAAGCGCCAAACATTCCAACGAACCCGAGTGAGCAGAAGGCAAAAAAGGCTCAGGCTGAACTACAACGCGCACTGGCCACGGTCAAACATATTGTTCCCGGAAAACGTCGAACGCATCTCGCCGTAGATCCGCCCCCAGTTACGTTGCCTGCACCCATAACTCCAAGTTCACGGCCCCTGTCGATCGGTTTCTATATCAACTGGGACGAGTCGAGTTACGAATCGTTGAAAAGGAATCTCGATCATCTCGATTGGGTCGTTCCGGGATGGGCCGAACTTCAACCGATCACTGCCAACAACTCTGATCCCATCGATACAGATATAGACGTCCCTGCCCTGAATTGGATTCGTGAAACACGACCACAAGTACGAATACTTCCGATGGTTCAAAACGTTCGGGACGAAAAGTTTGACGGCGCCTTGCTAGCCCAGGCAGTTTCGGATGAACAACACAGACAGAGTCTGATCAATTCGCTCCTGACATTCGTTGAGGAAAACAAATTCTCAGGTGTTTCAGTCGATTTCGAAGAACCGCCGGCGGCAGCACAGCCCAACCTGCTAACGTTCATGCAGGAATTGCACGGTACGTTCAGCGCTAAGGGATTGCTGGTCATGCAAAACGTTCCGTTCGATGACCGAGATTGGAATTACAAAGCCTATGCGGCGGCTTCCGATTACCTTTGTTTGATGGCCTACGATCAGCATTGGTCGAAAGGCGATCCCGGACCAGTCGCTGCACAGTCGTGGTTTCAGCAGACTCTCTTCGACCGAATGAAAACACTTGATCCGGCAAAGACAATCATTGCGCTTGGCAATTACGGCTACGATTGGAGTGACCAGGAGTCTGACGGAAAGACTGTCACTTTCCAGGAAGCACTTATAACTGCTCGTGAATCTGAAGCCACGCCGTCTTTTGAACCTGCCAGCGGTAACTTGTTTTTTGAGTACGATGAAGACGACGGATCACACCACAAAGTTTGGTTTCTCGACGCAGTAAGTGCCTTCAATCAGATGCGAGCTGCGAGCGGTTACCGGCCCGCAGGTTTTGCTTTGTGGCGGCTGGGGGCCGAAGACCCATCGATCTGGTCAGTGCTTGGAACTGATCAGAGTAACTCGCCCGATGGTCTGCGCCAGATCAATTACGGTTACATTGTTGATTTTCAAGGTAACGGTGAACTGCTCGACGTGATGTCGCGTCCTCAAAGTGGTGCGCGTTCGATCGAGGTAGATCCCTCCAGCGGCTTTATTAAATCAGAACAGATAACGGCGATGCCTTCGTCATACGTCGTCGTGCGAACCGGCGATCACCCGGGAATGCTTGCACTGACGTTTGACGACGGACCCGATCCAAGGTGGACGCCCGCCATCCTGGACATACTCAAGCAGGAAAACGTTCCCGCGACGTTCTTCATTATTGGTAAGAATGGACAAGCGTATCCGGATCTTGTTCGCCGCATCGTGAATGACGGGCACGAACTCGGGAATCACACTTTTACACATCCAAACCTCGGTGAAATACCTCTGCGGGTCACAGAACTCGAATTGAATGCTACTCAGCGGTTGATCGAATCCATTGTTGGCCGCTCAACGGTTTTGTTTCGTCCACCTTACTTTGGAGACGCAGAGGCTGATAAGCCGCAGGAAGTTGAACCTGCAATCCTGGCGCAGAAACTCGGCTACATCATGGTAGGTGTTCGCATCGATCCGGATGATTGGCAGCTGCCAGTTAAAGCTGACGACGTTGTGAGCCGCACTATCGATCGCGCGATGGATACAAACCCCGAAACACGTGGGCAGGTTGTGCTGCTTCATGATTCGGGTGGCGATCGATCGGCAACCGTAGAAGCATTGCCTCGACTGATTCATGAATTGCGAGCTCGAGGATTTCGCTTTGTTCCAGTGTCGGAATTAGCGGGGCTTACGAGGGATCAAGTGATGCCGGTGATCCCGGCTAATCAGCGTGTTTTCACTCGCGCTGATTCTGTGGCGTTCTTCTTTCTTTCAACCGGAGGCTGGACACTTCAATGGGTTTTCCTCAT
>Ga0207660_10001002_pt1 | contig 18715 bp, 13 predicted proteins | sample KBSC73BmetaG_FD_184335 | JGI IMG/M metagenome (GOLD analysis project Ga0207660, IMG submission 184335) | Corn rhizosphere microbial communities from Kellogg Biological Station, Michigan, USA - KBS C7-3B metaG (SPAdes) (version 2) | ecosystem: Host-associated > Plants > Roots > Rhizosphere ... | reverse complement strand
CTTGGGAGCAGAAGGTTACCGATGTACGCAAATACGGGATCGACGTTTTCGTGATCGGCGATGACTGGGCAGGGCAGTTCGATTTTTTGAAGGAACTATGCGAAGTGCGCTATCTTCCCCGCACCGCGGAAATTTCCAGCACGGCGGTCAAACAGACGCTGCTGACACGTAACGGCGTCGGGTAGGGCCGTTGCTGGAGGAGCCGCAAGGCCCGACAAGACCGTCGAGCGCCACGGTTTCCCTACAGTTCGTCGATCATGACCTCGAATACTTCAGGCAAGGGCGCCGCCTCCGTCTCCGATGTATCGGCGACGGCGCAAAATGCACGTAAGGCGACCTTGCTGCGCAGACTTGCGCGCCGATTCCTCAATCGTCTTACGCCCGAGGACGCGTTGCTCGCGGATATTGCAGCCATCGAGGCTTCACAACGCTTCGACAAGCAGTGGTACCTCCAGCTCAACCCAGATGTGGCGGCATCTGGAATCGATCCGATCGAGCACTACGTTAGGCATGGTGTGGCCGAAGGCCGCGACCCTTGTCCGGAATTCGATACGAAGTTCTACCTTAGGCAAAACCCAAACGTGGAGCGGTCAGGTGTGAACCCGTTTAGGCACTATATCGAATACGGGTTCAACGAGAGTCGCGCGGCCATGCCGCTCGGTAAACTCAAGACCATTGTGGGGCCACTAGTCAGTGTCATTATCCCCGTATATGCAGTCGAGAAATACCTGGCTGAATGTTTAGATTCAGTGATCAAACAGAATTATCACAATCTGGAGATCATCATTGTTGATGATGGGTCACCAGATCGTTCTCTCGAGATCGCAAATACTTATGCAGAACGTGACTCGCGAATCAAGATGTTTACGCGCGATAACGGTGGCTTGGGTGCGGCTCGCAACACCGGGGTTACTGCCGCAAATGGTACCTATCTTTCGTTCGTCGATTCCGACGACGTCGTGCCGTTGGATGCAATTGGCGGGATGGTCAGATCATTACAGGCGAGTGGCTCAGATTTCGTGGTTGGAGCAATCAAACGGCTTCGACACGGACGGTTGAGTACACCAAGGTGGGTAAAAGAGACCCATGCGGAGAACCGGCTGAGATTGCGACTGGGTGACTTTCCAGAAATTCTGACGGATGTATTCGCTTGCAATAAGCTATTCGACTCAAGTTTCTTCCGGGAGAAAGTTGGACCGTTTCCGGAGGATGTCCGTTATGAGGATCAGGAGCCTGCCGCCAGAGCCTATTTACATGGGGTGTTTGACGTGCTCGCGGTGGCTGTATATCACTGGCGAATTCGGGAAGATGGGACGTCAATTACTCAGAGGAAGTCAAATCAGGACGATTTACGTGACAGGTTCATTGTCAAGCAGAGAGTATCACATATTCTCGAAGAGTCCGACGTAGCAATATACGAAAAGTGGCTCACGAGAGCGATAGGCTTCGATTTGCGGCCTTATTTTGAACAGGTGCCGCGCACCGGGTTGGATTACTTCTTGCAACTCCGAGAGGGCCTGCTGCGACTGGGTGAACATATGACTCCGCGCCTCTGGCAACAGGTGGGGATGGTTGATCGCCTGCCTGCCCTAGCAGTGCTGGCGGGCTATCGTGATGACGTCGGTGTCGCCATTACTCGCCGGGAAGAGTACGGCTATTTTGTACCCGGCAAGCTGAGAGATGGCGCAGCGTACTTGGACCGTGACTTTTTGGAGGGTATGTCCCTTGCGCCCGATGAAGAACAACTCAAGCTGGGTGATGCAGATTTGTCTGTTGTGGCGTGCGCCACCTCGGTCTGGTGGCGTGGCGACCGACTTGAACTATCGGGGTACGCCTACTTGACCAATGTCGCGTTTGATGACGACTTCTGCATCTCGGCGAGATTGGTGTCGGACAACCAGGCGTCAGTCGAATTGACTGTGGATCGGCAAAACTGCCCGCGAATTGATCTTGAGACAGACGACGCATGGAACGCACATGCCAAGTCCGGTTTCGCGACTAACATTAGTCCGTCTTTATTGCAGCTTGATGTTGATGCGTTGTGGCGTATAGAGGTCACCATTGCCTGCGCCAGATTGAATCACAGCTGCAAGACTGTACTACGCGACGCCGACGCTCGTGGCATCTTGGCGACAGAGTGTGTGGCGGCGGCTTGTGAGGGAGGTGCTCGATGGATCGCTGAATTCCAACCCGATACTGGTTTTGTACTGCGGTGCTGCCCTTTGCTCGGAGTGCTCGTTGATACCATCGGTACGAGCGGCGAAGTTGTCACGCTCACTACTTCCCAGCCGATGTTAAGTACGTTAGTGCTTTCCTGCGAGATGTCGTGCGTGCGGATGGAGGTCAAGGGCATTCCAGTGAAGGGCAAAGGAACAGTGTTCCACATCCGGTTGCCCGATCTGCCCCTCGGTGACCACCGAACGCACCACTGGAATATACGGATAGTTGGAAACGACGCTCCGAGGAGCCTCATCTATCCAAACGGCAGGGAAGGCCTTGAGCTGGTGTCTCCAGAGCACCATCGCGTCCGTGCCATCATGGACCGAGGTGGAGCACTTTCTCTGGCGCAGAGCACTTGGTGGGCTGTCGCCGATGAAGTTGATGTTGGGCCGGACGTAATCGTCGTTCGCGGACGAATTGATGCGCCAAGTGCATCAACCGTTATGGCTAGATTGGTTGGCGACGAGCAAGTGTTGGCGGCTGACCGTGTCGAGTTTAATCCGGTGGCTCAGCGATTCGAGGTGCGCATCCCTTTCGATCCACCGATTGATGAGAGGGCAACAAAAGATGGTTTAATCCGAACTGTATCGAGCTTCAAATCGACCGCAGGAGCGTCTCGGCTGGCGGTGCAGCGTGGGTTCGGCATGCGCTTGTCGATTGTGCTCCAAGATGAGTGTTCAGAACGGTCGTTGAGGGTCGCCACGGATTTGCAGCGCCAATTGCCGTCGGACCGCTCGGGCTCACGCTACGGCCTCACCCTTAGATGCGCACCAAACACCGCAGCACTGTGGGTTAGATTCCGCCCGCCCTATCGTGACGACGAGCGTGGCCGCTTGGCTCAACGCCGTCTGCATGGCTGTTTTCGGTACACGCGGCGCGCTATAGGCGACACACCTCGCGAGCTCCACAACGCCATCCTATTCGAGAGCTTTGGAGGCAAAGAGATTTCTGGCTCAGTACTTGCGATTTGTCACGAGATCATCCGTCGCCGTCTGGGATTCGACTTGTACTGGACAGTCGCTGACATGAGCATGCCCGTGCCGAATGGTACGATGCCGGTGTTGATACATTCACGAGATTGGATATTTAGGCTCCTCCAGTCGCGTTATCTGGTAAACAACTACAACTTCCCATACTATTTTCGCAAGAGTAATGGCCAGATCTACTTACAGACTTGGCATGGTACCCCGTTAGAAAAAATTGGTGCGGACGCACCCGCATCCAGCTTGTCATTAAGCTTTTGCCAATTGATGCAACGAGAGACGCGCTACTGGGACCTTCTTCTCGCACAAAATGACTATGCAGCTGAAATTATTTCCAAAGCCTTTAATTATGGCGGTAGAGTCATCAATCTTGGCTGCCCCGGAAACGACAGATTGATCGGTTCGTTGTCTAGGCGCCGACGCCTCCAAGTGCGAAACAACTTTGGCTTCGAGCCGTACCACTTTGTCGTACTTTACGCACCAGCTCGACGAAATGGCCCACTGGACGCGTGGAATCGCGGCCGAGTGAACGATCTTGATCTAGACCATGTTCACACAGTATTGGGTGATCGTGCTCGGTTAGTAATACGTGGCTATGAAAACATAGAAAAGAACTCCGCTAGCCGCCAGCGTTGGCTTGTCCACGCAATGCGCTATCCGGATATCAACGACTTGCTGTTGGCTTCCGATTTGCTGATAACCGACTATTCTCCAATAATGTTCGATTACGCAGTGACGCGAAAACCGATCGTATACTTTACGCCTGATCTTGCAGAATATCCAGACGGAACCTTCTATGTTGATCTTAAACAGATCGCCCCAGGACCAATTTGCAGGACAAACGAAGAATTGTGTGATGTACTATCGCGCCTTGGAAATACGGTAGAAACGTACTCCGAGCGATACCGCGGATTTGCGGCAAGATTTGTGCCACGCGACGACGGTGCTGCTGCTAGTCGTGTAGTTGATGCCATATGGGGTAACAAGGAAGCTTCCACTCACACGTGATCGGTGAGTCGAGCTGACGAAACGTGTGGCCATCGCGTCAGGAACCAATGTCAAAGCGAGGCGTCAGTGCTTGCGGTCGCTGTGCAAAAGCAGGTGGGCGTAGGGTTCCGTCCTGACGAGCAGATCCGCGAGGGTTCAATCCGACCCGCCGTCGCCTCCGAGAAGCCTCTTGAACCTGCGGCCAGCCTTCAAGTCAAAGGTGGCGCCGTTAAGCAGCGCCACCAGGGCATCCACCGTCTTATCGATTGAGGTTCGGCTGTCGCCTTGGCTGATGTCGCAATGTTGCTTCAAGAATGGTCCGGGAACCGGCACGTCATCTATGGCGGCAACCAGCGCGCCAACCAATGACTGGGAATCGTTGGCGATACGATAGTCGCCGAGGGAGTCATGGAATTTGTCGACGAGCTCGCCGTGACCGTTGTAGTAGACCACGGGGCAGCCGATCACTAATGATTCGAGAATCGCGCCGCTGAAGCGGCTGACAAATATGTCACAGTCGACTAGAAGGTCGTAGAGAGGCCTGCCGCTGACGTTGTACGCGGTCAGGTCACCGTCGTCCTGGGGATGTTGCGACACGATCAGCTCGAAGCCGACGCGGTCGCAGGCGGACTGAACATCGGCAATCCACTGCAGGCGTCGATCAGTCATGACACCGTAGGAGAAGTTGACGTTCGCAACGACCTTGCGGCGCGGTCCATGCTTGGTCTTGGCTCGCGCAGTGGCATACTTGGCCAAGCCATCTAGGCGCTGCACACCTGTCACCCACAGCGTTTGGCCGGAATTCTGGAAATATTTGCGGTCGAAGTCGCCGGGGAGAAAGACGTTTTTTACCTCGCGATACGGATTGCGCTTGCGGCCGGTGTCCATATCCAGGAAGTCCTGGACGCCCTCGACGATCCCCACGGTTAGAACGCCGGAGCTGTTGGCATGCTTTACCACAGGTTTGACGACACTGTCCCAGTCGTTCATGCAAACGATCGAGCGTGGTACGACACGTGACAGCACGAATTGATTGTAGGTGAAGAAATGTTCGGCTAACGCCGGGTCATAGGCACCCTCATCCCGGTAGGGCACCGAGCTATCCACAAAATAGAAACTCAGTCCGTCCGCGCGGAGCCGTGGGATTAGCAGCTCAAAACTGAATGTGTGGTACTTCTTGTGGGGGAAAAACACCACGTCCACCACACGCGATGGGCGCGCGCGAATCTTCCGGACTGGTAACAACTTGTGCGTGCTGCCAATTTCGTGCCATTCAACGCCCGCGAAAAAGCAGCCCAGTAGTCTGTTCGCTGCTCGGCGGAACCGTTTGGAAGCTTCAGCATCGAGCGAACTAACGCCATAGTATCGCTTGAAACCGTACTCGAGCCAAGCGTTGAGCTCTTTGCCTGTGTAACCAGCAACACAAGTGTAGAAGTCCGGCGACAGGCGCAGCAGCAGATCACGCAGCTCTTGGTGCTGCACGGGGAAACCTTTATCATCAAGCCGGCCCAACTCGATCCCTACGAATTCGAAGACTCGGGGAATGAACTTCTGCTGAGAGTAGTACTTGCCCCACGCTTCCTCAAACATAGGTGCGCCCTGGTACAGCTCTTCGTAGGCAATCTCGATTGGACTTCTGTCGGTGCCGTGCGCCGCGTGAGCGCGAAAGAAACTGCTCTTTGAATACTCCACATGAAGGAGGGGGCTCCGCCGGATCATGCTATTAGCAGTTTGCCGGTATCCACTGCCAATCGTCGGCGAGGAAACGAACATGTGTCCCGCCCGCAGTATCTTCGACCACAGCCGCCAGTCCTCCGCCTGCCGGTATTCCTCGGGGAAGCCGCCCATGCTGACAAGCACGCTGCGCTTGAGCATCGGCTGGTTAGCGTTGAATGGACAATTGCCTTGTGCCGACACAAAGTCGACGAACTCTGCACGGCCGGCGATTGGAGAATCCTCGATCGTACCCGCGAACTTGTCGCCTATGGTCTTCGAAAAGTCGAAGGAACCGGCAACCGTGTCAGACTCACGGAAGCGCGACAAGACGGCAACACGGTTCGACAGCGATCGGGGTGCCAGCAGATCGTCAGCATCTAGGAAGGCGACAAACTCGCCGCGCGAGAGACGGATCCCCGAGTTGCGCGAAGCAGCAAGGCCGCCATTTGCGCGGTGATGATAGAAACGGAAACGATTGTCCTTGCGGGTGATGTCACGTGCAATGTTCAGTGTGCTGTCAGTAGAAAAATCGTCGACAAGGATGCATTCAAAATTTGCGTAAGTCTGGGCCAGGATGCTGTCCAAGGTCGCCGGTAGATACTTCTCGGCGTTGTAGCAAGGCACCACCAGGGATACCAAGGGTGGTGTTGCGGAGTGCCCGGGTGGCAAGAGATCCGGCGGCGGAACGGAATGTTCGACAAGTGCGTGGCCGAGCAGCGCCCAACGATCCGGGACCGCGGCCTTTTCAAGCAGCCGTTGCTCATTCCGCCGATAGATCGTTGCGAGTGCCGGCGCGACGCTGACCCGCATCAACTCGTTGTTTAGCTCAAGCGCACCTGCGATGTCCCCCGCGCGCTCGAGTTCATCGACCTTGGCGATGCTCATCGAAACCTCTGGTTCACACAGCCCTTCCAGCTAACCCGATTCCTCCCACTGCGGCCGCCCCCCTTCGCCATCAGCAGGCGAGGCTCGCGAACCTGGAGAGGATAGAGGAGCGACGTAAAGTCGGATGGGACGGTCCACGACGCCCAACTCGATACACGACCATCACTCGCCGTCGCCCACAACCGGCACTTCCCGTAACCTCCTCACCTGCAACGACCGCTCCAAAGCCAGTTGACCCGCGTCCCCAGTGTCGATAAGCGAGCCTGCCTCAGTCCCTCACGACGGCAGGGCGTGGACGACTGCTGGTCCCACCGGGTCACAAGTCTACGCTAGACCGCAACATCTCGCCAATTTCCGCGAGACGATGGTAGCGCTTGGGTACCGCAATATAATCATAGACGCCGTTTGCGCTATCGCTCGCAAGCCATTGATCTAGGCCTGAAATGTGATTCCCGATTATATCAAATAATGTATATTCAATCGAATCAAAAAAAATAAAGAAATCACTGGACCGAACCCCAAAAGGTCGATACGCAACGCCGCCACATTCAAAATGAATAACTGGCCGTCCCGTTTGAATGAGCCTTGACGCTCCACGTAAAACGTTGATTTCAGCACCCTCAACGTCGGTCTTCATGAAACTAACATGCCGCTCTGTCGGAATGCTATCATCGAGGCGAACCATAGGAACGTGTATCTCGGTGGATGGAGTGTTATTCGCCAACATGGTTTCTCGCAGGATCAAACTGCTCTTACCTGGGTTTTCTGGGACGACAAAGAACGAAACATCGTCCTTATTTTCTTCTCCCACAGCACCGCAAAACACGTCAACTGTATCTGCAACGCCCTCCGTCGCTATTCGTTTTCTCAATACATCAGCCTTTAATGGATTTGCCTCAAATGCATACACCCTCCCGCGTGCGCCAACACATTTCGCCAGAGGGATTGTATGTTTGCCAGTATGAGCGCCGCAGTCGATAGCCACATCACCTGGTGTCAGAATGGCGGTGTACAATCCCTGAAGGATAGTTTCGAATCTGCTCGGCATGTCGGGGTAGGTTCGTCGCAGCTTTGAATAAATCGTGCTAAATTCGATAGCGCCATCTTTCAAGGGTTCGACATTACTGTAATCCCGCCGCACAACCAACCTTTGCTCGCCCCAACAGTCATTCACGTCACGAATTAAATGCGCACCATTTAAATATCTCTCCCTGTTCGCATCTCGGCGGTCTTCGCCCGCCCGTACGTTGTGAGAAAGATGAAGTATCATCAAACGATCATCAATGGAGTGCGAATCGACTACGGTGAGCGCACATTGATCGACAAGTCGGCGCTCGAAATCTCGATCTTCGAATCCGTGCCCTTCGTAGCTTTCGTCAAAACCACCGATGGACGTGGCGATATCTCGATCAACTACCCACATGTAGCCATACGGGCTCCATTTGGAATATATCCTCGCGCCTTTGCTGTGTACCTCCGTTTCGAAGCAATTTATAGCTAACGCATTCCTCTTGAAGTCTAACTTCACCGCTGTCGTAACGAATTGCCCCAAGAACGCTTCCGGGAAAAGAAAGTCGGCGTCGCAAAATGCCACCAAGTTACCGCGCGAGCGTTTGAGTCCGAAGTTCAGTAAGCCTGAGCGTGTCCAGCCAACACCTGTATCGACCAAGTAATGAGTTATAAATCGATAAGCGCCGTGGGTAGGAAATGCCTCGACTTCATCTTGTCCAACATCCTCTACAATAATTATCTCAATTTCGATCGGTGTGTTAGCGGAGGCATTGATGTAGGATTCGATTGACTCAACAAGTGATCGTACAGAGATGAGCGTGCGCTTACGACGATTTTTCACGCAGTATATGAAAGATATTTTATCGAGGTGATCACGGTGAACTTTGACCGTTGGCGGCTTGGCATGCTCACATAGGTATTTGTAGGGGAAATCGGTGATGCCACATAGTGAGATGACCCGGTACTCTTCACGATTTCGATAGAGGTATCCTTCGTAGGCCTCCAGGATGTACCGCTTGGCTTTCTTTTCGCTTACATATAGTTGATCCTCGAGCGTTTGAAAAAAAACTGGATCATCGTGTACCCGGGATAGATTGACATGTAGAATTTGCTCTATCGTAGATTGGCAATAGAGAAACCAGAATTTGCGTAAGTATTCGAGGTCGGCGTGGTTTTCGGTGAGTTGGTCTGTGACCTTCATGGAGGCATTCAGTGCGATGAAGCGTCGCAACTTTTTGAAAGCTTTGGTCTTGATGCAACAGTAGAGATATGTGTTTAGCAGATTTTTAGTCTGCAATGGCGATTTGACAGTATCGATAAGCGACATGGCGTCCGCATATAGACTATTCGTGACCAACTGATTGGCACGCTTTAGAATGCTGAATGTGTCCATTTACTTAACCTCATTGCTTGGAGGCGAAGTGCCGAGAAATACACAATCTGGATCATGTAGGCATGCGCTTATTGCTCCGTCGACTTGGACCACGGTACCAGTCAAGAATTGAGTCTTTTGGCGACATAGAAAAAGTGCAATAGACGCGAGATCGCCTGGCGTTCCGATCGTACCGGCAGGATGATGATCCATTAGACTTAGGAATTTCCTCGGATTGTGGCTGAAGCCTTCGCGTAACATCTGCGTGTCGATTGCAGCCGGTTCCACGCCATATATTCGGACTCGGTAGCCGGCGTCAATCGCCATAGCGCGGGTCATTCCACTCAATGCGGCTTTACTGGTGGCGTAGGCTACAAAGGACGGTTTGGTCAGCCGTGCGTGTATGCTGCTGATGTTGATCACGCAACCCGCAGAGCTTTCCAGCACGGATAGAAACGCCTGTGTCCAGAAGAATGGTGCCAACAGGTTGACCTGAAGGGTCTTGCGCCATCCGGTTCGATCGAGGTCTTCGATCTTTCCGAGGATCTGCACGGCGGCGTTGTTGATTAGCGCATCGAGCGGTCGTCCCTTGAGGGCGGTGCGGATGCTTGAGAAAACCTCGGCGGCGTACTTCGGGTCTTCGACTGTTCGAGCCAAGTCGCATTGAATGAATTGGTCGGCTGGCAGATCATCGGGCTGGGCCGCGATGTCCGCTCCGATAACGGGATGGCCGGCTTCAGCAAAGGTACGGACCAAGGCCTGTCCGATGCCGCCTACGGCGCCGGTAACGATCACGCAGCCCATATCAGATCTCCAAGAATGCGAACAAGCGCTCCATCGCTTGTAGGCTAGCGCGGCGCACGGCGTCGCGCGTATTCGAGGCATTGTGCGAACCTAAGATGCATTGCGGCATGTCGCGTAATGGCGAAGCGGCCAACAGCGGCTCAATTTCGAATACGTCAAGCGCAGCGCTTTCCACTTGCCCGGACTGCAGCGCGGCAACCAGCGCCTGTTCGTCGATCAGCGGCCCTCGTCCGACATTGACGACTCGGACTCCGCGCCGGCACTTTGCTAGTGTCTCTGCGTCCAGCATATGCCGGTTGTGCGCGTTAAGGGCGCAGGCGAAGACAATGAAGTCGGCTTCTCCCAGGCGCTGCGGCCACTGCGCCCGTTCTACGCCTAGGATACCGGCATCGCCCTCGACGCCCGGATCGTAGGCGACGATCGGCATGTCGAAGGCGCTCAGGCGTTTGGCCACGCTGCGGCCGATGTCGCCGAACCCGACAAGCGCCAAGTGCTTGCCGGCCAGGCTCATGCCGGCGGGCTTGGGCCATTCGCCGTCGCGGATGCCTCGGTCGATCAGAAACAGTTGGCGCGCCAAGCCGATGACATAGCCCACGGCCACGTCGGCCACTTCGTTGCCAAACATGTTGGGTGTATTGATGATGGGAATGCCTAGGCTTTCGCAGGCGGCGAAGTCAACGTTGTCGACACCGATGCCCCACTTGACGGCGGCCTTCAGCCTGCCGGCCTTGCCGGCCTCGAATACGCGCCGCGTGGCCGGATCGTCGCCGATGATCCAGCCCTCGTACTGCGGGAGTAGGTCTACTAGTTCATCTTCGCTCAGGGTTTGGGTGACCTTGGCAGGAACCAGTTCAAAACCGCGTTGCGCGCCCACCGGGATGAACTCGCCGATCATGCCAAGCATCGGTGGACAGGTGACCAGAACCTTCATTGGTCCATTTCCCTTTTCTCTCGCTTCTCCTGCATGAAACGCGCGGCGACGATGGCAAAATCCCAGTCTTGGGGTGTATCGATATCGATGGACTCGAATGCCGGTCCTTCGAACATCACGGGCCTCCTGCCAATACGGGCGTTGGTGGACATGAAGCTGCTGCGGCTGAAGATGTACAAGTTGGAATTCTCTTCGAACCACGGCTCCAGATCTTGCGTGCGAACGAGATTGTCGGGATCGTGGTTCACGGCGCTGCCGTCAGCGCGATAGAATCGAGTTTGCACTTTGTCGACCGTGAACAGCGAGTCCGCCCGGCCTGCCGATACCGCCTCGCGATAGGAAGCCAGCGCACCACGCACGGTACTGGCGCTCATCAAGGGATTGGTGGTGTGCGTCATTAGGTAGGTGCCGGCATCCACGTTGGCCACGTCGTCGGCCAGCACCAGGTTCATTGATACCATGTCACCGCAGATTTCCGGCTTGCGGTCGCGGATGGTGATGCGGTTGGTTTCCACCAGTCCGTTCTCGGCCAAAATGTGGCGCGCGTCGGTATTGATGACCACCTGGTCGATGTCATCAACCTCCAGCAGCGCGTCCAGGATCCAGCGGAACAGTGGTTTGCCGCAGAACTCGCGGAAATTCTTGCCTTTGACGCGCTCGCTATTTGCTTTCATGGGCAGCAGCGCGACGGTACGGTTTGGATTGGTTGTCATGGTTCCGAAACGGGGTGTGGGTACGAATTAGGCATGATCGCCATGTCGCGCGACGTATGTAGCGCGCTCGTGGTCGGGTGTAGTATCCGGTTCCTTGGCTGGTCCTGCCGGCGGCAGCCCCGGGTAAAAGTACTTGTCCTTCTGCGCCTGCGATAGTGCGCGGTGTTCGCGATTGCCCTTGAACGAACCGACGTATTGCCAGAATCGGTACAACGCGATCGATTTGGCTTTGCGCATGAAAACCCGTTCCCGCAACGCTTGACGATAATCGAGCCAGATGCTGCTGGTCATGTAACGAAGCAAATCCCGCCGGCGGATGTGAATCTGCGGCATGATTCCCTGCAGCGCCAAAGCCTCACGTTCGAAGCGTCGCTCGATCTGCTTCCAGGATTCCAAGTGGTGGTGGTACACGCAGGCCTCGGCGACGTAACCAACACGTCCGCCGTGCCGAACCAGCCTTTGTGCAAGCTCCATGTCCTCGAGGCCGGTGATCAGTTCGTCGAACGGCTCGCGTTGCCAGAACGTGCGCCACAGCGCCGAGTTGGCGTTGTTGCAGAAGAAGCCATCCTGCGGAACACGCGTGATTGCGGGAAAATATTTGTTGAAGATGCGGCGCTCGCTGAAGTGGCTTTCGGGTCCGCCGATTTGCCGCCCGTACGCATAGTCGACGCGCCGATCCGCGACCGGGGCGCATAGCGATCGGAGCCATGCGTTGTCGGTCGGGATACAGTGGCCGCTTACCAAGACGAGGATCTCGCCCGTAGCGACGCTGCAGCCGCGGTTGAGCGAACGTCCGAATGAGAATTCCTCTCGTGAGATGTGGATGATGGTGCAGCCGTGGCTCGCGGCGATTTCGAGGGTGCCGTCGGTCGATCCGGAATCGACCAGAATCACTTCGCTGGTGAAGCTGCCCTTGTCCTGCGCGTCGATGGACTCGAGCAATTCCCCAAGGTGGCGGGCTTCGTTGAGCGTTCGAATGACAATGCTGACGTGCATGGCGGTCACAGGCGCATTCGGTCGGGCCGCACGAGCAATTGAAAGCCCGGCTTCATCTGCCCGTACACCGCATGGATCTCGTCGATGGCGACACTGTTGGCCGCGAACATGTCCCAGTGCACAGGAACCACCGCTTTCACCCCCAGCTCCTCGGCTAGTTGAAAGGCTTCGCGCACCGACATGTTGCCGATTATACCGCGCCGGGCCCGAAAGAAATTCTGTTCATTCACCGGCAGGAAGGCGCAACTGATGGGCCTGAGGCGCTTCAGGAAGTCGAGGAGCTCCTGCGTCACGCTGGTGTCCCCTGCGACGTATATTCGGCGGTCTTCGTATTCGATGACGTAACCAACGCAGCGCGACCGACCTTGCTGGTCACGTTCGTGAGTTGGATGTGCGGCTGGGACTGCGTGCACTCTGACCGTTGTCGATATGCTGGTCCATGCCTCTGCGGCTAGATGCAGTCGTTCGACCGCAATCCCCCATTCCTGTAACAGGCCCAGGACGGGGGCAGGCCCCATGAATAGTGCGCCGGGTGAGGCATTCGCAATCGATGGCAGGGTGTGCGGATCGCAGTGGTCAATGTGCTCATGCGTAAGCAGCACCCAGTCGGCGTCAGCCACGTTGCCGGGCAAAACCGGGACTGGAAGCAGCCGCTCAAGGTCCGGCATATCAAGCTTCTGCACGGAATTGGAAAGGTAGGGGTCAACGTAAACCGTGCAGCTAGGGAATCCGAAGCGACATCCGGACTGACCTAGTAGGGTGAGTGATAGCTCAGGGTGGGCGATATCTTCTCGTACGCTCATGTGTACAGCTTCATGCGGTCTGTGCTCCCGACAACGTTACATGCGCACTCGAACGCGGCATCCAGATTCATGTGGTCATCCTCTTCGAATGTGGCGCGCGCGACTCGATAGAATCTTCCGAATGCACCGTCTCGGAGCTCTGCCAGTTTTCGCCAGTCCCAAAATCGTCGAAACTGAAGTGATCCAGATTCGCGCCTTACCCGTAGTCGAGTTCGTCGGGCTGGGTCCCCATATTCATGACCATGGCCAATTCTCTAATGTCACGATCTTGCGAAAGCGCAGATTCGGGTTGTCTATGAAGCAGTGTCGGCTGTGTCATCCAGCATTCGTTTAGGTTCGTGGCACCGTCTGCTGCAGCTGGTACCCGTATCGGCCAAGCCAAGCAGCATGATCAGTGTTGATCCGCCCGATCTCGTTTTCATCCAGCGTGTCATGGAAGGACAGCACCCGAAGCGGGTCGGTAATATGCGTGTGACTCAGCAGCGTTCTTTGATAATCGTCGGTGGGGAGTTTCGTTACCTCGATGCACACGGTTCCAACGTCAACTTCAAGCCCAAGCAACGACAGTAGTCTTCTGGCCTCGTCCTCGGGTGCCGTCATATATGTTTCATAGACGAACTCGCAATTCGAGTATGGAAGCCAAATGTCGTGAAGCGACCTATTGTATTTCGCATATGCCGTAGCGCCGCCGAGCTTTTCGAGAAGAGGGAACTTCCGGCGCTTCGCGGACGCGACCGTATCACGCAGATCCCTTCTGGTCGTAATAATCGCGTCTGCGCGAAGTAGGACGTCATCGCGCAACTCGTGGGTCTTGATCAGCAGCGGGCCGGAATCCGGATCGTCCACCAACTCGCAGTGGGCACCGTCCGAATAGCATGACGCGTAGCGAAGTCCTGCGTGCTCCAGCGCCAACCGTATCAGGTTGAACACCGCCGTGGAGCCGGAGTGCCGCATGCCCGCAACGAGGATGGTTCGCGGAACTCCCGCAGCTGGTGACGGGTTCGGGGGCATCCTCTGTGTCCGAAGGCTACCGACGGACTCCGTGATCTGAAAACGCGGAGGCGTGTCGGCGCTGGAAGGGTTGTGCCCATCCGATGACGGCTCCAGCAAGGCGCGGGTAGCCTGATCGAGAAGGCCCAGCCGGACGATTTCGCGAACGGATCGTGCCTGACATGCCAGCCTGGCGTCACCACCAACGCCGGATACGGCATTCTGGAAATGGTGCAGGGCCCGTGCTTCCTCGTGCCGGATGGCCGACATTCTTCCCAACGTGTTGTGTACGCCCGCCAACACGACTTCAAGGGCATGCCGCCAGTTACAATTCCATTCCAGCGCCTTCACTACATGGCTCCTGGCCGCATCGCCATTCCCCAGCTGTTGGTGCGCTGCACCTATCAGCAATGCAAGCTCGGCCCGCTGTGGATGGCGCTCGATGACTTGCCAGTCCATTGCGGCCAGATTGTCCCAGTCGCCGAATTGCCACTGCATTCGTGAACGATCAAGTATCTCGTCGTCGCTGGTGGGCAACAATCCTTTTGTTGTGGTACGTGCCGGAGCCTCAAGCGCCCCTTTGCTCGACATACGTGTCTTGCTTTGGCGGCTTGCGGACTTGTTCTGGCTCTTTTTGCGGGAAGGCTGTCGTGTCATGCAATCAAGGCGGACTGGGGCGATGGCGCTACTGCCGTTTCGATCACTTCCGTGCGGAGTCTTTCAAGAATATCTCTTTGATGAACTCGATTTCAGCCTCGGCCTTGAGCATTTCCTCGTTCAACCAAGCCTGACGCTGTTGCAGCTCGGATTGCTGCTTGTCGAGCGCCGTAATGCGCGAACCACGCTCCTGGTTCTGGAGGCTGACTTTCTTGAGCAGGGCATCGCGGTCCGCAGCGAGTTTGGATTGCGCGGCCAATTCCACCGTCGCCTTGTCGAGTTCAACTCTGTATTTCGACGCGTCCTTGGTCGATGCGTCGCATTCTTGCCCCAGCACTTGGATTTGCGCGAGGCGATCTGACGCCAATTTTTTCTGCTCCGCGAGCGCTGCTTCCAACTGCCCGATTCGAACGCGGGTGTCGTTTCGCTTCAGCAGCACGACGCGCTCAGGATGGATGGTGTCCGTGTCTTCTTGGACGCAGTCAAATCCCGTGGCTTTGAGGCTGGCGAGGCATGCCTCCATATTGTCACCTTCATACAGCGGTACCGCGTCGGTATGAACGATGATCCAATCAAATGCCTGTAACCGTTCTGGCGGTGTGGAACGGATCAGTTCGGTAGTCTGCCCCGGGGCGGCCAGTACCAGAAGGTTGTCGGTGCCCTTGGCCGGAACCGACTGCTGCAGGGCGGTCCCGAACTTGCGCGCTGAAACCACGGTTTCGCCAATCATTTTCAGGTGGGGGAAGTAACTGTCCAGCTCGCATGGGCGATGCAGGCTGCTGAAGCGCGGGTTGTTGCAGATGTGCAGTACTGCGTGTTCCTGATCGGATGCGGTAATCGCTAACGGCCAGACCTCCTCGCCGCGTGTGGTGTCTATGCATCGAGCGAGTTTGGTAGCCAATTCAGGATGCGCCTCCGTGAGCACGAGGCGCTTGCTGCCTAGTTTTCGCCAGCCCTGCAGATTGCCCCCACGAGCGGCACCCACGACAAAAATGGTGTGCACCCCATTCGGATGTTGCTTCGATATCTGTTGTATGAGTGACGGCATGGGTCAGGGACGTTTGCTTCTGCCGAGTACGCGCTCGTTGCGCGAGCGTCGAAGGCAATTTTGTGAGGTGCGTCGAAAGCGGATGGATTTACGCCTCACGGTTTTCGTGGTCGGCGGCCTTCGCTGCTCCCGTGCTCGTAGAAATGCCACAGCGGGTTGACGCCGCTTTCTCGGACATCGGGGTATGTCTTCAGATAGTAGGCTGTGTCAAAACCCGGACACGGGTTGCGGTTTTCTTTCCAGCCGACGGTCAAATAATGCGTGACGGGGTCGGCATTCGCCGCGCGAATGTCTGGGTACGCGTTTAGATACCACTCGGGATCGAACCATCCAGAGTGCACCAATCGTTGCCGTTTCGACTGCTGCCGTCGCTGGTTCAGTGCACGCAAGACAGCCCGCCGCAGCGGTGCAGGGAAGACCCGAGCGCTTTTCCGCCACCCGTATAACGCCTTACCTCTGCCATTCACCTCGGTGTGCCCCTGTGCCTTCGAGAGTTCGTCCTGCTTCTGGCCAGGTTTCAGTTTGAGCGCTTTGCTACCCCGCTCCCCTCGGTCGGTCATCGGTCTCGCTGTGGGGGTTGCCTTCCATTCCGCCGCCGATACATTTTCGAAATCAAGTCCCTTGAGGTAGTACTGCTCCAGTTCTTCCTGCACCTGATGCAACTGGATCAGCAGCAGTTCGCCTTCCTTTCTCGCCTTGTCATGTGCCGCTTTCTCGGCTATCAACGCTGCCTGCGCGTCGTCGAGTTCCTTCACCGCCGCCGCCAGTGCGTCTCGAACCCCGGGCAATGATCGAATATCGAGCAGCGTTTGCAGCAGCCCGTCCAGGGCGGATTCATTCGGTTCGTACATGCCGCGAAACTGTGGGGTATCGTGCGACGTCCATGCTGCAGCCTCCAGCGCCTCGAATACATCCCAGCAGCGAGGCGCAGCCAATTCGAACAATTTGGCCAATGCACTGGATCTCTCTGCTGTGCCCTCCGCTGGAGACGCTGGCTGCACGCTCCCAGGCCGCTCAATCTCTGCCTTGATCTCGGTGGCCTGTACCCGGTCGACGTTGGTCAGAAGCAACGGCGGCCCCTCTTTGCCGCGCGCATTCAATACCGCGCGATTGCCTTGCACCCACTCTGCGAGCATTCGTGCGGGGTCGTGGCTCGTGTCGGCGACGTTGGCATCCAGGAATGTGGACCATGGTGCGCGGTACAGCCACACCATTCGATCCACGCCTTGCCTTCCGGCGGGCTTGGTCAGGCGATCGGCAAATTCGGTCTGAGAACACCAGCGGATCGTATGGTCTTTGGATTTCAGGTCACCAAGGAGCGACCGACATGCGGACTCGTCTAGTCCCGCTACCAAGATATGCATTGGTGAACCTCTGAATTCCTTCGAGTTCCCAAAATTTTCCGAATCGAACAGGCGCTGCGCAACACGGTGTTGTCCATCTCATCGCATGGAATGGTAACTGACCGGGGTCACCTCACGCCACGTTCGCCCTGCAACGCGGTCTCGGACGATTCGGTGTGAAAGCGAACTGCGATCTCTGTAGATTTCAAGGGCCACGACCGGTGCGACCCAATTGGCCGCGTCAACCACGTCGCCTGTACACATCCTCGAAACGCACTATGTCGTCTTCGCCGAGGTAGCTACCGGACTGCACTTCGATCAGTCCCAGTGGAACCTTGCCGGGGTTTTCGAGGCGATGCCGGGTGCCCATCGGGACGAAGGTGGATTTGACCGGAGACGGATTTTTGTAGCCGCTCAGGCGCTGAGTCTCGGTTCGATGGTAGCGGTTCGGTCCAGTTCCGACGAACCTCAGCAGGGGGTTGATAACGATGGGCTACTCGGTCGCTGCTCGTTGTAAAACCTTCGCCACCGCTCAGTCAGAACCTTGGCTTAGGTCCGCGTGCGGGACCACTCGCGGTTGAGCAGTTTATCGGGCAGCCTGCCGTTGAAGCTCTCGACGAAGCCGTTCTACCAAGAACCGCCAGGTGCAATGAACGCCAGCCCGATGGCTTGGTCGCACAGCCAGCGCATGACCTTGGCTGCGGGAAATTCCGCATGGTTGTCGGACTGAACGTGGGTCGGCTGGCCGTACAGTCTGGTGTCAAGGCTGAATGATGAGCAACATAGGGATGGCTGCCCATTGAAAGGACAGTTTCACGAAAGACGCGCGGGCTCAAACTCCGCGCGTACTTTTCCGGAGCCAAGTCATGCGGCGCATGGTGCTGCTTGTCATCATCCTTGTTTTCGGGCTTGGCGCCTGTTCGACGGCACCAATCCAGCTTGGGATGGGGCGTGAAGCTTTGCCTCCCGACACCCCCGAGGTGATTCTGATCTCGATTGATGGGTATCGCGCCGAGTACCTTGCACGTGGCGAAAATCCCGTCCTGGACGAACTGGCAGCCCATGGTGTGCGTGCGCGCTGGATGGTCCCGTCGTTTCCGACCGTCACCGAACCCAATCACTACACACTGCTGACCGGTATGTATCCCGACCAGAACGGAATCGTGAATAACGATATCGCCGACCGGGAAATCCAACCGGAGCACTTTGAAATGACGCGCTATTACTCAACGGTTGACCCCCGTTGGTGGTCGGCG
>Ga0207660_10000995_pt1 | contig 18806 bp, 10 predicted proteins | sample KBSC73BmetaG_FD_184335 | JGI IMG/M metagenome (GOLD analysis project Ga0207660, IMG submission 184335) | Corn rhizosphere microbial communities from Kellogg Biological Station, Michigan, USA - KBS C7-3B metaG (SPAdes) (version 2) | ecosystem: Host-associated > Plants > Roots > Rhizosphere ... | reverse complement strand
GCCTCAAATCGCATCCGCAACATGCACTGGCGCGTCGCCAGATGCACGGCGGTGGCGGCATCGTGACGATCGAAGTCAAAGGCGGCCTCAAGAAGGCGCGCCGCATGCTGGAGCGCTGCCATTTCTTCGCCTTGGCCGAATCGCTGGGCGGCGTCGAGAGCCTGATCGAACACCCGGCCATCATGACCCACGCCTCCGTCCCGCCCGCCAACCGCAAGCGGCTTGGCATCAGCGATGGGTTGGTGCGGCTGTCGGTGGGCGTCGAGGACGTGCGCGACTTGCGCGATGAATTGCAACAGGCGTTGGCTTGAGTCGTGTCCAAGGGTTCGACCAAAGACCGGGACACCACCCGGCGTTTCGTGACGTAATTTCGCCAGCATGCTGCAACGGGGAAAACGTGGCATGAAGCCGCTGGTCTTCTTCACTATCGTTTCACGCAACTATCTCGCCTATGCACTGACACTGATGCAGTCGGTGGCGGCGCAGCACCCCGACTCGAAGCGTTACCTGTGCCTTGTCGACGAACGGGCGGGCGATCCGACCTTGGACACCGGCCTGTTCGAGACGATCACCATCGACCAGCTCGACCTGCCGGACTTCGATGCGTTCGTGTTCCGCTACGACATCATGGAGCTGAACACCGCCGTCAAGCCGTACATGTTCGAGTGGCTCCGGATGCGAAACCCGGAGGCGGGACTGGTCTATCTGGATCCCGACATCTACGTGGCGCGCCCGCTCGCGGAAGTCTCGCGGGCGTTCGCGGAACGCAAGCTCGCGGTACTGACGCCGCACTTGAATGCACCGTTGCTGGATGACGGCAAGTTTCCTACCGAACTGTCGTTGATGCGCACCGGTGTATACAACTGCGGATTCGTGGCGATCAATGCCGCGCATCCGAAGAGCGCCGCATTGATCGACTGGTGGTCGCGCAAACTGGAGTTCGATTGTTTCGTCGATTTGGAAGCCGGCCTGTTCACCGACCAGAAGTGGATGGACATGGCGCCGTGCCTGTTCCCGGACGTGCAGATCCTGCGCCACGACGGCTACAACGTCGCCTACTGGAATCTCGCTTCGCGGACTGTCGCGCGTGGGGCTGATGGTACTTACACGGTCAATGACGCCCCCTTGGTTTTCGCGCATTTCTCCGGGGTGGACTTGTCCAAGCCCGGGGTTTTCTCCAGGCACCAAAACCGCTTCGATGCAGACGACATCGGTGGCTTGCGCCCGCTGTACGACACATATCTCGACAGGCTGCGAGCCAATGACCATGCCCAGCATGGACGCACGCCCTACGCGTACGGTGCTTTTCCCGATGGCGAGAAGATCGCGTTGGGGCTCAGGCGGACGTACCACAGATATTTCGACGTGTACTGCGCACAACCCGAACCGCATCCGTTGGCGATGGATCGTGCACGTTTCAATGAACCTTGTCCGGAATTGCCCCACGTAGCGCGCGCCCCGGTGAGTTGCCTGATGTATACGGTATGGCGGATGCGCGAGGATCTGCGTGACGCTTTCAATCTGCGCAGTCACGAAGGGCGCGAAAATTACATTCGCTTTTATCTGTCCACCGTGGCCTCCGACTCGGGGCTGGGTGAGGCTTACATTGAGCCGATCCGCGCGCAATTCGTGCCGGCGCCGCACAAGGACGCGGTCGGGGTCCCGGCGGGATACCGCAAGCGCTTGGGCGCCGGGGTGCTTCGGGTGTTCGTCTGGGGCAAACAGCGCAGCGGATTGAAGCGTCTTTACACGAAGATTCCCTTCTCCTGGCGGTTGGAGATTCGCCGCCGCCTGCACGGCGCCGCCGGCGTACCAATGCCGCCGCTGCCATTCGAGAGTGCACGCAAACGTGCGCGTTCGGTCCGGCGAACGGCACCGCCTGTCACGCCCGGCGTCAATCTGCTCGGCTATGCCCGCGGTGAATTCGGCGTCGCCGAGAACGTGCGGTCGTATGCGCGCGCGCTGGAGCAGGTGGCGCATCCGTTTCTCATTTTCAACTTTGATGTCGGTACGGCCAGTCGCCAGCAGGACCATTCGATGGAGCGGCACTTTTCCGACACGCTTCGTTACGCCGACAACGTGTTCTTCATCAATGCCGACCAGATGCAGATTGCGCGTGACGTGCTGGGGCGGGATGCCTTTGCGGGTCGCCACAACATCGGCTTCTGGGTGTGGGAACTGGAGAAGTTTCCGCGCGATTGGCGGGGCGCGTTCGATCTGGTGGACGAAGTCTGGGTGCCTACCGGTTTCGTGCGCGAGGCGATCGCCGCGGCAACCGATAAACCGGTGCTGCGGATGCCCAAGGCCATTGAGTTCAAGGCTCCGACAGGAATGGACCGCACGCATTTCGGTTTGCCGCGCGACGAGTTCGTGTTCCTGTTCAGCTACGACTTTAACGGCTTCGTTGCGCGCAAAAATCCCGAGGCCGTCATCTCTGCATTCCGGCAAGCCTTCCCCAGTGGCACCAATGGCGTGCGGTTGCTCGTCAAGTCGACCAATGGTGAGCGCTTTCCCGAACGACTGGAAGCACTGCAACGCAGCGTCACTGACGACCCACGCATCGAGGTGCGCGACGGATTCTTGTCGCGCGAAGAAATGTTCGGTCTGCAGAACGGCATCGACTGCTTCGTTTCGTTACATCGTTCGGAAGGTTTTGGTCTCGGAATGGCCGAGTGCATGTACCTCGGCAAGCCGGTGATCGCGACGGGTTATTCGGGCAATCTCGACTTCATGGATCGCGACAACAGTCTGCTGGTCGATTACAAGATGATCCCGCTCAGGGATGGCGATTACCCGTACTGGCAAGGGCAACAATGGGCCGACCCAGACGTCGCGCATGCGGCGAGATTGATGCGGCGGGTATTCGACGATCGCGAATTTGCGCGCCGCGTCGGTTCTGCCGCAGCGGTCGATATTCGCCGGACCAATTCGAGGGCGGTGTGTGGTGCCGCGACGGCATCTCGCCTGCGCGCCATCGACCGACGCCGAACCGCCACATGAAGATGCCGCGCACGGGCCGGGTGATGGCCCGTTGGCGCGAAAGATGGGCAAGCTGCGTCAACGGTATGCCATGATCACGGCTGTGCTTCGGGTATTTCCGGAATGGCGGACGTGCATGACCGTACGTAACGTGCCCTGTGCCACGACCGCGAAAGGGGGTATGCGTGCCTGAGCGAGAGCAGCACAAAGCAGCCGTTTCCATCCTGGTTGCGGTGTTGCTGCTGGCGTTACCGATACTCGGCGTGCATGCGTGGATGGCGTGGACCTTCCCGTCGTACCTGTCTGGCCGCTTCGGACAGGACGTCGTGTTCGCGTTCGCGGGGTGCGGCCTGCTGGCGCTGATTGTGCGCTGGCGATTGCTGCGATTCGCTTCACTTCCCTTGGTGTTGCTCGCCTACCTCGCCTGGTTGTTCTTGGTGCTTGGCGAGGGCATCTCCTATTACCTGCAAGCCGACACCTTCAACGCACGTTTCTTTGCCAATCTCAACTTCGCGAATCTGGGCACGGGCCTGCAAGCTTTTCCCGTGATGATCGGGGGTGGCCTTGCCTTGTTCGCAGTGATGGTCGCGGTCTGCGGAGCGTCGCTGGAATGGGTGCGTCGGACCGCACGGCGCGGCGGCAATGCGCCGGTTCGCGACGGCTCCGTGATCGTCGCACTGGTGATCCTGCTTTTGACGGTGCTGGGAGTCGATTCCACCCCCCGGCAATTGTTCGCGTATCTCACGCGCATCCAGGAGTCGGAACACTTCGCCGATACCCCGCAAAGCCGTGCGGTTGCGGCGTTGCTGGACTTTCACCCGGTTCCGCCCAAGCGGCTGGTCGCGGCGCCGGGTAAGAATCTGGTGTTGATCTATCTGGAATCCATCGAGCGCATTTACTGGGATCCGAGGGTGTTTCCTGGATTGACGCCAAATCTCGATCGCCTGCGTGGAGAGGGGCTGGACTTCTCCGGTTTTGAAACGTTCTCCGGTGCTGGCTATACCATCGCGGGAATGTTCGCTTCGCAATGCGGCGTGCCGTTGTTCAGCAGCCCGTTCGCGGGATTGGATGCGGTTACGGGCAACGATACCGATACCGCGACCTTCCATCCGAAACTCGCCTGCCTCGGCGATGTACTGCGCAAGGCAGAATACACGCAAAGGTATCTTGGCGGCGCGCCCATCCAGTTTTCCAACAAGGGTCTGTTTTACCGAGTTCACGGATATGACGAAGCGTTCGGACTTGCCCAATTGGAGGAACAGGCGCACCACACGCTTGCGGAATCCGGTTGGGGTTTGTACGACAGCGAACTGTTTCCCATCGCACTGGAGCACTACCGTGAACTTGAAGCCGGACGGCGGCCCTTCAACCTCAGCATGATCACGCTCGACACACACCCGCCGCACGGCCGCGCGTCGCCGGATTGCCCGAAGTACACCCCAAGCACCAACAGCATGCTGCAGGCCGTGCATTGCACTGACTATCTGGTCGGCAAGTTCATCGCCGCGTTGAAGAAAGAACCAGGCTGGAAAAATACCGTGGTCGTGATCATGAGCGACCATCTGATGATGCGCAACGACGCCGAACCGCTGTATCCGAAGGATTATCACCGCCAGCCAGCGCTACTAGTGTTGAACGCAGGGCAGGGTGTGCGACCGGTGCGCATGTATCACATGGATGTCGCGCCGACCTTGCTGGATCTGCTGGGCGTGCGTACCAACGCAACTTTCATCGCGGGCGAGGACCGCAGCTCGCCAGATTCCACCGGCAGCGAACTGGCGGACAGCGCGGTCGCCGGCGCGGTGTTGCGCAAGGCGCTGTGGTCGCGTGTCAATGAATTCAAATTGTGCAAGAAAGACACCTTGATCGGTTGGACGCCCGACGGAAGATTCGACGTCGGTGGTCGCGAGTTGGGGATGAGTTACCTGGGGGAGACGCAGGTCGGTATCCATGATGACCAGGCCCTCGATTTTTTCATCGACAACGCCAACGCCAAGCTGGTGATTACCGACGAAAGCAAACGATCACCGTTGCTGGCCACGCGCGGGGACGCGAGTGTATTGACGGTACGAGCGTTGCCCGAGTCGGAGCGTTCCATCGGGCTGTTCGCGGTGGACTGGCATGGGCGCGGCGGCGCCCATGCGCATCTGGCCGATGTGCAGCGCCTGCAGGGTTTGACGATCACATCTCGCCGGTGCGGGAAACTGATGGCCCAGGTCGATGCTGCGCCTGCCGGCCAGTCTTTCGATCTCAGCGGGCAATTCAAGACCATGGTGGCCGAGCCGCCGACGCTGCCGGTCATGCCGGAGTCGATCGACTTCACCCAGTCCGGCTCGGATGCATTCGAGCGAGGCTTTGGCTGGTTGCCACCAAAACCATTTGGAAGTTGGGCAATCGGAAGCGAGGCCACGTTGGGGTTTCACTTGCCGGACGGGTTATGCCATGGCGCCAAAGTACGGATGCAAGTTGATCCCTACCTCCCGCCTTCACGGCCGAACCTGGACGCGCAAGTGTGGGTCAATGGCAAGCTCGCGACCACGTGGCATTTCAGGGCGGGTGGCGTCTTCGCCAAGACCAAAGATGGCACCTCGGACAATCACGAGGTTCTGGACGTCGACGCACCCATCAATACCCAGGGTACCTGCGGGGTTCGCGTGGATGTGCGCTTCACGCGCCCAGGCGCCTCGCCACCGCCGTATCCGAAAGCCGAAGACCCGAGGCCACTGCAGTTACGGGTGCTGGAGATGCAGGGTAGTCCCGCAACGGGATCCGGGTGACGACAGAGGCGCTTGCCGCATTCAACCTTGCGCCACGACAATTGCGACGTTTCGCCACGAGGCATTGCCTCCCACGGACGCGGGAACCGTTTTTGATGAAGATCATGCTTTTGGCGATCTGGCATTATCGCCATTTCATTTTGACCTCGATCCGGAATGATCTGCGTACTCGGTTTGCACGCAGCAAACTGGGCGCGACCTGGATGATCGTGCAACCGCTGGCACAGGGTGCAATCTACGCGATCGTGTTGGCGCGCGTATTGGGCAGCAAGTTGCCAGGGATCAACAACCAATACGCCTATGTGATTTACCTGTTGGCCGGCCTCGTTGGCTGGACATTGTTTTCGGAAATGATCACCCGTTGCCTGACGATTTTCGTGGACAACACCAGCCTGCTCAAAAAGATGGTGTTTCCTCGGATCTGCCTGCCTTTGATCGTCGCGGGGTCATGTTTGTTGAACAACCTGTTCCTGCTGGCCGCCACGCTGGCGATCTTCGCCTTGGTCGGGCATTTTCCCGCCTGGATGTGGCTGTGGTTGCCCATCCTGACCGTGGTCACGTTGATGTTCGGGCTGGCACTGGGGTTGATTCTGGGCGTGTTGAACGTGTTCGTGCGCGATGTCGCCCAAGTGATGAACGTGGTGCTGCAGTTATGGTTCTGGCTGACGCCGATCGTGTATTTCATCAACATATTGCCCGGGCAGTTTGCGCTGGTGCTGAGACTCAACCCGATGTACGCGATCTGCTCTTCGTACCAGCAGGTGTTGCTGTGGGGGCACCTGCCCCATCTCAGGACGCTCGGTGCAATCGTGGCGGTGTCGTTGGTGTTACTGGCAGCCGGGATGTTCCTGTTCCGGCGCGCGTCGCCGGACATGGTGGACGTGTTGTGAGCGGCGCGGTGCTGCAAATCGACAACCTGGGCAAGGCTTTCCGCGAATACCGGATGGAATGGCAGCGGATGCTGTCGTGGTTTGGCGCGCACCCCGTTGCCGCGAGTGAATTCTGGGTATTGCGCGGTGTGGGATTCCAGGTGGAGGCGGGCGAATGCGTCGGCATCGTTGGTCAGAACGGAGCGGGCAAGAGTACCTTGCTGAAACTGGTGACCGGCACGCTGCGGCCTACCGAAGGAACTGTCCGCGTCGCGGGTCGGATCGCCGCAATCCTGGAATTGGGCATGGGATTCAATCCCGATCTGACGGGCCGTGACAATGCGCGCTACACGGCCGGTTTGATGGGCATGAGCCCCAACCAGATCGACGCGATCATCCCTGCGGTGGAGGAGTTCGCCGAGATCGGCGAATATTTCGACCAGCCGTTGCGTACTTATTCCAGCGGCATGCAGATGCGCGTGGCCTTCAGCGTGGTCACCGCGATCCGGCCCGAGATCCTCATCATCGACGAAGCGTTGTCGGTGGGAGATGCTTACTTTTCACACAAAAGCATGGCACGCATCCGTCGATTCCGCGAAGAAGGTACGACGCTGTTGTTCGTTTCGCATGACCCTGGCGCCATCCAGTCGCTGTGCGATCGCGCGATCCTGCTCGACCGCGGCCGTATGTTGATGGATGGCGAGCCAAGCCAAGTCATGGATTACTACAATGCGCTGATTGCGGAGAGGGAGAATGCGACCGTCGAGATCCACGCGCTTGAGTCCGGCGCCGCCCAGACCGTGTCGGGTACCCGCGAGGCTGTGGTCGAATCGATCGGCCTTTTCAATGCGCCTGGCGAACCGGTCGAATTCGTGAATGTCGGCGAACCGGTGGAACTGCGCGTCAAAGCCTCCGTCCATGGCGATATTCCGCGGCTGGTATTCGGCTACATGATCAAGGATCGCTTGGGCCAGCCCGTGTTCGGCACCAACACGCACCATACCGGTCAGGCGCTGGAACATGTGCGGAATGGTCAGACTGTGGAGTACCGCATCGCCTTCCCGATGAATTTCGGGCCCGGCAGTTACTCGGTTTCAACCGCCCTGTGCAGCACCGACACCCACCTGGTCAACAACTACGAATGGCGTGACTTGGCCTTGGTGTTTACCGTGGCCAACCAGAATCGCGATCCCTTCGTCGGCAGCGCGTGGGTGCCGCCTCGCATCGAGGTATTGAGGCTGTGACGAATTGGCTGCAACGGCTCGCCGGGTTGCGCTGGCGGTTGCGCAACCGGATTACCGGTACGGCTCTCAGGAATTCGGAGCGGTCGCGCCGCGATCTGCTGGACGAGATCTATTACCTGCGTGATGTTGCGGGTGAGCGCGGACAGCGGATCGCTGCGTTGCAGGCGCGGGTGGATACCTTGCAAGCCGAGCTGGCGGCGTACGCCGGGTCCGTGCGCTTGGTTTCCGCGAAGCCTTCGCACGAGGATGACATTACGTCATCCGAAGATTTGTCCGATGAGTGTCGCGACGCCGCGCCCTGCCTGTTTGTCGACGTCACGGAACTTGCGATCAAGGGCGGACAAACTGGCATCCAGAGGGTAGTGAGAGAGATCCTGCGCGCATTGCTGGCCGGCCCGCCTGACGGGTATCGTGTCGAGGCGATATGTGCCACGTCAGGGCGGTCATATCGATATGCCCGCACGTTTGCGCGCGGGCTGTGTCCCGACTTGGCCCCGAACGAGCCAGACGCTCCCATTAGCACCCAAAAAGGAGATGTGTTCCTGGGATTGGACCATTCGATGGGAGCAACGATGGAGCGGGCTGCAGCCTTGGACGCCATGCGACAGCAGGGCGTCCGATTGTGGTTCGTTTGCAACGATTGCCTTCCGCTGTCGCATCCGGAGTGGTTTCCGCCCGAGGTGAACGCGACATTCAAGGCTTGGCTCGGAACCATCGTGCAGGTTGCTGACGGTATTGCGTGCATTTCACACACAACCGAGGACGAATTGAGGCGTCGGATGGATGTATTGCAACCGGTTCGGCAGCGGCCGCTTCGGCTCGGGCATTTCCATCTTGGTGCCGACGTGCCGACGGATTTCGCCGTGGCTAAAGCTGACGTTGCGCCGGACCAGGCTGCGACGTTGGACGGTTTGCGCACGATTCCTTCGTTTCTGACCGTAGGCACGCTGGAACCGCGCAAAGGATACGCGCAGGGGCTGGAGGCTTTCGAGCTTTTGTGGGAACGGGGCGAAGACGTTGCTTGGGTGATCGTCGGGTTGCCAGGATGGATGACCGAGATCGTTCAGAGACGCATTCGACACCACGACGAATTCGGTCGGCGCCTGTTGTGGTTTATCGGTGCGAACGACCCATGGCTCGAGAAATTGTATGCAACGTGCACGGCGTTGCTGGCGCCCTCTGAAGGTGAAGGTTTCGGCTTGCCCTTGATCGAGGCTGCGCGGCATGGTCTGCCGATCCTGTGTCGTGACTTGCCGGTGTTCCGGGAAGTGGCCGGCGAACACGCAATGTATTTCAGCGGGCGTGATGCCGAATCGCTGGCGCGCGCCATCAGCACATGGCTGGATGCGTGGCGCAGCGATGCGGTTCCCACGACCCAAGGCATGCATTGGATTACCTGGGCCGAATCGGCCCGGCAGCTCATGGGCGTAGTGCTAGGGGAGGCGGCAGCGGTGGAACCGCGGCGGTCGTCCTGAGCGGTTTCCTGTCAGCTCAGGCCCTGCCGTAAACGTCTTCCAGCCGCACGATGTCATCCTCGCCGAGATAGCTGCCGGACTGCACTTCGATCAATTCCAGCGGTACCTTGCCGGGATTGCGCAGGCGGTGCACGGCGCCCAGCGGCAGGAACGTGCTTTCGTTCTCTGCCACCAGAAACACCTCGTCGTTGCGGGTGACTTCGGCGGTGCCCGACACGATAACCCAATGCTCGGCGCGATGGTGGTGCTTCTGCAGGCTCAGCGCGGCGCCGGGTTTCACCGTAATGCGCTTGACCTGGAAGCGCTCGCCCATGTCGATGGAGTCGTAGCTGCCCCACGGCCGGTACACCTTGCGGTGGAACATGTGTTCCTGGCGGCCAGCGTTTTTGATTTTATCGACCAGCTTCTTGACGTCCTGTACACGCGCGCGCGGAGCCACCAGCACTGCATCCGGCGTGTCCACGATCACAATATCCTCGAGCCCGAGCGCCGCGACCAGCCGCCGCTCCGTGCCGCGCACGAAGCAATTGCGGCTGTCGATGGCGATTACGTCGCCTTCCAGGCGGTTGCCTTCCGCGTCTCGTTGCGAGGCTGCCCACAGTGCATCCCACGAGCCGATGTCGCTCCAGGCGCAGCTCACCGGTACCACCGCGGCCCGCGAAGTCTTCTCCATCACCGCGTAATCGATGGAGTTGTCGGGCGAAGCTGCAAATGCATCCTTGTCTATGCGCACGAAATCCAGGTCAGCCTTGGCCGCTTCGAACGCGGTCTTGCTGGCTGCGTGCATCTTTGGTGCGTGTTGTTGCAGCTCTTCGAGAAAGCGCGACGCCTTGAACAGAAACATCCCCGAATTCCACTCGTAGTTGCCGGCACTGACGTACTGCCTTGCCTTGGAGGTGTCCGGCTTTTCCACGAAGCGCTCGACGCGGAAGCCTGCGCCACCGACAGCCTCGGCCCGCTTGATGTATCCGAAACCGGTCTCGGGCGCTTCGGGCCGAATGCCGAAGGTGACCAGCCAGCCCTCATCAGCCAGCGGCAAAGCCTTGCCAACCGCATCGGCAAAGCTGGATGTGTCGCCGATCAGATGATCTGCGGGCAGTACCAATAGCGTTGCATCCTTATTCTCCGCCAATCCCTGCCATGCGGCGAGCGCAATCGCGGGAGCGGTATTACGGGGCATCGGCTCCAACAGGATGGATGCACCGTCAACCTTCAGCTCACGCAACTGCTCGGCGACCAGAAAACGATGAGCCTCGCTGCACACCACGATCGGGGCCTGGATATCGGCCAGCGCGTGGGTGCGCGCGACGGTTTGCTGAAACAGCGTGGAAGCGCCGCTCAAGGCCAGAAACTGCTTGGGCAGGTTCTTGCGCGACAGCGGCCACAGGCGCGTGCCGCTGCCACCGCTAAGGATGACTGGGATGAGCATGGCGCGATCCATTCTTGAGAGGGCCGCCAATGTAACACTGTCGACGCCATCCGTTGTCGCCGCCACGCCGATAGTGCAAGTCGAAAGGCGTCACAAAACTCCAGGTTTCGTGCGACATCGCCGGCCGGTGCGCAGCGGCGTCAGCCGTGCAGTGGGCGCCATACACGGAGATCGTAGCCATGATGGAATTCTGGGATAATTCAGCCTGGATTATTCCTGTGGTTCGTTTATGCCCGAGCTGCCGTTCGTTACCTACGCACAGAACTGCGAAGACGTTCTTCTCTGGCGTGCATTGAAGCACGTCGAGAAGGGTTTTTACATCGACGTGGGTGCGCAGGATCCCATCAACGACTCGGTCACGAAAGCGTTCTACGAGCGCGGTTGGCACGGCATCAACATCGAGCCGGTGGAACGTTGGTACCAACGCCTGGTGCTGGATCGTCCGCACGATGTCAACCTGCGTGTCGCGGTTTCGAGCAGCCCTGGCACGGTGAAGTTGTTCGAGGTCCAGGAATCCGGCTTGTCCACTGTGGAAGAGGATTTGGCACGCCGCCACGCAGCCAGCGGGTTTGTGCTGCGCGAGCAGATTGTTGATTGCATGACCTTGGACAAGATCTGTGCGGACCATGGCGTGGGGACCGTGCATTTTCTCAAAATCGACTGTGAAGGTGGCGAAAAAGCGACGCTGGAGGGTATTTCACTTACCGATGTGCGACCGTGGATCGTCCTGCTGGAGGCGACGGAGCCAAACAGCACCGTACCAACCTGGAAAGCATGGGAACACCTACTGACAGGGCGTGGATATACCTACGTGTTTTTTGATGGACTGAATCGGTATTACCTCGCTGTCGAGCACGAGGATCTGGCTTCGGCATTCACGGCTCCTGCGAATATTCTTGATGGTGCGAGGCGCATTGTCGAAGTCAATGCGGAGCGTCGGATCGATCAGCTTCGGACGACCATCGATGAACTGAGTGGCGCGGCAACCAATGCGGCGCTGCGGGCCGAACGCGATGGGCTGCTGGCCGAACGCGACAGGCTGGCGGCCGAACGCGATGGGCTGGTGACCGAGCGCGATGGACTGGTGACCGAGCGCGATGGACTGGCGGCTGAGCGCGATAGGCTGGCGGCTGAGCGCGACAGGCTGGCGGCCGAACGCGATGGGCTGGTGACCGAGCGCGATGGACTGGCGGCTGAGCGCGGCGCGCTGGTGGTTGAGTGTGACAGGCTGACATCGGAGCGCAACAACACCCAAGCTCATCTGTCCGCACTCCTGAGGAGTCACTCGTGGCGCGTTACAAGGCCTTTGCGCGCGATATCGCTGTTGTTGCGACGGCTCTTCCGTCATTCATTTCCCGTCGACCGACCCGAACTTCCGACCAGGCAAGCCGACATTTCCCGACTCGCGCCGAAAAGTACAATGCCGCGATCGTGGGCTGAAGGCCAACCCATGACATCGGATCAAGTAGTTTCCCTTGTTCGGGAAGAGATTTCGCGACGGTAGCCTTGGAATCGATACGACATCTTGCCGCATGGGATGCCGTGCAAGTTGGCCTAATGCCATGGTACGAGTGGACAGACCTGTCGACTCCTGACCATCGAACCGATACTGCACAGGTACATTGGAGCAGTCGGACGAAGATAAGGCTTGGTACGCGGTGACGTTTCCCTGCAGAGGAGGCGAGCCTCGGCAGCAAGACAACATGTTTTTGGGGAATTATTTGTGCGATTGGTAATTGACCTGCAAGCGTGCCAAACCGATTCTCGGGATCGCGGTATAGGTCGTTATGCAATGAACTTGACCTGTGCGATCGCCACAACGCTTGGGCGATCGGATGAGCTGGTCATCGCCATCGACATGGCGGACGCGGACCGCGCGCGTGATCTTCGCGCTGAACTTCGCCGACGGTGCGTGACAGCGACTGTCGTGTGCTACGGCTACCCCGCGAATGAAAATACGGATGCCTCGCCTGCCGCGCGCCAGCTGGCAGGGCAACTGCGGGCAAGGTTTTTTGCAGCGCTCGCTGCGGACGCGGTATTGATATGCAGCTTGTTCGAGACCGGAACCGCGTTCAGCACCGAACTTGATTGGCATGCACTCGAGTCGGTTCCGATGGCGGTTGTCGGCCATGATTTGATACCTCTGCTTTTCCCCATGCGTTATCTTCTGGCAAATAATTTCGATGGAATCCGATATCGATCGCGCTTGGGTGACCTGTCTAAATTTGGCCTGATACTCGCAAATTCCGCGGCTACGCGACGGGATCTGCTTGTGCAAATGGCCCTTTCACCGGGCAAGGTGGTCGTGATAAGCGCTGGTATCGATGACAATCTCGTTGGTCCGTGCGACGCCGCCGATGTGAGCCGATGCTTAGGCGAACTTGGCATCGATTCGCCTTTTGTGCTGATGGTGAGTGCAGGGGACTGGCGCAAGAATACGTTGGGTGCGCTGCACGCGTTTGCCGACTTGCCGGTGCCGCTGCGCGATACCCACCAATTGGTACTGACCCAAGTTGGTGACGACGTGCGCGAGGCATTGGCAACGCAGTTTGCCGATTTGGGCAATCGCGTTCGCGTTCTCGGCAAGGTCGATGACGCGACACTGACCATGCTCTATCACAGGTGCCGGGTATTTTACTTTCCCTCCTTCTACGAAGGCTTCGGCTTTCCGGTGCTAGAGGCCATGGCCCAAGGTGCACCGGTGTTGGCTTCGAATGCCGGATCGCTGCCGGAGGTGGTTCATGACGAGCGGGTCCTGTTTGACCCCGCTTCGCCAGGAGAGGGTTCGGAGTTGCTTCGGCGTGTGCTCACGGATCCAATCTTTCGCGAAGCCATCTGCGAAAGAGCGCGCAAACATGCGCTGACTTTCACCTGGCAGAAGACCGCACAGTTGGCACTGGAATCGCTGCGTGGATTGGCCCGGCGGCAGGCTGCTGCGCCGCACGCCCCGCCTCCCGTGTGGCCGGCAAGCAAGGCCGATATCACCTTGATGGCCGACGCGTGTGTGGTGGCAGGCGGGTCAGGCCTACGCATGCTTGAAAACGGCTTGCGTGCCATCGAGCGGGCCTGCAAGCGACGGGTGTTGGTGGATATCACCGAGATCGTGCGGCTGGATGCTCGAACGGGCATTCAGCGGGTAACGCGTCAATTCTTTGCGGGGTTGTTTGCGGTTGCGCAACAGAGCGGGCATTTTGAGGTGGAGCCCTTTTGCTGGACGGAGCAGGGGATTCGCTACGCACGGAGCTATGCCAGGGAACAGCTCAACGTACCGTGTGAAGGCAAGGATGCGCCAGTTCGTGTCGAGCCATCTGATTTGGTATTCATGCTCGACTCGTCGTGGTGGCAGCCCGAGCGCTTTGATGCACTGCATGCGCGGGTACACGAAGCAGGCGGTGAAGTCGTGTGGATGGTGTACGACCTGATTCCAATCCGGTTCCCCGAAACCTGCGATCCCGGAATGCCTCCCGCGTTTACGGCGTGGCTGACGCACGCCGTGCGTTCTGCCGATGGGCTCGTATGCATATCAGAAGCTACCCGGCATGACGTGGAAGAATTCATGAACGGCGTTCTCTCTGGCAACGTCCGGCGCCCGTGGACCCGCAGTGTCCACTTGGGCAGCAATTTCGATCCGGCTGCAAAATCCAGTCCGATCGAGAAAGCCACATCGGTTCGCGGTGCGATGGGTGAACGGCCGTATTTCACGGCGCTCGGCACCATCGAACCACGCAAGGATTACCCGACAATTCTTGATGCCTTCGAGCTACTTTGGGCGCGCGGAGTGGACGTGGTCCTCGTCATCATCGGCAAGCAGGGCTGGAACGTGGATGCGCTGGTGGAACGTATCCAGCAGCATCCGGAACATGACCGCCGCTTGTTCTGGCTGCAAGGTGCCGGCGACGGCGACGTGCGTTATTTACTGGAGGGAAGCGCGGCGCTGGTCCAAGCCTCGATCTGGGAGGGTTTTGGCTTGCCGCTGGTCGAGGCAGGCAGCTTGGGCGTGCCTCTGATTGTGAGCGACATTACCGTGTTCCACGAAATAGCTGGGGAGGGTGCAATTTACTTTCCTGTTGGCGATGCAACCTCGCTTGCAGCAGCGGTCGTCGCAAGTATCGGCAGGAACGGCGTCCGACGACCGGAGATAGTCCATACGCGCAGCTGGCAAAGGGCCGCATTGGAATTAACAAGTATTTTGTGTCAGACGCCGGATCGACCCGTGGCTGCTTGTTGTGTACACGCCGTCGAGCGTGAGTGCGTCCCCTCAATGCAACCGATGGCCGACCAGTGAGCGCGGCTACAACTTCCAACAGCACCTATATGGCCTCTTCACCCGTTTCCACTGGCTGGACCGCGTTTGACCGGTGGTTCCTGAATGTCGCGGTATTCGTTGTTGTAACCAGCATCATCGGCTTAGTTACCACACTTGCCGGTTGTTTCCATGCCCCCCAAGTGTTGCTGGCCGCGCTTTTGGTCACGGGTTTGTACGCCTACATAGTACGAGGGCGGTGTCAGTCGTTGCCGAGCGTAGCCCCACGTTGGCGGCATGTGCTACTGATCCTCCTGATTGCTATGCCGTTTCGCGTTCCTGCCTACCACTATGTCATGGGCGGCCAGGACGAAGGGCTTTACGTCAACATCGCTCATTATATTCAGCGCACCGGTGGGATAAGCGTGAATGACGGCATACGGGAGGCGTTGAAAGGTACGCCCTATGTGGCGCGCTATGACGCCATTAACCACGTTGGGAATTCATATGTGGCCGGTGTGTACAAGGATGGGGATGCGGGGAGTCGATTACAGTTTCAATTTTACGACTTGTTTCCGATCTGGATGGCGCTATTCACAGGAATATTTGGTAGTACCGCGGGTGTCTATGCGTTGACCTTTCTCGCTCTGCTGTCGCTCATTTGTTTTTATCGACTAACGCTGTTGCTCACCAATAGCCATCGCGCAGCGTTGATTGCTGGTGGGTTACTGGCACTCAGTCCCTTGCACACATTTTTTTCGAAATTTCCCGTTACGGAAATTCCGGCCCTTTGCTTCATACTTTTGGGGTTCCTGTTCCTGGCTGCGTATTGCTCCGCATCCCAAGAAGAGCGGCGAGATTCATGGCTGATTTTGTCGGTCTTGGCCTTCTTGTGCTTGTTCATGACGCGTATAAGTGGTTTCATGCACGTACCATTCATGATTGCACTGGCGTGGTCCGTACTCTTAATGGATCGTGATGCAGCCAGGCGGGCGCGCCTCCAATTCTGGGCAGCGAGTGTGACTATCGCTTACTTCGTATCTGTAGTGTATGGCGCAATCTGGTCGTACCATTATTCGCATGATATCTACGTTGCTTCATTCAAACCTATATTTGGGAGAAATTGGAAAACTGCGTTGGGCGTACTCACTCTGTGCGCGTTTTCTGTCTGGATTGGCACCGCTCTGTGGTCGAGAAAACACAAATTGACTGAGCAGCGACGCCTTCTCGTGTCGCGTGGCGTTCAGTGGCTTCCTTCCGTCATCGCCTATGTTGCACTGTGCCTGGGACTGCTGAAAATCTATCGTTTGGGGTGGACCGATCACTATCAGAACAAGGCTGCATATGTCGCATGGCATCTTGTAGGGGCCGGATGGTATGGCGTCACAGCGACTAGCATGTGGATGTTGCTGGTATACATGGGGCCGCTCTTGGTACTTGCGTTTTTGGCGTCGATGAGTGCGCCGAGTAGTGACTGGCGCATTCAGTTCCTTCGTTGGGTAGTTGCCGGGTTCTTCGCGTACATCGTTTCGTTGCAATGGGTCATTCCGTACAGCCCGTATTACGCAAGGTACTTGTTGAGCGCCGTCGTGCCCTCCGCGATGCTATTCACTGTGTGTGTTTGGGCCAGCTTGCGCCCCGGGTGGAGACGAACTGCTCTTTCCATAGTCATCATCCTCAGCTTGGCGTACGGGGCGGTCCTGTCATTTGCCCAGATCGGAAAAAGCGAAAACGCTGGCGCGCGTGCCGCACTGGCGCACATCGCCGCGGCGGTTGGACCATCTGACCTCATCTTGTTGGATTACTCGTCCCGTTCGCGGCTCAATCAGAGCGAAGTGAAGACGCCGTTGATGTACACGTTTGACCGTATGGTAGCGACTGTTGGCACGGCTGACCTAACCGATCCGCAATATTTGACCACACTGGCCAAACACTACGATCAGTTGTTTCTCTTGACGTCGAGTCGGGGAGCGCCTCCGGAGGGGTTCGACTTCGTGACCAGCTCGCGCTTCAAGGTAATGCAATACGAATGGAATCATTCATTTCCGCACAACCTCGTCGTCGGTCGAGATTACCCACTTCGACTGTTCAGGCGATCCCCCGGCTTGGCCCCGCTTGGTCATCCCATAGCATTTGCAACTGGTGGGGTAGGAGTGGCTTGGCTGCAATCGGGCTGGAGCCAACCCGAAGCATGGGGCACATGGAGTATCGGCAACTATGCGGTGATGTCGATCGATCCACGCAATTTTTCTAAGTTTCCATCCGGAGTCAAGCTGCGGTTATCTGCCAGGGTTCTTGTCAGCACGAAGCATCCGGTTCAGCGCGTGAGCGTAAGTGTTGATGGCAAAACGGTGGGTAGCTATGTGAGCAAATATCCCACTGGCGAGTTTTCCATGGATATTCCAATTGTGGCCGCAGTCATACACCCGCGAAGACCCGTTATCATCGCGTTTTCGTTGCCTGATGCGAAGAGCCCTGCAGCGATCGGCATCAACAGGGACGGGCGGCAGCTCGCAATTGGGTTGGTGAGGGCGCAGTTGCTACCGGAGGAGCCGATCAATGCCCAAGACGCGCAAGACACGTCGAATTAGCCAAATTGTTGCTGCTGGAGCTGGGTGAATCCGGAGAAAGTTGTGCTTCACCCTCGGGTTTCTTTGTGCTCCATCCGCTGTAGCCGAAGATCGATCCGCTCCATCAATTTGCGATTGGTGGATATCAGGTCGGCGATCAATCCCATCATGAATGAGAAGGCGCCGAGCATGATGCACAGCGCCGCCAAGAGTAGGGATTGCACGTGGCCGCTGCCGGTGCCCGCGGCGAGAAATACCAGGTAGCGAATACCTATCGCGACACCGGCGAAAGTCAGTACCACGCTTATCCACAGAAAGAGTGTCAGTGGGCGATAGATCACGAATACCCGCAGGATCGTCGCCAGCGATCGTTTGACATAATTCGGGATGCTTCTAACTAATCGCGAAGGCCGCAAGTCCGGGTTGGTGCGGATCGGCACGGAGACCACGGTCAGGTTGCTCAGACCGGCCTGGATAATCGTCTCCAGCGTATAGGTATAGGCGTTAAACACCTTGAGCCTCATGGCAGTTTCGCGAGTCATTGCACGAAAGCCGCTAGGAGCGTCCGCGACATCGGTTCGGCTGGCGATTCGCACAGCCCAGCTACCCAAGTGCTGCAGCTGTTTCTTGATCCAACTGAAGTGTTCGGTCTGGCCAATGGGGCGGGCTCCGATCACCATGTCGGCACGATGATCGAGGATCGGTTGCACCAGCAGAGGAATGTCGGCGGCTTCGTATTGGTTGTCCGCATCGGTGTTGACAATCACGTCCGCGCCGTGTCGCAGGCCGGCGTCAATGCCGGTCATGAAGGCTGTAGCGAGCCCGCGGTTGACGGGATGGCGCACTACATGGTCGACGCCAAGTTGGCGCGCGAGTTCCGCGGTGCCGTCGGTAGAGCCGTCGTCCACCACTAACCACTCCACTTTGTCGAAGCCCGCCACCGTGCGCGGCAATGTCGCCAACGCGGTGCCCAACGTTGCGGCCTCGTTGAGGCAAGGTATCTGGATGATCAGCTTCATGCTCGACGCCTCCCCGCGTCGTTCGGGTCAGGACGCGAGCTTGTCGCACAGCGCCGCATAGAGCCGCAGCGAATGCGGATTCGCCAGCGCATCGGTGTTCTTGACCGTCTCGCCGTGAATCACGGCGCGCACTGCCAGTTCGGAGATCTTGCCGGAGACGGTGCGCGGGATGTCGTCGACCTGCAGGATCTTCGCGGGCAC
>Ga0207660_10000991_pt1 | contig 18818 bp, 16 predicted proteins | sample KBSC73BmetaG_FD_184335 | JGI IMG/M metagenome (GOLD analysis project Ga0207660, IMG submission 184335) | Corn rhizosphere microbial communities from Kellogg Biological Station, Michigan, USA - KBS C7-3B metaG (SPAdes) (version 2) | ecosystem: Host-associated > Plants > Roots > Rhizosphere ... | reverse complement strand
AAGGTAGCCGGTGACCTGGCTTTGCAGCCTGAGGTACGGCAGCGTCCCGTCCCCGGTGAGCAAGGTCGGCTCGATCCGCGCGCCCACGCGCCAGCCGCGACGCGGGTCGAGCGGGTCGTCGGAGCGGTCGAGCGCCATGTCCGCCAGCCCGGCGAAGGTCGCGATGTCACGGCCGAGCGATGTGAGCGACCCGATCCGAACCTCTTCCGTGCGGCTGAGGTCGAGCGACCCGCCCCAGGTGAAATAGGTGCCCGTCAGGCCGAAGGTCGCATTGCGGCCCCAGCGCCGCGTGACGTCGGCGCTGGCCCTGAAGCCCTCCTGATCATAGGCCGGCGTGCTGGCCCTGTAGGCCGCCACGCTGGTGGCCAGCGTCTGCTGCGGCTTGCGCCAGTGCGGAAGGGAAAGGTCGGCCTGTAGCCGGGTGTCGACGTTGGAGAGCCGGCCCAGGATCGAGAATGTGTCCGCCCGGCCCAGCAGGCTGTAGCGCGTCCACTTCGCGTCGAGGCCGAGGCCGTCGATGGTGTCGTAGCTGGCGCCGAGTTCGAGGGTCCGCTTCTGACGCTCGGCCAGGCTGACCACCACCGGCCGCAAGCCGTCCGGCGTGAGCTTGTCGGCAGGCGCGAGCGCCACGGTGACCGATTCGTAGACGCCGGTGTCGAGCAGCCGCCGCTCCAGTTCGGCGACATCCTCGGGGTCGTAGGCGTCTCCGCGCCGCCAGGGGGCCAGGCCCTGCAGCCATTCGGCACGGGTGCGGCCGGTGCTGGTGAGCTGAATGCCGTCGAGGCGCGCGATATCGCCCGCGGCGATCCGGTAGTCGGGGCTGACCGTGCGATCGGCGTGATCGACGACGACCTCGCGCGGCTGGGCCTTGACGTCCGCATAGCCGCGCTTCTGGACGGCCGCGACCGCGCGCCCCTCGGCGCTAACCACGTCGGCGGCCCGGCCCGGCTGTCCCGGCGTGAGAGCCAACGCGGCCTGCGCCGCCGCCGCGGCGGCCGCGTCAGGCGGGGTCCCTATCCAGCCGATGCGGGGCTGGCCCAGGATGAACCGGGGCCCGGGCGCGATCTTCACGATCGCCTTGGGCGCGTCGCCCTCGCCCACGTCCGGTTCGACGTCGTAGGCGTAGAATCCTTCCGAGCGCAGGACCGCGATGGCGTCCTCTGCGGCCTCCCGCGCCCGCCTGCGCGCTTCGAAACGATTCTCGATGGGACGATCGGTGTCGCCGACGGCGCGCATCACCTCGGCGCGCAGGTCAGGAGTCAGTTCGCCCTCGATGGCGGCCTTCGGCTCGGCGGCGCGGGCCGGCGTCGAAAAGCCCTGGATGCTGAGGGCCGCCCCAGCCGCGACGGCGTACACAAGACGAGCCAAGCTCTCCAATCCTCGCACGCCCCTCGTCGGGTGTAACGGCGCTCGCGCGGACTGTCACCTGCGAGCGCGCGGCTGGCGCCTGATCCCTCGGCGATCGCAGTCTGCGCCGCGCGCGGCATAGCGGTAGCAACAGCGCTAAATCGCTCACCCTTGCGTCCAAGGGGTCCGGCGCCTAAGGTCCGCGCCGCTTCGCCAGGCCTTCGGACGCCATGCGAATGTGGGCCGGTAGCTCAGTGGTAGAGCATTCGACTTTTAATCGAATGGTCGTGAGTTCGAACCTCACCCGGCCTACCAACGCGGCCTCCCGGCGCCTAGGTTTTGGAGAGCTGCGGCGGGCTACGACGACCCTTCGGTGCGCCATTTCGGCCCCATCCGGACGAAGGGTATAGGCGTTGGCGCGAGCACGCCTTCCCGCCGCAGCCCCCTTACCGCCACAGTATTGTCGGCTAGACTGGCGGCCGATGCGTGGCGGAATCGTTCTTGGCTTGTCGCTTGCCGGCCTTGTGCTGGGCGGATGCGTGACCGGACGCTCCGATGGCTCGCCCAAGGTGCAGACCACCGGCGAGGCGAACCGCGAGAGCATAACGGGCGCGGCCCAGGCGCCGCTGCGCGACCTCAACCTCCTGCGGACCAAGATCCCCGAGGTCCTGCTGCAGGCGATGGCCGATCCCTATGAGCGCCCGAGCGGCAAGAGCTGCCGTCAGCTCGCCATCCTGATCCAGCCGCTGAACGACGCCCTGGGCGCGGACCTCGACGCTCCCGAGCCGGATACCGACGACCTGCTGGGGCGTGGCAAGACGACGACCTTCGGGGCGGTGGCGGGCGCCGCCCAGGACGTCATTCCGTTCCGGGGTTGGCTGCGCAAGCTCACCGGAGCGGAGCGTCACGACCGTTATGTGCAGTCCGCCATCACCGCGGGCGCCGTGCGGCGGGCCTATCTGAAAGGCCTGGGCGAAGCCAAAGGCTGCCCCCCGCCCGCGACGCCTTCGCACCAGTTGGCGGGCGCGCCGGTGATCGAGCAATCGTTCAAGCCGAAGTTCCCGATCCGCTAGAGCACGATGAGTTTTGATGGAATCATCAAAACTCTGAATCGTGCTCGCAAGTCTAAGCGACGACCCTGTTCTCCCCGCTTCGATGGTTTCCATCAAAGCGGGCCAGGGTCTAGGCAGGCTGACCCTGGCGAACCGCCTGGCGGCTGGCGAAATCGCGGCGGAAGGCCTCCAGGCGCCCTTCCGAGATCGCCGCGCGCAAGGCGGCCATCAGCTGCTGGAAGAACGCCAAGTTGTGCCAGGAGAGCAGGACCTGGCCCAGGATTTCCTCGGACTTCACCAGGTGATGCAGGTAGGCCCTGGAATAGTCGCGGCTCGCCGAGCAGGCGCTGGCTTCGTCCAGCGGCGCCTCATCGTCGGCGAAGCGGGCGTTCTTGAGATTGACCGAGCCTTCCCACGTCCAGGCCTGGCCGTGCCGGCCGGACCGGGTCGGAAGCACGCAGTCGAACATGTCGACCCCGCGCGCCACCGCCTCGACGATGTCGATCGGCTTGCCGACGCCCATAAGGTAGCGCGGGCGATCCGGCGGCAGCATGTCGGGCGCGAAGTCCAGCACCTCGACCATGGCCTGGTGCCCCTCGCCGACCGCAAGGCCGCCCAAGGCGTAGCCGTCGAAGCCGATCTCGGTGAGCCGCTCGGCGGACTCGCGGCGTAGCGGATGCGAGACACCGCCCTGCTGGATGCCGAAGAGAGCCTGGCTCTCGCGTGCGCCGAACGAGGCCTTCGAACGCTCGCCCCAGCGCGCCGAGCGCCGCATCGCCTCCGCCGTGCGGTCTTCCGTGGCCGGTAGCGACACGAGTTCATCGAGCTGCATGACGATGTCCGACCCCAGCAGGTCCGCCTGGATCTCGATGGACCGCTCGGGCGTCAGGACATGCCGCGATCCGTCGATGTGGCTCTGGAAGGTCACTGCGTCCTCAGTGACCTTGGAGATTTTCGACAACGACATGACCTGGAAGCCGCCGGAGTCGGTGAGGATCGGCTTGTCCCAGCGCATGAACCGGTGGAGCCCGCCCAGGCGCGCGACCCGCTCGGCGGTGGGCCGCAACATCAGGTGATAGGTGTTGCCCAGGATGATGTCAGCGCCGGTCGCGGTCACCTGGTCGACGGTCAGCGCCTTCACCGTGCCAGCCGTGCCGACCGGCATGAAGGCGGGGGTGCGGATCTCGCCACGCGGGGTCGAAAGCACGCCGGTGCGCGCCTTGCCGTCGGTCGCTGCGATGCGGAACGGAAAGGCCGCCATCAGCCTGCCCTCCAGAGCAGGCTCGCGTCGCCGTAGGAGTAGAAGCGGTAGCCGGTGGCGATCGCGTGGGCGTAGGCCGCGCGCATGGGCTCCAGGCCCGCGAAGGCCGACACCAGCATGAACAGCGTCGATTTCGGAAGGTGGAAGTTGGTCATCAGGCCGTCGGCGGCGCGGAACCGGTAACCCGGGGTGATGAATATCGCGGTCTCGCCTCGGAAAGGCCGGATCACGCCATCCTCCCCAGCCGCGGATTCCAGGAGCCGCAGTGACGTCGTGCCCACGCAGACGATCCGGCCGCCAGCCGCGCGCGCCGCGTTCAGCCGCCCCGCCGTCGCCGCGTCGACCTCGGCCCATTCCGGATGCATCCGATGTTCGGCGACGGTGTCGGTCTTCACCGGCAGGAAGGTCCCCGCGCCGACGTGCAGGGTGACGAATTCGGTCATGACGCCGGCTTGCGCGAGGCGCGCGAACAGCTCGGGCGTGAAGTGCAGGCCCGCCGTCGGCGCGGCCACCGAGCCATCCTCTTCGGCGTAGACGGTCTGGTAGTCGGCGCGGTCCTGTTCGTCCTCCGCGCGCTTGGCGGCGATATAGGGCGGCAGCGGCATGGCCCCCCGCTCGGCGATCGCCGCGTCGAGGTCGGGCCCCGCGAGGTCGAAGCTCAGCGTCACCTCGCCGCCCTCGCCCTTCGCGGTCACCGTCGCGTCGAGCGCGCCTACCAAGCAGGCGCGGTCGGAGCTTTCGCCAAAGACGATCCGGTCGCCCTCGGCCAGCCGCTTTCCGGGGCGCATGAACGCCGTCCAGCCTGACGCCGAAAGCCGCCGGTGCAGCGTCGCCTCGACGGCGACCCGGCCCTCGCCCCTGTGCCGCACGCCTTTCAGCCGGGCCGGGATGACGCGCGTGTCGTTGAGCACCAGGACGTCGCCGTGGCGCAACTCCCCAGGCAGGTCCGCGACCGTCCGGTCGTGCAACTCCGCACCGGCGGGGACGACCAGCAGGCGCGCCGAATCCCTCGGCCTTGCGGGCCGAAGCGCGATCCGATCGTCGGGCAGGTCGAAGTCGAAGTCGGCAAGCTGCATGGAAGGCGCGTGAAGCGCATGCGCCGGCTTTCACGTCAAGTCGCCCACCATGCTACGCAGGGCCTTCATGGCCGCCGACCGACTCGTGACCACCGCCATCCTCGGGCCGCCGATCCTGGTGGGCGCGACCCTGTGCGCCGGCATGGCCGCCCTCGCCCAGCTCGGCCGCTGGAGCCCCACCTGGGACCTCTTCACCCACTTCGCGGTGATCTACCTAGCCGCCGGCCTCTTCGCCGTGGGCGCGAGCCTCGCCTTCACGGGCCGGATGCGCGTGGCGGTCGCGATCGCCGGCGTGGTGTGCGTCCTCGCCGCCGGGCTCCTGATGGCGCCGGAGTACCTGCGCTCGACGGGCCCGAAGGCGGCTCCGGACGCCGCCCGGACCTTCAAGGTGGTGCAGTTCAACGCCTGGAGCGGCCGCAACGGCAACGCCAAGCTCGTGAACTGGCTGAGCGCCGAAAAGCCGGACGTCGTGGTGATCGAGGAATCCAGCGAAGGCGTGCGCCAAGCCCTCGCCGGAGCCGGCTGGTGGCCGGTCGCCGGCCGATCTGGCGTGATGCTTTTCACGCCTGGGCGGCCGCGCGCCGAAATCGTCCCGAAGGACAACCTGACCGGGCCGATGGAGCTGAACGGCGTGGTGGTCTCTTCCCCGATGGGACTGGTCACCGTGCTGGGCGTGCATGCGCCCTGGCCAACCCACCTGACCTTCAAGCGCGACCACGACCTACTCGTCCCCATCGTCCGCAGCTATCCCGCCGCGACGACCATCCTGGCCGGCGACTTCAACTCGACGCCCTGGTCCTTCGCGCGCCAACGTGACGACCGGGATTTCGGGCTGATCCGGCGCACGCGGGCGGTGCTCACCTGGCCCATAGCCGCCTATCGCCGCAGGTTTCTCCCAGTGCTGCCGATCGACCACGTCTATGCGGGCCGTGGATGGGCGACGGTGAAGGTCGAGCGCGGCCCCGCGCTCGGGTCCGACCACTATCCGGTCGTGGTCACCCTAGCGCCGACTGCGCCGTCCTGATCGCGGCTTCCAGCCTCTCGCGGCGTTGCGCGTGGCGCTCGTCGACCGCCTGCCGCCGTCGATCGAGCTCGACCTGCGCCCGCCCGATCGCGGCGACCGCCCGCTCATGCTCGGCCTCGAGTTCGGTGAGCTTCGCCTGAAGATCGGCAAGCCTCTTCAACTGCGCCTTGGTCGGGCCCTTGGGCTCCGCGCGTTTGGCGCGCTTCAGTTTGGCGAGCTTACCGCGGGTTCCGGCGGGCGTGCGCAACACCTGGCCGGGCCTGGCGAGCGCCGCGGTCACCAGAGCGGGGTCGTCGGTCTCGTGGGCGGCGCCTTCCTTGAAGACGTCCTGACGCACGCCCCAGGCGGCCAGCGCCTTGGTGCGCGAACTCACCGCCACGACATAGTCGGTGAGCCCGTCGGAGGTCACGAAGACCTTAAGCCGCGCCGCCATGGCCCAGCCTTCCTCAACGCGCCTTAGGCGTCCGCGGCGACCTTCATGGAGACGATCACGCCGGGCTCGCGCGGCGGTTCCCCCTTCGGCAGGGCGTCGACGTTCTCCATGCCCTCGGTCACCTCGCCCCAGACCGTGTACTGGCCATCGAGGAAGCGCGCGTCGTCGAAGCAAATGAAGAACTGGCTGTTGGCGGAGTTCGGGTTCGCCGTGCGGGCCATGGAGCAGACGCCGCGCACATGCGGCTCCTTGGAAAATTCGGCGGGCAGGTTCGGCAGATCCGACCCGCCGCTGCCGGTCCCGGTGGGGTCGCCGCCCTGGGCCATGAAGCCCGGGATCACCCGGTGGAAGACGATCCCGTCGTAGAAGCCCTGGCGCGCCAGCTCCTTGATCTGGACGACGTGCTGCGGCGCGAGGTCGGGACGCAGCTTGATCGTCACCGGCCCGGTGGAAAGCTCCAGCTTCAGGGTGTTCTCGGCATCCATCATTTCACCTCGACAGGAATTTCCACATCGCACGCGGAGAAGCCCGCGCCCTTGGCCGTCTTTTCGTGGGCGATCTCGGCCTTGAACCAAGGCCCTTTCGGATCGATCACCCGCACCTTCGGCCGTTCCGCCTCCGGCAAATCGGCGAGCACGCGAACCCGTTCCATCCGGTCCTGCGGGGCTTCGACCGGCTCGCCGGTCTTGATGGCGCGCACGACGTCCTGGCCGGCGATCACGCGGCCCCAGGCAGTGTATTTGGTTTCCAGCGACGGGAAGCGCGCGCGCATCAGGAAGAACTGGCTGTTGGCGGAATTGGGGTCGCTGTCGCGCGCCATGCCGGCGACGCCGGGGCAGTAGAGCGGCCAGGCCCGTACCTTCTGGTCGGCCGTGAGCGGCGCCATGGCCATCGATTGACTGGTCACCGGCAGCGACTTGATGAACCCCACCTCCGCCACCGTCTGGTCGTCGGCCATCACGAACGGGCTGTCGGCGCCGCGGCGGAAGATGAACTCCTGCGGCACGTTCGGCTTGGAGGAGCCGCCCTGCCCGTTGTTCTGGGGATCGCCGGTCTGGGCCATGAAGTCGTCGATGACCCGGAAGAACCGCAGGCCGTCGAAGAAGTTCTCGTGCGCCAGTTCGCGCATCCGCGTCACGTGCTGGGGCGCGACCTCGGGGACCATCTCCACCAGGATCCGGCCCTTGTTGGTGTCGATCACCAGGACGTCATTGGGATCGGGCGTCCGCCAGTCCGACGGCCCCGGCGCGGCCGGGGCGGCGGGCTTTGGCGTTGCGGGAGGCTTTTTCGGAGCGGCGGAAGCGGTGACGGCGACGGCCGCGGCCACCGCGGCGAACAGGACGGTTCTCATGGAAATCACTCGTAGCGGCCGGGCGCGGCGGGCGCCAGCGGTTGGGATCAATGGCGGCCGGCCTTGGCCAGCAGCCGGTCCTTGACGCTGGGGCTGACGAACTTGGTGACGTCCCCACCCAGCAGCGCGATCTCTTTGACCAGCTTGGAGGCGATCGCCTGGTGGCGCGGATCGGCCATCAGGAAGACGGTCTCGATCTCTCGGTCGAGCTGCTGGTTCATCGCCGTCATCTGGAACTCGAACTCGAAGTCGGCCACGGCGCGCAGGCCGCGCACGATGATGCTGGCCCCGACTTCGCGGGCGAAGTGCATGGTCAGCCCTTCGAAGGGCTGCACCAGGATCTCGGCCCGGTTGCGCAAGGGAGCCACCGCCTCCTCGACGATCGCCACCCGCTCATCGAGATTGAACATCGGCCCCTTGCCGGTGTTGATCGCCACGCCGAGGACCAGTTTGTCCACCAGCTTCACCGCCCGGCCGATGATGTCGGTGTGCCCGTTGTGGATCGGATCGAACGTGCCCGGATAAAGCCCGACGCGGGTCATGCGGTTTGGTCCCCCAACAACCGATCTCCGCCTTTCGCCGCCGTACGCGGTTCTGGCAAGGAGAAACTTATCGCCGATCAGGCCTCAGGCGCGTCAGTCCCGCCACCCGCCTCGGGTTCGCCGGCCTCGCCGTCGATCGTGCCGTCGGCATCATCCTCGCCGGTGTCGGCCAGGCGTTCGACCGAAACCACGTGCTCATCCTCCGAGGTGCGGAAGATGATCACGCCGGAGGTGTTGCGCCCGACCATCCGCACCTGCTTCACCGGCGTGCGGATGAGCTGGCCCTGATCGGTGACCAGCAGGATCTGATCGAACTCCTCGACCGGGAACGACGCCGCCAGGCGACCGCCCTTCTTGGTCAGGTCCTGGGCCAGCAGGCCCTGGCCGCCTCGTCCCGTGCGGCGGAACTCGTAGGCCGACGTGCGCTTGCCGTAGCCTTCGGTGGAGACGGTCAGGATGACCTCCTCCGCGGCCCCGAGTTCGGCGATCCGTTCGCCCGAGAGCGCGGCTTCGTCGCCGACCTCCTCGTCGTCGTCCGGCGTCGCGGCGTCCTCGACGTCCTCGCCTTCGTCGTTGGCGGCGCGGCGCATGGCGTTGGCGTGCTTCACATAGGCCGCGCGCTCGGCCGGGGTGGCGTCCACCGATCGCAGGATGGCCATGGAGATGACGCTGTCGCCCTCGGCGAGGCGGATGCCGCGGACGCCGTCGGAGTCACGCCCGGCGAACACCCGGACCTCTTCCGTCGCGAAGCGGATGCAGCGCCCGAGCGCCGTGGTCAGCAGGATGTCGTTCTGCTTCGCATTGCAGACGCCGACGCCGACGATGGCGTCGCCCTCGTCCAGCTTCATGGCGTTCTTGCCGTTCCGCCGGATGCCGATGAAGTCTGACAACTTGTTGCGCCGCACCCTGCCGGAGCGGGTGGAGAACATGACGTCGTACTGGTCCCACGTCGCCTCGTCTTCCGGCAGGGGCAGGATCGAGGTGATGCTCTCGCCCGGCTCGATCGGCAGCAGGTTGACGAAGGCCTTGCCGCGCGAGGTGGGCGTCCCCACCGGCAGGCGCCACACCTTCAGCTGATAGGCCTTGCCGCCTGAGGAGAAGAACAGCATCGGCGTGTGGGTGTTGGCCGAGAACACGCGCGTCACCGCATCCTCGTCCTTGGTCGCCATGCCCGAACGGCCTTTGCCGCCGCGGTGCTGGGTCCGATAAATCGACAGTGGCGTGCGCTTTACATAGCCGCCGTGGGTGACGGTGATCACCATGTCCTCGCGGACGATCAGGTCTTCGTCCTCGACGTCGGCGTCCCCTTCGACGATCTCGGTGCGCCGCGGCACGGCGAAAGCCTCACGGACCTCCACCAACTCCTCGCGCACGATGGCCATGATGGCCTCCCGCGAGGCCAGCAGCGCCAGGTATCCGGCGATGGCCTCGGCCAGGCTTTGCGCCTCCCCGAAGATCTCGTCGCGGCCAAGGCCGGTCAGGCGCGAGAGCGTCAGCGCCAGGATCGCGCGCGCCTGCTCGTCGGAGAGCCGGATCTTGTCGCCGTCGATCACCAGAGTGCGCGGGTCTGCGATCAGCTCGACCAGGGGCAGCATGTCGCCCGCCGGCCAATCCTTGGCGATCAGCCGCTCGCGCGCCTCAGCCGGGTCCTTGGACGAACGGATGATGTGGATGAATTCGTCGATGTTGGCGACGGCGATCGCGAGGCCGACCAGCACATGGCCGCGATCTCGGGCCTTCGAAAGTTCGAACTTGGTCCGGCGGACCACCACCTCCTCGCGGAAGTCCACGAAGGCGGTCACCATGTCGCGCAGGCCCATCTGCTCGGGACGGCCGCGATTGAGCGCCAGCGCGTTCACGCCGAACGACGACTGCAGGGCGGTGTAGCGGTAGAGCTGGTTCAGGATCACGTCGGCGCTGGCGTCGCGCTTGAGCTCGACGACGATCCGCATGCCCTGCCGGTCGCTTTCGTCCCGCAGGTCGGCGATGCCCTCGATCCGCTTCTCGCGCACCAGCTCGGCGATGCGCTCGACCAGCGCGGCCTTGTTCAGCTGATAGGGGATCGAGTGGATGACGATCGCTTCGCGCTCTTTGCGGATCTCCTCGATGGAGGCCACGCCGCGCATGATCACCGAGCCGCGGCCGGTCATCAGGGCCTGGCGCGCGCCGGTGCGGCCGACGATCTGGCCGCCGGTCGGGAAATCCGGCCCGGGCACGATGTCCAGCAGGGTCTCCACGGAGACCTCCGGGTCGTCGACGTAGGCCAGGCAGGCGTCGATGACCTCGCCCAGGTTGTGCGGCGGGATGTTGGTGGCCATGCCGACGGCGATGCCGCCTGCCCCGTTGACCAGCAGGTTCGGCACGCGGCTGGGCAGCACCACCGGCTCATGCTCGGAGCCGTCGTAGTTGTCCTTGAAGTCGACGGTGTCCTTGTCGAGGTCCGCGAGGATCGACATCGCCGCCTTGGTCAGCCGGCACTCGGTGTAGCGCATGGCCGCCGGCGGATCGTTGTCCACCGAGCCGAAGTTGCCCTGCCCGTCGATCAGCAGCAGGCTCATGGAGAACGGCTGCGCCATCCGCACCAGGGTGTCGTAGATCGCGAGGTCCCCGTGCGGGTGATACTTGCCCATCACGTCGCCCACGACACGGGCGGACTTGACGTAGGAGCGGTCGGGCGTGTGGCCCTGCTCGTTCATCGAGAAGAGGATGCGCCGGTGGACCGGCTTGAGGCCGTCGCGCACGTCGGGCAGCGCCCGGCTCACGATCACGCTCATGGCGTAGTCGAGGTAGGAGCGCTTCAGCTCGTCTTCGATCGCGATAGGGGCGATGCCCCCGTGCCGGTCAGCCGGCGGGGTGGTGTTTTCGTCGGTCAAGGTGGGGATTTAGCCGTTAGAATCGGACTGCTTATGTGGGGAGCATGAGTAGCATTCTGAAGCCTCGGACGCCAACTTTCCTGCGCGTACGCGCGTGCGCCCGCGCGAAGCCGTTGGTAACGGGCGGTGACCGGGCCGCCGCGGCGTCCTAAGAAGCAGGCCAGATCAAGGACCACACACCCTCCATGCCGTTCATGCCCGGCGAGCCCGCGCCCTGGTTCAAGGCGCCCACGCCCTCCAACCCCGAGTTCATCTTCGACACCGCGGCGGGACGCTATGTGCTCCTGGTCTTCCTGCCGAAGTCGGACCAGGCCGCCTCCGCCGAGGCCTTGCGCGCCCTGGCCGCCAACCAGCGGCAGTTCGACGACGAGCGGGCCAGCGCCTTCGTCGTCACCCGCGATGCGGGCACGGCGGCGACCGCGCGCGACGTGCGCGGGCTGCGCTGGTTCCTCGACCTCGACGGCGCCGTGAGCCGGCTCTACGGCGCGTTCGACGCAAGCGGCGGCGAACACCCCATGTGGCTGCTGCTCGATCCGTCCCTGCGGGTGATCGGCCGGGTGCGGCTCGGCAATCCCCAGGTGATCTTCGATCTCGTGCAGCGCCTCGGTCCGCCCGGCGACCACGCCGGCGTGCCGCTGCACGCCCCGGTGCTGATCGCGCCACGCATCTTCGAACCCGACCTCTGCCGGCGCCTCGTCGCACTGCACCAGACCGACGGCGGGCGCTTCACGGGCGTCATGCGCGATGCGGGCGAGCGCACGGTGGCGGTGATGGACGAACTGAAGCGCCGCCGCGACGCGCCGGTCGAGGATGAGGACCTCAAGGCCACCCTGCGCGATCGCCTGGAGCGCCGGCTCTTCCCGCTCGTCGCGCGCGGCCTCGGCTTCGAGGTCACGGAAATCGAACGCTACCTGGTGAGTTGCTACGACGCGGCGGACAATGCCGTGTTCCACGCGCACCGGGACTCGACGACCTTCGGCACGGCTCATCGCAAGTTCGCTTGTTCGCTGAACCTCAACGACGATTTCGAGGGTGGCGACCTGCGCTTCCCCGAGTTCGGCGCCAAGACCTATCGCCCCCCGCTCGGCGGGGCGGTGGTGTTCTCCTGCGCGCTGCTGCACGAGGCCACGCGAGTGACTTCCGGACGGCGCTACGCCTTCCTGCCGTTTTTCTACGACCAGGCGGGCGCGGAGGTGCTTGCCGCCTACAGGGCGCGGGCGGGCTTCGCCGAGGAGCCCGCCGCGTGATGGACGCCGCCCTGCCTGCTTTCGCGCCCCCTTTTTCGCCCGGAGATCCCGCGCCGTGGTTCACCGCGCCCGCGCCGGGCTCGCCCAACTTCCATTTCAGCACCACGGTCGGCCGCTACGTGGTGCTGGGGTTCCTTCCGCCCCCAGGGCCCGCCCGGGACGAGGCCTTCGCCGCCGTTGTCGCCAACAGGGCGCAGGTGAACGACGACCGTCTCGCCATCTTCCTCGTGCTGCGTGACGCTCCTTCCATCGCGCGTGCGCAGAACCGGCAGAATGGGTTGCGCTGGTTCTTCGACCCCGATGGCGCCCTCAGCCGGCTCTACGGCGCGCTGGATGGCGCGCACACGGAGCATCCCTATTGGCTTCTGCTCGACCCCTCGCACCGGGTCCTGGGCGCCTACGCGGTCGAGGACGCCGCAGGCCTGTTCGAGCAGATCGCTCGCCTGCCTCCGGTCGACGACTACGCGGGCGTGGAGTTGAACGCGCCGGTCCTGATCGTCCCGCGCGTCTTCGAACCTGAGCTCTGCCGCCGGCTGATCGACCTCTACGAAACCGAGGGCGGCGCGCCATCCGGGGTGATGCGCGACATCGACGGCCGCACGGTGGGCGTGCTCGACGATTTCAAGCGGCGCAGCGACCTCGCGATCTCCGACGAAGGGCTGCGGGGCGAACTGCTCAGTCGGATCAGCCGTCGGCTGGTTCCGGAGGTCGCCAAGGTCTTCCAGTTCAAGGTCACGCGGATCGAGCGCTATATCGTCGCCTGCTACGACGCCAAGGACGGCGGCTATTTCCGGGCGCACCGCGACAACCAGACGCTCGGCACCGCACACCGCAAGTTCGCCTGCTCGATCAATCTCAACGCCGAAGCGTTCGAAGGCGGCGACCTGCGCTTCCCTGAGTTCGGGGGACGCACCTACCGGCCGCCCACCGGAGGCGCCGTGGTCTTCGCCTGCGGTCTGCAACACGAGGCGACGCCGGTCACCCGCGGGCGACGCTACGCCTTCCTGCCGTTCCTCTATGATGAGGCGGGCCAGCGGCTGCGCGACGCAAACCTGGCGGCCCTGCAGCCGGCGACCGCGGACGGGACGCCTCGGTGAGCGCATGGCGCCTTGAGGTCTGGCCGCCGCGCCCCCAACTCCGCCGCATTCGCATGCTGTTGTGTGATCTATGAAACTGCTCCCACCCTTGCTGACCGCCGGCGTCCTCGCGGCCTGCCTGGCCGCGCCGAATTCCGCGGCCGCGCAAAGCGCCATCAGTCCCGGCTATTGGGAAACCACCAGCAAGGTCACCTCGCCTTTCCCGACCAGGAAGACGGAACGTCGGTGCATCAAGCCGCATGACGTCACCAAGTTCATGGAGGGCAAGATCAACCATATCTACACCTGCACCTATCCGACGCACGAGGTCGGCGGCGGCAAGATCAAGCTGGCCGGCTCCTGCAAGACGCGCGACGGCGCGCCGATCCCGATCACCGGCGAAGGCACGTTCAGCAGCGACACCCTTCACCTGGAGGCGCGCATCGCCCCGCAGATCGGCGGCCTGACCATTCCGGTCCGGGCCAGCACCGACGCCAAACGGCTGGGCGACACCTGCCCGGCCGACGCGGCCGAGGGCGGCTAAGGTCGATCAGAACGGGATTTCGTCGTCGAGGTCGGCCGAGAAGTCCTCGCGCGGCGCGGAGCTCTGAGCCCGCGGGCCCGAGGAGAAGCCGCCATTGTAGCCGCCGGTGTCGCCTTCCCCGGCGTTCTCGCCGCGGCCGTCCAGCATGGTCAGCTCACCGCGGAACTTCTGCAGCACGATCTCGGTGGAATATTTCTCCGCGCCGGACTGGTCGGTCCATTTGCGGGTCTGGATCGCGCCCTCGACATAGACCTTGGCGCCCTTGCGCAGGTACTGCTCGCAGACCTTCACGATGTTCTCGTTGAAGACCACGACCCGGTGCCACTCGGTCTTCTCCTTGCGCTCGCCCGAGCTGCGGTCGCGCCAGCTTTCGGAGGTGGCGATGCGCAGGTTGGCGACCCGGTCGCCGGAGGTTAGCGACCGGATTTCGGGGTCTGCCCCGAGGTTGCCGATCAGGATGACCTTGTTGACGCTGCCCGCCATGTCGATGTCCTAAGCTTCCGTGTTTGCGGGCGTATGGCCCGCCGGCACGCTAGCGGCCCGTTAACGCCTCGGCAAGGACTTTGTTCTTCTTCCGTTCACGTTTGGGCGGAACCGTCCACAGGCATTCGCTTGCGACCTATTGGGTCGGCATCGCCCCCGGGATGGCCAGCCGCCCGTCGCCTGTGCGCACCAGGGCCACATAGCGCGGGCCCTCGAGACTGGTCGAGGTCAGCACCCCTTCCTGCTGCAGGAACAGGAAGTTGGACTGATAGGCGCCGTAGATGTTCTGCTGGGTTCCGCCCATGCGCAGGAACTTCACCCGCATGGCCTCCAGGTTCGCCGCGCAGGTCTCCAGATTGGGCGCGTTGACCAGCCGGTTGTACTTCAGCTTGCCGCCCTTCTGCGGCACCACATGATAGCAGACGCCGGGATCGCCCGGCGGCTCGGTCCGCTGCACACAGGCGGACAGCACGACGCCAAGGGCGGCGAGCGCCGCGGTGGTGAAAGCGATTGGAAAAGCCCGTTGCATGGGCGAAAGCCTACACAAGGCTGCGGCGTTGCGCGAGCCGTCAGCCCGCGCCGTTCGGCCCGCAGCCCTGCTGGTCGAAAAGCTGTCGGAAATTGTGGTTGTCGGACGAGATCTCGACCCAGCCCGGCACCAGCCTCAGCGTCTGTTGTCCCCAGCGGCCGTAGGCCGCCTCCCCGACACGCACGCATCGCGAGCCGAAGAGGGTCTGGGCGCAGACCCCCAGGCTCATGTCGGGCGTCAGCCTGCGCCACTGGCCATCGGCATAGCGCCAGCAGGCGCCGGGGCCAGTGCCGACCACCTGCGGGAGCGGCGGCGCGGCGGCGGGGACATCCCGGACCGGCGGTTCCGCGCCCTGGCTGGCCGGCGTCGGCAGGGGCGTCAGGGCCGCGCCAGGGGTATCGGCGGCCAGCGCCCCGCTCCGGTCCAGCCCCACGTCCAGCGCGTCCGTGGCGACGCCGTTGCGCTTTGCGCATTCGGCCAGCGTCAGTTCTCCAACGGGCTGGCCAGCCACGAAACAGCGCAGCGGCTTGGTCGGGTCCATCCTGGCGTCAGGCAGGTCGGCGGAATCGATCACCAGCCCGGCCTGAGAGGCGGGCGGCGGCGGCGCGACCTCGCCGCGGTGCCCCGACACCAGCGTCCAGGCGAAGGCGAGGCCGGCCAGCAACGCCACCGCGGCGCCGGCGAGCGCCAGCACGGTGCGGCGGTCCTTCAGGAAGTCCATGAGCTTGGCTAACCCTCGCCGGCGCCTGTTTCAAGGCGGCGTCGACGGCGCGTCCGTCAGGCCGAGGTTCCGCCGGTCAGGCGCGCAAGGCCGGCCTGGAGGTTGGCGATCTGGTTGGTGAGGTAGGTCGGCACCGGTCCGTTGGCCGAAGCGGCCGCCTGGGCCGGAAGGGCGCTCTTCGGCGCCGCCGCTGCGACTAGGTCCTGATAGGCCCGCCGCACGACGCCCATGGCCGCCGAGACCTGCGCCAGGGCGTGGGTGATCTGCGCCGGGTCGGCGAGGCTGAGGTTGTTCGAAAGGCCCAGGCCGTAGAGCTGGCTCTTGCCGTCCCCCGGGACCGACTGACCGGCGGCGTTGGTTGTGGTGCTGCGCACGACGCCCTCCGGCAGGCCGAGCAGCGCCAGCGCGTCCTTGTCCGCCGTTCCGGCCCCGATCTGGACCGTCATCCGCGGATTGACCGGAACAATGCGCAGCTGCTGCTGACCGTTCAGGTTGGTCGCCACGGTCACCGTCGCCTGGAAGCCGGAGGCGCGCTGGATCTTGGTGGCCAGGGTCTTGAGCGTTTCGTTGGCGTCGATGGTGACCTTCGTGGCGATGCCGTCGCCGGGGCCCACCATGAAGGTGTCGCCGGCGCGCAGCGAGCTCTGCGAGGTGAGCAGCTGGGACTCGGTGGTCGTCAGCGTCCCGCTCGGCAGGCCCAGGCGGTCCAGCACGCTGGAGCCGGTCGGCGCCGCGGCGATGGCGACCGGCGAGGCCATGTTGTCCTTGCCGGTGAAGCGCCGCGACCAGTCCACCGTGCCGCCGCCGACGTTGAGATTGACCAGGAACCCGTCCTTGGTCCCGACCGGGGCCATGCCGCCCGGGCTGCCGCCCGTCTGGTCCGGCAGGTCGGTTCCGGCCTGGCCGGCGATCCACACCTGGCCGTTGGAGACGGCCAACGAGGTCGCCTGGTCGTTGCCCGACCCGCCGTAGTAGGAAATGGCATCGGTCGCGCTGGTCGAGAGATCGGCCGAAAGCGTCGCGGCGAACGCGTCGGACCCGCCGGAGGCGGCCCGCTTGACCGCGCCGGCCGCGAGCGCGCCGTTGGTGGTGGTCCCGGCCACCACGATATTGCCGCCGTCCAGGGCGAGGCCGGCGATGGAGCCGCCCTGGAGGTCGCCCAGGTCGCGCGTGGCCGAGAGCACCGGCTGGCCCGAGGAGATGTCGTAGTTGCGCAGAACCGCGTGCCCGGATTCCACGCTGGCGACGATCAGCGAGTTGCCGTTCACCACCATGCCCTGGGGCTTGTCGCTGTCGGTGGTGCCGAAGCTCTGGGTGAAGGTCGCCGTGGGCTTGCCCTTGGCGTCGGTGGTGAAGCCTTCGATGTAGCCGTCGTAGCCGCCGATCGGCGACGAGGTCCCGGGCATCTGGCCCTGGGCGCGCCCCGCCACATAGACCGTGCCGTCGGCCCCGAATGCGACCTGGCTGGCCTCGTCGTTCAGGCGCGAGCCGCGTCGCTCGGTCCACACCTCGTCGCCGTTTGCGTCATAAAGGGTGACGAAGCTGTCGGAGTTGCTTGCGAAGGAACCGGTCGCGCCGGAATTCAGGGCGCCCTCGACGGCGCCGGTGAGGGTTCCGGTGAGCGATCCGGTCACCGCGACCTTGCCGTCCGCCGACACCGCCAGGCCGAGGCCGGTCGCAGCGCCGGCCGAACCCAGGGTGCGGGTGTAGATCAGGTGCCCGGCCGAGTCGTACTTCATCAGGGCCACGTCCTTGTCGCCCTGGATCGCCTGGCCGGCCGTCTTGTCCGTGACGTCGGCCAGCAGGTACACCGAGCCGTCGGCCCCGACCTGGGTCGCATGCACCGCGCCCACTTCGGGGCCCAGGGTATTGGCGAAGGTGCGCCCGTCTACGAAATTGGCCTGACCGGAAATCGGCGGCGGCGTGGCGACGTTCGTCGTGTCGGTCTGGAATTTCAGCAATTGCTGCAGGGTGGCGCTGTCGTCAGTCGTCGGGTCGTGGTCGGGGTTCGGGTCGCCGACGGTCTGGGCGACATAGATCGCGCCGGCGGTCTGCGGCGCGCTGAAGGTCACCGTCTCGCTGGTGCCCACGGCCACCTTCAGCGCGTACTGGTCCGGATTGTTGGTCGGCAGGGTGACGGTCTTGTCCCCGACCGTCACCGTCTTCGGGCCGCCCGGCGTGCGCTGGCTCTGGAAGCGGGTCTCCACGCCGGCCGCGGACAGCTGCTGGTTCATGAAATTGATGACGTTGGCCCAGGTGCGCGGCGTCGTCCCCATGTCGTCGAGATTTATCGACACATCATGAGTTATGCCGATGCGCTTGATAGATATGTTGAATTGAACGGCGCCCTGAAACGCGGCGACCGGATCGGACGGCGTGGTTGTGATCGGCGGCGTGACGTAGGTCGTGTTCGATTTGGGCACGGAGAGCGTCGAGGCGGCGCTGCTGCTGAGCGTGCCGTTGGCGAGGCGGAGCTGATCGAAGTCGGTGCTGTCGACGAAGCTCGAGATCGTGTTGAGCCCATTGGCGAAGGTTTTGGCGAGCTGGTTCTGATCGGTGGGCGACAGCCCCTTGCTCTGCGCGCGGGTCGCCACATCCAGAAGGGTATTGAGCCCCTGGTACAGGCTGAACAGCTTCTTGTAGTCCGCGCTGGCGCCCGGCAGATCGAGCTGGGCTGCATTGTCGGCGATGACCGAGTGGCCCGCGAGCGCGCTCTGCACCGCGGCGCTCGCCTGGGCTGGCGTCTCGCTGGTGTTCCACGGCGGGGTCGGGGCGACAGGGCCCTGCTGCGTGCTGATGGCGCTCGCCGATCCGCTCGAGCCGGTGATCAGGCTCGAAAGGTCCATGTCGATGACGCCATTGCTGTTGGGTGTGTTGAATAGCCCCAGCAGATAGCTCTGATTTGCGCCGATCAGCATGGTACGCCTGACTGCGGAGAGAGCTCCGCCCTTTCAGCTTGCCCCCAATACCCCTGAGGCTTCGTTAAAGCCGCGCCGGCCGGAGTCGGAAGGCAGGTGAGAAAAAACCCGGGCGACCTGCGCCCGGGTTGTTCCTTACGCCCCAACGGAAAGGGGTCGACCGCCGGCGGGAGGCGGCCGGATTATTTGAAGAGCTGCAGCAGGATCTGCGGCGCCTGATTGGCGATCGACAGCGCCTGGGCGCCCAACTGTTGCTGCACCTGCAGCGCCTGCAGCCGCGCGCTTTCCTTGGCGAGGTCGGCGTCGACCAGGTTCCCTACCCCGGAATTCAGCTGGTCGGT
>Ga0207660_10000989_pt1 | contig 18843 bp, 20 predicted proteins | sample KBSC73BmetaG_FD_184335 | JGI IMG/M metagenome (GOLD analysis project Ga0207660, IMG submission 184335) | Corn rhizosphere microbial communities from Kellogg Biological Station, Michigan, USA - KBS C7-3B metaG (SPAdes) (version 2) | ecosystem: Host-associated > Plants > Roots > Rhizosphere ... | reverse complement strand
GCCAGCTTGATGGCACTGAGATCGTCGATGGATTCTGGGCGGACAAAGACACGAACTTCGCGGCCAGCGCTGATGGCGTACGATTTATCGATGCCAGGAAAACCATTAGCCACGTTTTCCAGGTCTCGCATGCGCTCCGAGAAGTTCTCGGCGCTGATATTGCGAGCGCCTGGGCGGGCGGCGCTGATAGCGTCGACGGTGCGCACGATCAGTGCTTCGACAGTCGTAGCTTCGACGTCGTCGTGATGCTGCTCGGCAGCCAGCGCTACTTCCTCAGGCGCGCCGTATTTACGCAGAATTTCGCCAGAAATATGGTGGTGCTTACCCTCAATCTTGTGAGTTAGAGCTTTGCCGATGTCGTGAACCAGCGCGGCATACTTGGCGGTTTTGACGTCGGCACCGATTTCTTCGGCAATGACAGCCGCGATGTGTGCCATTTCCGTGGAGTGCTTGAGCACGTTTTGGCCATAGCTCGTGCGGTACTTCAACTCACCAAGCAAGTGCAGGATTTCTTTGGGAATTCCGATAATGCCGACTTCGCGGGCGGCGTCTTCGCCGGCACGTATAACGTCCTTTTCGACGTTCTTCTGAGCCTTTTCGACCACTTCTTCGATGCGGCCGGGGTGTATACGACCATCTTTCATCAACATTTCCATAGCTTGTCGGGCCACTTCGCGGCGCACAGGATCAAAGCTACTCAAGACGACATAGCCGGGTGTGTCGTCGACCATAATGTCGACGCCGGTAGCGCGCTGCAAGGCTTGGATATTCCGGCCTTCCTTGCCGATGATACGGCCTTTCATTTCTTCGTCTTCCATCTTGACGCTGGTGACTGTGCGCTCGGCGGTTACTTCGCTCGCCATGCGCTCCATGGCCTGAGTAATCACCAACGCGGCGGTTTCTTCGGCATTTTCGCGGGCTTCATTTTGCAACTTGTTGACCAGCCCCAATAGATCGTTTTTGATGTCACGCTCAGTCATTTGCATCAGCTTTTCAGCTGCTTCGGCTTTGGTGAGCTTAGCGATTTTTTCAAGCTTATCTTGCTGTTTGCTGCGGATCTCTCGGATTTCATTTTTGAGCGTTTCGACTTCGTCTTCATTTTTGCGCAAGTTTTCATTACGCTTATCGAGCTCATCAAGCTTTTTGTCGAGCGCCTCTTCGCGGGTCACTAAACGCTGCTCGAGGTCTTTTAATTCTTTTCGGCGCGCCTGCTCTTCTTTGCGCGTTTCATCAACCTGCTTGTTGGCTTCTTCGCGAGCCTGCTCGATTAATTTTTCAGCTTCTTTCTTGGCTTTGGCGAGCTCTTTTTCTGCCTTTTCCTCGGCCGAGCCGAGACGCTGTCTGGTGATAATTGTGCTCGCACCAAACCCAACTGCAATGCCTATAACAGCAAGCAATACTGCAATCATATCTGTCCTTTCTATGCAGATAGGCCTTGGCAAACGATCGCTATCACTTCACTAGTTTGCGTTCCCGCCGTATCTGAAAATCGAATTAATTAGAGTGTAGATTCCCGGATATGTCCCGTATGCCGGCTTCCCGGCCTCTCAAACGTGGCAATTCCTAACTTCAAATATACGCTGCCGAATGTCGGCTGGTCAATGCTTTGGTGTGGTAGTGTGTGGCGCCGCGCCGTATTCTGGCGTCACTAACTTATCATTTTCGCCAGCATGAAGCCTGTGTCTGCCTTGTTCGATCCAGTTTTCGCCGGCTTCTCCAACGATCGGGACGCCGAGACTATCGGCCAGCGCGTTAGCCACACTCAGCCCGATTCTGAGGCCCGTAAAGCTACCCGGCCCCTGGTACACCGCTAACCCCTGGATTTTATCAAGCGGTGTGCCGGCCTTTTCGAGTAGTTCCTCAAGCTTGGCATGAAGCGTTTCAGCGAGTTCACGGTGCGCCTGCCAAGCAGAGCAGGCAAGCGTCCTCTCATCGTCAAACAAGCAGACTTCGGCTTCTGGCTTATCGGTACGAAGTGTTAGTATGATCATAAAGTTAACTTGTTAAGTATTGTTAGGGAAAAGGTAATTTAAATTATCTGGCCCCTTAAATATTAGCTCTCTCTCATCGGCGTTCGTCGGCCTGACCGTGACAGAGAGGTGTTGTACGGGAAGGAGATCTTTGACAACATCGGCCCACTCGATCACGACTACTCCAGCTGGGTCTTGTAGCGCCTCGGCTATCTCTTCCTTCAAAAGTCCGGCCTCGTGCAAGCGATAAAAGTCATAATGGTAAAGTTTTAGTTTTGGCCCTGGATACACATTTTTGATAGTAAAGCTTGGGCTGCTGACCGCTTCATCAATTCCCATGCCTCTGGCCAATCCTTTCACGAAAACAGTCTTGCCGCCGCCCAAGTCACTAATCAGCTCAATCACTTCGCCGCCGCGTAAGCGTCGCCCGACCTGCTCGGCGAGCTGCATAGTAGCGACGGAGCTCGTAGAATTTGTTTGCCAGATCTGCCCGGTACTCATACGCCCCGTATAGTACCCCGAGACCGATAACGAGGACAAGCACCGCCGAGTGAATAGCCGTCTTTGGCGCGTCAAGTGCCTGGCTCGTTAGACTGTCATTTTGCAGCTTGGTTTTTACGTTTTTACTGGTATGGGCACTTTTAACCGAGCCGGACTTTGACGATAGCTTTTTCGAGCTCTTTTTCTGGGCAACCGGCTGAATAATGACATTGGCAGCGCCAGGCGTTACCTTTGTCGTCCAATACCATTTGCCTTTGGCGAGTGACCAGCTCTGGCCGTCTTTGGCCGTCGTGTATACATCTGTGGCCGAAATACTGTTGCCAAGTGGATCGAGCAACTTAGCCTGGCCACCGGCGTTGCTGAGACTTAAGCCCGTGTCCGCAGCAAAAAAGACGCTGAAACTTTGCGGCGGCAAAATCGTTCCGTTCGCGAAGTGATAGGTATGAAGTGAGACAGTGCCAACCTGCAATGAAAAACCAGTCAAATCAAAAGTAGCTGCGTTGGCGTTGTATAGCTCGATAAATTCGTCGGTGTCATCATTGCCGCTACCAGCCGGATTCGGCAAGAGCTCGGTGAGTTGCGCACTCATTAGCCCAACGTCGGCGGGTGGCAGAGACCCGCCTGCAGCTGCCGTATCATCCGGGACTGTAATTATGCTCGCCGGCGGCTCGCTTGCGGCAAGCAATGCATTTGTGCCAAGGTTTGCTGGCGTCGAGCTGCCGCCGCTTACCGGGTGTACTAACTGGCAAGGGTTCAGCGGGTCGGGTTGTACCACTTGCCAAGAGCCACCGCCAGGCGCACTGATCAGCGGGTTGGCGCTCGCATCAAGTGGTAATCGTTGCAAAAACGCGTCAGTACTCGAGGGCAATGTTTGCGCACCGGTCGCTACCGATTTAGACCACGCGACATAATCTTGGAGCGTCGGAGTTATTGAACCGCCAACCGAAGACTGGGCCGTACTCAGTACTGCCAGCATGCCGGCAGTAGATGATAGCCCGAGCGAGACTGAATCAATCGTCAACTGATAACAAATTGGCAGCAGACTATCATTGACAACATAATAACTATGCGGCGGCAAGGACCCCGTCAAGCCTATGAGCTTGCTGCTCGTAGCCTTGGACAGATCATAGTTGTTGAAGTACTCCAGTTGGTACTTGCTCATATCCAGGGCTGCCGATCCTGGATTGTAGAGTGTCACGAATTGACCGTTACCACTGGTCATTTTGAGCTGGCTAATGACGAGGGAGGGAGCATTAGCTTGGTCAGCCGCCAGCATACCAGAAGACAAGCCCATGATAAGGCCTGTCACCAGAATCCCACCAATGACACATTGTTTGAGCGCACTATGTATCCGCCGCATAGTAGCCGGATTGTAGAGCCGCCTGCTGGCAACTTCCAAGCATGAGCGCTTAGAAAGTTATGAAAGCTTAATTTCAGTTAAGTTTTAGCACCTACCAACCAAGCGCCAAGCGCTATACTAAAGGTATGCTGCAGCTCAGTGCCCATCTACTCAATAAATCGGTTTTATCGCTGAGAACCGGCACGCCCATTGCCACCATCACCGGGCCGGTCATCAACCCGAACAATCTCAAGATCGAAGGCTTTTACTGCGAGGATCGCTTCGATAAAAAAGAGCTGATCCTGCTGTACCAAGATATTCGCGACATGCTGCCACAGGGCTACGTCGTCAATGATCACGATGTGCTCGTCGAAGCCACCGAGCTCGTTCGACTCAAGGACGTGCTGGACTTGAACTTTATGCTCCTCGGTAAGCCTGTCGTAACCGTCAGTGGCGAAAAGGTCGGCAAGGTAAGTGATTACGCGGCCGAAACCGAAACCATGTTCATTCAAAAAATTTACGTCGCCCAATCTTTACTCAAAAGTTTCACCGGCGGTTCGCTCAGCATCGACCGTACCCAGATCAACGAGATTACCCCCAAGCGCATCGTCATCAATGATCTCATGAAAGGCTCGCCGGCGGCCGCCACGGCGCCGGTTATGTAGTCATCGACTTGATAAAGGCGCTGAAGAGCTTTTGCCAGGTTGGTTCCACTTCAGCTTCGATGGCTTCGGGGTGAGATTGCACGCCCAGCACAAACTTCTCATCGGGCATTTCCAGCGCCTCGACTACTATGCCGTCGTCGGCGACAGCAGTTGCACGCAAGCCTTTGCCCAGGAGCTTTACGGCTTGGTGGTGGTAGGCATTGGCGCTGACCTGGGTCACGCCAAGTATGCGTGCTAGCTGAGTTTCCGGCTGTATTTTTATCTGATGAGCGATGTGTCGATAGTCAGCGGCCTCACGTTCGATCATGTCATGAACGCCAGCCCCCGGAATCTCCGTCGGTATATCCTGATACAACGTCCCGCCGCAGGCGATATTCAGCAGCTGCATGCCACGGCAGATACATAGACAACTCTTTTTGTCCTTCAGCGCCCACTTCATGAGCTGGAGCTCCTGGTCGTCACGGTCGCGGTAAATTTGACGGGTGCGCGGCGACTTTGTCTCGCCGTACAGCTCAGGGTCGATATCATTTCCGCCGGCAAATAGGAGACCGTCGCAGAGTTCATATAGTTGTCTGAGCTTGTCGGTATCGCGCACGATTGGCAGGAGCAAGGGCACGCCGCCCGCACGAACAATGGCATCGACATAGGTGTGCATTTGCCCCTGAACCCGTGGTGTCGTCGGATACATCTGGTTGCGGACTTCTCCAACAGTTATGCCGATCACCGGTTGCATACATCCACTGTAGCACGCGATTGTCATCTCGAGCGATCAGCGAGAGATCTCAGGTAGGTCTCGGCACCGGCTTTCTTCCTGTCGGCATCGGCCAGACCGGGGGGATCCAGGCCGGGGAAATTTCAATTAGCACAGAGCTTTAGCAAATTATTTCTGTAAAACCGAGTTGATGTCGTCGTAGCCAAAGCCCTGCCGTGCCAAGTATTGCATCAGTTTCGTGTCGTCCTGATACTTCGTTTGGCGTCTTTTTCGCTCGATGATTGCCCTTAGGGCAGTCCGGTCATCTATCTCCTCGGCCGAAGTAATTTGTTGAATGATCTCGTCTGCCACGCGTTTTTTGCGAAGCTCAGCTATTATTTTGCGACGCGAGGCAGGGCGGAGGAGCTTTCTATCATTAACGTACGCTTGGGCGAACTTCCGATCATCAATTAATCCAATATTGCTTAACTTGTTAAGTATATTATCTATCAGAGCAGGGGAGGCTTGTTTGCGGTCCAGGTAAAATTCAACTTCCCAGCGCGTTCGCGGGCGCATGGCCACATATCTCAAGGTCTGGTTGTATAGCTTGTCGTCAGCTGATCGTTTCTTGAATTCCCCGAGCTGCTCGCGGCTGAGCTCCTGCCCGCTGGCCAGTTTGCTCTCGAGCAGGGCACTTTCGCTCAACGAAAAGGCGTACTTCCCTTCCACGAAAATCGAATATCGATCCGCCCGCTTAACCTGCTGTTTTATGCTCGTGACTTTCATGTGCTCAGGAAATGTCGGGTTCGCGAGCTGGCGAACCCGGGAATAGCTCTTGCTTGGACAGGAATGTTCCCTCTCTCATCAGAAATAGTAGATTTGAACTAAAGTCGAGAAGCTTCAGCGCATTGAACCAGTACTTGGCTGCTTCAGTCCTATTCAAAAAGCGTAAAGAGTCAATTGCTACTGCCCCATTGACCCAAATTGTCGGCTCGCCTGTTTCTTTCTCAATTGAGTGTGGAGGGTTCTCGCCAAGCACGGGAACCGACGCCCCAATCCAGCTGTCTTTTATTCTGGCCGGAGCATCGCCTACTGGCTGCTTCTGGACCGTAAAAAACCCGACTACTTCAGGATTCGTACGATAACTCTCAAACGCCTCATATGCGCCCCATGCTTGTTTATCGTAATCTGCAAAAGACTCACACATCCTCATGGTGTGTGCTACAGAGAATACTGATCGCATTGCTTATTCCTTTTCGGCTTCGGCCTTGCGGACTTTGGCCGCGATTTCAGTCAAAACTTTCGGATTGTCGTCGAGGTATTTCTTGGTAGCTTCCCGACCCTGACCGATTTTCTGATCGTTATAGGCGTACCAGGCACCGGACTTCTCGACAATGCCAGCTGCGGCAGCCAGGTCTAGCACGTCGCCCGACACACTGATACCTTCGTTGTACATGATGTCGAACTCAGCCTGGCGGAATGGTGGCGCAATCTTGTTTTTGACTACTTTCACCCGGGTGCGGTTGCCGATGACTTCCTCGCCCTGCTTGATTTGGCCAATGCGGCGGATGTCCATACGCACTGAGGCGTAAAATTTCAGGGCGTTGCCGCCGGTAGTGGTCTCAGGATTACCAAACATGACGCCGATCTTCATGCGGATCTGGTTGATAAAGATGACCGAGCCCTTGGACCGGTTGATGACAGCGGTCAGCTTGCGCAGCGCCTGGCTCATTAGCCGGGCTTGCAGACCGGGCAATGAATCGCCCATGTCGCCTTCGATTTCGGCCCGAGGCACAAGCGCGGCCACCGAGTCGACTACGATCAGGTCGACAGCATTGCTGCGCACCAGGGTTTCGACAATTTCCAGGGCCTGCTCGCCGTTGTCGGGCTGGCTGAGCAGCAGGTTTTCGACGTCTACACCAATGCGTTTGGCATAGGTCGGGTCGAGCGCGTGCTCGGCGTCAATAAAGGCAGCCGTGCCACCGGCTCTTTGAACTTCGGCGATGGCGTGCAGAGTTAGGGTTGTCTTACCGGATGACTCGGGGCCGTAAATTTCGATCACGCGGCCCTTGGGGATGCCGCCACCTAGCGCTATATCGAGACTTAGCGCCCCTGTGGGGGTGGTTTCGACCGCCTGGGTGTGAGCTTCACCCAGCTTCATGATAGAGCCCTTACCGAATTGCTTCTCAATTGTCTCCAGCGCCAGCCCTAAGGCTTTATTTTTACCCTCGCTGGCCGCCGCGCTGGCGTCCTTAGTTATTTTGGTCTTACTGTCGGCCATGAAAACTCCTCTGGTCGTTACCCTATTCCTTTACGTATATTTTACCATTTTAATCGTTCCGTTGCTGGCACAAACTCCTTAAGGTTTTTTACAATGAAATAATTAAGAAAATTTAAAGGATTACCGGCGTTTTATCTCCGCGAAAAAAGGTTGTCTGGCTGGATTGGCCGATGTTTCCAGAAAGCTTATGCTTTCCTTCAACTTTTTTGCGCCAACTGGTATCATGGGCCCAGGATGGGTGAACTTAAGACAGAAACTGCCTAGGTGAGGGTTAAAACTGATGCGTATTCCTGATTCGCTGGTCGAAAAACTGCTCACGAAAAGCAATAAAATCTCCAAAGAACAGCTGGTGGCTATGCACGAGCAAGTCACGGCCGAGAAAAAGCCACTCCAAGATCTGGTCATCAAAAATAATATTGTCACTGAAAAAGACCTGACCAAGCTGTATGCCGACGAAATTGAAGTTCCCTTCGTCGAGCTCAACGCCAAAGAGATAAAGCATGAAATATTGAAGCTTCTGCCCGAGCGGATTGCCCGGCAGTATAACGCCATCGTCTTCGAAGTCGACGACAAAGGGGTCAAGCAGGTCGCCATGGAGGACCCTGACGATATCCAGGCCCTCAACTTCTTGCACAAGCAGCTCGGCACTGAGATCAAAGTGCACATTACGACTACCAGTCTGCTGCAGTCAGCTCTCGACCAATATCGCGGCAATATCAGTAGCGAGCTAACCAAAGTTATCGCCAATGAAGACGCGGCCGAAGAATCAGAAGAAATTGATGAAGACGATTTGGCCGAGGACTCGCCAGTTGCCCAGACCGTCAACATTATCATCGAGTACGGAGTCAAAGCTGGGGCCAGCGATATCCATATCGAACCGCGCGAAGATTTCGTGGTGGTGCGCTACCGTATCGACGGCTTGCTCAGAGAAGCCAACAAGTTGCCTCGCAAGATGCTGGGGTCGCTGGTCAGCCGCATCAAGATTTTGAGCAATTTAAAGATTGACGAACACCGCGCGCCACAAGATGGCCGTTTCAAAATAGAGGTCAGCGGCCAGATCTTTGCTCTGCGTGTATCGACGCTCCCTATCCTCGATGGCGAAAAGGTGGTGATGCGTATCCTCAATGAGTCAAGTAAGCCGGCCGACTTTACTGAATTGGGTTTCTGGGGAACGGCCTTGGCCGATCTAAAACAGGCTATTGTCCAGCCGCACGGCATGGTGCTAGTGACCGGTCCGACTGGCTCCGGCAAATCGACGACACTTTTTAGCGTGCTCAGTTCGCTCAACACGCCGAACGTTAATATTTCTACCGTCGAGGATCCTGTCGAATACCATATCGTCGGCGCCAATCAGACTCAAGTCAATCCTATCGCCGGCATGACATTCACGAATGGCCTGCGGGCACTATTGCGTCAAGACCCGAACATCATCATGGTCGGTGAGATACGAGACGGTGAAACCGCCGATCTAGCAGTGCAAGCCGCGCTGACAGGGCATTTAGTCTTTAGTACGCTGCACACCAATAATGCGGCCACTTGTCTGCCTCGCTTGCTCGACATGGGTGTTGAGCCGTTCCTGATCGCCAGCACTGTGCGGGTCGTCGTCGCGCAGCGACTGGTCCGCCGCTTGTGCGTCGATTGTCGCGAAGACTACGAGCCAGACAGTACTGTGCTCAAACAGGTGGAAAAGACGTTTCACATTGAAGGTACGGGTGGTGTTAAACGGTTGCATGAGCTCGAAGAAGCCGCCCTCAATGATGGTATTGGCAAATCAAGTGGTGGCAAAGGCAAGTCAACCGACGAGCTCAGTACTAGCGCCAGCGCCATTACTCGACTTTGGAAAGCCCATGACGAAGGCTGCGATAGCTGTAACCATACTGGCTACAAAGGACGTATCGGAATCTATGAAGTGCTGACGAACTCTCCTGACGTGCAGAAGCTGATCATGACCAACACAACCAGCGAAAACATCGAACAAGCTGCTATCACTGGCGGCATGGTCACTATGCAGCTCGATGGTCTTATCAAAGCGCTGCGGGGTCAGACAACCCTGGAAGAAGTATTACGCGTAACGGCCAAGGAATAATCAATGCTTTTTACCTACAAAGCCACTACCAAAGACGGTCGCACGATTACGGGTAATGCTGAGGCAGCGGATCGGCAGGCGCTGATGGCGCTCCTGCACAAACAGCAGGTTCACCCAGTTCTGGTAGAAGTTGCCAAAGGTAAGGGCAAGGGCGGCTCGCTCTTTAGCGCCAAAAAGAAGATTAAACTGAGTGAATTGGTGATCTTTACCCGCCAGCTATCGACGATGATTAGTGCTGGCGTACCATTAGCCCGCTCACTATCAGCGCTACAGAGTGACGCCGAAAACGCCTATTTCCGTGAGGTACTCGGTAGCATTACCAAGGATGTTGAAGGCGGTATCCCGTTGGGTGACGCCTTCGCCAAGTACCCCAACGTTTTTTCACCAGTCTACGTCAACATGGTTCACGCCGGCGAAGAAGGCGGTATCCTCGATGACATCTTGAAACGCCTGGCAACGCAGGTGGAGCAAGATGCGTCCATTCGCAAAAAAATAAAGAGCGCCATGATGTACCCGATGGTCATCATGGGTGTCACGGTAGTAGCTTTCTTTGGCGTCATGCTGTTCATCGTACCGAAGCTGGGCGGTATCCTAACCAGCCTAGGCGGCCCAAACGCCAAGCTACCAATCTATACCCAAATATTGCTGGACATCAGTAAGTTCCTGACTCATGACACCATCGTGCCGAAAATCCCTACATTTCTTTTGCTCATCGCGATCATGGTTGGCGGTGGCATGTGGACCACTCGCTACATAAAGACGCCAGCTGGTCGCTATAAATTCCATGCCTTGCTCCTCAAGTTGCCGGTCGTCAAAACGGTGGTTACCAAAGTGGCTATCGCCCGCTTTTCGCGCACCTTTGCCTCGCTAATGGGCGCCGGTGTCAGCGTACTAGACGCGCTGGAAGTCACTGGTGCGGCCCTCGGTAATGACGTGATTGAAGCCGAGCTCAAAAGTGCCGCTCAGGAAGTAAAAAACGGCAAGCCGCTCAGCCAGCCCATTGGCCAAAGCAAGCACTTCCCGCCAATCGTGGCTCAGATGCTGCTGGTCGGCGAAGAGACCGGCCAAATCGACACCGTACTCGTCAAAATCGCCGACTTTTATGAAGAGGAGGTCGCGGTGCTGATCGATGGCTTGGCGGCTATTATCGAGCCAGTGATTATCGTCGTTCTGGGCGCCGGTGTCGGCCTCATCGCCGCCTCGGTCATGGGCCCGATTGCTAATCTGTCCAAAAACATCGGCACCTAAGCTCTAAAAGTTATCCACAGATTGCTTGACCTCTTTGTGCTTACGGTTATAATCATAGCCAGATACTTGAGCCGATCTATAGTGTGGGCTCAAAGATCATTAAACAATTAACAACAAACCAAATAACAAGGAGGGTGGGCCCTTATGTTCTCACTTAAGAAAAGAGATCAAGGTTTCACGATCGTTGAACTTTTGATCGTCATCGTTGTTATCGGTATCTTGGCGCTGCTCGTCATTACTACCTATAGCGGCATCCAAGCAAAAGCACGTAATAGTAAGCGCCAAACTGACATCCAGTCAGTCCAAACGCAGGTTGAAGCCTTCTTTAGCGAGAATGGCTACTACCCAAGCCGCACTGACATGAACGACAGCACGTTCTTGAGCTCTAAGCTGAAGAGCCTCGACACCGGCGCCCTGGTTGATCCTTCTAACCCAACCAAGAGCCAAACGCTCGTCGCCGCGCCAGTTGCTAAGAGCTATGCATACGCTGTCACCGACAGCAGTGGCAATAGCTGCGAGGCAGACGACACTACCTGTGCTAAGTACACCCTAACCGCTACCTATGAAGGCAGCGTCAACGGTGCTACCACCTACGTCAAGACCAACCTTGACTAGGGCAGCTCAGTAGACATTAAAAGCCCCGGCTCATCCGGGGCTTTTTCAATAGATTCGTGCCTCGCAGCTTATGTTCAGTACCGAAGATAATTATGGGACGAAAATAGTGACACATCTGATATACTGATCAGGAAGACGCTTATGGTGGGCCTCAATGAAAAACCCTAAAATATCGAATTTCTTTCATGACAAGCCACTCTTTGGCTTGGATATTGGCCACGGCTCGATTAAGGTCATGCAGGTCGAGCTGCCGGCCAGTAGCGTAACGGTCAAAAACCACCACCCGAAAGTCATTGGCTACGGCTTCACTACTTTTGACAAGGCCGCCCTGGAAGATGGCGTGGTGGTGCAACCCGAAGTTATAGCCCAGGCCGCACTCGATCTTTTCAAAAACCATCTGATTGGTGACATCACCACCCGGCGTGTCGCCATCGCTATCCCGGCCTATCGCACCTTTACGCGCTCACTGCAACTGCCGAAACTGAAACCTAAAGAGCTCAAAGAAGCCGTAGAGCTTGAAGCCGAGCAATACATCTCGATGCCGCTCGAAGAATTGTATTTGGATTATGAAGTTGTCCGCGAAAACAAGGACAGCCTGGAGCTGTTTGTCGTCGCCGTGCCACGAGAAATCGTTGACTCGTACTTGGAATTGACCGAAATTCTGGGGTTGGAAACCGTATTGATCGAACCGACACTCAGCTCGTCCGGTCGACTCTTTCTAGTCGACGATCAGAGTGATGTCGCCAGCTTCATCATCGACTTTGGCTCACTGTCTTCTGATATCAGTATTTTTGACGGCAAAGTTCTGGTGACTGGTACCGTGCAAGGTGGAGGGGTCGACTTTACAAATTCCATCAAAGAAAAATTAAAGGTCACTCCTGAAGAAGCGGGCATGATCAAAACCCGCTATGGCATGGGCGCCAGCAAAAAACAGGCCGAAATCCGCCAGGCGCTCGAGCCGACGCTGCAACAAATCGTCAAAGAGATTCGGCGCATGATGCGCTACTACGAAGAACGTTACGGTGCCGACAAGCCGATAAATCAGATTATCACGCTCGGTGGTGGTGCTAATATGCCCGGCCTCAGTGATTATCTGACCGATACATTACGCTTGGCAGTCCGCAGCAGTGACCCCTGGCAGTACTTTAATTATAAAGGCCTCCAGCCACCTTCAAACGCCGACAAACCAATGTATTCCACTGTGGCGGGCTTAAGCCTCGCGCCGCCCAAAGGAGTCTTCCAGTCATGATCAATCTCCTGCCGCCCAACGTTAAATCCGGCTACCGTTACGCCCGGCGCAACGTGATCTTACGGCGCTGGGTCGTGTTGTTTTTAGTGGCGCTGGTTGGTCTAGGCGGTCTCTCTACCTATGGCTGGCTGACGCTTCACGAATCCACCAGGCACTACAACAAAGAGATCGCTGCCACGCAGCAAGTGCTCAATAAGCAGAAATACAGTCAGACCAAAAAGCAAGTGAGCGATATCAGCGGCAGCTTCAAGCTCGTTGTCCAAGTACTCAGCCAAGAAGTGTTATTTTCCCAGCTACTTAAGCAAATTGCAGCCACCATTCCGCCCAATGCCTACTTAACCGGGCTGAACATTAGCCAAACCAAGGGCGCCATCGACATCAGCGCGGCGGCGACCGACTATAAGACCGCCACTCAAGTACAAGTTAACCTGGCCGACCCAAACAACAAGATATTTAGCAAGGCTGATATCAATAATATTGAGTGCGGCGTCAACGTTCAAGATCCCAAGTATCCCTGCACCATTTCCATTCGGGCACTATTCGCGCAGAACAATCCTTTCCTATTCATAAACAGCAAGGGCAAGTCATGAATAGTAAGCGTGTATTCTTTATCTTAAGCGGCCTGATTGTGCTCCTGTTCGCGGGCCTAATCGGCGCGACCCTCTCCGTCAATAAAGTGCTGAGTAAGCAAGGTAGTGACCTGGTGACAACCAAGGCGATCAGCGCCGCACTGTCACAAGAGCAGGTCAGTCTGGTAAAAGCTAAAAAAGATATCAAGAAATACAGCCCACTCGATAAAATTGTCCGCTCCGTGGTGCCAGAAGATAAAGATCAAGCAGAAGCTGTCCGCGAGCTCGTAAAAATTGCCGATACGTATAATGTCACGTTGTCTTCCATTAGCTTCCCCGCTTCAACCCTCGGCTCAGGCCCCGCTGGCACTGCCAGCGCCGGTGCCGCTACAACCGCTACCCCGAGCGCCAACAGCAAGACCAGTGCTCTGTCACAGCTCACGCAAGTGAAAAGCATCCCCGGGGTTTATTTGCTGCAGATTACTGTCAAGGGTGACCCATTACACCCTGTGCGCTACGATAGGTTCGTCAGCTTTTTGCAAGCACTAGAAAACAATCGACGCACTGCTCAAGTCAGCAGCATATCGATTACGCCGAGCATCCAAGACCGTAACTATCTGTCATTTTCATTAATTCTAAACACCTATATAAAGCCATGAATTCCAAGAACATATCTCTCAGTCAAATCCGTGACGTAGCCATCGGCTACTTACAACAAGCCGAGCGATACAGCTTGATACTATTTATTGGTTTGGTAGTCATTGTCTACGGCTTTGTGCTGTTTCGTATCAACAGCCTGAATAATGCTCAGCCTTCAGAAGCTACCATCAGTAGTAAAGTTGAAGCTGGCAAGACGCTGCGCATCGATCCTAAAGTAGTGCAACAGCTTCAGTCACTCCAAGACAACAGCGTCAGCGTCAAAACGCTCTTCAATCAAGCGCGCGATAATCCGTTCCAATAATTATTGAGTGTTGACGTCGGTGCCGCGCGGCTGACCACCAGCTCGCCATTCGGCCTGCATAAAGCGTTCGCGGGCCGCGAGAATTTGCTTGGCGTAAAAATTAGGGTTTGGACAGTACCTAAACATGAATTTACTGCGCTCACCAGCCGTCTCAGCCTTGATAACCCCGTAATTAAACATGTGGGTCAAGATACCATTCTGCTCAGAAGTTACATCTTCCAGATTTTCCAGCGATAACTGGCTGGATTGTTTATTGAACAGGCTGGTTTGTTGCACTTGGGTGATGCTATCGCTCGTGACCACCCAGCGATTGCCCCAGTACACAATGTTGCTGATAAAGGCGAAGCCAAGCCCCAATATGGCTGTAATCAACAATACGACAGCCCCAATCGACAGGACGGTATTGCGGTCCGCACTGCTAAAAATATTCGGCGCTACGCCGAAAATAAGCACGGTCATGACGACCAGCACAAAGCCGACCATGGCGTAAACGCCGATAATACCTAAGGGATGGCGTTTGATTTCACAGATAACCTGCTCACCTGGCTGCATCGTTGACAACGGATTTATTCGCTGCGCCTCCTGGGGTTGCGGAGAAGAATATTGCTGTGGTTCCATTAGATTTTAGTATACCTTACAGCAAGGCTGCTTGGGTACTGTCGCCCTGCGGTTTTTTGCCTAGGTGCTTATAAGCTTTGGGGGTAACTTTGCGCCCACGTGGTGTTCGCTCCAGGAGCCCAATTTGCATGAGATACGGTTCGTAGAAATCCTCTATAGTGCCCCGCTCTTCGGCCGTCAGCGCCGCGAGCGTTTCAACACCGACTGGGCCGCCATTGTAATTTTCGACTATGGCCTCAAGCAGCATGCGATCCGACGCGTCCAGCCCCAGCTCATCGATATCTAAGAGCTTCAGCGCCTTGTCGCTGATGTTCATATCAATCATGCCGTCACCATTCACGTCGGCGTAATCGCGTACGCGCTTGAGCAGACGGTTGGCAATACGCGGCGTCAGGCGGGCCCGCTTAGCCAGTTCGGCGGCGGCAGGTTTGTCTATTTTGACGCTCAGAATCTTGGCTGCTCGTTCGATAATCTGTTGGATTTCGGCCGGCGTGTAAAACTCTAAGCGGTGAATCATACCAAAGCGGTCGCGTAGTGGCGCAGCTAGCGACCCGGTGCGAGTCGTAGCGCCGATGATCGTAAACTTCGGCAGATCGAGCCTCAGGCTGCGGGCACTGGGCCCTTTGCCGAGCATGATATCCAGCTTAAAGTCTTCCATGGCACTATAAAGGACTTCCTCGACCGTGCGATTGAGGCGGTGAATTTCGTCGATAAAGAGGATGTCACCATCTTGCAAATTGGTCAGCAAACTTGCCAGATCACCGGAACGCTCGATAGCCGGGCCGCTGGTGACGCGTATCTGGGCGCCCATCTCATGCGCGATTACGCTAGCCATCGTCGTTTTGCCGAGTCCTGGCGGTCCGTGTAAGAGCACGTGATCAAGTGGTTCACCACGCTTTTTGGCGGCGTCGATTGCCAGCTGTATATTCTGCTTTAGGCGCTCTTGACCGATGTAGTTAGTGAAGTCTTTTGGTCGCAGGGTAATTTCGAGCTCAACTTCTTGCTCGCTTTCCGGCTCGTTATGCACGCCACTATCGACTATTCGATCAATCATGACGACCCCTTCAACGCGAGTTTGACCCGATCTTCTGTCGGCAGCTTGTCGTCTACTTTTTTGAGGGCGAGTGACGCGTCCGATGGCGTAAAGCCGAGTGCCACTAAAGCTTCAATAGCCTCGTCTTTCATGAGCGAATCAGTAGCTTGTAGCATGCCGGTTGACTCCAGATCGACACCGACTAGGCCAACTTTATCTTTCAGTTCGACAACCACTCTCTCGGCAACCCGTTTTCCAACACCGTTGGCTTGCTGGATAAATTTAACATCGCCATTGGCAATCGCTTGTCTTACCTCTGTTGCAGTGCCAATGCTTAACATGTTAAGTGCCATTTTCGGCCCAATGCCCGTAACGTCTAAAAGCTGTTCAAATAGGGCTTTGTTGTCCCTGGACGTAAACCCATATAAATCGAATGCCTGTTCACGGACGTGCTCGTGGACGTACAGTTTTGTCGGTGTGTCGACAGCCAATTTACCAAGATCTTCAACTGTTACGAGCAAGCCGTAACCGACCCCATTAACGTCAAGCACGATGGTATCGGCTAGCTTTTCGCTCACTACCCCGGAAAGCGTTGCAATCATACTACTATTATTTCACAGTTAGCACTCAATACCCAGGTTAACTACTATAGCAAACTGTAAGAGTTGTGTATTTTACCGTGGGGTGGTCATGGAATGCGTGATGGCCGCCGCCAGAGCGTCGGCGGCGTCGTCTGGGCGAGGGATTTCTTTGAGCTTCAGGATGACCCTCACCATTTCCTGGATTTGCTTCTTTTCGGCTTTGCCGTACCCTGTCAGAGCCTGCTTGATCTGCATCGGCGTGTATTCAAATATTCCCAGGCCAGCTTGCTTGCCACAGAGCAAAACCACTCCTCTTGCCTGAGCGACAGTCATGGCAGTCGTGACATTGCGGGCAAAAAATAATTTCTCGACGGCCATTTCATCTGGTTTTGTTTCGACGATTATATCGGTGAGCTCGTCGAAGATGGTTTGCAGACGAATGGCATCATCTTCCTTGACCGGTGTACGGATTACGCCGGCATCGACCAAACGCGCCTCGCCTTTGTCGACCTGGATCACCCCAAAACCGAGGATGCCTGTGCCAGGATCAATACCAAGGATTCTCATGCACTCACCTTCTTAATCCGCAATGCGGTGCCTGAAGTAATAACAAAAAGTGCCCATACTAATAAATTAAGAAACAACTTTGCATAATCTGTGGTTTTAGACCATATGACTTTGGTGTCGGACTTGTAATACGGAGGAAGAGTCGGTCTGTCTGTTTGTTTGATTAAATCTGCCCACGCATAAGGAACGCCGAGGCCTATATGTGTAATCGTTGTATCGGGAGTGGCCGCCGCCGCAGTTGCGCCTCCACAGATGGCGCAGGGAGGAATAGTAATGTCTGAACTTTTTCGATGGCTGGGCAGGGCAATAGCAATGAATAATAGTGCTGCGACAGTCATAAGCCACAAACGACTTTTTTTGCTATACGGCCAGACCATGAACTTGATTATATACCAGTTAAGCGACCAGCAACTCTTCGGGAATATCGAAGTTTACATGAGTAGCGCTGACGTCATCGAGGTCTTCGAGGGCGTCCATCATGCGCATAATCTTGCCGGCAGTGGCGGCGTCGGTGATCTCAACCGTATTGTTGGGCACGTAGGTGAGCTCAGCTTCGGCTATCTCGAGTCCTGCTTGACTCAGCGCGTCGCGGACTTTGGCCAGATCTGTTGCCGCAGTGTAGACGATCGACTCGCCATCTTCTTCCTGGACGTCTTCAGCGCCAGCGTCCAGTGCTTGCAGCAGCACCTCGTCTCCAGTACCCCTTACTCGGATCATCCCCTTGCGATCAAACTGAAAAGCGACGGCGCCCTTTTCGGCGATGCTGCCGCCATGCTTGCTGAAGGCCAGTTTGACGTCAGGATAGGTGCGATTGGTGTTGTCGGTGGCGCATTCGACGATAACGGCTACCCCTCCCGGGCCGTAACCTTCGTACTGCACTTCTTGGAGTTGATCGGCACTTTTATCCTTAACTCGGTCGATGGAGCGCTGAATATTAGCCGAGGGCATGTTGGCGGCCTTGGCTTTATCGATCGCCATGCGCAAGGCAAAATTGGTCTCCGGATCGGTACCACCACGCGCGGCTATGGCGATAGCGTTACCAAGCTTAGTAAATACGGCGCCGCGGGCTGCGTCTTTGGCGCCCTTTTGTCGCTTAATAGTAGACCATTTGCTATGACCGGACATTGCTTCTTAAAAAGTCCTTATTTTAGAGTTATGTTATCTGTTATTGTAACATTTTTTGACACTTTTTTAAACCATGAAACGATCGTCAAAACAGCTAGGCTGGCGTACAAAATAACCATCGCCGGCAGAGAGCAAGATAAGTTTTGCAAAAAGACATGCGGCAGGTGGCTTAGACGCGTGGCGACATCGAGCATGTAGGTGAGAAGTAGTTGAGCCGGCCAGGCCAACCAGCCAACAAACTGCCAGGAAAACATGCCTGCCAGACCGGCTATCAGACTTAGGAGCATAGCCAAGGGGATCAGTGTCACGACCAACACGTTGGCCGGCAAACCGATCAATGACATTTGCCCGAAAGTATGGAGCACAAACGGTAGCGTCATCAGTTCGGCGCAAATGCTCTCTAGCGCGATGCCGGCGAGGAGCGATTGACGCCAGCGCTGTGTCCAGCCGCGCTTAATGAGCGGTGCCAAAACCAGCACACCAAAGAACGCCAGGAAGCTCAGGTACCAGCTGACGTCCGACCATACGTAGACTGGCTTTGCGCCGGCAGTGATAGCCGCAGCAATCAAAATCAAATTTAGCGGCTGAAAATTTCGTCCATAGTACGTGGCCCAAATGCTCAGCAGGCTCACCACCGCCGCGCGAACTATCGAGGCGCTAAAACCGGTCAGCAGTAAGAAGACTGACATAAGGATGAGTGCCGTAGCCGTCGATAGGCGCTTGGACAGCTTGCCGAATAGGCGC
>Ga0207660_10000980_pt1 | contig 18923 bp, 18 predicted proteins | sample KBSC73BmetaG_FD_184335 | JGI IMG/M metagenome (GOLD analysis project Ga0207660, IMG submission 184335) | Corn rhizosphere microbial communities from Kellogg Biological Station, Michigan, USA - KBS C7-3B metaG (SPAdes) (version 2) | ecosystem: Host-associated > Plants > Roots > Rhizosphere ... | reverse complement strand
CTCGGAAAAGCAGGCAGGCATGGCATCGAACTCGGCGGTTGGGCCGGTGCCGAGCACCTGCGCCACGATCGATCCGGTGCCGGGCGGGAGCGGCGCTTTCAGCAAATCGCTGATGTCCTCGCCGCCTTCCGCGATCCAGTCGGACACGAATAGATATTGGCAGTGAAGCGCAGCCGGTCCTTCCCACCGGCTCATGATATCGACCCACGGCGCGAAGCGCGGCTTGATCCGGAATTCCGGGTCGGCGCAATTCTGGCTGCCGCACCAGGCAATGCGATTGTCGACCGCCATCAGCTTGCGATGATTGCGCAGGTCGACCCGGCCGCGGATCACGGTCCACAGCGGATTGCCGACGGGCAGCGCCACGCGAACCTCGCAACCGCTGTCGCGCATGTCGCGCCAGTGGTCGGAGCGGATCAGCTGTCTGGAACCGAGGGCGTCGGCGAGCAGGCGCACTCGCACACCGCGCTTCGCCGCGCGAATGAACGCATCCTTGAGCTTCAGCCCGTTATTGTCGGCCAACCAGATGTAGAAGCATCCGTGGACCGTCTCCCGCGCGGCATCCACGTCGGCGATCATCTCGTCGATCGCGGCATTGCTGTCTGGAGCGAGGCGGGCGCTGTTGCCGCTCGTCGGGTCGAGGTGATTGACGGTGCGTGCGAGCGCGAACGGCGCCCAGTGTGCACCCCCCGCTTCGCCGCCGCACTCGTAATTGCCTGACGGACGGGGGAGCCGTGCGTTGATCTCCCTGCCGCGCGTCCTCCGCGGTCCGCTGATCCGGGTCTCGCCGAGCAGCAGGTAAAGTACGACCCCCGCGATCGGCAGGGCGAATATGGCAAGAATCCAGGCCAGCCTCGACGCGGGCTCCCGGTGTGGCCGGAGCAGCGCTCGCGCCGCGGTCGCGACGTCCGCCGCGAAAATCGCGCCGCCGGTGATGGCTTCGAGGTCCACCTCAGCACTGCCGCATATTGCGGGGCCGCTGTCCAGCGCTCAGCGGCTGAGGCTCACCAGGTGAAGCGAGCGCCCGCCGAAGAGGCCGCCGCCTTTCCACATGTAGCGGAGCGTATACCTGCTCGACGCGCGCCGTTCCTTGCCAGCCTCGACGTAGACCGCATCGATGCGCGCCGGGATCGAGAGGGTGCGGTCCTTCGGATCGTTCTCATGCCCCTTGAGCGCGGATTCGACGTCGCTGGCGGCGAGCTCTCCATCGCTTCCGACAAGGATCGGAGCAGCGCCGGCAACCGTGATCTTCAATGACTCGAGCGCGTGGCTTTCCTCGACCGGGCTGATCTCGAGCCGTGTCCCGTCATCCTCACGCCTAGCCCGCAGGACGAGGGGGATGGAAGGGCGCTGCTCGACGACGCGCGTGGTCTTGTCGGTCTCGCTGCTTTTCCAGCTGATCCAGACGCCGAGCGCCGAGACGATCAGCGCTGCAAGCGCGATCAGCTCGCCGATATTGATCCAGCGCCGGCGCTGGCGCTCCGATTCGCTCTCGCTCATCGTCCGCCAGCTTCGAGCAAGCGCCGCGGCGCCGCAAGCTCCCAGCTCGCGGCGATGCGGTCGCCGACATGGTCCCAGTCGACATTATTGCCTGCGACATTGATGGAGACCCAGCTCGGCAGATAGGCGGGCCTGGAATAAGTCGCGGGATCGGCTTCGAGCAGCATTGCCTGTTCGTCGAGACTGCTGACGCGAACGCACAGGACCGTCTTGCCGTCGCCGTGATGATTGTTCCGGAACTGTGCGAACTGCTTGCCAGCGACGAAGAAGGTCGGTTGGCCATGAGACAGCCGTTCCTCGGTTTCAGGCAGCTCCAGCGCAGCGTGGCGTATTCGGGTGAGAGCGTCGGTCATCGCAGCACGAACTCGTTCAGGACCTTCGGGTACAGCCGATGCTCGGCGGCGAGCACGCGTTGCTCGAGCGATTCGGGCGTGTCCCCCGTTTCGATCGGGACTTCGACCTGGCCGAGCACCTCGCCTGCATCGAGCTCTTCCGTCACCACATGCACAGAGCAGCCGCCGACCTTGTCACCCGCCTCGATCGCCCGAGCATGGGTGTCGAGGCCGCGATATTTCGGAAGGAGGGAAGGGTGGATGTTGACGATTCGCCCGGCCCAGTGCCCGACGAACCACGGAGAGAGGATGCGCATGAAGCCGGCGAGGGCAATCGTGCCGGCTTGATGTTCTTCCAGCGCGGCCGAAAGCGACCGGTCGTAAGCTTCCCGGTCGGTCCCCTTGCTCTCGAGGCACCAGGTCGAAAGGCCGCGCTTCTTCGCCCATTCGAGGCCCGGCGCCTGCGGTTTGTTGGAAGCGACCAGCGCCACCTCGTAGTTCTGCGCTTGCTCGACCAGCGCGCGCATGTTGCTTCCGCGCCCGGAGATCAGGATTGCGACGCGTCTTGGGTCACGCATTGTGGGTCGCGGACCAGTCCTTGGAGGAGTTCCACGTGCCCGCCTGTCCGTGAACCGTGCAGCCGCGCGGTCCTTCTTCGACGCGGCCGATCTCGAACACGTCTTCTTCCGTTACGCCTTCCAACTCGCGCGCGACGTCCTCGGCCGAATCGGGTGAAATGATGACGGCCATGCCGATGCCGCAGTTGAACGTGCGGGCCATCTCCTCGGGCGCGATCTGGCCGCCCTGCTGCAAGAGACCGAAAATCGACGGCAGCTGCCATCGACCTGCATCGATGACAGCTTGGCAGCCGTCCGGCAGCACCCTCGGAATATTCTCGAGAAGTCCGCCCCCAGTGATGTGCGCGAGCCCCTTCAGCCGCTGCTCCTGAACGAGCGGAAGTAGCCGCCGGACATAGATTGTGGTTGGCTCGAGCAGAACGGCGCCCAGCGATCTACCGAGGCTCGGGAAATTCTGTTCGAGATCCCAATGTTGGTCTTGGACGATCCGCCGCACCAGCGAGAAGCCGTTGCTGTGGACGCCTGAGCTGGCGAGCCCGAGAATGATGTCGCCGGGGCGGATATCGGCTCCGGTCAGCACCTTGTCGCGCTCGACGGCGCCGACGCAGAAGCCGGCGAGGTCGTAATCGCCGCCGGCATACATCCCCGGCATTTCGGCCGTCTCGCCGCCGATCAGCGCACAGCCGGCCTGGCGGCAGCCTGCGGCAATCGACGCAACCACCGCCGCAGCGACCTCTTTGTCGAGCTTTGCGGTCGCGTAATAATCGAGGAAGAACAACGGCTCGGCGCCCTGCACGATCAGGTCGTTGGCGCACATTGCGACGAGATCGATGCCGACTCCGTCGTGCCGGCCCATCTCGATCGCGAGCTTGAGCTTGGTTCCGACGCCGTCGTTGGCGGCGACCAGCAGGGGGTCCGAATAGCCCGCAGCCTTCAAGTCGAAGAGGCCGCCGAAGCCGCCCAGCTCTGCGCCCGCGCCCGGCCTCGCGGTCGAGCGCGCGAGCGGCCCGATCGCCTTGACGAGCGCATTGCCGGCGTCGATCGAAACGCCCGCGTCTTTGTAAGTCAGTCCCATTTCGTCCGGCGCTAGCCACATCGCGCTTGGATTTCCACGCCGTTGTCGCCAAAAGACGGCGCGAATGCTCCGCCGCCGTCTCGCTCTTCCCCTCCTGCTACTCCTCGCCGCCGTTGGAATCGGCGCGGCGGTCTACGCCCAGCTCGAGAGCGGCGACCGCGGAATCCTTCCGCTCGACACGACCGACACGCTCGAGAGCCCGCCGGTTCACGTCGATGTCGGCGCGGCGGACGCTCAAACGGCGCGCCTCGACGGCTGGCGAATGGCGCAGCGGCAGGCCTTCCGGCAATTGTGGGCCAAAATGCACAACGCGCCGATCGGCCAGTCGCCGAACCTGCCGGACACCACGCTCGACCAGATCGTGAGCTCGATCAACGTCGACCAGGAGCAGATCGGTCCCAACCGCTATATCGCCGATCTCCGTGTCGAATTCGATCGGGACAAGGCGGCACCCTTCTTCGGCATCGAAGGAGCGCAGGTGACCGATCATTCTGTCCCGATGCTGCTCATCCCGGTCACGGTCACTGCAGGGACCGAGACGAGTGTCGAGTTTCGGAATGCGTGGCAGCGCGCCTGGGCCCAATTTCCGATCGCGCAAACGCCGATCAACTATCTCCGCGTGAGCGGCATGGGAGCGGACCCGCTTCTTGTGAACGCGGCGCAGACGGCGCGACCCGGACGAGGCTGGTGGCGGGCGCTGCTCGACATGTACGGCGCGCAGGACATCCTGGTTGCCGAAGTCCAGCTCCAGCGCGCCTACCCGGGCGGTCCCGCCCGCGGACGCTTCATCGCTCGGCATGGCCCCGACAATGAAGTGATCGGCGGATTCACGCTGACGGCGCCCAACAGCGAAGCCATCCCGGCGATGATGGCTCAAGGCGCGTTGCGGATCGACGCCATTTTTGCGCAGGCCCTCGCCGATGGCCGCTTGTCGCGCGACCCGTCCCTAAACCTGCCTCCGCCGCCGTTGCAGGAGGCTCCAGTCCTCGCGCCGCCGCCCAAGCCCGTGAACATGGTCAACGCCTACCAGGTCCAGGTCATCGGCAATGACGTGATCGTCTACAATTTTGCGATGGCGCACCTGCGGACTCTGGCGGGAGTCGATTCCGCGACTCCGGAGCAGATCAATCCGAACGGCACCAGCTACGTGCTCGTCGCCTATCACGGGACAGTCGCACAGCTTGCCGCCGCGTTGAGCGCACGCGGCTGGATCGTCGACTTTTCCGGCACGGTCGTTCGGATCCACCCGGCCGGCAACAAGCCGCCGCCGATTCCGCCGCCGCCATCGGCGGCTCAGCCGGCGGCCCCAGCGCCCGCGGCGGTGACTCAGAATTCGGGCGCCGCCGAATGAAGCAGGGGCCGGACCAGATCGCGCTTCCCCTCGACTGGCCCCAAAGTGACGGCGATGCGCGCTTCATCGTCTCGGACGCCAACCGGGACGCCTTCGACCATTTCCGCCAGTGGAGCATTTGGCCGGTTAAGGCGACGATCCTGACGGGACCCAGGCGCTCCGGGCGAACCCTTCTGGCGCGCAGCTTCGTCGAGCGCGTCGGCGGACGCTTGCTCGACGAAGCCGAGCAACGTGACGAAGAAGAGCTATTCCATGCCTGGAACCAGGCACAGGACAGCGGGCGGCCACTGGTCATGGTCGCTGAAGCGCCGCCCCCGGCCTGGTCCCCGGCGCTTCCGGACCTGAAGACGCGCCTCGCGATCACGCCCGTTGCGCACATCGGCCATCCCGACGATGCGCTGTTCGCGGCGCTCATCCAGCTTCATTTCGCGGATCGCGGGCTCCATGTGCCGGCCGAGGCGCTGCGTTTCATGAGCGAGCGGCTGCACCGGGATTATTGGACGGCGGAGCGCGCCGTCGAAGCGGTTGACCGATTCGCAATCGCCGAGCGTGCGCGCCTTTCGCTGCCGACGGTGCGGCGGGCATTGGCGGAAGCGAGGATGGTCGGCGAAGCGGCCTAGCTCAGCCGCACTTGATCGCGGTGACTCTCCGGTCAGGCCCCAAGTGGACCGTCACACGGTCTTCGCGAAAGTCCATCGTCAGCATGACGCCCGGAGGGGCCCAGCGCAGCACGGCTGCATGAGTGACCCGCATGATTGCCGCGCCGACTTCGCTCGTCCCCGGCTTGCCGATGAAGGCCGCGGTTCGCGCCGTCTCGCACTTGTGCCCGGGGGTGACTCCGTGAACGGGCGTCTGCGCTGGCGCGGTCGAGCAGGCGGCAAGGAAGGCGGGCGCGAGGGCAAGCACCTTACGCATCCACCGTCTCCCTTTCCTGGATCCGGCTCATCTTGAGCTTGCCGTTCTCGATGGCGAAGGCGAGACGGCCCTCGACCAGGTCTAGCGCGTCCTTGCCGAACTGCTCGTATCGCCAGCCGCTGAGGATGTTGAGGTTCTTGCGGACTCCGGCGGCGAGCGCCTCGAGGTCGTCGGAACGCGCGATCAGTCGCGCCGCGACTCCCGATTCCTTCGCGCGGATCTTGAGGAGGAGCTTGAGAAGGTCGCTCACCAGTGCCGCGTCCTTGGTGAGCCCCGGGCGGCGCGGCTCGCGGTCGGGCAATTCTTCGGCGCTCAGCGGCTTTGCCGATTCAATCGCGCTCATCAGCCGGCTCCCGATGTCGTTCGTCTTCCACCCCGCCGACAGTCCGCGGACTCGACCCAGGTCGTCTTGCATCTTCGGCGGATGGAGCACGATCTCGTTCAGCGTGTCGTCCTTGATGATGCGTCCCCGCGGCAGGTTCTTCGAGCGCGCTTCCTTCTCGCGCCAGCCGGCAAGCGCTTTCAGCCGTCCGAGCACGGCAGGGTTGCGGCTCGGCAGCTTCAGGCGCTTCCACGCATCTTCCGGCGGGAAGGCGAAGCTGGACGGATCGGCAAGCCGCTCCATCTCCTCATCGAGCCACGCGCCGCGACCGGTCTTCTTCAGCTTCTCGACCATGCGCGGAAAAACCGTCGCGAGATGGGTGACGTCGGCGATCGCATAATCGATTTGCCGCTTGTCGAGCGGACGGCGACTCCAGTCGGTGAAGCGTGCGCCCTTGTCCAGGCTGTGCCCGAGCAGGCTCTCGATCAGGTTCGAATAGCCGATCTGTTCGCCGTGCCCGAGCGCCATCGCGGCGATCTGGGTGTCGAACAGGGGGTGCGGGACCTTGCCGGTTAAATTGTGGATGATTTCCAGATCCTGGCCGCCGGCATGGAAGACCTTCAGCACTTCTTCATTGGCGACGAACAGGTCGAGCAGCGGCTTGAGGTCGATGGCCTCGGCCTTCGGGTCCACGGCCGCTGCTTCCTCTGTGCTCGCGACCTGGATCAGACACAGGTCGGGCCAATAGGTGTTCTCGCGCATGAACTCGGTGTCCACGGCGATGAACGGCTGAGTTGAAAGTCGCTCGACGAGGGCCTTGAGGTCTTCGGATTTGGTAATCAGGGGATGGATACGCATGAGTCTGGAACGGGCCATAGCTCCGCCCTCGCGGGTTGACAAAAATCTTTCCCGCATTGAAGCGCCCGCTTCAAATCCCTCAATTCGTCACCCCCGCAGAAGTGGGGGTCCCGCTGCCTTGTTTGAGTGGCTGGGAAGAAAAGCGGGATTCCCGCGTTCGCGGGAATGACGGGAAGAAAGAAACGCGCATGCACGCTTATCGTACCCACACCTGCGCCGAGCTGCGTCTCAGCGACGTCGGCACAACGGTCCGCCTGTCGGGCTGGGTTCACCGCAAGCGTGATCACGGCCACCTGCTCTTCGTCGACCTGCGCGACCATTACGGCCTGACCCAGATCGTCACCGATACCGAATCCCCGGCCTTCAGGGCTCTCGACCGGCTCCGGCTCGAGTCGGTCGTGACGGTCGACGGCGAGGTGGTCGCGAGGTCCCCGGAGACCGTGAATCCGAATCTGGCGACGGGCGAGATCGAGGTCCGTGCGGGCAAAGTGACTGTCCAGTCCGAAGCCGCCGAACTGCCGATGCCGGTGGCCACCGAGGCCGACTATCCGGAGGAGATCAGGCTCAAGTACCGCTACCTCGACCTCAGGCGCGAGCAGGTCCACGCGAACATCATCCTGCGTTCGGCAGTCATCGCGTCGATCCGGCGCCGGATGATCGAGCAGGGTTTCATGGAATTCCAGACTCCGATCCTGACGGCCAGCTCGCCCGAAGGCGCGCGCGACTATCTCGTCCCGAGCCGGGTCCACCCGGGCAAGTTCTACGCGCTTCCGCAGGCGCCACAGATGTTCAAGCAGCTGATCATGGTCGCGGGGTTCGACCGCTATTTCCAGATTGCGCCCTGTTTCCGCGACGAAGATGCGCGGGCGGACCGGAGCCCGGGTGAATTCTACCAGCTCGACTTCGAGATGAGCTTCGTCACCCAGGAGGATGTGTTCGCGGCGATCGAGCCGGTGCTGTCGGGCGTGTTCGAGGAATTCGCGAACGGGCGGTCGGTCACGGCCGCGGGCGAATATCCGCGAATTCCGTACAGAGAAGCGCTGCTGAGATACGGGACCGACAAGCCTGATCTCAGGAACCCGCTGCTGATCACCGACGTGTCGGAGCAATTCAAAGGCTCCGGATTCGGCCTGTTCGCGGGTATCATCGATAAAGGCGGCGTGGTTCGCGCTATTCCGGCGCCAGCGACAGCCGAAAAGAGCCGCAAGTTCTTCGACGACATGAACGAATGGGCGCGGAGCGAAGGCTTTGCCGGACTCGGCTACGCGACTCGCAAGGCGGGTGAATGGGGCGGACCGATCGCCAAAAACCACGGCGAGGAGGGCATGGGCCGCATCGCCGAAGTGATGGGGCTTGGCCCGGACGACGGGATCTTCTTCGCGGCCGGAAACGAAGCCGACGCGGCGAAACTCGCCGGGGCAGCGCGGACCCGTGCTGGCGAGCAGCTCGGCCTGATCGAACAGGGGTCATTCCGCTTCTGCTGGATCGTCGATTTCCCAATGTACGAGTTCGATGAAGAGCGACGGAAGATCGACTTCAGCCACAATCCCTTCTCGATGCCGCAAGGCGGACTGGAAGCACTCGAAACCAAGGACCCGCTCGACATCCTCGCCTGGCAGTACGACATCGTCTGCAACGGCGTGGAGCTGAGCTCCGGCGCGATCCGGAACCACCGCCCGGACATCATGTACAAGGCCTTCGAAATCGCCGGCTACACGCGGCAGGAGGTCGACACGAACTTCGCCGGAATGATCAACGCCTTCAAGTTCGGAGCGCCGCCGCACGGCGGGTCGGCGCCGGGCATCGACCGGATCGTCATGCTGCTCGCCGATGAGCCGAATATCCGCGAAGTCATCCTCTTCCCGATGAACCAGAAGGCGGAGGATTTGATGATGAACGCGCCGTCCGAGGTCACGCCCAAGCAGCTCAGGGAGCTCAACATCCGGATCGCCGGGGATTCTGCGCCTGCGGCAGCGAAGGTCGATCCGGCGAAGGTCGTCGCGCCCGAATGATCATTCGGGATAGGTGATCGCTATCACCTCATAGCTTTTTTCGCCCGACGGCAGGCGGACGATACGCTCGTCTCCGACCTTTGCACCGATGAGCGCTCGCGCGAGCGGGGCGCTCCAGCCGATCCGCCCCGCCGCGGCATCCGCTTCATCGTCGCCGACGATTATAAGCGTTCGGCGGTTGTCGTCCTCATCGGCGAGTTCAACCGTCGCGCCGAACCGGACCTGGTCTCGCGCTTGCTGCAGCGCCGGATCGACGACCTTCGCCTGTTTCATGATCCGGGCGAGGTGCGCCAGCCGACGGTCGATCTCGCGCAGGCGGCGCTTGCCGTAGATGTAGTCGGCATTTTCCGAGCGGTCGCCGAGCGATGCCGCCCAGGAGACGGTCTCGACGACTTTGGGGCGCTCGGTCCCGAACAGATCGTCATATTCCGCTCGGATACGCGCCAGGCCCTCGGCTGTGATGTATCGGTCGGCCACCTGGCGCCGACTATCAGCCGGGCCGGTCTTTCCCAAGATAGCGCGAGACGTGAAGCGCGGTTTGCTGGGACTGCCCGCCGCGCATCGAATCGTAGACCACCGTATTTTCGATGACGTGCTGGACATAGCCACGCGTCTCGTCGAACGGAATCGCCTCGATCCACGCGACCACGTCGACATTCCCGCGCGGGTCGCCAAACTGGCGCACCCATTTCGCGACGTTGCCCGAGCCCGCGTTATAGCTCGCGACCGCGAGCGGGACGTTGCCCCCCCAGATGTCGAGCATATGCTGGAAATAGGCCGAGCCGAGCATGACATTATATTTGGGGTCGCTCAGCAGTTTATAGCTATCGAACCCGACGCCCATCTTCCCCGCCTGGTCGCGCGCGGTGCCGACCATCAACTGCATCATCCCGCGCGCGCCGGCGTGGCTGAGCGCATAAGGATCGAACGAGCTTTCCTGGCGGCTGATTCCGTGCGCGAGCGACCACAGGTCGCTGGAGACGGCCGCGGACAGGATTGGATAGGCCTGGCGGACATAGAAGTTCGACCCGTTGATCCGCGCCATGCGCGCGACCCAAACCGGTAGATCTTCCCGTCCAAGCTGCTGCGCAAGCTCAAGCGCGAGGTTCCGGTCGACGTCATTGTCTAGCGAACGCGAGAGCGCTTGAACGAACAAGGCCTCCTCGCTGGAACGGCCCTGTTGCGCGAGGAGCCTCAGCGCCTGCACGATCCGGCGACTGTTGAAGGCCGCGCGCTGGACCGAGGTCGTCGTATATTGCGGCAAAGCGGCGGGCGGCGCTGGCACCGCGCGGCCGAGACGCTCCAGCGCAAGCTGGCCGTAGAATAGGTCGGGAAAAGCGGCAGCGCGCTGAAAATAGGTGGTCGCAGTCTGGAAGTGGCCGCCGGCAAGCGCCGCGCGTCCGGCCCAATAATCGCCCTTCGCCTGCACCTGTAGCGAGCGCCCGGCGCGGGCGTAGCGATCAAACATCGCAAGCGCGCTTTGCGGCTCGCGCAGCCGCTCGAGCGCAACTCTTCCGCCGAGCCAGGCGAGGTTGGTATAATCGTCCCGGATGGCGAGCGGCTGGTCGGCCACCTGGGCTCCGGCTGGAAGAACGTCGCCGATCTGCCGCGTGATATTATAGACGTTCGACCAATTGTGAGCGTCCGCCGCGTCGCCGGCGAGAAGCAGCATCATGTCGTAGAAACGCTCCGGGTCGGCGGGCTTTATCGTGAAGTGGTGCGCGCGCGCGAAGAGGTCCTGCGCCGATCGATTGGAATTGTGCGCGCGCAGGTAGCGAGCCCGGGCCATCATCAGACCGGCGTCGCTCGACACCATCGAACTCACCGACTGGTAACGGCTTTCGGCATCGGGAGCGTCTTGGAGAAGCGCGACCCGGGCGGCGAATGCCGGCTGGCGATCCGGCGTCGCAAAGGTGAGGAAGCGCGAGGCCTCGTCCGGCTGCTTGTCGAACAGCAGGGAGTCGATGCGCCGGTCGTGATCGGCGCGCGTTAGACTGCCGTAATAGCGTGCCCAGATCGCCTGCTGGTCCTGGTCGCCGAGGTCCGCGGACGCCCAGGCGTTCCGCGCCGCGTCCATGGCCGGGCCTGCACGTCCGCTGGCCGCATAGGCGTCGGCGAGGCGCGCCCAGCCATTGCCGGTCTTCGGCTTGTCCTTGGCGAAGAAGGCGATCACCGTTGCCGCATTCTCGCCCGGCCGCATGGCCTTTTCGGCCCAGCCCCGCATCTTTTCGGCGTCGGGCCAGTCGGGATTGGCAATCAGGAACGACGCGTAATCGCCGAAGCTATAGCCATTGCTCTCCCGCAGGCGGCGCCACTGGTCGAGCGCGTAGGCAGCGCTCGGCGTCGAATAAGGAGCGGCGGCGTAGCCGCTGGACGCGGCATATTGCGCCGAGCTCGACGGCGCGAGGGCCAGCAGAACCGGCACCAGCAGAACAGCACGCCACATGCTGGACATATTACAGTCCCGCTCCTTATCAGGCCGTGAACGCGGCCCGTCGACCGCTCAACACCTCAGGACGGAGGTAAGTTCATGTTTTTCGGCTCGATTCCGGCGCTGGTGACGCCCTTCTCCGACGGTCGTGTCGCCGAGGACACATTACGCGCGTTCGTCGACTGGCAAATCGCGGAAGGATCGAATGGTCTCGTCCCATGCGGAACGACCGGCGAAGTCGCGACGCTGAGCGATGACGAGCACCGGCGCGTGATCGCCACGGTCGTGGAAGTGGCGAAGGGCAGGGTTCCGGTCATCGCCGGCACCGGGACGTACGACACGGCGGCATCGATCGAGCGCACTCGCGCCGCCGCCGACGTCGGTGCCGATGCCGTCCTCGTGGTCGTGCCGTATTACAACAAGCCGAGCCAGGCGGGCCTGGTGGCGCACTTCACCGCGATTGCCGACGCCGCGCCGCTCCCGATCGTGGTCTACAACGTGCCCTCGCGGACGGTCGCGGACATCTCGGTCGAGAGCCTCGCGACGATCGCGAAGCATCCGAAGATCGCCGCCGTGAAGGATGCGACGGGCAATCTCGCGCGGGTATCCGCCCAGCGGCTCGCGTGCGGCGAGGACTTCATCCAGTTGTCGGGCAACGACGACATGGCGCTCGGGTTCAACGCCATGGGCGGTGTCGGCTGCATCTCGGTCAGCGCGAACGTCGCGCCAAAACTTTGCTCGGAATTCCAGAAGGCGACGCGCGAGGGCAGGTGGGACGACGCGCTGAAGCTCCAGGACAAGCTTTACCCGCTCCACGCGGCTCTTTTCAGCGACGCCTCGCCCGCGCCTACGAAATATGCGCTGTCGCGCATCCGCAACGATTTCCCGTCCGAAGCGCGACTTCCCATCGTCAAGGCGTCCGACGCGTCCAGGCGCGCGGTTGACGCCGCGCTCGAGCATGCCGGACTGATCTGACCAAATATGGCCAAGCCGCTTCCGCCGCCGTTCGACAAGCAGAAGGTCGTGGCCGAGAACCGGCGGGCGCGGTTCGACTATTTCGTCGAGGAACGGTTCGAGGCGGGCATCCAGCTGACCGGCACGGAGGTGAAGTCGCTTCGCGGCGGGGAAGGCTCGATCGCGGAGAGCTATGCGACAGTCGACGGCGGCGAGGTCTGGCTGATCAACAGCCACATTCCCGAATATAGCCACGGAAACCGGCTCAACCACGAGCCGAAACGCCCGCGAAAGCTGCTGCTCAAGAATCGCGAGATCGCCAAGCTCCAGGGTGCGGTCACGCGGCAGGGACTAACGCTCGTCCCGCTTTCACTCTATTTCAACGGCCGCGGGCGAGCCAAGATCGAGCTGGCGCTCGCGCGGGGCAAGAAGGTGCATGACAAGCGCGAGACCATGAAGGAACGGGACTGGAAGCGTGAGCAGCAGCGGTTGCTCCGGCACAATGGCTGAGCCCAGCTCGGGGTCGGGGCGGATGCGTTGGCTGACCCGCCATATTCCGACGCGCGACACGATTCACGAATATCGCCTGCTGCGCCCGTTCTCGCACCATCTCACGCACCCCTCGCTATGGCGAATGAGCCGCCGCTCGGTCCCCCGTGGAGTCGCTGTCGGGCTGTTCGTCGCGATCATCATGCCGTTCATGCACACGGTCATCGCCGCGCTGCTCGCAATCCCGACGCGGGCGAACGTGGCGGTCGCCGCTGTCATTACGCTCGTGGTGAACCCCCTTACGATGGGGCCGATGTATTATGCGGCCTATCACATTGGTGCCTGGGAACTGCATCATGACAGCCGTCTCGTCGACCCCGACGCGGCCGCTCAGATCTCGGGTGAGCTCAGCCGCCTGCTCTTCTGGGTGCATCACGCATCGGGGCCGATCGCGGTCGGGATCCTGACCATGGCCGTGTTCGCCGCTTCTTTGAGCTATCTCGCCGCGTCGCTGGCGTGGGGATTCTGGTCGCGCACCAAATGGCGGCAGCGGCGGCAGGCGCGGAGGGTCGGTTGAGCCGGGTCGCCGTTCGTCGAAATTGCGGTTGCGTCAATTGTCGCAGGCGCGCTTGCATTCGCGCCTTGTGACTAACTAAGGATAAGTATCTGTTTGGAGGGGACTGTGATGGACAGGTTTTTCGCGCTCGCTCTAGCTTCAACCGCGGTCGTCGCCCTTAGCCAAGTCGCCGATGTCGCGGCGATTGCGCAACCCGCATCTGCCGCGAAGCCGCAATATGGCAGCTTCGGTTTCGACACGGCCGGAATGGACAAGAGCGTCGCGCCCGGCGACGACTTCTTCGATTATGCGAACGGCACGTGGATCAAGAACACGGCCATTCCGCCGGACAAGGCCCGATACGGCATGTTCAACGTGCTCGACGATCTGTCGAAAGAGCGTACGCGCCAGATCATCGACGAGCAGACGAAGAATCCGAACAGCAAAATCGGCAACGCCTATCTGAGCTTCATGGATCAGGCCGCGATCGAATCGAAGGGCCTGACTCCGCTCGACCCATGGCTCAACCAGATCCGCGGCCTCAAGAGTAAGGCCGGCCTGGCGAAGCTGTACGCCGACGGCGAGAAGATCGGCGTCGGTGCGCCGTTCCGAATGTTCGTCGCGCAGGATCGCAAGAACCCGAACAGCTACATCCTCTCGATGTCGCAGGGCGGCATCGGGATGCCCGACCGCGATTATTATCTCTCGGCGGATCCGAGGCAGGTCGAGACGCGGGCGAAATACGTGCAGCATCTGACGAACGTCCTGACGCTCGCCGGGGAGAAAAATGCTGCCGCGCGAGCGCAGGCGATCCTCGCTTTCGAAACGCGGATCGCGAAAGCGCAATGGGCCCGCTCCGAGAGCCGCGACGCGACCAAGACGTATAACAAGATGAGCCTCGCGCAGCTATCCAAGCTCGCTCCGGGCTTCGCGTTCGCCGAGCTCGTCCATGATTCGGGCGCCCGTGCGAACCAGGTCATCGTCGCTCAGCCCAGCGCCTTCACCGGCGAAGCGGCGGCAATCGCGCACGCGCCTTTGCCGGTCCTGAAAGACCAGCTGCTCGTGCGGTCGATCGACGCTTATGCGTCCTATCTGCCCAAGCGCTTCGACGACGAGCGGTTCAGCTTCTTCGGCACGGCCCTCAACGGGGTTCCGCAGCAGGAGGCGCGGTGGAAGCGCGGGGTCGACTTCACCGTCAACACCTTGGGCGACGACGTCAGCAGGCTCTACGTCGCGCGCTATTTCCCGCCGGCGACGAAAGCGGCCGCCGATACACTGGTCCACAACCTTATCGCGGCAATGGACCGGCGCATCGACAAGCTCGACTGGATGAGCCCCGCGACCAAGGCGAAAGCGCACGCCAAGCTCGCCGCCTTCACGCCCCAGATCGGCTATCCGACCAGGTGGCGCGACATGAGTGGGCTGGTCATCAAGCGCGACGACCTGGTCGGGAACGCGATGCGCGCGGCCAGGTTCGAGCACGCGTATAATATCGGGAAGCTCGGCGGTCCGATCCGCCGCTGGGAGTGGGGCATGACTCCGATGGAGATCAACGCCTACTCCAACTTCGGGATGGTCGAGATCGTCTTCCCGGCCGCGATCCTGCAGCCGCCCTTCTTCGACCCGAATGCCGACGCGGCAGTGAATTACGGCGGCATCGGCGCGGTGATCGGCCACGAGATGAGCCATCAGTTCGACGACCAGGGCGCGAAATACGACCTCACCGGCAAGCTGATCGACTGGTGGACCCCGGGCGACAGCAAGGAATTCCACGCTCGGCTCGACAAATATGAGCAGCAGATCGATTCCTACGAGCCGCTTCCGGGCATGCACGTGAACGGCAAGCTGACGATGGGCGAGAATGTCGCCGACCTCGCCGGCCTTACCGTTGCGCACGACGCCTACATCGCCTCGCTCCACGGTGCCCCGCCGCCAGTGATCGACGGCTTCACCGCCGACCAGCGCTTTTACCTCGGCTGGGCCCAGGTGTGGCGTTGCGAAGAGCGCCCGGCGGCGCTTCGCACGCAGCTGCTCACCGACCCGCACTCGCCGTGCAAGGTGCGCTCGAGCGTCGTCCGCAACATGGATCCCTGGTATTCGGCATTCGGGGTCAAGCCTGGGCAGAAGCTGTACCTGGCGCCCGCCGATCGCGTGCGCATCTGGTAGCCTGACGCACATCTGGTAGCATGGGCGGCCAAGCCCATGCTGTACCAGGAGCTGCCCGCAATCGATTCAACGCCCATCGACGGATGGGGCCGATGGCTCGCGCCCGCCCTGATCGTCGCTGCCGCCGTTACCGCCGCGGTTCTGCTCCTCCTCGTCGGGCAGCCCCTGATCGCGGCATTGCTCTTTGTTGCCGGCCTCGGGGGTGGCGTATTCGCCTATGTCCGGGGCGCAGCGCCCGCAGCGCCGGTTGAGCCGCTCGCTGTCGGACCGGACTACGGGCTTCTCGGATCGGTACTGGGGCTTAGTGCCGATCCCGTGACGCTAACCACTGGCGAAGGATCCGTGCTGCTCATCAACGATGCCTATCGCGACCGTTTCGGCGGCGCTCGGTCTCCGCTCGAACTCGCTGCGACCGACGATGCCCGCCGCGGGCTCGAGCTTGCCCAAACCATGGCGTGGCGCGACGGCGCGGGCTGCGTCGCCGGCATCGAAACGGACTCGGGAACGTCACCCGTTGAGGTCGAGCGAGTGGGTGCGAACGACGAATTCCTGCTCTGGCGGTTCGTCAGGCCGGGTTCGCCCGATCCGGTGACCTCGGCGGCGAACCGGTTGCGCGGCCGGGCCGGCGATCTGCTCAGCCGCGCCGGAGTGCTTGCCGCCTTCGTTGATCCTCAGGGGAGGATCCTCGCCCACAACCGCCTGTTCGAAGCGCGGGCGCTGACCGCCGGCGAGGCAAGCGGTCAGCCGAAGTTGATCGACCTCGTCAAGGAGACGGGGGAGGAAGCCCACGTCCAGCTTACGGCCGAAGGTGAGACCGGCCGGCGGCTACGCGCGGTGCTGGTGCCGCTCGATCCGCCCGGCCCCGCCGATTATGGCAATTTCTACCTGTTCGACAGCCCCGACACGCTGCCGATGTCGAGCTCATCGCATCTGCAAACGTTGCTGGACATGCTGCCGATCGGGCTGGCGCTCGTCGATGGCGACGGCCGCTTCCTGACCATGAACCACGCCTTCTTCCAGGCAGCGGGGATCAAGGGTTCGACCATGCCGGTCTATCCCGGCGACCTCGTCGTCAAGGACGACAAGGCGGCCGTGGCCGACGCGGTGCGGAGGAATGCGAGGGGGCCCGCCATGTCCGGCGATCTCGCCGTTCGGCTCGTGGGGCAGCCGACCGAGCCCGTGGCGTTGACCATCGCGGGCCTGCGCGGTCTCGGCGATGCCGCGGTCCTTCTGCTGCTCAAGGACAATAGCGAGGAAGCGAAGCTGAAGCGCCAGGTCGCCCAGGCGACCAAGATGCAGGTGGTGGGACAGCTTGCCGGCGGCGTAGCGCACGACTTCAACAATATCCTGACTGCGATCATCGGTCATTGCGATCTCATGCTGATGCGGCACACGCCCGGCGACATCGATTATGACGACATCCAGCAGATCAAGTCGAACTCGAACCGCGCCGCGGGGCTGACTCGTCAGCTTCTCGCCTTCTCGCGCCAGCAGACGCTGCGGCCGCAGGTGCTGCAGCTTCCGGACGTCGTCTCCGAAGTATCGCACCTCCTGAAGCGCCTGCTCGGCGAGACGGTCGAGCTCGTGGTGAAGCACGGCCGCAACCTGGGGCCTATACGGGCCGACCCCGGCCAGCTGGAGCAGGTGATCATCAACCTTGCGGTCAATGCACGCGACGCGATGGTCCCCAAGGGCGGCGGAACGCTCACCATCCAGACCTATTCGGTGAATTCCAACCAGGTCGCGGAGCTGGGATCCGATATCCTTCCGATCGCCGACTATAGCGCGCTGTCCGTGACCGACACCGGGAGCGGCATCGCGCCCAATGTGCTCGGCAAGATTTTCGAGCCCTTCTTCACGACCAAGGAAGTGGGCAAGGGGACGGGGCTTGGTCTTTCGACGGTCTACGGCATCGTCAAGCAGTCCGGCGGCTTCATCTTCGCGGATTCGAAGGTCGGGGAGGGGACGCGGTTCGTGATCTACCTTCCGGTCCATCGCGAAGAAGCGGCGGCCGGTCGGTCGCGCAGGGCGCCAAAGGCGAAGAAAGACGAACTCTGGGGCAGCGGGACCGTGTTGCTCGTCGAGGACGAGCCGACTGTACGAACCGTCGCCGAGCGCGCGCTAACCAGGCACGGATACAAGGTGTTGACCGCAGACAGCGGTGAAGAGGCGCTGGACATTCTCGGCCGGGGCGACCCGATCGACCTGTTGATCAGCGACGTGGTGATGCCCGGGATGGACGGGCCGGCCGTCGTCCGTGAGGCGCGCAAGAGCCGTCCGGACCTCAAGATCCTCTTCATGTCCGGCTATGCCGAGGAGCAGCTGAGGAAGTCGATCGATATCGAAAACGTCAATTTCCTGCCCAAGCCCTTCTCCGTGATTGAGCTGGCGGAAGCGGCGCGCCGGGCAGTCGGCACCAAATAAGCACTTTGCGCTTTTCCGCGCGCACTTTATGCGATGGTCGCCATGGTCCAGGCGCGTTCAATCCTGATCGTTGAGGATGAGCCTCTGATCGCAATGATGCTCGAGGATTTTCTCGATTCGCTCGGTCACAAGGTTCAGAGCACCTGCGAAACCGTCCAATGTGCGCTCGAGGAAGTCGAGAAGGGCGGCTTCGATCTCGCGATTCTCGACGTCAATCTCAAGGGCGAGAATGTCTGGCCCGTGGCGACCAAGCTGCGCGAGAAAAAGGTCCCGTTCGTGATCGCGACCGGCGGACATGTCGATCCGCCGCCGCCGGAGTTCAATGACGCGCCGGTGATTGAAAAGCCCTATACGGTCGACCGCGTGACCCCGGCGATCGAGGCGGCGATTGCGCAATAAGCGGCGCCTCGGCCAGACCATATCTCACGAATGTTCGGATTCCAGTCCCAGCTGATCTTCCCGACGCATGCGGTGGCGCCGCCGGGCCCTTGGCCTGCGGGAGCTGAACCTCTTTCGCTCAAATCGGGTGACGGAACCGATCTGGTCGGGATCCACATACCGCCCGACGAAGCCCCGGGGGAACGGACCTTGATCCTCGGCTTCGGCGGAAATGCATGGAACGCGCAGGACGTCGCCGAGTATCTTCACGAGCTGTTTCCCCGCAAGGACGTGGTCGCTTTCCATTACCGCGGCTACACGCCGTCGCGGGGTTCACCGTCTGCCGACGCGCTGATTGCCGATGCTCCGCTCATCTATGATTTCGCAGTCGGCTGGCTGAAACCTCGTCGCGTGATCGCGGTCGGCTTCAGCATCGGCAGCGGGATTGCGGCCGTCCTTGCCGCCACCCGCCGGCTGGACGGGTTGATCCTGGTTACGCCCTTCGATTCGCTCAAGGCGGTGGCGCAGTCGATGGTCCCGTGGGCGCCGATCGGTCCCTTCTTCTAGCATGAGATCGACGCC
>Ga0207660_10000979_pt1 | contig 18924 bp, 18 predicted proteins | sample KBSC73BmetaG_FD_184335 | JGI IMG/M metagenome (GOLD analysis project Ga0207660, IMG submission 184335) | Corn rhizosphere microbial communities from Kellogg Biological Station, Michigan, USA - KBS C7-3B metaG (SPAdes) (version 2) | ecosystem: Host-associated > Plants > Roots > Rhizosphere ... | reverse complement strand
CGGCCGCAAATATATCTCCGTCGCTTCCGAAATCCTCGGGGAAGCCGCGGCTTGAACCGAGCAAGCCGCGAGGTTCAAATCCGGAACCAACGCGGCCTCCACGCGCGGGCCAGCGCCAAGTTCGTGAACCTCGCCAGCGAGATCGATGCCGCCGTCGAGGTCGAGAAGGACGGCAACAAGGTCTGCGGCACCTCGATCATGGGGCTGATGATGCTCGGCGCCGGCCTTGGCGACACGATCGTCATCCATGTCGAGGGCGACCATGCCGACGCGGCGCTGGCGAGGCTCGTCAGCCTCGTCGAGGAGCGGTTCGGGGAAGAGTGATGCCCCGCGAAGTCACCGCATTCTCCAACTCGACGGTCAAGCTTCTCCGTTCGCTGCGGGACAAGAAGGCGCGGCGGTCCGAAGGCCTGTTCCTCGCCGAGGGCTTGCGCATTCTCACCGAGGCACGCGACAGCGGACGCCTTCCCGAAATCGTCGCCTTTTCAGCTGAAGGTGCCAGGCACCCGCTCGCGGCCGAGATCATCGCCGCGACCGAGGCGGCCGGCGGCGATGCGATCGAGACAACGCCGGACATCCTCTCGAAGATGAGCGGCAAGGACAATCCGCAGATGCTGCTCGGCGCTTACCGGCAGCCCGGCACCAGCCTCGAGCGGATCGACCGCGGCAAGGCGCCGCTGTGGGTCGTCGCCCAGGCACTCCGCGATCCCGGCAATATCGGAACGATCCTGAGGACCGGAGACGCGGCCGGGGCTGGCGGGCTGATCCTGATCGACGATTGCGCCGACCCTTTCTCCGTCGAGGCGGTGCGGGCGTCGATGGGCGCGCTGTTCACGCAGGAGATTGCCGCGGCGCGCTGGCCCGAGTTCATCGCCTGGCTACGCTCCGGAGAGGGCCAGCTCGTCGGCACCAGCCTCAAGGCCAGCGAGGATTATCTCGAGGCGGAGTACAGGCAGCCCTGCTTCCTCCTCATCGGCAACGAGCAGCAGGGGCTGCCTGCGGATTATGAGGCGGCGTGCGACCTGCTGGTGAAGATCCCGATGGCGGGGCGTGCCGACAGCCTCAATGCGGCGATGGCCGCGGCGGTGATGGCATTCGCGATCCGGGCGAGTTGGAGGTGATGATGAGGAATCGACTGACATTCGCCGGCCTGGCGCTGCTGTCCGCCTGCACGCCCATCCCGCCGGCCCCTCCGCCGCCCTATCATGCGGTCGGTACCGAGCCGTTCTGGAACCTACTGATCGACGAGCACAACATCACCTTCGTGCTGTCAGGCCAGCAGCCGGTCGAGCAGCCGACGCCCAAGGCCATCGTCGCCTTCGCCGGCGAGATCTACCAGACGCCGCGGATCAACGTGAACATCGTCCACGCCCAGTGCAGCGACGGGATGAGCGACCGTGTCTATCCCGACAAGGTCCAGGTCAGCGTCGACGGCAAGCAGTTCAGCGGCTGCGGCGGCCTTTAGGCGCTACTCCGCCGCGATCTGCGGCGGTTCGTCGTTGGAGGGGGCGGACGCGAGCTTGGTGAGCGGCCGCGGCGCGATCTCCACCATCGGCGGCGTGTCGAGCGTCTTCGCGCTTCCGGCGCCCAGCGTCTCGAACCTCTTGGCCTGGGTCAGCACCTGGCTTTCGAAGCTTCCGACCATCTGGTTGTAGGCGCTGTTGGCGGTCGCGAGGTTCTTTCCAACGCGCGTCATATGCTCGTTCATCGTCGCAAGGCGTGAGTGCAACTCCTTGCCCAAACTGGCGATTTCCTGCGCAGCTTCTGCCAGGCGCTCCTGCCTCCAGATGCTCGCTACCGTCTTGGCGATCGCGACGAGGTTGGTCGGCGTCGCGAGCAGCACGCGCCGCTCGAACGCCCAGTCCCACAAGGTCGGATCCTGCTCCAGCGCTGCGGCGAGGAAATGCTCGCCGGGGATGTACATGATCACATAATCGGCGGCGTCGCCGAACTGCGCCCAATAAGCTTTCGATCCAAGCTGCTGCGCATGGGTGCGCATTGAGGCGACATGGGCGCGGAAGCAGGCTTCCCGCTTCTCGTCATCCACTTCCTCGCAGGCGTCGAGATAGGCGTTGAGCGAGCATTTCGAATCGATGACCAGCTTGCGGCCGCCCGGCAGGTTGACGATCACGTCCGGGCGAAGCCGCCCGTCATCGGTCTCGACCGACACTTCGGTCTGGAAATCGACATGCTCGCTGAGGCCGGCCTGCTCGAGCACGTTCTTGAGGCTTTGCTCTCCCCACCGTCCGCGCGCCTTGGGCGACGCCCGCAGCGCGTTGACGAGGTGGCGCGTCTCGTCGCGGACCTGGCCCTGCCCTGTCCGGACCTGCTCCACCACTTCGCGAATGCCCGCATAATGGTCAACGCGCTCCTTCTCGATCGTCTGGAGCTTCTCCTGATAGGTCTTGAGCAGAGTCTCGACCGGCGACACCGCCTGGGTGAACTTCTCCCCGGCCTGGTCGAGAAACGTCTTGCGGGCGTCGCCGAGCAGCTTGTTGGCGATGTCGTGGAATTGGGCCGAGAGGCTTTCCTTGGCGTCCTTCAGGGCCTCGATCTGCTGCTGGAAGCTCTTCTCCCGTTCTTCCTGGCCGGCCCGGAGCGCGGCGAGCTCGCTGACGGCGCCGCGATTCGCATCACGCTCCTTGACGACCTCGTCGAGCTGGAGCCGGAGGTTTTCGACGGTCTGCTTCGCACCGGCGCTCTCGCGGCTCGCCCATAGCCAACCAAGCGCCGCGCCGATAAGCAGCGCCACCAGAATCAATGCGATGACGGTCGCGTCCATGACCGTAACTCCCCCGGAACATTATGGGAACTGTAAGCGGCACGGACCCGCGGCTCAAGCGGAACGTTGGCGAGGCAAGCGCGAGGAGAACCCAATGTCGATCCGCAAGATGATTTCGCTCCACCCGAGCGTGCACGGCCACGTCAACCAGCCGCTCGGCGATGCGGTCCACCACATGATGTATTGTGCGAAGATGTGCCGGAGCTGCGCGGACGCCTGCTCGGCAGAGGCGGTTGACATGGTGCAGTGCATCCGCCTGTGCCTCGATTGCGCGGATATCTGCGATGCGGCCTGCAACGTCGCGCTTCGGCAGACCGGCGACAATCGCCAGACGGTCAGCGAGCTGCTCGAGCTTTGCGCCCGCGCGTGCGACGCCTGCGCTGCCGAGTGCGAGCGGCACGATCACGAACATTGCAAGCTGTGCGCGCAGATGTGCCGCGAGTGCGCGGAGGACTGCCGCAACGCGGACGCGTCAGTAGCGGCCTAAGCAGCCTTCTTTTGCTGCTCTTTCCGCCACTTGGTGAGCTTCTTTAATACCATGTCTCGCTTCAGACGCGAGAGGTGGTCGATGAACAGCACGCCGTTCAGATGGTCCATTTCGTGCTGCAGGCAGACCGCGAGCAGGCCTTCGATCTCTTCCTCGTAGCTCTTGCCCTTCTCGTCCTGCCATTTGGCCCGGATGCGGTCGGGGCGCATGACCTCGGCATATTGCTCGGGGACGGACAGGCAGCCCTCGGTGTAGGGCACCTCAGTGTCCGAGTGCCACAGGATCTCGGGGTTGATGAAAACCCGCGGGTCCTTGACGTTGGGGCTTTCGGGATCGTCGGGGTCCGCCGGCTCCTGGAGGTCGATCACCAGCAGCCGAATGGGAACGCCGACCTGCACCGCGGCAAGGCCGATGCCCGGCGCGGCGTACATCGTCTCGAACATGTCGGCGACGAGCGTCTTCAGCTCATCGTCGAACGTCTCCACCGGCTTCGAAATCTGCCGGAGGACGGGGTCGGGAGTTTCGTAGATTCGGCGAATGGCCATGACTGGGATTTAGGTCCTGTTCCTGAGGCGTTCAAGCAATGGGTCGCCGCGCCCTCAGCGCCTGGGCGAGCGTTCCCTCGTCCAGATAGTCGAGCTCGCCTCCGACCGGAAGTCCATGCGCCAACTGGCTGAGTTTGATTGGGAAACTTTCGAGCCGCTCGGCGAGGTAATGGGCCGTGGTCTGGCCCTCCAGGGTCGCGTTCATCGCGAGCACGACCTCGTCGATGCCGCCCCTGGAAACGCGGCCGACGAGCTGATCGATGCTGAGGTCGTCTGGCCCTACCCCCTCCAGCGCGGAGAGGCGGCCGCCGAGCACGTGGTAGCGGCCGGGGAACAGCCGCGAGCGGTCCAGCGCCCACAGGTCCGCGACTTCCTCGACCACGCACAGCATTTTCTCGTCGCGGCGCGGATCGCGGCAGATCGAGCACGGGTCCGACGTGTCGACATTGCCGCAGGTCGAGCAGACCGAGAGCTTGTCGGCGACGTTCTGCAGGGCGACGAGGAGCGGCTCGAGCGCGGTCTGGCGCTTCTTCATCAGGTGAAGCACCGCCCGGCGGGCCGAGCGCGGCCCAAGCCCGGGCAGGCGTGCCAGCGCTTGGCTGAGGGCTTCGATCTCCTGAGAGGCCATGGTGCCGGACTCCTTGACCGCGCTTGCCCTGCCCCGCAAGTGCGGCGCGATGCGGATCGTCTTCATGGGATCGCCGGATTTCGCGGTGCCGGCCCTCGATGCCCTGGTCGAGACCGGCCACGAGGTCGTGGCGGTCTATGCGCAGCCGCCGAGGCCGGCGGGGAGAGGCAAGGCGGAGCGCAAGACGGCGGTTCACGAGCGGGCGGAAGCGCTCGGGATCGAGGTGCGCACGCCGCGAACGCTGCGCGAAGCGGAAGAGCAGGCGCGGTTCGCGGCATTGGCCTCGGACCTCGCGGTCGTCGCGGCTTATGGGCTGATCCTGCCGAAAGCGATCCTCAAGGCGCCGAAGCGCGGCATCGTCAACGTCCACGCGTCGCTGTTGCCCCGCTGGCGCGGCGCGGCGCCGATCCAGCGCGCGATCCTCGCCGGCGACGAGGTCAGCGGGGTGACGATCATGCAGGTCGACGAAGGGCTCGACACGGGGCCGATGCTGCTCAGGCGCGAGATCGACATTCGTGGAAAGAACGCCGGGCAAGTCACGGAAGAACTGGCTGAACTTGGCGCGCGGGCGCTCGTGCAGTGGCTCGATGATGCGACGCCGCCGGAGCCGCAGCCGGACGAAGGCGCGACCTATGCGTCGAAGATCGACAAGGCCGAGGCGCGGATCGACTGGCGCCGAAGCGCGGACGAGATCGAGCGGCAGGTCCGCGCGTTCAATCCGGTGCCCGGCGCCTGGTTCGAGGCGAACGACGAGCGGGTGAAGCTGCTGGACGGGGCTGTGGGCGACCAATCCGGTGAGCCCGGGCTCGTGCTCGACGATTCGCTCACGATCGGCTGCGGTTCGGGGTCGATCCGCCCGCTCCTCGTGCAGCGCGCCGGCCGCGCGGCGATGACCCCCGGCGAGCTGCTGCGCGGATTTCCGATTCCCAAGAGCACAGTCCTGCCGTGACACGCTGGCGCTTGACGATCGAATATGACGGCGGCCCGTTCATGGGCTGGCAGCGGCAGGAGCACGGGCCGTCGGTCCAGCAGGCGCTCGAGGAAGCGCTCGAGCGGATGACGGGCGAGGAAGCGCAGTTCACCGCGGCGGGACGGACCGACGCCGGCGTGCACGCGCTGGCGATGTCCGCGCATGTTGACGTCATGAAGTCACTGACGCCGCACCGGCTGCGCGAGGGGCTGAATGCGCTGGTCCGGCCGCAGCCGATTTCCGTGCTGGCGGCGGAGCCGGTCGCGGACGACTGGCATGCGCGTTTTTCGTGCGTGGGGCGGCGCTATCGCTACCGCATCCTCGCGCGGCGAGCGCCGCCTGCGCTCGATGCCGGGCGCGTGTGGCACATTGCGGTGCCGCTCGACGTCGAGGCGATGCGCGAGGGCGCCGCTCACGTAATCGGCCGGCACGACTTCACCACCTTCCGCTCGGCGCAGTGCCAGTCCGACAGCCCGGTGAAGACGCTCGACACGCTGGAGGTGGACGCGGTCGGTGAGGAAATCCACGTGAGCGCCGCCGCGCGGAGCTTCCTTCACCACCAGGTGCGCTCGATGGTCGGCTGCCTGGCGATGGTCGGCCGCGGCCAGTGGCAGCCAGACGACATGCGCAAGGCCCTGGAAGCACGGGACCGTTCGGCGCTCGGCTTCAATGCGCCGCCGCACGGTCTTTACTTCGTGGAGGCGATCTACCCCTAGCGGCTACTCCGCCGCGAGCGCCTCGAACTCCTGCGCGGCAAGATATTTCTCGGCGTCGAGGGCAGCCATGCAGCCGGTGCCCGCTGCGGTGACCGCCTGGCGATAGATCTTGTCCATCACGTCGCCGCAGGCGAAGACGCCCGGCACACTGGTCTTCGTCGTGCCCGGCTCGACGATGATATAGCCGTCGTCGTCGAGATCGAGCTTGCCCTTGAACAGCTCGGTCGCAGGCTGGTGGCCGATGGCGACGAACGCGCCTTCGGCCTCCACGCGGCTGATTTCGCCGGTGCGCTTGTTGCGAATGTCGAGGCCGACCAGAGCCTCGGGATCGCCGCCGCCGACGAACTCGACCACCTCGCTGTCCCAGATCACCTTGATCTTCTCGTTGGCGAAGAGGCGGTCCTGGAGGATCTTCTCGGCGCGAAGTGTGTCGCGGCGGTGGATCAAGGTGACGTCATGGCTGTGGTTGGTCATGTAGAGCGCTTCCTCGACCGCGGTGTTGCCGCCGCCGATCACCGCGACCTTCTTGCCGCGGTAGAAGAAGCCGTCGCAGGTCGCGCAGGCCGAGGCGCCCCTGCCCTTCATATGCTCTTCGGAAGGAAGCCCGAGCCATTTGGCCTGGGCGCCGGTCGCGATCACCAGCGCATCGGCGAAATATTGGCCGCCCCCGTCGCCGGTCAGCCGGAACGGGCGGCGCGACAGGTCGACCTCGCTGATATGGTCCCACACGACCTTGGTCCCGACATGCTCGGCCTGGGCCTGCATCTCCTCGACCAGCCACGGGCCCTGGATGACCTCGCGGAACCCGGGGTAGTTCTCGACGTCGGTGGTGGTGGTGAGCTGACCGCCCGGCTGAATGCCCTGGATGACGATCGGCGAGAGTCCGGCGCGCGCGGCGTAGATGGCTGCGGTGAGCCCCGCCGGGCCCGAGCCGAGCACTGCCACGCGCGTCGAAATGCTGTTCGTCATCGGGCGGATTTAGGGTGCCCTAATCCGCCCGGCAACGGCGAAAAGTTCGCGCCTAGACCGCCCTGCGGCCGGCGACGAAATTCCAGATCAGCACGATAATGCCGATGACCAGCAGGATATGGATGAGGCCGCCCGCCACGTGGAAGGCGAAAAATCCGAGCGCCCAGAGAATGAGCAGGATGACGGCGATGGTCAGGAGCATGTGGGGCTTCCCTCTTATTGTGTCGCGGAACGGAGCCGTAACGGCCCAGCGGGGGGCCTGTTCCCCGCGTGGATAGTCAGACAAGCCGCGACTGTTTTACTGCCGCTTCGATGAAGCCGGCGAACAAGGGGTGCGGCTCGAACGGCCGGCTCTTGAGCTCGGGATGGAATTGGACGCCGATGAACCACGGATGGTCAGGGCGCTCGACGATCTCGGGCAGCTCGTCGTCGGGCGACATGCCGGAAAAGACGAGGCCGGTCTTCTCGAGCGGGTCGCGATAGTGGACGTTGACCTCGTAGCGGTGGCGGTGCCGCTCGCTGATCAGGTCGGTGCCGTAGAGCGAGCGGACGACGCTGTTGCCGTCGAGCTTGGCCGGATAGGCGCCGAGCCGCATCGTGCCGCCGAGGTCACCGCCGGCGGCCCGCTTCTGCAAGCCTTCGTCGCTCATCCACTCGGTGATCATTCCGACGACCGGCTCGGAGGTTTCGCCGAACTCGGTGGTCGACGCGGCCTCGATGCCGGCGAGGTTCCGCGCCGCCTCGATGCAGGCCATCTGCATGCCGAGACAGATTCCGAAGAATGGGATTTCGCGCTCGCGGGCGAACGTGACGGATGCGATCTTGCCTTCGCTTCCACGCTCGCCGAAGCCGCCGGGGACGAGGATGCCGTGGAGCGGCTCGAGTTCGGCGACGATGTCCGCCTCGGGATGCTCAAACAGCTCGGCGTCGATCCACTGGATGTTGACCTTGGCGCGATTGGCGATGCCGCCGTGAACCAGGGCTTCGCGCAGGCTTTTGTAGGCGTCCGGCAAGCCGACATATTTGCCGACGACGCCGATCGTCACCTCGCTCTCATAATGATCGATGCGGTCCATGATCTCGTTCCAGCGCGCGAGATCGGGCCTGGGAGCATCGAGGCGGAACGCGCGAAGCACTTCGTCGTCGAGACCCGCTTCGTGATACTGGAGCGGCACGTCGTAGATGTTGCGCGCGTCGAGCGCGGGAATCACCGCTTCCTTGGCGACGTTGCAGAACAGCGCGATCTTCTCGCGTTCGCTGTCCGGCAGCGGCCGGTCGGATCGGCACAGGAGCACTTCGGGCTGCACGCCGAGGCTGGAAAGCTCGCGCACGCTCTGTTGCGTCGGCTTGGTCTTGAGCTCGCCTGCCGCGGCGATCCACGGAACGAGGGTCGTGTGGACGCTGACCGTATTGTCGCGGCCAAGGTCGTTCCTGAGCTGCCGGATGGATTCGATGAAGGGCAGGCTTTCGATGTCCCCGACGGTGCCGCCGATCTCGCAGATCACGAAATCCACGTCGCCGGTGTCAGCGACCGCGAATTCCTTGATCGCATTGGTGACGTGCGGGATGACCTGGACGGTCGCGCCGAGATAATCCCCCCGCCGCTCCTTGGCGATGATGTCGCGGTAGATGCGCCCGGTCGTGATATTGTCCGACTGCTTCGACGAAACCCCGGTGAAGCGCTCGTAATGGCCAAGGTCGAGGTCGGTTTCTGCACCGTCGTCGGTCACATAGACTTCGCCGTGCTGGTAGGGCGACATCGTCCCGGGATCGACATTGAGGTACGGGTCGAACTTGCGGATCCGGACCTTGTAGCCGCGCGCCTGGAGGAGCGCCCCGAGCGAAGCGGAGAGAAGTCCTTTTCCAAGCGATGAAACCACGCCGCCGGTGACAAAAATGAACCGCGTCATGGGATTCAAGGCTTAGGGGGACAAACGCCGACCGCGCAAGCGGCCCCGCGAAAAAATTGTGGGCTGTGACTTTATTGAGCGAGCGGGACGGCCGGCGCCGGCTGGTTCTGTTCGGTGTTCGAGGTGGGCGTCGGCGCCGGCGCCGGAGCGGTCTGCTGCGGCGGCGCCTGCGTCGGCTGACCGAGCGGGGCGGTGGCGTTCGCCAGCGACGTATCGATCTTGGTGGGCTGCCTCGTCGCGCCGGCGATCGCGGCCATCACGATCGACAGGACGATGAACAGGCCGCCGAGCACGGCCGTCGAGCGCGTCAGGAAATCGGCCGCGCCGCGAGCGGTCATGAACCCCGACGAGCTTCCGCCCACGCCGAGACCGCCGCCTTCGGAGCGCTGCATCAGGATCACGCAGATCAAAGTGATGGCGATGAGCGCCTGGACGATCAGCAGGAATGCGAACATGACGGACCTTCTTCGGGGTGGAGCGGCGATCTAGGCGATCGGGCGGAGTGCTTCAACCGGCTCGCGAAGCCGCGGCGACGATGGGCATGAAATCCTCGGCCTTGAGGCTGGCTCCGCCGACGAGCGCGCCGTCCACGTCCGCGACCGCGAAGATTTCACCGGCGTTCGAGGGCTTCACGGAACCGCCGTACAGGATCCGCACGCGGTCCCCTTCCCCACCGTACCGCTGGTTGAGCCGGTTGCGGATGGCGTCGTGCATCTCGGCAATCTCGTCGATCGTCGGTGTCTTGCCGCTGCCGATCGCCCATATCGGCTCATAGGCGATCGCCAGCTCGGCCGCCTCCGATGGCTCATCCGGGATCGACGCTTCGAGTTGTGAGAGCACCGTTTCGACTGCGTCGCCCCGTTCGCGAACAGAAAGGCTCTCGCCGATGCAGAGGATCACGTTCAGCCCTGACTGCAGCGCAGCATGCGCCTTGGCCTGGATCTCGGCGTTGCTCTCGCGCTGCGCATCGCGGCGCTCGGAATGGCCGACGATGGTGAGCACCGCGCCGGCGTCGACGAGCATCCGGGCGGAGGTGCAGCCCGTGTGCGCGCCCTTCTCGGCATGATGCACGTCCTGCCCGCCGATCGAAAAACCGGGCACGGCGCGCACCGCGCGCTCGATCAGGATCGCGGGCACGCAAAGCGCGACGTCGACCTGCGGATATTCGCGCGACGCCGACGCGATCTGCGCGATCTCGGCAAGGTCGCTCGAGACCCCGTGCATCTTCCAGTTGCCGGCGACCAGCTTTCTTAGTGGCATGCAGCAGTTCCCCGTTCGGCGGGGTGCCTAGCCGCACGGCTTGATGCGCGCCAGTCCCGACCCTAAAGCGGCGATCTTCCTTCCACTTCGGCCCCGGGATCCGATGCTCTCCTTCTTTCGACGCGTAAGCAATTCCAAGATCGGCACCTGGATCATGGCAATCGTGGTGCTCGCCATCATGGCCGGCTTCGCGCTCGGCAATCTCTCGAACTTCGGCTCCGGCACCATGGGGTTCGGAATGTCGAGCAACACGCTCGCCAAGGTCGGCCCCGAAGACGTGACCGACAAGGACGTGACGGACGCGATGCAGCGCCACCTCGAGCAGGTGCGAGCCCAGCAGCCCAATGCCGATTATTCGACGATCATGGGCGATTTCGAGACCATTCTCGACGAGCTGATCGACAGCAAGACGCTCGTCGCCTTCGCCGAGAAGTTCCATTTCCCGCTGTCGAAGCGGCTCGTCGATGCGGAGATCGCGCAGATCCCGGCGACCAAGGGTCCCGGCGGCCAGTTCAGCGAAGCGGCGTATCAGTCGTTCCTTCAGCAGCAGCGGCTGACCGACGCGCAGGTGCGCCAGGTGCTCGCAAGCGGGCTTCTCGAGCGGTACCTGCTGACGCCCGTCGCCGCGAACGCGCGAGTCTCCGCCGGGATGGCCACCCCCTACGCATCGATGATGCTCGAATCGCGCGAAGGCGAAGCCACCGCGATCCCGATCGGCGCCTTCCGCGTCGGGTTGAAGCCGACCGATGCCGATCTGCAGCAATATTATTCGGCGAACCGGAACCGCTACATGGTCCCGGAGCAGCGGGTCTTGAGGATCGCGGCGATCGGTCCTGACCAGCTGGCGAACGTGGCCGCGTCCGACCAGGAGATTTCCGCTTATTATAACGCCCACAAGGCGGATTATGCGGCGAGCGAGACCCGCGACGTCAGCCAAGCCGTGGTACAGGACCAGGCGACCGCGAACGCGATCGCGGAGAAAGCCAAAAGCGGCGCGACGATCGCGGCCGCTGCGGCGCCCGCCGGCTCGAACGCCGCCGTGACTTCGCTCAAGGACCAGTCGCAAACCGCTTATGCGTCGGTCGTCGGCGCGAATGCGGCCGCGACGGTGTTCGCGGCGCCCTCGGGTACCGTCGTCGGGCCGATCCGGACGACGTTCGGCTGGGCCGTGGTGAAGGTCGACGCGGTGAAGAAGCAGGGCGGCAAATCCCTCGACCAGGCCCGCTCCGAGATCGCGGCCAAGATCACCGCCGACAAGCGCAAGAACGCGGTCGAGGACATGGTCGACAAGCTCCAGGACCTGGTCGACGGCGGCAACAATTTCACCGAAGCCGCGGCGAAAGAGAAGCTGCAGGTCACGACGACGCCGCTGATCATCGCCGACGGCACGTCGCGCGCGAATGCCGGCTACAAGCTTCCGGCCGAGCTGGCGCCCGCGCTCAAGACGGGATTCGAGCTAGCACCCAATGACCCGCCGGAGATCGTCACCCTGCCCGGGGACAAGGGCTATGCGATGGTGTCGCCTGGCGAGGTCGTTCCCGCCGCCCCGGCTCCGCTCGAGACGGTGCGGGACCAGGTCGCCAACGACTGGATCAACGCCAAGGCGATGGACCGCGCGCGCGACGTCGCGGCGCAAATCGAAGCCAAGGTCGAGCATGGCACTCCGCTCGCCGAGGCGGTCAAGGGAACGGGGACCGCGCTGCCGCCGGTCCAGCCCCTTGCGGCAAGGCGGATCCAGATCGTCTCCACGCAGGGGGAGGTCCCGCCGGTCCTGAGGATGCTGTTCACCCTCGGCCAGGGCAAGAGCCGCATGTTCCCGGACCCGCAGGGCCGCGGCTATTTCATCGTCGTCGTCAACAAGATCGTGCCCGGGAACGCTTTGCTTCAGCCGGCGCTGATCGGGCAGATGCAGAACCAGCTGCAGCAAGGGCTGTCCGAGGATTATGCGCGCGAGTTCCTCTCCGCGATCCGCAAGGAGGTCGGCGCCAAGCGCAACGAGGAAGCGATCCAGGCGGTGAAATCGAGGTTGGTCAGCAGCGGCGGCTGAGCCAGGCGGCTTCTGCGGCTTGACCGCCGCCGCTTTGTTGCCTACACGTTCTCCGTTCGTTCTTCAGGGGATGACGGGACAGGCCAATGCTCACCGCCAAGCAACGCGAACTTCTTCTCTTCATCGACGACCGTTTGAAAGAGGACGGGGTAAGTCCCAGCTTCGACGAGATGCGCGAGGCGCTCGATTTGAAGTCCAAGTCGGGCGTGCATCGGCTGATCTCGGCGCTGGAAGAGCGCGGGTTCATCCGCCGCCTGCCCAACCGCGCCCGAGCGCTCGAAGTCGTGAAGCTGCCGGAGACGCGCGGCGCGACCGTCACTCCGCTCCGGCCCGCCGTTCCTGCGGCGGCGAACGACACGATGGAAATCCCGCTCCACGGCAGGATCGCGGCCGGCACGCCGATCGAGGCCCTCCAGGGCACCGAGACCTTCGCGGTCCCTTCGGCTTTGCTCGGCCCCGGCGAGCATTATGCGCTCGAGGTCGCGGGCGATTCGATGGTCGAGGAAGGCATCCTCGACGGCGATTTCGCGCTGATCCGCAAGGTCGATACGGCGCGCGACGGCGAGATCGTGGTCGCGCTGATCGACGATGAGGAAGCGACCCTCAAGACCTTCCGCCGCGAAGGGAACATGGTCCGGCTCGATCCCGCGAACCGCCAGTACGAGCCGCAGCGCTACGATCCGCGCCGAGTGCAGATCCAGGGCCGGCTGGCGGGGCTTATCCGCCGCTACTGACGACGAATTGACCCCAGGGATGGCGGCCGACGCGGTCGGCGACGGAATCCACGCGCGGCGTGCTTCCGAGATAGATTGTAAGGCCGCCGGTCCGCCTCAGCGCGGGCGAGTCGAGCTTGAGCCAGCGCGGCGTGCAGCCGCGCGGGAGGCGGCGGTCGGAAACGACGATGTCGGCATCAGCGCAGGCGGCCGCGAGCGTCGCCCAGTCGATCGGATAGGCCGAGCGGGTTGCGAGCAGCCGCCACTCCACCGCCCCTTTGCGTACCAGCGCGACGCAGGCGTCGTTGGAGCAGCTGCTGAAAGGGCGTGAGCCGAGGTCCTGCGGGTCGCCGTCGAATCCCGAAGCTTCAGCGACCAGGCTGCGGACGTAATCGCCGGCACGGTCGCGCAGCAGCAAGGGCGTGCCATGGTCGACGACCGCCAGATGCATGCCGTCGCCAGTGATCAGCAGGTCGGGCGACGGCGCCAGCGCGGCCGCGACTGCGCCAATGGCGAATGGAATCATCCCGAACAGGCGAAGGCGCGTGTTCCACAGGCAGATCCAGACGCCCCCGGCCATCATCAGCCCGAACGCCCAGGTCGGCATCGACGGCATCAGCGCGACCGCGCCGGTCGTCGACGAAACCCTATGGGCGAGCCACAGCAGGCCATTGATCGACGCGCCGCACGCCCACCACATCGGCCTCCCCCAACCGAGGACATCCAGTGCGAGCGCCGCCGCTTCCGTTGGCATGATCACGAACGTCGTCAGCGGGATCGCGACGATATTGGCGAAGGTGCCGTAAAGGCCGGCGCGGTGGAAATGGAACAGCGCCATCGGCGCGAGGGCGATCTCGACGACCAGGCCAGTGGCGATGATCCCGAGCAGCGCTCGCCCGGTGCGGGCGACGATCCCCTCGTCGCGCCGCTGCAGCAGCCTCCGCGCCCAGCGGGTCGAATGGAGCGCGACGATCGAGGTCACCGCGGCGAAGCTCATCTGGAAGCTCGGCCCCGCGAGCGCTTCCGGCCGGAAGATGAGCACGATCAGCGCGCCGGCGGCAATCAGGCGCATGCTGAGCGCGTCCCTCCCGAGCGCGATCCCGGCGAGGATCAGCAGCGCCGCGACACAGCTCCGGACCGTCGGAACCTGCGCGCCGGTCAGCAACGTGTAGCCGATGCCCGCGGCGGCGGCGACGCCGGCGGAAACGAGCACGAGGTTGAACCGCAGCGCGAGGCGTTCGCTGAGCGCGAGCAGCTTGAGGCTGAGGAACATCGCGAAGGCGACGACGGCGGCGATATGGAGACCACTGACCGAAAGCAGGTGCGTGAGGCCGGCCCGGCGCATGGCGTCGGCGTCGCCTTGGTCGACCGCATTCTGGTCGCCGGTCGCGAGCGCCACGGCGATTCCGGCGGGACTTGCCGGCAGGCGATTCTCGATATGCTGTCGAAGCGCCTCGCGGACCCCGTCGAGGCCCCGCGCCTCTCCCGGGTGAATGACCGTCACCGGCCCCAGCGGCTTGCCGACGGCGCCAATCCCCCAGAACCAGGCATCGCGCGCGAAATCATACGTGCCGGGCAGTGCCATCGGCGGCGGCGGCGCAAGGCGGGCGCGCATGTCGACTTCGGCACCCGGCGCAATTCCTGCCGGCGCCTTGTCCTCATCGACCGAGACCCGCACGTGGGACGGAAGGCCCGGAGTCGCCGGGTGGATGGTCAGCCGGACCTTGTCTCGTGCCGCGAGATGCTCGACCAGCTCGACGGCGCCGCGGAGCTGGGTGACCGCGGCGCGGCCGAGGCGCGGCTGCTCGACCAGGCTCGAGCGCGTCCAGACGAGTGCGCAACCGAGCGTTGCGGCCAGCGCAAACCAGCCGAGCGCTCTCCCAGCCCGCCCGTGCCCGAGAATGATCCCGACGAGGGTCAGAGCGGCGGCGAGGCACAGGAACGCCTGCCACGCCCGCGGGCCATCGAGCGCGAACCAGGCGGCAATGCCGCTCCCGAGCCCCACGACGATCCACGGCGGAAGCTGCGCGCGTTCGGCCTCGAGGAGCTTCTCAAGCCCCTCGGCAGCGGCGGAAAACCGCGCCTTCCAGTAGCTCCGAGCACGCTGTGGAAGAGGCGCTTCCCCTATGTTAGGGGCGCTCGTCCATTGCATTGCAGCATGAACAGAAGAGGAAAGCGCGCCGAAGCGCAAGCATGAGTTCACGCTCCCCTGATTCACGGCCGATCGTCACTCGGTTTGCGCCCTCCCCCACCGGCTTCCTTCACATCGGCGGCGCGCGCACGGCTTTGTTCAACTGGCTTTTCGCCCGCCACCACGGCGGCAAGTTCCTGTTGAGGATCGAGGATACCGACAAGGTCCGCTCGACCCGCGAGGCGATCGACGCCATTCTCGATGGCATGCGCTGGCTCGGCCTCGATTGGGACGGCCACGAATATTACCAGTCGCAATTCTGGGCCCGCCACGCCGAAATCGCGCACAAGATGCTCGAACGTGGCCATGCCTACCGTTGCTACATGACGCAGGAGGAGCTGGCCGCACAGCGGGAGCTCGCGGCCAAGGAGCGGCGGCCGTTCCGGATCGAAAGTCCATGGCGGGACGTGAGCGAGCCCGACGGCGACAAGCCGTTCGTCATCCGCCTCAAGGCGCCGCGTGAAGGCGAGACGGTGATCGACGACCGGGTCCAGGGCCGGGTCACTGTGCAGAACGCCGAGATCGACGATCTCATCCTGCTAAGATCCGACGGAACACCGACCTACATGCTTGCCGTGGTGGTCGACGATCACGACATGGGGGTCACTCACGTGATCCGCGGCGACGATCATCTCAACAATGCGTTCCGCCAGCTGGCGATCATCCGGGCGATGGGCTTTCCGGAACCAGTCTACGCCCACGTCCCACTGATCCATGGGCCGGACGGGGCGAAGCTCAGCAAGCGCCACGGAGCGCTCGGCGTCGATTCCTATCGCGACGAGCTCGGATATCTGCCGGAAGCCGTCGACAATTACCTGCTTCGGCTCGGCTGGGGCCATCGCGACGACGAGATCATCAGCCGTAGCCAGGCGATCGAATGGTTCGACCTCGACCATGTCGGCAAGTCGCCGTCGCGCTTCGACTTCAAGAAGCTCGAGAATTTGAACGGCCATTATATCCGCGAAGCGGACGATGAGCGGCTCGCCGAGCTCGTCGCCGGAAGATTGGGGCTGGCGGCCGCGCAGAAAGCCCTTCTCGTCAGCGCCATGCCCGAGCTCAAGACCCGCGCCAACACGCTCGTCCAGCTCGCCGACAACGCTTCGTTCCTGTTCGCCAGGCGCCCGCTTCAGTTGGACGCGAGTGCGGCGGCGCTGCTCACGGCTGACGCCCGTTCTGTCCTCGGCGCGGCGCATAAAAAACTAGTTGCGCTTGCGAACTGGGATGCGCCGTCGTTAGAGGCAGCAATCCGCGAAGTCGCCGAGGCGAGCGGCGCCAAGCTCGGCAAGCTTGCGCAGCCCCTCCGGGCCGCCCTTACCGGGCGAACGACGTCTCCGGGGATCTTTGATGTTCTCGCGTTGCTGGGCCGCGACGAAAGCCTCGCCCGCATCGCTGACCAGATGGAGCCGAAGGAATGACCGACAAGAAAGCTGTGATGTCCCTCCCGGGCGGCAATTTCGACTGCCCGGTGCTCGAGGGCACGGTCGGTCCCGAAGTGGTCGATATCCGCAAGCTCTACGGCCAGACGGGCATGTTCACCTACGACCCCGGCTTCACTTCGACCGCGAGCTGCGAAAGCGCGATCACCTACATCGACGGCGAGAAGGGCATCCTGCTCCACCGCGGTTATCCGATCGACCAGCTAGCCGAGCAGTCGACCTTCATGGAGCTGTCCTACCTGCTGCTCCACGGCGAGCTCCCGTCGAAGAAAGAGCTCGAGCAATTCTCCTACACGATCAGCCGCCACACGATGGTCCACGAGCAGCTGGCGAGCTTCTTCCGCGGGTTCAGGCGCGACGCCCATCCGATGGCGATCATGTGCGGCGTCGTCGGCGCGCTCTCGTCCTTCTACCACGACAGCACCGACATCACCGATCCCGAGCAGCGGATGATCGCCTCCCACCGCCTGATCGCCAAGATGCCGACGATCGCGGCGATGGCGTTCAAGTACAGCCTCGGCCAGCCGTTCATGTACCCGCAGAACAGCCTCAGCTTCACCGGCAATTTCCTGCGGATGTGCTTCGGTGTCCCGGCCGAGCCCTATGAAGTCAATCCGGTGATCGAGCGGGCGATGCGGCGGATATTCATCCTCCACGCCGATCACGAGCAGAATGCCTCGACCTCCACCGTGCGCCTGGCGGGCTCGTCCGGAGCGAACCCGTTCGCCTGTATCGCGGCGGGCATCGCCTGCCTGTGGGGACCGGCGCACGGCGGCGCCAACGAAGCGGCGCTCAACATGCTTCGCGAGATCGGCACGACCAAGCGGATTCCGGAATATATCGCCCGCGCGAAAGACAAGAACGACCCGTTCCGGCTGATGGGCTTCGGCCACCGCGTCTACAAGAATTTCGACCCGCGCGCCAAGGTGATGAAGGCGACCGCCGACGAGGTCCTCAAGGAGCTCAACATCTCGGATCCGGTGCTCGACGTCGCCAAGGAGCTCGAGCACATTGCCCTCAACGACGAATATTTCATCGAGAAGAAGCTCTATCCGAACGTGGATTTCTACTCGGGCGTGATCCTGAACGCGATCGGCTTCCCGACCGACATGTTCACCGCGCTCTTCGCCGTCGCTCGAACCGTCGGCTGGGTCGCCCAGTGGAACGAGATGATCGCCGATCCCGACCAGAAGATCGGCCGCCCGCGCCAGCTCTACGTCGGTGCGACCCAGCGCGATTACGTGCCGGTCGACAAGCGCGGCTAAGCCGAGGGCAAGGTCAGGATGAAGCGCGCGCCTTCGCCGGGCGCGCTGTCCAGAGTGACGTCCCCGCCCATCGACCGGGCGAGGCGCCGCGAGATCGCAAGCCCGAGGCCGGTGCCTTCCTCTTTGGTGTGAGCGCGCTCGAAGCGCTCGAAGATGCGCTGTTCGTCGCCGGGCGCGATCCCGGGCCCCTCGTCCGACACGGTGACGGACGCTGTTCCCGCAGTACGGGCGAAGCTCAGCCGCACGGCGCCCGCCTGCGGAGAGTAGCGGACGGCATTGACGATCAGGTTGACGAGGATCTGGATCACCGCCCGCTCCTCGCCGCGCGCGCGGAGCGGCTCCGGCTTGTCGAGCTCGATGCTGACGCCGCGCTCCTCCGCGGAGGATTGAAGCATGATCACCGCTTCGGCTGCGAGCGCTGCGAGGTCGACGAATCCGTGAACGTGCGCCGAATCCTCGCTCATCGAGCGAAGCACCGAAAGCAGATGCCGTGCGGCCGAGGCGATATCGTTCCCGTAGCTCGCATAATCGCTGCGCAGCGGCCCGTCCGACCTGGCGACGATTTGTTCGGCGCTTTCGATGATGCGGTCGATCGGCAGCCGCAGAAGCTGGTCGAGCGCCTCTTCATAGGCGGTCGACTGGCGCGCGACCGCGGCGGCCGCCGCTTTCTCGGTCTCGGCGGTTCCGCGGAAGCCGGCGAACGAACCATCGGCTCCGGTCACGACCTCGCCGCCGAGGACCAGGACGCAGCCCTCATCGTTGCGGCTGCGGGCGCGCTGGCCGGAAAAGGACCGGCGTCCGGCGAGCGCGCTGATGAGCGGCATCTCGCCGTCCGAATCCTCTTCGAGCCGCACGATCCTGGTGAGCGGCGCGCCGGAAGCATCCCCGACGTCGACGCCGAGGAGATCGGAGAGATCCGACGACAAGGAGATGATCCGCAGCTCCTCGTCCGTAGTCCATTCATTGCGGGCGCTCGAGCCGGTCGATTCGGCGGCGCCGCCGAGG
>Ga0207660_10000978_pt1 | contig 18942 bp, 17 predicted proteins | sample KBSC73BmetaG_FD_184335 | JGI IMG/M metagenome (GOLD analysis project Ga0207660, IMG submission 184335) | Corn rhizosphere microbial communities from Kellogg Biological Station, Michigan, USA - KBS C7-3B metaG (SPAdes) (version 2) | ecosystem: Host-associated > Plants > Roots > Rhizosphere ... | reverse complement strand
CGAGGTTCACGCCTCCCCGTTCGATTCGACGCGCCTGATCGTCGACCCGGAAGTCCGCTACCCGCCATACAACACGAATCCCGAGCTCTGGATCGAGCCGCTTCCGGGCACCGGGATGATCGCCGGCCAGGTCTGGGACTCTGCCGGAAAGCCTGTCCAACAGGCCCGGATCTACGGTCTCGTGAAGCCGCAACCGCGCGAGACGCCGTTCTCCTTCATCGAGACCTACGGCCCGCGCAATCACTCGGATCCGGTGTACAAGGAGCACTTTGCTATTTCGGATGTGCCGCCCGGGACGTACGTTCTCGGCGTCGAGATCGCGGGGAAACGTGTATTTCGTCAGGTGAAGGTCGCAGCAGGGAAGCTCACGTGGGTGGTGTTTTCCCCAACCCCCAATCCCTAGGCCCCAGTCCCCAATGCATATAGAGCTCACCGAAATGCTGCGCTGTCCGGAGAATCATCGGGAGGAGATCCTCGTCCTCTCGACCGGCGAGGTGCGCGACCGCATGGTGCGCTCGGGGCTCATGGGGTGCCCGGTCTGCCACAAGGAATACCCGATCGCGCGCGGCATCGTGAATTTCCGCCGCAGCAAAGAGCGCGTGCTCAAAGACTCCTACGTGCCGCCCTCGCCGCTGCCCTCGGCCGATGCCTCGAAACTGCAGGCGCTACTCGAGCTCTCCGGGCCCGGCGGCTACGTCGTGCTCGTCGGTTCCGCGGTCCGGCACGCGGGGCAGCTGGGGAGTCTCATGCCGGGGGTTCACTTCGTCGGCGTGAACGCCCCCGCCGAAATGGAAGAGCAGTCGGTGCTTTCCCTTCTCTACGCTAACGAGCAGATCCCCATGCGCTCCGCGATCGCGCGCGGTGTCGTCGTCGGAGCGGATCTCGCGACATCGCCCTGGCTCGTCGAAGCCCACCGGGTGCTGCTGCGGGGCCGGCGCTTTGTGGTGGAAAACGAAGAGCCCGAGCTTCCGATCGGGCTCCATAAGCTGGCGGCCGAAGGAGGCCTGTGGGTGGGGGAAAAGCGCTAGGACTCCAGGGCCGCGGTCACCGCGTCGCCCGCAGCGTAAGTTGAATCGATCTGGTCCTTGTACCGCTTCTCCACCACGCGCCGCTTGACCTTGAGCGTGGGCGTGAGCTCGCCCGATTCGATCGTGAAGTCATTCTCGAGCAGCAGCACCTTCTTCGGCGTCTCGAACTTCGCGAGCTCCTTCAACATGCTCATCACTTCGCGCTCTACCTTCGCCTGGACATCGGCCAGCTGAATCAGCTCGGCGTGTGATCCGTAGCTCAGGTTCCGCTCCTTGGCCCAGCGCTCGAGGTTGTCGAAGTTCGGCACGACGAGCACGATCGGATACTTGCGGCGATCCCCGTACAGCACCGCGTTCGCGACGAACTTGTTGCGCTTGATCATGCCCTCGATGGGTTGCGGCGCGATGTACTTGCCGCCCGCGGTCTTCAGCAGCTCTTTCTTGCGATCGGTGATCTTGAGGTAGCCGTCGGAATCGAGCTCGCCGATGTCGCCCGTATGCAGCCAGCCGTCGGCGTCGAGCACTTCCTTGGTCGCCTCGGGGAGCTTGTAGTAGCCCTGCATGATGTTCGGCCCGCGCGCCAGAATCTCACCGTCCGACGCGATCTTCAGCTCGACGCCCGGAATCGCCCGGCCCACCGTCCCCAGCTTGATGCGATCGAGCGGATTCAGCGTGAGCACCGGGGCCGACTCCGTCAGCCCGTATCCCTCGATCACCGGCAGCCCGGCGCTGTAGAAGAACTTGGCGATATCGGCGGAGAGCGGCGCCGCGCCCGACACGAAGAACCGAATGCGGCCGCCGGTGCGCGCCTGCAGCTTCGAGAACACCAGCCGGTCCGCGATTTTCTTCTTGATGGCGAGCCCGCGCGGCACCGGCAGTCCCGCGATCGCCAGTGTCGCCCACTGCTCGCCGGCGCGCTTGGCCCAGAAAAAAATCGTGCGCTTGATCGCGCTGCCCGAGAGCGCGTTTTCCAGCACGCGCGCGTACACCTTCTCGTAGAGCCGCGGCACCGACAGCACGACCGTCGGCTTCACTTCGCCGAGGTTCGCGGCGACCGTGTCGAACGACTCCGCGTAGTTGATGATCACGCCCGCCTGGAACAGCGTGTAGTCGACCATGCGCTCGTAACTGTGCGACAGCGGCAGCATCGACAGACACTCGTCGCCGCTGCCGATCGGAATCATCTGCAGCACGGCCTGCACGTTGGACCAGATGTTGTGATGCGTGAGCATCACGCCCTTGGGATCGCCCGTGGTGCCCGACGTATAAATCAGCGTCGCGAGATCGTCGGGCTGGGCGGACAGCGCTTCCTGCTTCCAGTTGGGGTGCTTCGCCGCCGCCGCGCGGCCTTTCGCCTCGACGGCCGAGAGCGCGGTGACGCCGGGCCGCCGCGCCGCATCGCCATCGAACGCGATCACGTGCTTCAATCCCGGCAGCGATCCCCTGACCTCGAGCACCTTGCTCACCTGCTCGGCCGTCGAGCAGAACACGGCGACCGACTCGGAATCCCGCAGGATGTATTCGGTCTGCTTGGCGGTCAGCGTCGGATAGATCGGGACGTCGGTGGCGCGGGCGGCGAGGCAGGCGTAGTCGGCGAGGGCCCATTCCGGCCGGTTCTCCGAGACGAGGGAGATCTTGTCGCCCGGCTGGATCCCGAGCTCGCGCAGGCCGAGGCTGATCGCCTGGACCCGCTCGAGCGCCTCGCGATGCGTGATGCCGACCCAGGTTCCGCCCACCTTGGATCGGAACGCGGCCGGCAATCCCGCGTGCCGATCGACGGTCGTGAAGAACAACTGGTTGAGCGTGCCTCGGTTCATGGGAGAACCCTCACGACGAATGTCACGGGACTGCCCGGGAGCGGGCCCCCGTGGAATTTCTGCATGGTGGCGGTTACCACAACGGAGTCCGGCAAGCTACCGGGGCCCAGCCGGACCTGCACGCTGGCGGTGCCGTCGGCGAGCGTGGCCACGGTGTCATTCGGCACCAATGTGACGACGGGACCGCTGGGTGGATAGACGGTCATCCCGTAGACAACTCGGCGATTCACTGCATTCCCGCCGAAGGCAGCGGTTTCGATCTTGAGCGGGTTCGAGAGGGAATCGGTCGTGCTGTCGGTGGGGGTGACGTCGAGGGTGTCGAACGGCGGCGACGCCGGCGCCATGGCGTCGAGCCGCGCGATGACCGCGACCGGCTGGGGGTTCGACCGCAGCGCGTCGATGCGTGCCTGGAGCCGGCCCGTGCCGACCGAATCGCCGATGGCCATGCCGAGCGTGCTGTCGGGAACCTTGATGATCGCGGTATCCAGCGAGCTCCAAAACACCGTCGCGGCGATCGAGTCACCGTTGCCGTTCAGCCCGCGCGCGCTGGGGAAAAACGAATCGGTGACTTCGACGCGCCCCGAATCGGGGAGCGTCACCTCGATCGCAACGACCTGATCATCGGGATTGATCTTGCAGGCGAGCAGCGTGGCGACCGCGAAGACGACGTACGCGCGACTCAGGAGGGGGGCGATACGGCTCCCCCTGCGCGTAGATCGTGCAGCGCCTGATTGGCGTGCTCGACCCATTTCTGCGCGTCGGGGCCCCTGGGCGGATGGGAGAGGAACGTCTTCAGGTGCTGGGCCGCGCCGTCCGGATCGCCGCGCTGTAGCAGGAGAAACGCGAGCCCGTAATGCGCGCCCGCGAGCGAGTTGTCGAGCTCGAGCGCGCGCCGGTAATGGCGGATCGCCTCGTCGAAGCGGCGCGTCTTGGTGAACGCGATGGCCATGTTCTGCAGAATGCGCGCGTCGTTGGGATGATCGCGCAGCGCGAGGCGGTACGACGTGAGCGCCGACTCATAATCCCCCTGACGCTCCAGGGCTAACGCCTCGTTGAGATAATCGAGGCGCTGGGGCTCGAGATCAGAGGAGCCTCCACCGAACAAGCGGCGCCAGAAACCCATGCGGCGAAGTTAGCTTGCGGCTCCAGACGTTGGCAATGTAGAATCCCGAACCATGCCCTTCCATCCGCGTCCGCCCCAGCCTCCTCGTTCCACCCCACGCGCACCGGGCGCTCGGCCCGCGAGCAAAGCGCCGCGCGGCGTGCTGCAGGTGGACTGGCAGCTGTTCGGAGAGCTGTGCCGCGTGCTGGCGCTCAAAGTCTTCCGCGAGTACGACCCCGAAGTGGTGATCGGCATCGCGAAGGCGGGCGTCATCCCCGGCGCGGTGGTCGCGAGCATTCTGCAGCGCGACTTCGCATCGATCGCGATAACGCGCAACGCGCCCGGGGCCGCGCCCGCCGTGATCGCGGGGCCGCCGCGCCTGGTGACGGGAAAGCGGGTATTGCTCGTCGATGAGACCTGCGAGTCCGGGGACACGATGAAGCTCGCGATGGCCGCGGTGCGCGAGCTGAAGCCGGCGGCGCTGAAGACCGCCGTGTCGTTCAAGACCGGCTCCTTCAAGCCCGACTTTCACGCGCTCGAAAACGAAAACTTCATCATTCTTCCCTGGGATCTCGAAGTCATCGTCGACGGCGAGATCGTCGTCCGCCCCGATTACCGGGACAAATTGAAGGATCTGCGTTGAAAGATCGTCTCGCCGCCGCCGTCAAAAAATCCCGCGCCGATTACACCGAGATCCGAGTCGAACGCACCTGGAGCTCCGCCGTGGCGTTCCGGGGCCGCCGTATGGAAACCGCGACCGTCAGCGAGGACCAGGGCGGATTCGTGCGGGTCCTGAACAACGGCTGCGGCTGGGGCATCGCGTCGTTTACGTCACTCGACGAGCTGCCCACGATGGTGACGCGCGCGCACGAGCTGTCGCGCGCCGTGCGGCTCGACGAGCCGATTCGGCTCGCCGAGTCCGCGCCGCAGACGCGGGACGCGGTGCTCGAGCTGGATGGCGACGTCCGAGGCATCGCGCTGTCGGAAAAGAAAAAGCTGCTCGACCGCTACAACAGCGCGATGCTGTCGGTGTCGGACCTCGTCGTCGACACGCAGTCGAGCTACCGCGATGAAGTCTCCGAAGTCTGGTTCGTCAATTCCGAGGGCACGTCGCTCTACCAGCTCCGTCCCGAGGTCGTCGTGTCGGGCACCGCCATCGGCCGGCGCAACGGCACCATCGAGAAGGGGCTCGAGTCGATCGGCCTGCGCAAAGGCTGGAACAGCGTGCAGTCGTTCGACAAGCAGTTCGCGGTCGTGGCGCAGCGCGCGGTCGATCTGCTCTCCGCCCCCGGGGTGCGCGGCGGCGCCTATCCCGTGATCCTGGACAACGAACTGGCCGGCGTCTTCATCCACGAGGCGTTCGGGCATCTCTCCGAGGCGGACTTCGTCTACGAAAACCCGCAGGCGCGCGAGATGATGACGCTGGGCCGGCGGTTCGGAAAACCGGTGCTCAACGTGGGCGACAACGGCGCGGCCAGCGGCTTGCGCGGCACCCTGCCGTACGACGACGAAGGCACGCCGACGCAGGACACCCCGCTCATTCGCGAAGGGATTCTGGTCGGCCGCCTGCATTCGCGCGAAACCGCGGCGAAGCTGGGTGAGCAGCCCACCGGCAACGCGCGCGCGATCTCGTTCCGGCACCCACCGATCGTGCGGATGACGAACACGTACATCGCGCCGGGCAAGAAGGGCACCGGGTTCAAGGATCTGATCAGCGACATCAAGCTCGGCGTGTACGCGTGCGGCGCGTTCGGCGGCCAGACGATGCTCGAGAACTTTTCGTTCACCGCCGGCTGGGGGTACATGATCCGCGACGGCCAGGTGGCCGAGCTCGTGAAGGACGTCGTACTGGCCGGCAATCTGTTTCAGACGCTCGATCGCATCGACCACATCGCCGGCGACTTCACCTGGAATCAGATGGGCGGGGGGTGCGGCAAGGGCGGCCAGTTCCCGCTGCCCGTCACGGAAGGCGCCCCGCACGTGCGCATCGAAGAAGCGCTGATCGGCGGAGACGTATGATCGAGCGCCTGCTCGAGCGCGCGCGCGGCAAGGTGGATAACGCCGACACGTTGTGGCGGCGCGAGGAGCACACTTCGGTCGCGTTCGAATCGGGGCGGCTCAAGGCGGCGGGTATTTCGGAGGAGACTGGACTCAACCTGCGCGTCGTGGCGAACGGTAGAATGGGCGTCGCGGGCACGACGGCGGCGGAGCCGGACCCGGAAGCGCTGTTGGCGCGTGCGCGGGCTTCAGCGGAGCTGGGAGAGAAAGTGGAGCTCGCTTTTCCAACCCCCAGTCCCCAGTCCCTACCCCCCATTCCCACGTATTTCGATCGCACTGCCAACGCTTCGCTCGACGACCTGATCCGCATGGGCAAGCTGCTCGTCGAGCGCCTCGCGCGGCCCGATTGTCAGATCAACGTCGCGGTCGAGCGCGAAATCGCCGAGACCGCCGTCGGCAATACGGCCGGCGCGCGCGGCGAATATCGCGCCACCGGCATCGCCGTCGCCGCGGACATCACGCGCATCGCCGGCGACGACGTGCTCATGATCTACGATCAGTACGTCGGCGCCGACGTGCCCAGCGACGCGGATCTCGAAATGCTGGTGCGCTCGATCGAGATGCGGCTCACCGCGGCCCTGACGGTCGTGACGCCGCCGGACGGCGCGCTGCCGGTCGTGTTCACGCCCGCCGGGTTAGCGGCGGTCGTGCTGCCGCTCGAGCAGGCGCTGTCGGGCAAGACCGTGCTCCAGGGCAGCTCGCCGCTCGCCGGAAAAGTGGGCGAGAAAGTGTTCGACGAGCGTCTGTCGATCATCGATGACCCGCTGACGCCCGGCCGCCCGCTCTCACGGCCGATCGACGACGAGTGTGTGCCGTCGCGGGCCACCGGTCTCGTCGAGCACGGCACCGTCGGAAGGTTCGTGTACGATCTCGAGACCGCGGCGCGCGCCAAGACCCAGAGCACGGGCAACGGCCGGCGCGGCGTCTTCGGCAAGCCACGCATCGGATACTCGAACATCCTGTTTCGCGGCAGCGGCGGCACCAACGGTTCGCGCGAACCGACTCACGGACTCGGCGGCGGTCTACTCGCGGACATCGCGGATGGGTTGATCGTGGACGACCTGATCGGCGTGGGGCAGGGCAACGTGATCAGCGGCGCGTTCAGTCATCCGGTCGGCCTCGCCTATCGCGTGCAGCGCGGCGAAATCACCGGACGGGTCAAAGACGCGGCCGTTGCGGGGAATGCGTACGATTTGTTGAAGAAGATCGGCGGCTTTGGGTCCGACGGCCGCTGGCTGGGCGCGCGCTGGTCGCCGTCGCTGCTGCTCGAAGGGGTGAGCGTCGCTAGCCGCTAGGCGAGCGCTTCCTCGTAGGTCCGTCCCTGCGTCATCTCGGTATAGACTTTTTCGAGCACCACCGGCGTCGCCGATAGGAACCGGCAGCGCTCGTCCCCCTTGCTGCGACATTCGACTTCCATCACCGCCACCGTCTCTTCCGACAACCGGCCCAGAAAATCGGCCAGCATTCCGGCCGAGAAGAAGCACATCGGCGTCTGGGCGGTGCCGGGTTCCGCTTCCGCCCAGTCTGACGAGTCGACGGCGAGCGCGCCGGTTCCGACGGGCGTCACCGTCACGGCGCCCCACCCGCTGCTCGTGAAGAACTCCGATAGCGTCGGCGCGAGCAGGTCCGCGTCGAGCTCAGCCGGGTTGTTGGTCGCGGTGAACGCCTTATACAGCCCCTCGCCGGCCGCGTACCCCGCTTCCTGGAGGATCGTGATCGCCTGTTCGGGCGCGTGCGTCGCGAGGCTGGCGTGGAGCTGCCGCAGGATACCGGGAAGAGGGGCGATCATGGAAAAGCAACTTAGGGTTTGCGGTTTGCGCGGCGCAAGAGTTCGGCCTCGTCGATTTGCTCGACGCCGAGCGTTTTGGCCTTGTCCAGCTTGGACCCGGGATCGGCACCCACCACCAGCGCGGTGGTTTTCTTGGACAGGCTGTCCGACACATGCCCGCCGGCCCCCTCGATCAGATCGCGAGCCTGCTGCCGCGACAGGGTCGGCAACGTCCCCGTGACGACGTAGGTCTGGTCCGCGAGCGGCCGCGGTCCCGTCGCCGTCGCGGTCTCTTTCAGGGTCAGGCCGAGCTTTTCGAGCCGCTCGATCAACTTGCGATTGCGGGGCTCGCTGAAGAACCCCGCGACGGCTTCCGCGACGATGGGCCCGATCCCGCGCACTTCGCCGATTTCCCCGGCCGCCGCCGACGCGAGCGCCCGCATGGTCCCGAAATGGCGCGCCAGCAATTTGGCGCCCTGCTCGCCGACGTGGCGCAGTCCCAGCGCGAACAGCAGCGACGACAGCGGCTGCTCCTTGGAATCGGCGATCGCAGCGACGAGCTGCTGCGCCGACTTCTCGGCGAATCCCTCGAGCTCCAGCAGCTGCGGCGGCGTGACCTCGTACAGGTCCGCCACGTCCTCGATCAGCTTCGCGTCCAGCAGCGCGCGTACGCGCTCGTAGCCGAGGCCGCGGATGTCCATCGCGCCGCGGCTCGCGAAGTGCACGATGCTCTCGAGAATCCGCGCCGGGCAGGAGATGTTGGGGCAGTACGTCATGACCTCGTCGTGCGGATGCTCCACCTGCGAGCCGCACGAGGGGCACTTTTCCGGCATCTGGAATCGCGATCTGCCGCGCGGCTTGTCCTTCACGGGCCCAAGAATCTGCGGAATCACTTCGCCGGCCCGCGTGACCTCGACCGAGTCCCCGACGCGAATGTCCTTGGTCGCGATCAGCTCGCCATTGTGCAGTGTGGCGTTGGAGACCGTGACGCCGCCGATCTCGACCGGCTCGAGCACCGCATACGGATTCAGCGCCCCGGTGCGGCCGACATTGATCCGGATCTCGAGCAGTTTCGTGACCTGAACCTCGGGCGCGAATTTGCGCGCGATCGCCCAGCGCGGCTCGCGCGTGCCGATGGTCCCGAGCTCGGCGTACAGCGCGCGCCGGTCCACCTTTACCGCGACGCCGTCGGCGCCGTAGTCGAGCGTGGGCAGGAGCTGCTCGAGCTTCGCGATCTTCTTGTGCGCCTCCGCCAGATCGGACGCGCGCGTGTGATGGGGTTCGACCGGCAATCCCCACGACCCGAGCGCCTCCAGCAGCTCTTGCTGTGAGTCGATGCCGAGCTTGTGGCCGAGCGATTCGACCTGGAAGGTGAAGACGCGCAGGCCGCGCGCGCGGGTTTTCTTGGGATCGAGCTGGCGCAGCGCGCCGGCGGCGGCGTTGCGGGGATTGGCGTAGGTCGGCTCGCCGGCCTGCTCGCGCTGCCGGTTGGTTTCCGCGAACCGGCTTTTGGGCAGATACACCTCGCCGCGGATCTCCATCTTCTTGGGCCAGCCTTTGCCCTTGAGGCGCAGCGGCAGATCCACGACCGTCCGCAGGTTCGCGGTGACGTCCTCGCCTTCGACGCCGTTCCCACGGGTCACGCCCGTGACAAAGACGCCGTCTTCGTACGTGAGACTCACCGCGGCGCCGTCGATTTTTACTTCCAGCGTGTAGCCCGCCTCCTTCACCTCGGCGACGAGGCGCGCGTTGCGCTGCTCCCATTCCTGCAGCTCGGCGTCGCTGAACGCATTGGCGAGCGACAGCATCGGGACGAGATGGCGATGCTTGCGAAAACCTTCGGCGGGCGCGCCGCCTACTCGGAGGATTGGGGAGTCAGGAGTTTGGAGCTCGGGGTGCTGCTGTTCCAGCGCCTGAAGTTCTTTGAACAGCACGTCGTACTCGGCATCCGACATTTCCGGCGTGTCGAGGACGTAGTACGCGTGACTCGCCCGCTCCAGGATCCGCCGCAGTTCGGCGGCGCGAGCCGGGGGGCCTTTCTTCACCGGCCTTTGGCTTCCTCCTGAATCACCGCCATCGCGACGCCGACCAGGCGGTCGAGCTCGTCGGCGCTGGCCTTGGGCAGCAGCGTTTCGCCCCACGCGCCTTCGCGCTGCAGGCCGAAGGCGTCGAGCAGGCGCCGCAGGAACGCGAGGAGCGCCACGCGCTCGAGCTCCATGCGCTTGAGGTTCTCGGTGGTTTCAAACGTGCGCTGGGCGAGACGCTCGTAGCGGTGCGCATTGCGGAGGGCCTGCGCGGTCAGCGCGGCCACCACCTGCACGAAGCGCACGTCCGCGTCGGAGAAGGTGGGGCCGTCGCGGAAGGTGCGGAGAAAAATCGCCCCGATCGCGACCGTTCTCCACGTGATCGGGACAACCGTGATCGACTTCACCCGGCGATTGATCAGCTCGCCTTTCACGTGCTTCAGTGACGGATCGTTCGCGGCGTCGGGGATGAACACCGTCTCCCCGCTCTGCATCGCGCGCTTCAGCTCAGGATAGCGCTCGAGGTCGACGATGTAATTGCGGATCGTGGGATCCTCGTACGAGGCGACCAGCCGGACCTGCCGCCCGCCCTTTTCGCCCAGGAAGATCGAGCAGCGGTCGAGCCCGAACGACTCGCCCAGCTTGCGCGCGATTGACTGGAGAATGTCAATGAAATGCAAGGAACTCGATGCTTCTTTGAGGATTTCAATGACCGCTAGCAAATGCTTGCGCTCATGTTCAAGCTCGGCGATCCGCGCCGCGAGCCGTTCCGCTTCCGCGTGTGTGAGGGCTCCGTGGATCGTCATGGGTGCATAGTTTCGCTCGGAGACGCGAGTGGCGTCAAGCGCGTGTAGATTGAGCGCCATGAGAATCGCACTCCTCACGACAATCATCGGCAGCGTCGTCTGCGCGAAATCCGCGTCCCAATCAGCGGGACCTGCCGCCCCGATCGGCGCCTATCAGGTCGTGCCGCAGCTGCCCGGCATGGGTCGCGCCGTCGACACCGCCGCCGTGGCGGCGCGCCGGCGCGCGTTGCTGCGCCGTATCGGGCGTGGCACCGTCCTCATTCCGGCGGGCCATGAGCGCAATATCGAAATCGACTACGTGCAGGACAACGATTTCCGGCAGGACAACACCTTCTTCTATTTCACGCAGCTCGAAACGCAGGATGCGTGGCTGCTGCTGAGCGCGCGCGGCCCCGATTCGGTCGAGACCGTGCTGTTCCTGCCGCCACGCACGCCGTCCCGCGAGCGGTGGACCGGACTGCGACTCGGTGCGGACAGCGTCGCGATCCGGCTCGCGGGGATCAAAGCGGTTCTCCCGCTCGATTCACTCGACAATCGCCTGTTGCGCGCCCGCTTCGCGGGTCCCCGTCCGATTTACACGGTGATCAATTCGAAGACCAAGGATGAGAACCGCATCTCGGATCTCGTGTTCTCGGGAGCGGACGTCCGCAACGTTTTGCCGATCGTGGATTCGATGCGCTACGTCAAAGACGTCGATGAGGTCGCGCGGCTGCGCCGGGCCGTGGACATCAGCGTCGCCGGGCACCTCGCCGCGATGCGCGCCGCGCGGCCGGGGATGTACGAGTACGAGCTCGAGGCGGCGCTGGAGCAGGGCTTCCGCCAGAACGGCGCCGATCGCCTGGGATATCCCTCGATCGTGGGCAGCGGGCCCAACACGACGACGCTCCACTACGACGTGAACCGGCGGCGCACCGAGAACGGCGATCTCGTCGTCATCGACGCGGCCGCCGAGTGGGGCCAGTACACCGCCGACGTGACGCGCACGTTCCCGGTGAACGGGAGGTTCACGCCGCGCCAGAAGGCGATCTACGATCTCGTCCTGGGCGCGCAGCAGGCGGCCTTCGACTCGGTGCGGCCGGGGATCACCCTGTTCCAGCTCGACGCGATCGCGCGCCGCTACATGAAAGAGCACTCGGGGACGCTGTGCGGCGAGAAGACCTGCGACGACCGGGAGTTCTTCAACCACGGCCTGGGCCACCCGATCGGGATGGACGTGCACGATGTCGGATTCACCAGGCCGCTCGAGGTTGGCGCGGTGTTCACGCTCGAGCCGGGGATCTACCTCCAGGCGGAGAATCTCGGCGTGCGGATCGAGGACGACGTGCTCGTGACCGCGAAGGGCGGGGAATGGCTCTCGGCCGGAGCGCCTCGGACGACTGACGCGATCGAACGGCTGATGGGTCGCCCGAAGCCCTAAGCCCCGGGCCCTATTTTTCGTCCTTCTCGTCCTTGATGTCGTCGAGCAAGGCCGCGGCCTCCAGTTTGTACTCCGCGTCCTGTACGTCCTGGTCGGGAAGCGTCGGAATCACCGACAGCTGCTCGCGGGCTTTGGAGTACTGTCCGAGGTCGACGTAGACCTCCGCGAGCTCCAGGCGGTGGTAGATATGCTGCGGATTGATCTCGACCGCGCGCTGCAGATGGCTCACGGCGTCGTTCCAGTTGGCCCGTCCCATGAATCCGCCGCCGAACAACGTCTTGGCAAAGAAGCGCTGAATCCCCGAGAGCCGTTTGACCTCGGCATTCCAGGCGCCGAGCACATGGTGCGCATTGTCGTGGTTGGGATTGAGGGTGACCGCCTTCTCCGCTTCGTCGTAGATCAGCTTGGCGTAGCGCACGCGCTCCTTGCTGCTCTTGGTGCGCGACAGGCGGCCCAGCACCATCGAGAGCACATAGTGCCCATCCGCGCCCGTCGAATCGGCGCGAATCGCGCGCTCGGCGTAAACGCGGCCCACGGCATATAGGCTATCGCGGCGCTTCTTGAGGGAATCGGCGTTGCCCTGTATTTGTTTGGCGACGTTGGCGATTGCCTGCGCCGCCTTCCAGTTGGCTTCGTAACTCGTCGAGTCCGCGGCGAGCGCGGCCTGGTAGTGACGCAGTTGGACGTCGGGGTGCATCATCCCGGCGCTGTCGCCCGCCGCGATGTGCGCGGCCGGGGCCTGGAGCAGGTTGAGAGCGAGAACGATGGAGATCATGCGAGTATGATCGTGGTGCCCTTGATCGAGCGCAAGCGCGACGGCGGAAGCCTGAGCCCAGAAGAGTGGTCGGCGATCGTCGCGGAATACACCGGGGGCCGGATTCCCGATTATCAGATCGCCGCGCTGCTGATGGCCGTGTTCATGCGGGGGCTCGAGCGCCAGGAGCTGGCCGCCCTCACCGACGCGATGCTCGCGTCCGGTGACCGATTGTCCTTCGACGGCTTCAAGACCCCGCTGATCGACAAACACTCGACGGGCGGGGTTGGCGACAAAGTTTCACTCGTGCTCGGACCGCTCGTGGCCGCGTGCGGCGTGGCGGTTCCGATGATGTCGGGCCGGGGGCTCGGGCATACGGGCGGGACGCTCGACAAGCTCGAGGCGATTCCCGGCTTCCGGACCAATCTCTCGCTCGCGGAGACGAAGGCGCAGGTGCAGAAGATCGGCTGCGCGCTGATCGGCCAGACCGGCGAAATCGCTCCTGCCGACCGCAAGCTTTACGCGCTGCGCGACGTCACCGCGACCGTCGAGTCGATCCCGCTGATCTCCGCGAGCATCATGTCGAAGAAACTCGCGGAGGGCCTCAATGGCCTCGTGCTCGACGTGAAGAACGGCAGCGGCGCCTTCCTCCCCGAGGTCGAGCGCGGCCTCGAGCTGGCCAAGACGATGATCGCGCTGGGCGAGGATCGCGGCTGCCCGACGATCGCGCTGATCACGGCGATGGACCGGCCGCTGGGCCGCGCCTGCGGCAACGTGCTCGAGACCGAGGAGGCGATCCTCGCGCTCCGGGGCGAAGGGCCGCCGGATTTGCTCGAGGTGACCTACGCGCTCGGCGTCGAGATGCTGCTCCAGGGCGGGATCGAGAAGAACAGCAAGAAGGCGCGCAAGAAGCTCGAGACGGCGATCGCGTCCGGACTGGCGGCGGAGAAGTTCGAGCAGATCATCGAGGCGCAGGGCGGGAATCCCAAGTGCATCGAGGATCCCTCGGTGCTGCCGCAGGCGCTGGCCGTCGAGGTCTTCGCGGCGCCGCGCACCGGTGTGGTGCAGCGCGTCGAGCCGCGCACGATCGGCCGAGCGATCGTCGCGCTCGGCGGCGGGCGGCGCACCGTCGACGACATCATCGATCCGACGGTGGGATTCGTCATCACGGCGAAGCCGGGCGACAAAGTCCTCGAGGGCGAGCCGATCGCGTCCGTGTTCGCGAAAGATGCGGATGGAATCCGCACCGGCTTCGACGCCCTGGCTCAGGCGATTGTGATTGGGGACAAGCTGAAGGAAAAACCGCTGAAGCTCGTATCCCACCGCGTGACGCGGGCGGGCGTCGAGGTGCTCGCCTAGAGCGGCTTCTGCCCCGCGCCGGGCCCCCAGTCGCGCACGTTCTCTTCGTTCGGGGCTTCCTGCACCTCACGCTCGGCGCGCTCGAGCTCGATCTCGTCCACGTCCGGCCGCTCCTTGCGCACGACGCCGGGCGCCGACTTGCTGGGCCAGAAGAACCATGCCAGCACGACCAGCAGGACCGCCACAACAATCAGCGTGGTCATGACTTGAAGCTTGCCGTCTCCACGTCTAGACGTCGAGGTTTTTCACGAACTTGGCGTTCTCTTCGATGAAGCGGCGGCGCGGCTCGACTTCGTCTCCCATGAGCGTCTCGAACAGCTGCGACGCTTCGAGCGCGTCTTCCATCGTCACCTTGAGCAGCGTGCGCTTGGCGGGATCCATCGTCGTGTCGCGGAGCTGGTCCGGATTCATTTCGCCGAGCCCCTTGTAGCGGCTCACGTTGATGGTCGTTTTGCTCTCGCTGCCGTTGGTCAGCCGCTTGATGTAGCCGTCCCGTTCTTTCTCGTCGTAGGCGTAGAACTCCTCTTTGCCCTTGGAGACGCGATACAGCGGCGGCTGCGCGATATAGATGTAGCCCACGTCGATGAGCTGCTTCATCTCCTTGTAGAAGAACGTGAGCAGCAGCGTGCGGATGTGCGCGCCGTCGACGTCGGCGTCGGTCATGATGATGATCTTGTGATAGCGCGCCTCGTCCACCTTGAAGTCGTCGCCGACGCCGGTGCCGATCGCCGTGATCATCGTGCGGATTTCTTCGTTGGACAGGATCTTGTCGATGCGCGCCTTCTGGACGTTCAGGATCTTGCCGCGCAGCGGCAGGATCGCCTGGTAGCTGCGGTCGCGGCCCATCTTGGCCGAGCCGCCGGCGGAGTCGCCCTCGACGAGATAGATCTCGCACAGTTTCGGATCGGTGAGCGAGCAGTCGGCGAGCTTGCCCGGGAGAATCCCGGCGTCGAGCCCGCTCTTCTTGCGCACCAGCTCGCGCGCCTTGCGTGCCGCTTCGCGGGCGCGGGCCGCGCTGACGGCCTTGGCGATGATCGCGCGGGCGATGCTGGGGTTCTTGTCGAAGAACGCGCCCAGCGCTTCGTTCACGACGGTCTTCACGATGCCTTCGACTTCGGAATTGCCGAGCTTCGTTTTCGTCTGGCCCTCGAACTGCGGCTGCTTGACCTTGACGCTGAGCACGCAGTTCAACCCTTCGCGCACGTCGTCGCCCGAGAGCGTGAAGTCTTCTTTCTTGAGCGCGCCGTCCTGCTTCGCCCACTCGTTGATGGTGCGCGTCAGCGCCGCCTTGAAGCCGGTGAGGTGCGTGCCGCCTTCGTGGGTGTTGATGTTGTTCACGAAGGTGAACGTGTTCTCACTGTACTGGTCGTCGTACTGCACGGCGCCCTCGACTTCGACGTCGTCCTTGCTGGCCTCGAACGTGATCGATTTCGGATGCAGCGTCTTGCGGTTGCCGACGATCCACTTCACGAACTCCGCCAGGCCGCCCTTATAGTAGAACGTCTCTTCCTTGGTGCTGCCCTTGCGCTCGTCCTTCAAGACGATCGTCAGGGCCTTGTTCAGGAACGCGAGCTCGCGCAGCCGGTTGGCGATCGTCGCGTAATCGAACCGCGTTTCGGTGAAGATCTCCGTGTCGGGCCTGAACCAGACCGTGGTTCCGGTCCCCTTCGCCTTGCCCACGACTTCGAGCTTCTTCTTGGTCTCGCCGCGCTCGAACGACATGTGATGGCGCTTGCCGTCGCGATCGACCCAGACTTCCAACTTCTCCGACAGCGCGTTGACGACCGACACGCCGACACCGTGCAGGCCGCCCGACACCTTGTAGCTGCTCTTGTCGAACTTTCCGCCCGCGTGCAGGACCGTGAGCGCGACTTCCACGCCGGGTTTCTTTTCGGTCTTGTGAATGTCGACGGGAATGCCGCGGCCGTTGTCGACGACGGTCACCGCGTTGTCGGCATGGATCGTGGTCGCGATGTGCGTACAGTAGCCGGCGAGCGCCTCGTCCACCGAGTTGTCGACGACTTCGTAGACGAGATGGTGCAGGCCGCGCGAGGAGACCGAGCCGATGTACATCGCCGGACGGCGCCGAACGGCTTCCAGTCCCTTGAGGACCTGAATCGAATCGGCCTGATATCCGCCGTTGCCTTTTTCCGTAGTCGCTTTGGGGGCGGCGGGTTTCTTCTTGGGCATCAAGTTCCTAGCGTGAAAGAAGCCAACGAATCGTCGCGATACGACCGGGACCGCGTCCCGCGTTCACCCGCGCCATGATGTCGGGCGTCATCAACTGCAGCTCATTCATCCAGGAGCTCGTCGTGACGCGCACGAACAAGACGCCATCAGGAGTGATGCTCTCGGGAGTGGCGACTGCGGCGATCTGCGGTCCGACCAGGCGCGGCCAGTCGGGAATGATCTGCGCCTGGCCCACCCGACGCGCCAAGCCAGCCCGTTTCAGGTAGCCCTCGAGCGCCTCGGAGACTGCGACGGGACGACTTTTGGGGGGCCGGGAAGAGCGGTCAGTCACAGCCCTAAAAGTACACGGAAGTCCTTGTCAGGTCAAGAGTTAAGGGGATTACGGAAGTTACGGTATCACTACGACGTACGTGTCGCGCTGCACCTCAAAACCGGCCACGTCGCGGGCGCGGAGCACCAGGGGGATCTGGTCCGACGGGCTGAAGCCCTGGACCACAAAGCGGTAGTGGGTGGAAAACGAGGGCAGGAATGCTCCGTCGAATCCCTGCTCGACGGATTCTAGCTTGACCCAGACCGAATCGAGGCCATCGGCGTCGTCGACGCGCAGATCGCCGCTGACGGTATCTTGGCGGCTCGAGACCACGAGGGGATCATCGATCGTAAACGAGACGCGCGGCGGACCGGGGCGCTCCCGCTCGCCGAGGCAGGCGGTCGCGAGCAGCAGGCTCAGCGTCCCTGAAATTTGGCGGAGCGTTTTTCGAGAAATGCGGTCAGTCCTTCCTTGGTGTCCTGTGTGGCCGCCAGCAGGCCAAAATGATTCGCCTCGAGCAGCAGCCCCTCATCGAGCGTCATCTCGAGGCCCTGATCGACGGCCTCCATCGCGAGGCGAACCGCGAGCGGTCCCATCGCGAGAATACCCCTCATCATCTTCTCGGATTCTGTGAGCAGATCGGCGGCAGGGACGACCTTGTTGACGAGCCCGATCCGATAGGCTTCCTGCGCGTCGATCATCTCGCCGGTGAGAATCAGCTGCAGCGCGACACCCTTGCCGACGAGCCGGGGCAGCCGCTGCGTGCCGCCGTAGCCGGGCGCGATGCCAAGCTTCACTTCGGGCTGTCCGAATTTCGCATTATCGCTCGCGATCCGGATGTGACACGCCATCGCCAGCTCGCAGCCGCCGCCGAGCGCGAAGCCATTGATCGCGGCGATGATGGGCTTGCCGCCGGTCTCGAGGCGCCGCAGCACCGACTGGCCGCGCTGCGCGCGGGCCTTGCCGTCAAAGGGGCCCTGCTTCGACAGATCGCCGATATCGGCGCCGGCGACGAAGGCTTTCGGCCCTGAGCCGGTGAGGATCGCGCCCTTGATGTCGGACTCGGTCGCGATGCGCTCGGCGGCATCGGCAAGCTCTTTCATGACTTGGTCGTTCAGCGCGTTGAGCTTGTCGGGACGGTTGATGGTAACGAAGGCGATACCATCGTTGATGTGGAACAGTAGCGTTTGGTAGTCCATGAACTGGAATCCTATGACTGGGACATGCAAAAGCTAGATGTACAGACGCAGCAGCGGGGATAAGTCTCGAGTGAACGGGACCAGCAACCACGCGAGATTGTCCTGTTGGCCAATCGCTGTGCGTCCGCTGCTGCGTCTGTCGCCTAGTTTTTGCATGTCCCAGCATTAGGTTCACGCCGTGTCCATCCAAGCAATATCGTGGTCTCCGAGCAGTGCAGTCCGGATCATCGATCAGCGTGCGCTCCCCGAGGCGGAGATCACGCGCGATCTCGAGACCGCCGAGTCGGTCGCGGACGCGCTCCGCACCCTTCAGGTCCGTGGTGCGCCGCTCATCGGCATTGCCGCCGCGATGGGGGTCGTGGCCGCCACGCGCGATCATCGCGCCGTCCCGCGCGCGGAGTTCCTGCGGCGCGTCGAGCAGCTGGCCGAACTGCTGGGAAAAGCGCGGCCCACCGCGGTGAACCTGCGCTGGGCCCTGGACCGCATGGTGCGCGTCGCGGTCGCCACGCCGGGCGACGGTGACGTGCTGTGGCAGCGGCTGCGCGCCGAGGCCAATGCGATTTGGGACGAAGATCGCGAGATGTGCCGGCGCATTGGGGAGTGCGGTCTCGCGGTTGTGAAGGACGGCGCCAACGTGCTCACGCACTGCAACACGGGGGCGCTCGCGACCGGCGGTATCGGCACCGCGTTGGCGCCGATCTATCTCGCCCACGAGCAAGGCCAGCGCGTGCATGTGTATATCGACGAGACGCGGCCACTTCTCCAGGGATCGCGACTCACCGCGTGGGAGCTGATGCGGGCGGGAGTGCCGTGCACGCTGATCACCGATGGCGCGGCGGCGACGCTCATGCATCACAAAAAAGTCGATGTCGTGCTCGTCGGCGCGGACCGGATCTGCGCCAATGGCGATTTCGCCAACAAGATCGGCACCTACGGGCTCGCCGTGCTGGCGCAGCATCACGGCGTGCCGTTCTACTGCGCCGCGCCCTGGTCGACCGTCGATGAGACGCTGGCCAGCGGTGACCTGATCCCCATCGAACAGCGCGCCGCCGCGGAAGTGACAGTGATAGTTGGGCGGCCCATCGCGCCCGATGGCGTGAACGCGCTCAA
>Ga0207660_10000975_pt1 | contig 18955 bp, 20 predicted proteins | sample KBSC73BmetaG_FD_184335 | JGI IMG/M metagenome (GOLD analysis project Ga0207660, IMG submission 184335) | Corn rhizosphere microbial communities from Kellogg Biological Station, Michigan, USA - KBS C7-3B metaG (SPAdes) (version 2) | ecosystem: Host-associated > Plants > Roots > Rhizosphere ... | reverse complement strand
AGCGTGTTGATAACTATGGCAGGGAAGATAACGTTAACACCAACGACTTTGGCGACGAGTTGGCAGACATTGTGATTAGGGTATTAGATATTGGTGCGTGGACGGGGATCAACGTCATGGAAAGGGTCATCAACAAACACGCACGTAATGTTGGTAGGCCCGTATTGCATGGTAAGAGGTTCTAATCGTGGGGGCGTTGTCGAGGGCAATCTTTGCGTGTGGGGCGTTTTCGGCGAGAGGGCAGGCACGGTTGCGGGTCAGGGATGACAGGGCGTATGCGGCGGTTATTCAAATGCCATGTGAACAGCAGCTTGGTATAGCAATGACACAAGGGTTGGGTGGGAAGTGGCAACGGGGGATGTGGCACATACCCGCGGATGACCAGTTGAAGGCGTGCAATGTGATGTTGAACTTTTGTCGTGGACATGTGGTGCGTGGGCTCAAGCAGGTGGCGTTGTTTCGCATTGGGCAACCGAGGGTTAGGCCCGGGGTCGCCGTTTCCAAAGAGGTTAACGAGTTGCGCACGCTACTGGCGGTGGGGTTGACAGCGACGGATGGGTGTGGTAACGTGCTACGTAGCGACCCCGAAAGTTCCAGCACCACGTAGATTTTTAGGGGGCTATTTTGAGCGAAACGCTACCTAATAGGACAACGACACTTGCTTTGGTCTCGACGATGGCGTGTCCCGTGTGTGGGGCGTTGACAATTGAGATCAAGACCAAGATAGTGTGCTCCCGATGTCACACATTGGTGGAGAATTGTTGTGGCGACTAGCTTTGTTAGATGGTTGTTCCCTCATGGGGTGGGGACAAGAGCATTACTTTCGTTCGTCCTTATTGGGGCGTGTGTACCTACGTTGCTAAAAGATCCACAGTTGGCAGCAAACACTGTGATTACTATTAGCGGTTGGTACTTTTTGGATAGGAGTAGGCAGAATGGCAACGGACAAAATGGTGGAGCTGGATTACCTCAAGGTAAGGGTTAGAGAGTTGGAGCACGCGGCGGCAGAGTTGTATATGCGGGCGTTGGATAAGATGCCACAGTACATCATTGATAAGATGGCAGGGTTGCAATATGCGCTCGCTGATATCCAAACAGCATTGATCCAAGAGACGCGTAACGTTGAAGGGAAGGGTTGATATGGTGTTCAAGGTTAAGCCACGCGTGGGTGGGGCCGCGATGGTGGGGCAGGTTACGAAGGCACCACCTGTTGAGTTGCCTGAGATCCAAGAGGTGAGTGATACGGATGTGCGGGCGTCGGTCTTGCTACAAGGTGACTCAGGTACGGGTAAGACGTTTGCGATTGGACAACTGCTTAAGGCGGGGTATAATGGATTGATCGTGGCGGTGGAGCCTAAGGTTCAGGCCATTATGCGGTACAAGCCTAAGGTGTTGTTCCTTACGGCGCCGGTTAAGACAGATGGTGGGGTGAGGCAGCCTACGCCTAAGGAGGTTTACGATAGGCTACAGAGGTTTAGGGATCTGCTTGGCGAGGGGGCGTATAGGGAGCATGGCGGGAAGCCATTGGACTTCATCGCCATTGATGGGTTCCTTGAACTTGGGGAGGTGATCTATAAGTATTGGAAGGCCAACAAACCTACGGCGTCATCGACGGGGGCCGACAACTCGTATGCGATGTGGGATAACATCGCGGAGAAGTCGGTGGACTTTTTCAAGTCGTTGCGTGACGCGGCGGGGGTGGCGGCGGGGATGTATGGGCTGCCACCTATTGGTGTGGTGGCGACAATTGGCGAGCAGGAGACGAGTGACAAGATGGGGTGTGTGCGGTATGTGCCGCTATTCCCCGGGAAGAAAGGCGGTACGCTGTTGCCATATGCGTTCGAGGCCGTGATTAGATTGTCGGTGCGCAACGTGGACGGCGAGGCACAGTATATTGCACACACCGTTGGGCAGAATGATCCCAACGCACTAGAAAAGTTCTACGCCAAGTGTCCTAGTGGGGTGTTCGAGAGCGAGGTTGTGAACCCCGACTTTGGGGAGATGTATGGTAAGCTGTTGGCTAGCTACAAGGCTGACAACAACAATAACGATAGCGATAAGGAGTAAGTCGTGAGTACCGATATTCTTTCGCAGCTTGGGGAGTTCGAGGAGTTTGGGGATCGGGCACCGCGCGTTATCCTGCCTGAGAGTCACTACCCGGTTGAGATTACGCTCAACGAGGTGGGGCTGACAAAGGTTAGGGATACGGCGCTTGTCCCGGCGCTGGTGGACGAGAATGGAAACCAGCTTGAGGACGTTGTGGGTGGTGGGGTGCCTTATCTTGACCTGGCGGTGAAGGTGGTCGATGGGCCGTTTGGTGAGGTGGAAGGCGCGGGGTTCTCGTTCAGACAGTCGTGTACGCCTGGTAAGGGTGGGTACATTGGGTTCGTTGCTGGGGCTACCCGGGCGGTCACCGGACAGGCACCCGACGCGGCGGCGATTACCAAGTACAAGTTCCAGTTTCCTAATGGGGCCGATGACAAGCAGGCGCAGCAGCTTTTTCGTACGCAGTTTTTCCTGCTCGACCCTGAGGAACGCAAGGACTTCATGACCATCTTCACGAGGGCGCGACTGTGGAATGGTCGCAAGGCCATCGTGCGGGTGTCGCATGACCTGGTGGAGCGGACGAACGACATCACCGGGGAGACGTACACGGCGACGTATCACCGGGTTGAGGGGTACTTTGCCCTTAACCATCCCAAGAAGGGGCTGGCGTGGGTCAAGAGCGCGTGTTACCCCGAGCAGGCGGCAGCGCTTGAGGAGATCCTGGCCGGGCAGGTGGTCTAAAGGCCGTTAGCTAGACGATGGACGTGGTGGGGGGTCGCAAGGCCCCCCACATTTTTCAACGAGGTAATGTAATGAAGCTCGTGAAGGTTACGTTGGAACCGCGTAGGTGGACAAGGTTCAAGTTGGCCAAGCGTGTGCGGGGTACGAAGCGGGTTGCGTATAGGTATTGTGCAACCGGGGCGGCGTTGCGTGCGCTTGGTGTGCAGCCGAGGGATATTGTGAATCGTGGGAGTGTGTGTACGTTACCTGATAGGGTCAGGGCGAAGTTGCCTAATGTGTGTATCTACTGGTCTGCATTCACGGCGATCAACGATGCGGCGCACAAACTTACGCCCAAGGTTGTTGAGGATCTCAACGAGATGGCACGTAGTACCGAGGCGCCGTTTAGGTTTGTGTGGGGAGGGAAGTAACGATGCCACTCCGCGGTTGGATACATCCGCTTAGGCGGACGAAGGTACCGTTTGGGTATTTTGACAAGGATTGTACGTTGCATGGGCGGCCTGCGGCGAGCCCGTGGATGTGTCGGGCCGCGGAGCTACAAGTAGAAAGTGATGTACGCCACGCGGGGTTGGACATTACGGCAACGCGCATGTTGGGGTGTCCAAGGCAGACGTACATTGAGGTGATGTTTGATTACTGGCTTGACCCCAAAAAGTTGGAGCTTAGGGTGAGGGGTACGGCGGGGCATGCGGGGGCTGAGGCTGCGCTCAATCCTGACGTGTGGTATACGGAGGTAAGTGAGCCGGTTAGGTTGACTATTGTAGGCAACGTGGGTGGGTATGGGTATAGTATGAAGTGTGACGCGTTGCGCAAGGATCTTAGTGAGATTGTGGACTTCAAGTTCCCGATGGACTTTTCGCTGTCGCGACGTGGGAAGGTGGCCAAAGGTGATCATACTGCCCAGTTGAACCTGGCGCGCATTGGGTTGGCACAACAACAGTGGGCATTGGATGCGGGGTACAACCCTGACAAGGTACTGTTGACGTTGTGGGATCATGCTATTGGTAAGAACGAAGGTGCGGTGGGGTTACCGGCGGACCATTGGGACGAGGAACAACTGTTGGCATATAGGCCGGGTGGGGCTGAGTATACAGTTGAGCAGATTTTGGCGATGCACAGTTGGGCACAACAGGAACATGCCAACACACCGGCGAATGAAACGGTGGAGGTGCGCGAAAGGATTGCGTCGCAAATTCCACTGGTGGGGTTGCCGATGTTTGGTGGACAGAAGTGTGGACAGTATTGTGATGTCGAGCCGGTGTGTTCAGGGTTGAGACGTAAGTATGGGGAGCCAAGTGTGACGTTTGAAGAGGTGGATGAAGGCGAGGTAAGTGATGTCAGCGAATGTGGATCTAATGATTGACCTGGAAGCGCTGGGCCAGGATAGGGATGCAACGATTCTGTCCATTGGGGCGGTCAAGTTTGACGATAAGGACATACTGACGACCTTCAAAACTAATGTGACCATCAAATCGCAGGTTAAGGATAGAGCGATTGACCCCTCGACGGTGGAGTGGTGGCTAAAACAGGAGAAGGCGGCACAGGAAGCGTTGTTCACGCCAACGCCCGTCGCCCTTAAGGAAGCGCTGGTGGAGTTCACACGGTACTACAACGCGACGCCTGAGGTGGATTGCGTTTGGGCCAATGGGGCGTCGTTCGACCTTGGGATACTGCGCCATGCATACAAGGGGTACCCCCCGTGGGGGTTCAGGCAGGAGATGTGCATGAGGCCGGTGAGGCTGCTGGCAAGGGAAGCGTGGGGGTTGGAGTGGTACACCTTTGGCGACGCACGGCGCAAGGGGGTGTGGCACGATGCGTTGGGCGATGCGACGGTGCAGGCGTGGTACATCCAAGAGGTGCGACGGAGGCTGCGCGATGCAAAATGATCTGTATGAGGATTACGCGTTGGTCAAAAGTGAGCGTGACGCCGCACTGGTACGGGTAAGGGAGTTGACGGCGTTGGTGGATAGGTTGCAACACAAGGTTGAGGTACTAATTCACGCGTTGCAAAGTGACAACGAGTGTTGAGGAGACGACGATGATGTTGGATCACGTGTTGACCCGTATGTTGATGTGTACGTTCACGACGTTGGCAGGTGCGATTGATGCGCTGTTGGCGGGGCAGGAGATTAGCAAGGACGAACGACAACTCATTGTTGACTTTACGACGTCGATCAGGCAGTCGATGATCCCACTACAGTCGCCGTTCAACATCGCGGCGCAGCAGCAGACGGCGGTGGACCCGTTTGAGATGATGTTTGGCAACGCGCCGGAGGAGGGTGCTGCGCCTCCGGACGTGGCAGCGACGTTGGTAGCTAATGACAAAGAGGTTGTTGAGGAGTAAGGTGTGAAATACGTAGGCGGCGCGGGTCCTTACGGTCCGTTGTGGATTATTGGGGAGGGGCCAGGGAAGACTGAGGAGGCCCAGGGTGAGCCTTTTGTGGGTAAAACGGGCGGGGACCTGCGCCGCATCGTAACGCGGGCGGGGATGGCGTGGCAGGATGTTAGGCGGGATAATGCAATACCCTACCGCGTAACAATCCCCAAGGATGGGGCGTCCCGCGGGCGGTTGATTGACCAACACCGACAACACCTTGATGGACCATTACGCGAGGCAGCGTCGTTGGGTAGATTGCCACGGGTGATTGTGGCGTGTGGGGCCGTCGCCACGCAACGATTGATTGGTGTCACATCCATTATGGAAGCGTGGGGTGGGACATATACGTACAACTACTGTGGAGTGGACATCGTGGTGGTGCCTACGATCCATCCCGCCGCTGTCATGCGCACTAAGCTACAGGCCGAGAAGCTGTTGGTAGACAGGGCCGTCACCAGGGCCGTGAGGTTGGCGCTGGGGCACGAGGCGTGTGTAGCGATTGACCCTGAGGTGGTTGTGGACCCGACACCGCGCGATCTGCACCAGGTACTTGCACAGGCGAGTGACATCGTGGTGGATACTGAGTTCAACCCCGCCAAACGGGAGACGTGGGTACTAGGTATTGAGGCCGACAACGACGCGCGGGTATGGTCGGTGTGTCCAATGACCATGACCGGGGCGATGCGGGCCGTACTTAAGCATCACTTTCGACGCACCGACTTGGTTAAGACAGCGCACTACCATTTTGCCGACGTTGAGGCGTTGGGGTGGGCGGGGATTGATACATCGTGGCCGTGGTTTGACACGCTTGTGGCGTTTGCAACACTCTACCCTGACCTACCCGTTGGGTTGAGCCACGTGGCACGCTTTTACCTCACCGGGATTGTGGACTGGAAAGGTATGGACAAACTCGATAGGCAATACAATGCCATTGACGTACGTGTCACCCAGCTTGTTAGAGACGCTATACGCCAGGAGATGACCGAGGCTCAAATGTGGCCCGTGTGGGAGGAGGAGGTTCAATGGGCGCTACCGTTGTTATACGGGTTGCAAACGCGGGGGTTACAAGTAGACAGGCGCTCGCTGAGGCGGGCGCGGGTACTACTTCGGCGGGAGAGATCGAAACTATTGAGATCCATCACCCGGGAGGTGTCAAGTATCTTCGCACGACGCACCCAGGCGCAAATGACGGTGGTGGAAGGCGTCGAGGATGCGATCAAGGGGGTGCTTGACGACTGGGACACGCGGCGGGGGGTGTGCGAGGTACACCCCACATACGATGGAACAAAGTTAAAGAAATTCTCAACAAAACAACAACAATGCAAATGTCAAGTAATTGCTAGCGAGGCTGGCGATGTACGCAATGTCATCGCTGGCCTCCAAAAGCAACGCACCGCTGCTAAAGGTAAGGCTAAGAAGTGGGACCGGGGGTTTGACCCGGCTAACAATGATCACGTACGCTGGTTACTGTATGACAAGCAAGGGTTGGCATTGCCTGTACAACGACATCCTGAGACCAAGCAACCTACTGCCAATGCCACGGCGGTTGCCAAGTTGCTAGTGCTCAAGACCGTGCAGGCCAAGGCGGGCGTACCAGTGTTGTTGGAGATGATCAAACGGTTGCAGCATCTTGACAAGTTGGCCAACACGTTCTACGATATTCCAATGGACCGTAATGGGATTGTCTATCCACCGTATCGTATGCACGGGGCGGGGACGGGGCGACCGGCAGGGGGTGAGGATGAGTTCCTTGGTGAGAAGGGCGTCTCGCAATATCGGTTCAATGTGTTGAACATCCCCAAGGAAGTGAGGCAGGTTTATGTACCGTTCGCCCGAGGAGCGTAAGGCAGACCGTGACAAGATTTTCGACGACGCGTTCTTAGGCGCGTTAGATGCATTTGGTATGGTGTTCGTTACTATCGACGCAGCGCGCGCACCGACGGCGTTTCATGACGAGTATCGTTTGGCCAAGGAAACGTTCGACCGTGCGTACAAGGGCATGCGCGAGTACGAGGGGTGGTGATGCGCGACGCGGGGTTCAAGGAAGATCTTGACCACCAACTGGTATGTCTAATGACCCAGTTGGCGTTGGTCGATTGGGACGCCGAGATGGTGGAGTATTGTGTACGGGCGTTGGTTAACGAGGCTAAAAATAGGAGGCCCTTGCGGTGCCAAAGCTAATTGATCGTGGCGATGGGGTAATGACGGATGACTTTGGGAATGCGATTGGGTTTTACCACGCGGCGGACCTTGCCGATACGTATGCAGAGCGTGTAGCGAGTGCGCAGCCAGGGGATGCTATTGCGGGGGATGACGTAGCCAAGGTGCGTACGTTTGGTACAGGTGCTACGCGCTCCAACGATAAGGGACGTATTGACCCTGAGGGGTTCCTGTCACCGCTTGCTGTTGAACGATATTGTGAGTACCTTGACAAACATCGCTACCAGGCCGACGGGACGATCAGGGATAGCGACAACTGGCAACGCGGGATCCCGTTGGCATCGTATGCCAAGAGTTTGTGGCGCCATGTGTTGGCCTTTTGGACACGGCACCGGGGGTTTACGATAGCCGATACGCGTACTGGGGTGGACATTGAGGAGGACCTGTGTGCTATCATCTTCAACGCACAGGGGTATCTCCACGAGCTGCTAAAGGATAAACGCCGTGCAACCACCGATATTGGATGACCTGTATAGTGAAAAGGTGCTTGCACCGGGGGTACTACGCAAGTGGTATGAGGGGGTGAAGGACGTGGTTAACAAGCATGACCATAGACGTAATCGAGTGTGCGTGGATTTCGATGGGGTGATTACGCAGTACGATGGGTGGCATGGACCTGACCATTTTGACCCACCCACGCCGGGGATTCGTGAGTTCTTGCGTGGCATCCAGGCCATGGGCTATGCGGTGTGTATCTACACGGCACGGGTGGGCGTGGGGCGGGACGAGGATAATGCACGGTTGTTCAAGTACCTCATGGATAATGACATCCCGTATGACGAGGTGTGGCTAGACCCACAGAAGCCACCCGCGCATGCGTATGTGGACGACCGGGCGGTTCATGCGTCGTGGAAGTCGTTGGTGTTGGATGTGGAATATGGTACTGTAACCGCACCCGACGACTATTGGAGCACTATCTTGTACGATATCAAGGATCTTATTGACATGAACAAGGGTCCCTTCGAGGCCCCCAAGGAGGTTTGCAAAGATGCGTAAGTGGTTTGCTGGGGTACTTGCTGTACTGTTGGGTGTTAGTGCATGTGGTGAAGCATACGCGCAAACATGCCAGACCGCGTGTTCCACAACCAACGGTGCGAATAGGGTTGAGCAGGCCGCGAATGGGCTTGCCGCAGGGCAATGTTGTAGGATCGTGCCGACACTCCAAGCTGGGGGGTCGATGGATGACTACTTCTACACGTGTGGGAGTGGGGCGATCTCGGCGTGGTCATACAGTATGGCGTGGGACTGGACGAATAATCGACTGTGGTTTGTGGGTACGCCCCACGGTGGACCTGAGGGGATGGCTGGGTATGACGCTACGACAAACACGCTTGTAGCGTTGGACGCGGCTGACGATCCCGATGGTGGGGGGCCGCTGACGTATGTTGGTGGGTTGAATAGTGGAGGTTCAACCTGTTCACTTAGTAGTCCATGGGCCAACCCATCCAACTCGTTTAGTAGCAACGCCGAGCACGCCTACGATAGTGTGAACAGCTTCGACGGGCGGTACTTCTATTACAACCACTTTCGTTCGGAGGTTGTTAGCCGCTTTGACACCCAAGGTCCTTCGTGGAGCAACCTCTCCAACATCGGCGGTGGTATCAACTCGGCTCACACCGGGGCGATTGCGTACTGGCCCGAGACCAACTCGCTGATCCTACTTGCGACCGCGGGTAGCAGCGAAGGTGGTTGCGGGAACGTGTATCGCTACGCAATTGGTACCGGTACGTGGAGCCACATCGGCGCGACGGGTATGGACGCACAGTACCATTGCCAAGTCGAGTACCACCCGGCTGGCAACGGTGAAGTCCTTGTCACGGGTGGCAACGGTTCCAACACCTACTTCCGTGTGACCTGGGACGGGGCGTCGACATTCACGTTGTCGTCACCACAGACTGGTAACACAGGTGGGGTGGGGTTTGGTATCTCGGCTGGGTATCGCTGTAGTGCCGACCCTGCGTCTACTACTGCGAAGTACATTTGCGTTCAACTGGATTACGAGTTCTATCCTGGGAACGGGTCGATCCCGATTGGTAATTGGCGTGTGTTTGATCCTGTTGCAAACACGATAACTGCGTTGAATGTGACGGGTGGTATGCCCCCGATCCTCAATTGGACAGCGGAAGGGGATGGTTTGGCTACGACCGTTGAGGAGTATGGGGTGCTTGCTTACGTTAGCTTTGCATCATCGTGGCCTGGTATTTACATCTACAAACACACCGCAGCCGGTGGTGGGCAGCAGCAAGGTGGAGAGTGTGTTGGCCAGGGTGGTGGGATTGTACACCCAGGTGAGGAGTGTCCAGATAACTAATGGACAACCACACGTGTGGGTGTGTTAATTGGGAACCTTGGTGCTTGTGGTGGCGCTGTTGGTGGCCTACGTGTGGGAAGGTGGTGACCCTTGAGCAAACGCGTCTTGGTGGCAGCGGATTGGATGAATCTAGAGGGGCGGTTGACCGCCTTTTATAGTGGCGACACGACGCTACAAGCGATGTTGGACGAGGAGTTGGCAGGTGGGCCGAAGGTACATGCGCGCACGGCGGCGATGTTGTACCCTGGGTGTACACCCGCCAACGCCAAGGACTACAAGATCAATCTACAGGGCCAGGAGATGGCTGCTTACGACGGGGGTAAGCGACTGCGCCACGGGTGGCACTATGGAATGAAGGAACGCAAGATGGCGCAGACCTTTTGGATCTCAACGAGCGAGGCCGCGCGTATCAACGCGGCGATGACTAAGTTGCACCCCGAAATCCCCAAATGGTGGCAACGGTTGGGAGATGAGGTGTTTGGGGTGGCGCGGTACGCGTGTCAGCGGTGTGGGGCGTCACGCCTATACGTAGGTGGGACGTGTGAGGCGTGTAGTAGTAGATACCCCGTCAATATGTCGTGGGTGGGGTGGGACCGTGAACCCACCCAAGTCCTATACACCCCCTTTGGGCGGCGGCGCATCTATTTGGGGCGGCGTAGCGAGTGTATGAACGCGCTCATATCCCAGCTACCCCAATCGAGTGGGGCCTCGATGTGGTATAGGACGTTATCGCGCCTCCATGGGGTGGATATCGACGGGTCCAAGTGGCCCACCCCCAAGAACACCCGGGTGTGGTGGGAGCGGACGTATGCTCAGTTGGCGTTGTGGCGTAAAGACTACGAAACACAAGTACTTACGGGTACGTACGATAGCTTCTTGACCGAGACGTTGGACGATATGGTCGAGGATGTGATACAATGGAAGGTATGGACGATGGAGCAGCCGTGGCCCCAACTTGGGGGGTTGCGTGTTCCTGCGGAGGTTGAAGTGGGTGAGAATTGGGGCACTTTTGACAAACGTAACCCCAAGGCGAACCCTGGGGGGCTGGCGCCATACCCCATTAAACCATTTACTGCCACGTGGAAGGGGGTACGGTAATGACTTTCGCTACGTCGATCCCACACAACCCCAAGGGTGGGGAGTTTGAGTTGCTATGCCCACAGTGTAAGGGCATTGGTGTCGTGGCAGACACGGGTATTGTGTGTCTGACGTGCAAGATGATCTATGTTGAGTTTGTTGCACAAGTTACACTACCGCTAAAACATAAAATACCTACCACAGCTAAGTAAGTTAGATTAGCTAAAGAACCTACAGTCTAGGTGAAACGTGCGCCACCGGTGGTGTGGCGTGGAGGTTCTTTTATGGAACAGTCGCGTATTGCGCCGGTGCGCAAGGCGTCGTTGTGTAGGTATTGCCGACGCGAATTGGTTATTCAACAGGTCAAGGCGCGAACCGAGGGTAGGTTCGTGGAGATTGTGTTGCGGTGTCCCAAGCACGGGACCGTGGGGCGTGGTGAAAGGTACTTGCAAGGCTACGTGTCAGCGTCATGATCGACCCGGGGAGACAGGCAGCACGCGAGTTACTTGAACAGATCATAGGGCAGATCAAGTTTTCGCCTGGTGACACCGACATGCAAGCACGGGTGTCGGAGGTAGCGAAGTACGCATATGAGGGTGCTGAGCCCCACGAGTGGGAGGAGGTGGCAGAACGTGTTAGACAGGCTTTTGACTTGGATCTCAATGGACGTGCCAGAGTGGGTAAGGGATCAAATGGGCATTCTACGCACCCGGTTGACCCTAACGTGGTGGTACATCAAGGACAGGTTGACGAAGCGGTAGATGACATTGGGCGAGCGGCGTTGTTGTCGAGTGAGTTTGACGCGTTGGTGGTGGATGGGTTCTTTCGTGATTACCTCGATTGGACACGCGATCAAGAGTCGCCTGCGCAGTTTCATTTTGGCGCGGCGACGACAACGATTGCGGCGTCGCTTGGGCGGCAACCACTTATTGAGTGGGGCGCAAGGCCACTATACCCTAATATATATAGTCTATTGGTAGGTCCAACGGGGGCGCGCAAAGGCGCCGCTATTGACCGCGCTGTACGTTTGGTTGAAGGTGCGATGGGGACCTACGTTCTACCTACTGAGGGTACGCACCAGGGGTTTGCGTCCGCGTTGAGAGCGCGGGGTGAGGCGACGTTTGGCGCATCGAGTGATGGGCTGATCATCGCGCCTGAGTTTAGTGTGTTGATGTCCAAGGATCAAAACAAGGCTGACCTGGTAAAGTGGTTGACCGATTGGTACGATTGTCCAGACTCGTGGGAACGGGCGTTGCGTGGGGAGCCTGATTACAAGCTATTCAATTTGTGTGTGTCGGTACTTGGCGGGAGTAACATCGAATGGCTGCGCACGATGCCCGCACACGCGATCACCGGGGGGTTCTTTCCACGCATCCTACTGTTCTATACCCCCGACCGACGACACAGTAACTACGACCCCAAGTTCAACGCCGACCTTGAGTTGAAAATGCGACGGGATTTGGCGGCGGTCAAGTCACGGGTGCCTGAGACTATTGGGTTTAGCGCTGAGGCGGCGGCGTATATGAAACATTGGTACGAGGGCGAGCTTGACGCAGCCTATCGTGCCACAACCGATGAACAAGCGCGCGCGTGGTTGGCACGTAAACAGGCAGCGGTGATGAAGCTGGCGGTTGTGTGGCAATTGGCGGACGGTGGGCCTACAAAGGTTATCGAGGAACGGTGGTTGGCCCAGGCGCGCGGGGTTGTGGACTGGACGGATCAGGCGGTGTGGGCGGTTTACGGTGCGTTAGGGGTGAGCCCCGAGGGTATGATCGTGGAGGAGGTACGCACATTCATACGTCGTGCGGGGGGTAAGGCGTCCAAACGCGCACTACTGCGTGAGTTGTCGCGACGGTATACCGAGGGGCGGGTTGAGATTGCGTTGCGTACGCTACGGGCGTCGGGTGAGATCAAGCACAACGTTAGCCCATTGGAGGGCTCGACGTGGGAACTCAAAGCATGACCTTGGGCGGTTAGAACTTACGAGATCCGCCGCCCTGGTTGTCACCACCGCCAAACTTGCGTGACCCCCCGCCACCTTCACCCTCGCGGCGCTGGCGTGGGGGTAGCGCGGGGCCTCCACGACGGACCGTACTCACGGGGCGGGAGGCGGCGGTGGCGGGGCCTTGCATCTCCATGGCCATCTCACGCAATCCTTCAAGTTGGAGTTTGTCCGCAGCGGCGCCCACAACGGCAGGGGTGGATTCGATCTGGCGCAAGGCACCGATGAATTGACGTGCGAGACGGTCGGCCTCGGTGTCCCACGCCGCTGCTGCTACAGGATCGGTGTTGAGACGCAAGATGGTGCGGAAGGCGTTGGAGATGTCGTTCACCACGGGGCCGAGAAGGTGTTTGCCTACGTCGCCAAGTTGCCATTGCGAGGCGTCCTCATTCCAGTGGATCATGGGCAACAGCCCAAACCCAATGCGCGACGCCCAGTACTCAAACGACTTGTCGCTGTCCACCGCCGCCGATAGGGCAGTAAGGGCACTACCCGTGGCCATGATCAACATCATGTGGCGGAAGATGCGGGTGTCCAGTTGACCACTCGCCGCCGCCGACACAACCCCACGGTCACCCGCCTGGGCAACGGTCATCGACTGGAAGAACGATTGCAGACGTTGGCCAGTGAACTCCATCTGGTTGATCGTGAAGGACTGTAGGGCACCCGCTACCTCGCCTACGGGGGTACGCAGGTAACGTGCCCGGGCCTCGCGACCAAACCTAAATTGGGTCTGGTCAAGTACCTGGCGCATGTACCACTGGGCGATCTCGGCCTCAGTGGGTGGGCCTTGCTCATGGAGGATGCGTCGTATGGGTAGGCGGCCACTGTTATCGACGAGGAAGTCCATCTCGGCGTTGACGCGGTTGATACGAGGGGCCTTACGGGATGCTGCCGCAAGACCAGCGCCAATTGCACCGCCCGCTACGGCGCCGGTTAGGGTACCTTGGTTTTCCTCGCCAGGCTGGGCGGATAGACGACCCACCGCCGCACCCGTGCCTGCGCCAAGGGCAATCTGTTCAAGCGCTTCACCACCACGGGCGATGGCAGCGCGGGTGGGGCTGGTCAATACTTTGCGGGCAATGCTGGCCTCACGCAAGGCCGCCCCTGCGGTGACCCCACGGTTGAGGAACTCGGTAAACTCAAACGGGGCGACAACAAGGTTGCGCGCACGCAGTAGTGCCCAACGGATGGCACGCGCGCTGGGTCGTGGGCCTGACAAAAGTGCCCCACCGATTGCGCCACCCACGAATTCCTTGCTACGCCCCTCCTCGTCGCCAAGGAACGCGGCGCTGCCCAGGCCACCACCTAACGCGGACATCAACGACAGCCCTACTGATCCACCACGTTCAAGGAATTGGATAGAGTCGAGGCGGTCAAGTAGGTTTTGCGTACTATCGGTCCACACACCATACTGGCGGGCCATGTGTAGCTTTTTGCGCCCCGCGGCGTGGGGGTCGATAAACCCTGACAACTGTTTCATGCCACGTTCTTCAAGGGCTTCACCTGCACGGCCCAAGATCCCCGCGTGGACAGTAAAAGGCACACCGCCAATGAACAACGATGAGATACCAAGGTCAGTGGCGCTGTTGCCAACCTGCGACAGGTTGACCATGGAGGTGATGAATGAGCCACCGATCTTGGCGTAGAACTCAGCCCCGCGAACGAAGTTGATGAACTTACTCGCCGCACCTTGGGTGATGAAGTACTTGTCGATTACCTCACGTGCAAACTCACCACCGTTGAAGTTGAATGCAGCAGCGTATTCGTCCAACCGTAGGCCCATGTTGCGCATGAACGCTGACGCCTTGAGGTGGCCTGTGGTGGGCACGCCGAAGATATCGAGTACCCACCGGGCCATTTCACCGGCGACGAAAGGTTCGGTGGTGGCCAGCTCTTTGAAGAACTTTGAGTCGTAGGTTTGTACAAGGCGGTCAAGGTGGAACTTACGCGTGGCCCCGGTAAGGTAGATCATCCCCGCCTCAAGGGGGTCTTCGATGATCTCACCGATGGGCGATTCATATGAGCGTGAGAGCATGTTGCGCATCACCTTGTACTCGGGGATGCCGGTGCCCATACCTACGTATACCCCACGCAGGTCCAACACGCCCTTTTGTCGTAGGTCCTCGATGGTGCGGGTGTTGTAGATGTGGGGGTAGTAACGCTCAATGATCTGCTCAGGTGCGAGGCCAAGTTTGTCGCGCCATTTGTCAATAAGGGCTTTCCATTGCATGGCCTTTTCGTACATGACGGGGTTGTTCTTGAGTGCGAGTTCGGCGGTGGCCTGGTCCTCGACGATCTTGCGTACCAGCTTGCGGTCCTCCAACTTGACACCCTTAAACAACTTCAACATCGCACTATAGTCGGCGGTGAAGTCGTTGCGCTGGTTGGAAGTGGTCATCATCACCGCATTATAGAGGCGTAGAATGTCAGACCCGGTACCTTGTTTACCAGGTGTGACCATCAACTTCTTGGCGATGGTGACAAACTGTTCAACGCTACGGATACCTGCGGCGATACCCGCGCTAACGTACTGGTCAGCCTGACGAAGGTTGACATCGTGTAGCGAGGCGACGTCGTGGAGGGTTTTGAACTCCTCGCTGTCGGGGGTGGCACGCATCGAGGTGCGAATGGCGCGCGAAGCCCCAACAGGTTGCGGTGCGTCGTGGCCACTCAACACCTGCGTTGTGGTAACGAGGTTGCGCATCTCCTCAAACGCGTCGTCACCAATGCCAAACCGGTCGCTAAACTTCTTGGCCAATAGTGATAGGTCGGGGTTACCGCGTCGGGTAGCGCGCATGGTAAACGGGGTGGCCATGTTCATCAACATCCCACGCCACATTTGCGCCGCTTGTTCGCGCGTATAGCCAGCCCCTTGTGCGAGGCCGATGATCTCCTTGAAGGTGGAGTCGTACAACGCGGTGGGGATGTGCGTAGGGGTGAACTTCGCAAGCGTGGACTTGAACCGCGCTTGCTTGTCGGCGAGGCTAACATTCTGTGTGTTAACGGTGTCCTTAAGGCGCAACGTTAGGTGTTCAACTTGCTTACTTACGGGGAAGTGAAAGAAGTCCCGCTTCGTAGGCCCACCGGGGTTGACGCGCTTGCCGCCAAGGGTGTGTGGCGAGCCCTTGCCCAACATGCGAGCGACGGTGGACTCAAGGTGCAACTCGTTCTCAGGTACGGCGAAGAAGCGTAGTGCGCGTTCGGCGGCGGGTTTCAATGTCATGCCACCAGCCTTGGCGCCCATCAACGTACCAACCAACATGCCAACAACGCCACCCGCAACAGCGCCTTTGTACGAAGGTTCATCGCCTTCGCCAATAACCCCGTGGAGGCGGAAGTAGTTTTGCAACATCCCACCTGACCACGAGCCCAATAACGTCCCCACGGCGGCCCCGGCCTGGGTCATACCTAGTGCGCGTTGGAACTCGTTGCGTGTAAAGCCACCTTGACCAGGGCGCACACCGGCGACCTGTGCGCGTTGGAAGGCGTCGGTTTGCTCTTTAGCGACGCGCATCATCTCGGTGCGCAGGTTGGCCAACGAGGTGGCGCTGGCAACGGTCTCGCCCTTGTGCAACAGCGCAAAGGTACGTACGCCATCAACGGCGTGGGTGACGAGGTTCATGCCATGTTGCGTGGCCCAGTTGCGCATGGGGTCGAGGGCGATAACCGTTTTGGCCACCGCGCTTGGCGTTACGGTAACGGGTAGGATGCGGCGTACGCGTCCAGCCCCCGCAGGTGCGACCGCACGCCCCGTAGGTGTAGGCGGGCCAAAGAAGAAATCGCGCACCGTTTTGCGCCACGCACCGTCGCTTGCCAGCTTTTCGGCAGGACTGGTAAGGTGTGGCGTTATCCCACTCGTGAAGAACTGCATCGTGTTGATGGCATCGGCTTGTTCAGCCACGCCAAGGCGACGCGAGGCGGCGCTCTCCAACCGGTGGGCGATAAACTTTTCAAGTGCGTCGTCGGTGACGTTGCGTACAATCACCCCGTCGGGGAACGCCTTACGATACGCGCCTTCCATTATATTGTGGTAGGCATCCTCACCAAACGCGGTTACATAACGCCCAACAACCATACCTGCGTAGGCTGTACCCGACATACTAACTTGCCGTCCCATTTCCATATAAGCGCTGCGTCGTGCGGTTTCCCAAGCGGCCAAACTTACCTCTGCTTGGGTTGCCCTTGTTATACCTCGTGGTAGCTTATCAACAAGGGAGACTACCGTGATCCTACCCTCGTGTGGGGTAACGACTGCAAAGACCGCGGGGTTCAACGCACCTTTGTTTTCAAATAGCAGGGATGCTATGTCCTGTGGGCTAGGATAGTGGTTGATCAGGTCCAGGCCACGCGCAAATTCAACACGTTGCTCCGGGGACATCTGAGCAACAAGTTGGGTAAACGCGCGGTCTTGGCCAGTGGCTAGTTGCTCAACAGTAGCAACCCCACGCTCAACCTCATATCGTGGATGGTTGTGGAGGCTAAAAACAATCGCACGGTTCGCGTTGGGGGTTCCTACGGATTCGCGCCCGCCTACAACCGCTCGCGCTACGCCGTCCTCGCGGAACTCAATAAGGGCCTCACGACCAGGGATGCCGAGACGGCGCATCTCCGCGTCGGGGAATCTAAAGGTCTGTTTGGCGAGCCACGAACGCATCTGCCTGATCATGCCCTTGTAACGAACAGGCATACCCTTGGTCAATAGGATACCAACAGCGGCGAGCGAGGCCATCCCAGCGACGCCCTGCCACGCAACACCCTTTTGGCCATTCTCGTCGGTGAAGACAAGGCTGCCCTTTTCGTTGGTCATCAACTGCCCGGCGGGGCCTGCCATTACAATCGCGGGTTGGAAGTCCTTGAGGTACATCTTGGCTTTGCGCAACGCCGCGGGGATCGTATCGACAACCTCGCCAACGAAGGGGAACTTGATGCGATAGAAGGGGCCTTCCTGGCGAATGGACCCCCCACCCGTGCGTTGCAACATCGCACGCAGCCGTTGTGGGGTGACGGGTTGACCATTGTTGATGTCGGTCAACATCGCCGATAGTTCGTCGTCCATCGAACGCATGTTGGTTAGCGCCTGGCGAAACTCCGTCGTCGTCCCCTCATGACGGATGACTGCCGTGCTAAGCACCTTGCGCGGGCTACCCGCTGATGCTCGCAAATGGGCAAGTTCCCCAATGGCGCCTTCAACATTGGCGTGACCCAAGCGCGTGCGGATGGCATCCACCGTCTCGCCGGTAGCGACTGCAATCTCACGATAGACCTGTGCCGGGGTGAGTTCGTCGGCGATGTGGACCATCGCAGCGTCGAAGTCCACGTTGAACGCGCGGCGCAGGGGCTCCGTTGCGGACGCGAAAGTCTCCGCTGCGTTGGTGGCCACACGCGCTTGGTACGTGCGCTCATTTGCCGTGAGGCGCGCCTCGCGTTCCACCCGGGCACGACGCAGTTGATCCCATTGCGCTTGTAGTGCGCGTTCCGCCGAAATGACAACCCCCTTCGCCTGCGATGCAGCCGCTTGCGCCTGGACACCCGGCTCAAGTTCAGCATACTTCTCCCTCAAGATTTGTGCGAGACGTTCGTTGATCTCACCTGCGCGGCGCGCCTTGGTCATCACGAACTGCAACGCCGAGGGGTCGGTGGGCAACACTTCACCGGGCATCATGGTTTGGAGTTCGGTGGTGACGCGTTGGAGTTCGGTATGGAGTAGCTGTTCGTCCACGGACATGCTTACATCACGCGCCATGCCGTGGGCCAGTAGAACCTTCATCGCCTCGTCACTAAGATCCGCGGCTTCGTCCTCAACAGCGCTACGCATACCAAACTCGGCAAGCTCCAACACCTCCTCGCGGGTGAGTTTGTGTAACGCGCCGTCCTCTAGCTTTTGCCAAATCTCACGTGGGAGGATGGAGGTGCCTGCGCGGCCACGTTGGTAGAAGCCGATGCCAACAGTCCCGGCGACGGCGCCCGCCAACGCCCCTTCCTTGGGGTCGTAGCCTGTGGTAGCGGCCACACCAGCGCCCGCCGCTGCGCCAATAGAGGCGTTGAGGCCGATCTGGGCTGCCGCACCGCCACGCACTGCACCCCGGGTGGACATACCCAGTGTTTCTTGTAACCATGTCGCCGCGCGCATACGTACGTTGGTCAAGACTTTCAACCACCGCGCTGCGCCGCCAAGGCG
>Ga0207660_10000974_pt1 | contig 18956 bp, 10 predicted proteins | sample KBSC73BmetaG_FD_184335 | JGI IMG/M metagenome (GOLD analysis project Ga0207660, IMG submission 184335) | Corn rhizosphere microbial communities from Kellogg Biological Station, Michigan, USA - KBS C7-3B metaG (SPAdes) (version 2) | ecosystem: Host-associated > Plants > Roots > Rhizosphere ... | reverse complement strand
ATCTTTACAAACTGGTGATGGGCCAACATGAACAGGTTGGAATTGTTGCCTGCTGTTCTATAGATGAATACGACGACAATACGATTCGCAAACACGAGCGAACGCGCCGCGACAAGGAAGATGATCGAACGAGACACATGTTGATGCTGAGTGCGCAGACGGGTCCAGTTTTTCTGACTTATCGACATCGCAAAGAAATCGACGATCACGTAACCGCGGCGCTCTCGACCCAACCGTTGTTCGATTTAACTGCGAACGATGGCATCAGACACACAATATGGCGTCTCACGGACACCGATAACCTTGTGAAGAGTTTTGAAGCCGTGCCCTTACTGTACATCGCTGACGGTCATCATCGTGCCGCCAGTGCGAGTCGCGCCCGCTCGGAGTTGAAGGAGAAGAGTTTCGGGCATACTGGCAAAGAAGACTACAACTACTTTCTAACAGTACTTTTTCCGGACTCGCATTTACAGATTCTTGCCTATAACCGCGTCGTTAAGGATTTGAACGGTTTATCGAAAGAAGAGTTTCTGAATGCGATTAAAGATCAATTCACCATTGTTCGCGACGCTGCACCAGAACCAATCACGCGAGGTCAATGGAGCATGTATCTGGATGGCGAATGGTACGGACTACAGCTTGCCCCTGATGAGACTCTGCCTGTTGGTACAGTCGCGCATCTGGACGTGAGCATTCTGCAGGATCGTTTGCTCGATCCGATTCTCGGCATTCGTGATGTAAGAACAGATAAGCGCATCGACTTCGTTGGTGGGTTGCGAGGAACAAAGGAACTCGAACGATTGGTTGATGAAGGCAAGGCGGCAGTTGCCCTTTCCCTTTTTCCAACAACTGTAGAAGAGCTTTTGCGAGTCTCGGATGCGGGTGAGATCATGCCGCCGAAATCAACCTGGTTCGAACCGAAATTGAGGGATGGGTTGTTGATCCATCGGATTTAGGTCTTTGGCTGGACTTTGTTCTGCTCAAAATTGAAGTTTGGATCACAAGCGGACTTAACAGAAGCCAAAGATCTAAGACCTAAGAGCAAAAACCATATGCTGATCCTAATCGCAGACAAATTCGAACAGTCAGGTCGTGATGGCCTACAAGCAATCGGCTGCGATGTTTCGTATCAGCCTGATGTGAAAGACGAGTCGCTGGTCGGCGCGATTAAGGACACATCGCCCGACGTGTTGGTCGTCCGCGGCACGAAGGTCACTGAACCGATGCTTGACGCTGGGCCAATAAAACTCGTCGTCCGCGCGGGTGCCGGTTATAACACCATCGACGTGGCAGCTGCTTCCAAGCGTGGTATCTACGTTTCGAATTGTCCCGGCAAAAATTCAATTGCAGTCGCGGAGCTGGCGTTTGCATTGATTCTTGCACTCGATCGACGCGTTGTTGATAACGTGATTGCCTTAAGACAGGGACAATGGAACAAAAAAGAGTTCTCAAAAGCTCGTGGCCTCTTTGGTCGTACGCTTGGACTAATAGGTCTCGGAAAGATTGGTCAAGAGATGATTCCCCGCGCCCGAGCTTTTGGAATGCCGGTGATCGCCTGGAGCCGTAGCTTGACACCGGAACGAGCGGCACAGCTCGGTGTCGAATACAAAGAAAGCCCGATTGATGTAGCCGCGGGTGCCGATGTAGTCAGCGTTCACATGGCACTCAATCCTGAGACACGAAACTCGATTAATACTGATATTTTCAGTGTAATGCGTCCCGGAAGTTACTTCATCAATACAGCACGTGGTGAAGTTGTGGACCAGCATGCGTTGGTGGATGCCATTAAGAATCGCGGCATCCGCGCAGGTTTGGATGTTTACGCCGTCGAGCCTACCAGTGCCGTCGCCGAGTTCCTGGATCCAATTGGCAAAGAGGAACACCTCTACGGTACTCATCACATCGGAGCATCAACGGATCAGGCACAGGAAGCAATCGCGGCAGAGACTGTGCGTATCGTGAAAGAGTTTAAGGAAACAGGAAAAGTACCAAACGTAGTTAATCTCGCCCGACAAACGCCTGCGACGCATCGTCTCGTGGTTCGACATGTTGATCGACCTGGCGTGCTGGCCGGTGTCCTCGATGCGATTAAGGTTGAACAGATCAATGTTCAGGAGATGGAGAACATCGTGTTTGAAGGGGCGGCTGCAGCAGTAGCGCGCATTAATCTCGACAACGCACCGTCAGCCGCTATGCTCGACCGCATTCGTAGCGAGAGCACCGACATAATTGAACTGAATCTGATACGGCTTGCCGGCTAAATGAATACAACGCTAATAACTGGAGCCTCGAGCGGAATAGGTGCGGCCTTTGCTCGTAAGTTCGCAGCGTTGGGTCGCAATGTGTTCCTGGTCGCTCGTTCTGAAGACAAGCTAATCACAATCTGCAATGAGCTGGGACGAATGAGTGGAATTCGCGCTCAGTATTTTGCGCTTGATTTGACTCAGCCAGATGCGCCGGCACGTCTTTTCGAAGAGGCCACGAAGCGTGGACTCGAGATCGATATGCTCGTAAACAATGCCGGGTTCGGATCCATGGGCTACTTTGACAAACTTGATGCCGCTCGTGAGCTCGAGATGATTCAGCTGAACGTAACAGCACTTGTCGATCTTACTTACCGGTTTCTTTTGCCAATGCGCGATCGAAAGCAGGGCACAATAATCAACGTAGCTTCAACTGCAGGATTTCAACCAGTTCCGTTCATGACGACTTATGCAGCAACCAAGGCGTTCGTTCTTTCTTTTTCAGAAGCACTCTCGGAAGAGAACAGACGTTTTGGGGTTCATGTTATGGCTTTGTGTCCGGGCGTTACTGAAACAAACTTTTTTGAAGCAGCCAAAATGGATCGGCCACCAATCCGCGGGTCACAAACACCTGAAGAAGTAGTTGAAACTGCGATCCGAGGTTTGAATCGTCGGAAAAGCGTGATCATCTCCGGGTGGCCCAATCGTCTGACTGTATTTGCCGAACGGTTTTTTCCGCGATCGATTGTGTTGAAGGTCGCCGGGAAAGCTCTAAGGGGAAGATTTGAATAGGTCCTATAGGTCAAATAGGTCCTATTACTCGTTATGAGGAGACAATTATGACCGACCGCATTTTTAATTTCAGCGCCGGACCCGCTGTCCTACCGGTTCCGGTCCTTGAAGAAGCGCAACGCGACATGCTGAGCCTTCCCGGCGTTGGCATGTCTGTTATGGAAATTAGCCATCGCTCGAAAACATTCGACAAGATTATTAGCGATGCTGAAGCAGGTCTGCGCGAACTCCTTGGCATCCCGGGCAATTATCGAATTCTTTTTTTACAGGGTGGCGCCAGCCTGCAGTTCTCCATGGTGCCCATGAATTTCCTGCCTGCTGCTGGTTCGGCGGATTACATCATCACCGGCAGCTGGGGAAAGAAGGCGTTAAAAGAGGCAAAGAAAGTTGGCGGTGTGAATGTTGCTGCAAACATGGCCGATGGCGGTTTTACTCGCGTTCCAGCCAATGACGAAATCAATCTCAATTCGCAAGCAGCTTATGTTCACATCACCACGAACGAAACGATTGAAGGAGTTCAGTGGAAAACTGAACCTGACACCGATTCCGTTCCGTTGTTTGCGGATGCTTCGTCAGACATTCTCTCGCATCGAATTCCTGTGGAGAAGTATGCACTGATCTATGCGGGTGCTCAGAAGAACATGGGTCCAAGCGGTGTGACTCTTGTCATTCTTCGTGATGACCTCTTGCAGCGCATTCCTGAGGGTTTGCATACGATGCTCGATTTTAAAACTCAGGTTGAAAACAACTCGCTCTATAACACTCCAAACACCTGGGGCATCTACATTATCGATCTGGTTTGCAAGTGGTTAAAAGCTAAAGGTGGACTCGCTTCCATGGAGCGAGAGAACGAAGAGAAAGCTAAGCTGCTCTACGACGCAATCGATGCTTCGTCTTTTTACCGCGGTCATGCTGATGCGGACGCTCGGTCGACAATGAACGTCACGTATCGCCTGCCATCTGAAGATCTCGAGAAGAAATTCACAGCTGAAGCGACAGCACAGGGATTAGACGGGTTGAAGGGCCATCGTTCAGTTGGCGGCATCAGAGCTTCCATCTACAACGCCTTCCCGCGCGCAGGCGTTGAGGCACTGGTATCGTTCATGAAGGAGTTTGAGCGGAAGAATGGGTAACCTCGGATCTCAGATCCCAAATACCAGATCTCAAAATTCCTCGGCGCCTCGATTGGAAATCGATCTGAGATCTGAAATTTGAGATCTGAGATTCTTATGGATCCAGAAAACCTCACATTCAAAGTCGATGACACCAGTGTTGATTCTCGTCTCGACACCTATCTTGCCTCACAAATTCAAACCTGGAGTCGTGCGCGTCTCCAACGTCTAATCGAAAACGAAGACGTCGTTGTAAATGGCCGAAGTGTGAAGTCTTCTTACAAATTGAGAAAGGGCGATGAAATAGAAGTCGAACTCGTCGTTTCCCCAGCCGCAGTCTTTGAACCCCAAAACATTCCTGTTGATATCGTCCATGAAGACGAAGTCATGATCGTCGTTAATAAACCTGCGGGACTTGTGATGCACCCCGCTGCGGGGATTCATTCCGGCACTCTCGCGAATGCACTTGCCTTTCACTTCCAAAACTTACCTGGGAGTACCGGCTCAATCAGACCAGGCATTGTTCACCGTTTGGATCGCGATACATCTGGTCTACTTGTGGTCGCAAAAACCGAAGCATCGCTGGAGAACCTATCCGATCAGTTTCGCGATCGGACGGTCTTTAAATCTTATGTTGCACTCGTTCACGGCCGAGTGGAGGATGCTGCGGGACGAATCGATCAACCACTCGCACGTGATCCGGGAAATCGCACGCGAATGGCGGTCGTGCGCAGTGGACGCAGCGCACTAACCTTGTACAAAGTACGAAAGCACTATGATCGATTCACGCTGTTGAATGTGGAATTAAAGACCGGGCGAACACATCAGATTCGCGTTCACCTGGCGTGGCTGCATCATCCGGTTGTTGGCGATGAGACTTATGGGGGCGGCCGCGACAATAATATTCAGGATGCGCGATTGAGAAGTAGGGTTCGGAACTTAGGTCGCCACTTTCTGCACGCTGAGAGGCTCGCGATCACCCATCCAAACACTGGCGCAAGGTTGGAATTTCACGCTCCACTTCCCGACGACCTCTCTAGGTTACTGACTCAATTGGAAAGCGAGACATGAGATAGAACAAGTAAGGAAGGGCGGTTTTACCCCCGCAAGTGGCCCAACTATTAACTGGGCTCTAAGTCGGCGACCATCGGGGGTAAACCGCCCTTCCTTACTTGTTAGATTCTAGTTAGATTCGAGACTTGTTAGATTCTTGAGAGGGTCTGTGGGCTAAGGTATAGGTTCGAATTTCTTTGTAAGCTGCTTGAACCTGTCATCGTTCCTCAATCCATCAAACATCGGTTCGATCCGTATTAGCACCAAACCCGGATGGCGACTTTCAAATGCCTTGTTCAGATATTGAATCGCCCGGTCGTTGTCTTTCAGTCCAACGCAGACCACCGCAAAGTAAATCCCTGAAACATACCGGCGGAGCGAGAGCGATTGCAGTTGATTCAGAATCGCTTGCGCTTCCGCTCGCTTCCCGGCCATTCCATATACAAACCCAAGTGATGCCGACGCCTCAGTTTCACTTGCCACGACTTCATCCGGAAGTGGACCGGATGTCGGAGCCTTGATCAGTGAACGAAGTTCAGCAATGGCTTCGTTGTACATCCCCTTCTGCACATACGCTAGCCCCAGGTAATGTCGAGCCACCCAGAAATCCGGATCGCTTTGTAGCGTCACTTTGTACTTCGCAATCGCGTCGTCGTAGTTATGTTCGTAATAAGAATAGAGTCCGGTGTTGGAACTTATGATTGGTGAAAGCGGGTCCAGATTGTGAGCCTCTTCAAGTTCCGCTTTGGCTCTCGCAAACTTTCCCATTTGCATTAAGTATGAGGCGTACCATTGATGCGCCGTTGGATATTTCGGGTTCAACTTCAGTGCTTGCTGGAAATCACTCTCCGCCCCGAGCCAGTCCCAATCGTACGAAAGCTTCACAAAAGCACGCGACGTGTACGCTTCAGCCAAATTCGGATCAGCATCGACAGATCTTTGTGCAGCGGCTTTGGCTTTAGGCATTGCGTCAACCGGAGCGACGACTCCGATATCGCAAAGCAAGGCGTATGAATCTGAAAGTCCCGAGAAAGCCAGAGCGAACGACGGGTCTCGTTCTTCTGCGCGTTTGAAATAGTCGATGCTGTTTCGAAATCCTTCTTCGTTTCGCTTGTTCCAGAAATATCGGCCCTTTAGATATAGCTGGTACGCTTCGGCATCGCTGCTATAACGCTTGGCGAGTTTTTGTTCCTCTTCCCCCGTCAACTTCAGTCGCAGACTCTCGGTGATCTTCTTCGACACTTCTTCCTGGACCGACAAGATATCTGCGAGCGTGCTCTTGAACTCGTCACCCCAGATCTGCGAGCCATCGGCAACCTTAATCAGCTCAGTCTTGATGATCACTTGATCTCCAACTTTGACAAGTCTTCCGGACAATACCGCACCAACATTAAGACTTCGGCCGGCTTCTTCCGGATCCTGCTTTGCGTTCTTGAACCGGAATGCCGCATTGCGCGACATCACCGTTAGTCCCGGTAACTGTGAAAGACTATTTGTGATGCTCTCGGTTATGCCGTCAGACAAATAATCCGCGTTTGGATCGTTGCTCTGATTTACGAACGGTAAGATCGCCACGGAAGTAATCGGTGCCGGCAACGACCGCCAGTAAATCACTGCCGCTACCAACACTGCAAAGATCACGGCGCCGCCCGCAATTATGACAACCCGATGAGCTCTTTGACTTACAGGACCGGTGTGTAATGCTCCTTCCGGAAGCGTCTCAATCGGTTCACCTTTGTGGGTTGGAACATTAGCGACCACAACCGTCTCAGCTTTACTGGGACGGTGCCGTTCAGACGTAAGCGTGATAGAGGACGTCGAACGAAGTTCATCGCGCAGCTGCTCGAGATCAAGTTTTAGATCCGTTACAGTTTGGTATCTCTTTGCGCGGTCTTTTGCGAGCGCCTTATGAACTATACGTTCGAGTTGGCGCGGCACTTCAGCGGCATGTTCCAATAGCGGTGTTGGTTCATGATCGAGAATTGAAACGCGTGTGTGACTCTCAGTTCGGCCCTTGAACGGAGGATGACCGGCAACCATCTCGTAAAGTACAACACCCAGACTGAAAATATCTGAACGCGAATCGATCGTCTCTCCCTCAGCCTGTTCCGGTGACATATAACCACTCGTGCCAATAACAGCTCCCGGACTTGTCGCCGTTATCGGAATTGTCACAGCTTCGGGATCTGCTCCCGCGGTTTCCGGCTCAGTTAGTTTTGCGAGACCGAAGTCGAGCACCTTAACGAACCGATCTCGAGCAAACCCGTCTTCTCGCAACATGATGTTCTCGGGTTTGATATCGCGATGAACTATTCCCGCGGCATGTGCAGACTCAAGCGCCATTGCCACCTGTATCCCGATACCCAGAACTTCATCGATCGTTAGTTGTTGCTGCGATAAGCGCTGCCGCAATGTTTCGCCTTCAATAAATTCAGACGCGATATAGTAGCTGTTGCTCGACTCACCGATTTCGTAAATCGTAATGATATTCGGATGATTCAGCGCTAACACCGCGCGAGCCTCCTGACGGAAACGCTTGACGCGGCGTTCTTCTGTGAGCAATTCCGGAGGCAAAATTTTCAAGGCGACTCTGCGGTTATGTTGCTTCGTATCTTCGCCCAGAAACACCTCGCCCATCCCGCCCTTGCCGAGTCTTTGCAAGATGCGATAATGAGCAATGTATTCCGGTATCGCGGGACTGTTGCCTGAGTTTGGTTTGATAGGTTTGTCGGGCATTTGCGCGACTATTCAGGCCATGTTTGGTGTCCAGCGCATTGTAGCACTCGCTCAGAAAATTGAACTATGAACGCTTAATCCGGCTAACAAAGCCACTCAGAAAGGGCAACAGGTTTGCACTCACTAGCATCGAATCGCTGGCATTCAGCAGACTCCAGAGATCGCCTGAACTATAATCCAGAGCCTATGTCACATGCTTTAGTTCCTTATTTTTTCAAAAGGATGTCGCTGCTTGCGATCTTGTTGACTGTGGCTACCGTCGTCATTGCGCAAAAGCCAAAGCCTTCTCCAAGTCCAACGCCAATCGATGAAGGGCAGTCAGTAGTCACAAACATTCGACGCGTCCGACTTCCCATTACCGTGACGGATAAGAAAGGTTCATTCGTTCCCGGTCTGACAAAGGAAGACTTCGTGATCCTCGAGGATAAAGTTCCTCAAGTTGTCGAAACGTTCTCTGACGATCTCGCGCAGATCACACCTCTCTACGTAGGGGTTCTCATTGATACGTCAGCTTCGACTGCCGGCAAACTCAAGTTTCAACAAGAGTCGGCAATGAACTTCATTCAAACGGTTATCAAACCGCGGAAGGATCGAGTGTTGTACGGGACGTTTGATGATGAAGTGAAACTGCGTCAGGACTTCACCGATCAACTTGACATGCTGGACCGCGCAGTCTACGCCACCAAGCAAACTGGCACACACACTGCGCTCTACGACGCAGTGTGGCAATTTTGCGATGAGAAGATGCGCTCCGCACCCGGGAGACGAGTTCTCGTACTTGTCACCGACGGCGGTGACACCTACAGTCGCGCGAGCATGCGTGATGCGATCGACATCGCACAGAGAACTGAAACGACCATTTTCACGATTTCAACAAAGGCAGGCTTCCTGAGCACGGTGCCGGGAGTTGAAGCAGGTCAGGTATCCACCGAGAGTGATCGAGTGCTGCAAACTATCGCCGAGGAAACTGGTGGAATTGCATTCTTCACCGGCGATATGCTTTCGCTTGAACGTTCTTTCAGTAAGATTTCCAAAGAACTACGCGCCCAGTATCTCGTTACTTACAATCCCGCGAACAAGAATTACGACGGTAGTTTCAGAAAGATCGAAGTTAAAGTCGCATCGGGTCATGGAGATCTCAAAGTACGAACCAAACGAGGTTACAAAGCAATTCTGGATGTACCGTAAAGAAACGTGAAAGTAATGAAGAGTCAAAAACAAACAAGACGTCCCCTGTTGCTGTTATTCATGGCGCTATTGATTGGCTTTGGAACTGCCGGAACGTCCATGTTTGCTCAGACCTACAATACGAGCGGTCAAGTTTCCAATGCGCTTCCATCGCCATCACCAACGCCGCGAAACCGCGAAGAGTTGCCACAGGAGTCCGATGAAGTAATCAAAACCGAAACGAACTTAACCAATATCTTTTTTACTGCTGCAGATAAAAACCGCCGGTTCATATCGAATCTGAAAGCTGAAGACATACGAATCCTCGAGGATGGACAGCCTCAGGAGATTTTTACCTTTCAACAGAATATTGATCTGCCCCTTTCGATCGCCATACTCATCGATACGAGTATTTCAGAAGAGCGAACTCTTCCTGATGAGAAGAGTGCCGCGCAAGCCTTTCTAGAGAGCGTCATAAAGGCACAGAAGGACGAAGCGGCAATCCTTTCATTCACCGGTGACACCACTCTTGAACAAGGATTCACAGGGAGTTTGGAGAGACTGCGACGAGCCATCGACAGAGTAGAGTTTGTGCCTCCCTCGGGCTATGTAGGCGGAGGAGTTGTTGTAAACGGTACTCCTCCTATTTCAGGGACCAATCAGAGCCTGGCCGGGTCAACCGCAATCTGGGATGCCGTCTGGGCCACGTCTGAGGAATTGATCAGCACATCAGCGGAACACACGCGTCGGGCCATCATTCTGCTGACAGACGGAGAAGACACAAGCAGTCATATGAAAATGCACGAGGCCATAGAACGCTCGCAAAAGGCAGACGCTCTAATCTACGCCGTGGGCATTGGTGACCGCTATTCAGGGCATGTTGATGAAGGCTCATTGCGAAAAATCGCTGAACAGACCGGTGGGCGAGCTTACTTTCCCAAGCATGAACGCGACCTCCGCGATGCCTTTGAGCAAATTCAGCGAGACCTGCGAGAGCAATACCTGGTGGCTTACTCGCCCTCGAACAAAGCCCACGATGGCTCATACCGCCGCATCGAAATCCAACTAGTCAACTCTGAGTTGAAGGGGCAGAACCTGAAACTTAACTATCGTTCCGGGTACTTTGCCAAGACTGACACACCGGAGCCGAGTCGGAAAAGGAGTCACTAGGAGCAGGAGCAGGAGCAGGAGCAGGAGCAGGAGCAGGAGCAGGAGCAAGGAGCAAGGAGCAGCAAAAGCTAGTTAGGAACTGAAACGCAGTCAAGTTCTTTTCTGAGGGGTAGCGTCAAATATTTTGTGTAAACGATCGGGATTTCTTTTTGATTTGGCTGCTTTTGATATTGATCTCTAGCAGGGGCTGTGGGAACGGTGGGAAAACGCAGTTTGTTTTTCCACGGTTTCCATAGCCCAGAGTTTGGTTTTGCTCTTTCATTGTCTTAGTCAACGGGGAGCCGGTTTTCGTAAATGATGGCGAAGCGATTAAGTGCCGCGTTCCACCCAGCCAAAGGCATGGTGGTCCACTTTTTCGCGATGTTGCGCAGCGCCAGGTAAAGCAGCTTGAATACCGCTTCATCGTTTGGAAACGAGCCGCGCGCTTTGGTCACTTTTCGCAGCGACATGTTCAGCGATTCAATCGCGTTGGTGGTGTAGATCACTTTGCGAATATCTGGGTGATGGGCGAAAAATGGAATCACACGCGCCCAATTGCTGCGCCAGGACTTAGCGATAGTCGGAAACCTCGCATCCCACTTCAAGCTAAACTCAGCTAATCTTTGCTCAGCTTCCACTTCGCTCGCCGCGCTGTAGATGGTCTTCAAATCAGCAGCGACTTGCTTTCGCTCTTTCCAACCCACGTAGTTCAGCGAATGCCGCACCAGATGCACAATGCACAACTGCACTGTGGTTTGTGGAAAGACGCTCTCAATCGCTTCGGGAAAGCCTTTCAACCCATCGACACAGGCGATGAAAATGTCTTTCACACCCCGATTCTTCAACTCAGTCACTACCTGCAGCCAAAACTTGGCGCCTTCTGTCTGCGCGATCCACAACCCCAGCACTTCCTTCAGACCCGTCACCGTAATACCGATCGCCAAGTAGATCGCCTTGTTCCGTACATGTCCGCCATCCCGTACTTTGAACTGGATCGCATCCAGATAGATGATCGGGTAGACGGCCTCAAGCTGGCGATTCTGCCAAGTCTTAACCTCGTCAATCACGGCGTCAGTCACATTCGAGATCAACGTCGGCGAGACTTCTACGTGGTAAATCTCTTCCAGATGCTGTTGGATCTCCCGGGTTGAGAGCCCGCGCGCATACAGCGAGATGATGTTGGCGTCGAACCCAGTGAAGTGCGTCTGGTGTTTCTCGACGATCTGCGGTTCGAAAGTGCCGTTCCGATCACGCGGAATCTCCAAAGCTAACCTGCCAAAACTTCCTTTCATCGTTTTGGCTGAGCTGCCATTGCGCGAGTTCCCACTCTTATGGCCGGCTGGATCGTGTTTCTCGTAACCAACGTGTTCGGTCAACTCCGCCGCCATGGCGCGCTCCAGCAATTGCTTAGTCAGCTGCTTCAGCAGACCGTTCTCGCCGATCAAATCCTCCGGGTTCTTATAGTCCTTAAGCAGATTGTCAATGAGCTCTTTGTCGATTGTTTTGTCTGGGGTCATCTTCTTCTCCGCCAAACTAACTCATTTGGCTCGCGATGACCATTTACACAAAACTATTTACACCCTCTTCTGAGGGGCGGCAATGGCTGCCTTTTGCTTTTTCTGCCAATTGCTCCTGTTCCTGCCGACTGCCCCAGCTTCTGTTCCTGCCGACTTCCCCAGCTCCTGTTCCTACCGACCCGTTCCTGCCGACTGCTCCTGGTCCGTGCCGCTCGCCCGTAAACCTCTGGAACCATTAGGGTGACAAACTTTGAACAAACCTGTTATACTCCCGACCCGGCTCAGAGTGTTTACGCTGGAAAACTGAGCAAACTCCCACCCAATAGCTCCTTCAATTCTCCCGGCGCTGCCGAACTGCGAGTCGATGAACATCAGCTCCTCCGATCGAGGCCGCATCCTGATTGTCGATGACAACGATAAGGTCCTCGACTTACTAGTTGACCTACTCACCGAAGAAGGTTACGAGGTCTCAGCCGCCAGCGATGGCTCTCGGGCCGTGGACCTTGCTGTGTCTTTTGCGCCTGATGTCGTCTTGAGCGACGTGGTAATGCCGGAGCTGGACGGCCTCGAACTGTGCCGCAGGTTGAAAGACGATCCTCGTACGACAAATATTCCCTTCCTCCTGATGAGCGGTCTGAGGCGTTCAGACGATGATGGACTCGTCGGCTTGTACGCAGGTGCGGACGATTATCTGGAGCTCCCATTTCGAAATGACGAAGTACTGGTCAAGGTCGCCCGGCTCGTAGAACGGCATCGCATCGGTAAACATTATCGTGAAATCGTAGAACAAGCCGCAGATATCATCTATACCCGCGACATGAACGGATTCCTCACGAGCATTAACTCCGCAGGTGCTCTTTTCTTTGGACGTTCGGCGTCGGACTTAATCGGAAAACACCTGAGCGCATTAATCGGAGACATTGCTGCGGTTTCGGATATCGAAGAAACGCGAAGCCACAGCGGAAATGATGCTTTGCGCTCGACGTATCGTCTCCGAGACGCGAATGGCGACTGGCGCTATCTGGAAGGTGTGATCACTGTAGAAACTAATCGCAGCGGCAAACAGATTGGAGTGCGCGGAGTAGTTCGAGATATCACCGATCAGAAAACTGCCGAGGAAGCACTCAAACAGAGTGAAGAGCGGTATCGTAAATTGGTGGAATCATCGCCTCACGCGATCGCGGTGCATTCGGATCTCAAGTTTACGTACTTGAATCCGGCGGCGATGCGACTCTGGGGTGCATCAAGTCCCGAGGAGTTGATCGGCAGATCGATCTTCGACGTTGTTGAGCCTTCCGGTCGCCAAAAAGTCGTCGAGCGCATAAACAAAATTCTGGAGTCACAAACGCCTTCCACGCTCAGTGAACAACGCTGCGTTCGCCTTGATGGCGAGGTGATCGATGTGGAAGTCATGGGCATTCCGTTTAGTCATGGCGGAAAACTGTCCATTCAGTCAGTCTTTCGCGATGTCACAGAACAGAAACGAGCACGCGAAGCTCTGAAGGAAACTGAAACCCGCTTGCGGACAGTTGTAGGCAGTGCTGCACTGATTCTTTTCGCAACTGATAGAAACGGAATCTTTACTCTGTGTGAAGGTGAGGGTTTACAGAGTCTCTCGTTAATGCCGGGCGAGCTGGTTGGGAAATCGGTCTTTGATGTTTACGCCGGTTATCCCCAGGTTGGAAACAACATCAGACGAGCGCTGAGTGGCGAAACGTTCACTGACTCGGTTGAGGTATTCAATCTGATCTTTGAAGTTCGCTACTCTCCGCTCACGGACGAAAGTAACAACATACTCGGTGTGATTGGTGTCGCCACGGATATCACCGAGCAGCGCCGAACTGAAGTTGTTGTCCGCGAAAGTGAAGAGCGTTATCGAGAGTTGTTTGAAAACGCCAACGACATCATCTATACCCACGATCTCGCGGGAAACTTCACATCGCTCAATCGTAGTGGCGAGTTGCTAACTGGTTACTCGCGGGAAGAAGCGGCAACAATGAATGTCGCTGACGTCATCGCCCCGGAGTATCTGAACCTCGCGCGCGATATGATTGCGCACAAGGCATCAGAAAAGGTTGCGACTGTTTATGAACTTGACATCATTTCGAAAGACGGGCGCCGCGTTCGGCTCGAAGTCAGCACCCGTTTGATCTATCGCGATGGCAAACCTATTGGAGTTCAAGGGATCGGCCGCGATCTTACGGAACGTAAAAAGACGGAAGCAGAACTGGAGGCGGCGCAGGCGTTCTTCAATAACTTCATGGACAACAGTCCGGCAGTAGCCTTCATGAAGGACGCTGAAGGTCGCTACGTTTATGTCAACAAGCCGTTCGAGCGATTGTTTGGACAGAAATTAAGTTTTCTGAAGGGTAGAACAAGCTTCGATTGGTTGCCGCGCGGTTTTGCGGAGGAAACGCATCAACACGACCTACAAATTCTCAACAATGGAATTCCTGAAGAAGTCATAGAAACAGTTTCGACAGAAGATGGTACGCCACACCAGTGGCTGGTCTTCAAGTTTCCAACCATTGACTCTGCCGGAAATCGGTTCGTCGCGGGTGTTGGTGTCGACATAAGCGAAAGACGTCGGGCTGAAGAAGCCCTGGCACAACAGGCCCAACGTGAAGCAATGTCGCATCGAATCTCGCAGGCAATCCGATGTTCACTCGATAGCCAGGAGATCTTCGATACGGCAGTCAGGGAATTAGGTGCCTACTTAAACGTAGATCGGTGCTCCTTGTTCATGCGCGATGATCGTGGCGTGCGGGCGACGAACGTTGCTGAATATCATTCTACCGGCGTGGATCCGGCCGCTTCCGATTTTGCTTTGAGCCATTTCCACACGTTGATAACTGCTCTCGATCATACTGGTGTCGTCGCGTTCAACGACGCTGCCAACGATCCACAGATCGGCGACATTTACACCAACATCCTCTCAAAAGCGAACGTCAAATCGATCATGTATGTGGCGATCAGAGTCGGTGAAAATGTGCCTGCTGCATTTGCCTTATCGACGACACGCGAACTTCGTTGTTGGAATGAATCCGACATCGCCTTGGCAAAGGCCGTTGCCGATCAAACAGGGATTGCAATCAGGCAATCCGGTCTCTACCAAAAGGCTGAAACTACTTCGATTCGTGAGGCGCTGGTCAATCGACTCACGATGGCAATTCGTGCGTCGTTGAGTCTTCCGGAAGTTCTCAGTACGGCAACCCGGGAGCTCGGTCACGCAATGTCAGCGTCCAGAGTTCATTTGTTTCTTTACGAAAGCGAGGGGCTAAGCGCTCCGTTGGAACATGAGTATCTGGCAGAGGGAGTGCCGAGCATCAAGGATGTCAAAGCCAGCTTTGATGATCCAATCGGAGATCATCTCCAGACTTCGGGCGAGCCTCTAATCATCGATGATTCTCTCAACTACGTCAGCACCTCCGCTACCCTGAGTTCATATGTCCGCAATCACGCTACGGCTCTTGGCGTTCGATCTCAGATCAACTACCCGCTTATCGTTAAAGGACAGTTCCGTGGTGTTCTCTGTATTCATCAAACAAACAGGATTCGCTATTGGACGGAGGACGAGATTTCGCTGGTAGAGGCACTTGCAGAACGATTGGCGATCGGAATAGCCCAGGCTGAGTTGTTTGAAATGGTCGCCCGCGGCAAGAGCGAATGGGAAACAACTTTCGATTCGATGTCTGATGGGATTTTCATTTTTGACAGTGCCGGCTTTCTGAAACGTGTAAATCGCGCAGGCGCAGCAATGGAGTCGATGCATCCCCGAGCTTTGCTGGGACGCAAGTGCTGCCAGATTCTCAGCACCAGCGAACAGGGTGAAACATGCATCGTCGAACAGGCCCTGGCAGACTCTCGCAGTGTTACGATCGAAATCACTCCCACGCAACTCAAACGTCCTCTCCTCGTCACGATCGAACCCGTCCTTGATGAAAACGGCAGGGCGAGTGCAGCGGTTTGTACGGCCCGCGACCTTTCGGAGTTGCGAAACGTTCAAGCGGTTGCACGTGAACACCAGTCGCTGTTGACTAACATTCTCGAAAGCGCACGGGAATCGATATATGCGGTTGATACAAATGGCTGCTTCAAGTGGTGTAACACTGCAACCTTGAAGGGCCTGGGTTTTACACTTCAGGATTTCATCGGACGATCGTTGATGGAGATGGTCTACGATGGCGATCGTGAATTGGTACAGGAAAAACTAAACGCTGCCTTAAATGGTGTGCCGCAAACTTATGAGATGCGCTACTTCGCCCACAACGGAACTCTACGGCATGCGAGAGTTGATAACTCGCCGCTTGTTGTCGAAGGGCGGACCACCGGCGTACTCGGCATCGCCCGAGACATAACCGAACAAAAAGAAGAGCGCGAACGTGCGGCAAGAGCCGACAAGTTACGCGCACTTGGTCAACTCGCCTCCGGTGTGGCGCATGATTTCAATAACTCCCTCGCAGCGATCCTTGGTCGTGCCCAGTTGTTGCGCCGCCAGGTACGTGATGAAGCACTCTTACGCAACCTCGATATCATCCAAACTGCCGCGGAGGACGCCGCAGCGACCGTTAGACGAATTCAAACATTCGCGCGCAAGTCACCCGTGAAAGAATTTGAGTTGCTCGATGTTCGCAGTCTGCTTCAGGATGCGGTAGAAATCACTCGCACGCGCTGGCAAAACGAAGCGCGGTTAAGAGGCCTCGAGTACGACGTGAAACTCGAGGCTGCAACAGACCTTAATACATTCGGCAGTGCGTCAGAACTGCGCGAGGTTTTTGTGAACCTAATCGTCAATGCGGTTGATGCAATGCCACGCGGCGGCAAGTTGTGGATAAGCGGCGAACGAAACGACGGCAGATTGCAGCTTCAGTTCAATGATAACGGGACAGGAATGCCGGACGACGTTCGCCAGAAGATATTTGAGCCATTCTTTTCAACTAAAGGCGCACATGGAACGGGGCTTGGCCTGTCAGTTAGCTACAGCATCATCGAGCGTCACGAAGGTTCGATTAAAGTTGAATCGGAACCGGGTAATGGCACTACCTTTACGATTGACCTTCCGGCAGTTATAGCGGAGAGCTCTAAGACAGACGACGTTACAGTGCCAGACAGCACACTACGACTTAAGATTTTAGTGGTAGATGATGAGAAGCCGGTTCGAGAGACATTGGCGGAGATGCTGATTGCGGTCGATCACAACGTTGAACTGGCGGAAAGTGGTCAGGAAGCCATGGCCAAATTGAACAGGAACCACTTCGATTTGGTCTTTACCGATCTGGCGATGCCTGAAATGGATGGATGGGAAACAGCACGAGCCATCCGCAAGAAGTTCCCCGATATTCGAATTGTGATGGTTACTGGTTATGGCCCAACCACAACTCCACCAGCAGGCGAAGAAGATCTCGTTGACGGCATCATCGGCAAACCCTTCGACTTCACGCAGGTTGGTGCGATGCTCACTTCGTTAACGAAATCGGTCGAAGTTTCGATGTAAAAGGGCGAAAGTCGAATACTGTATTTAGTTGAAATTCATTATTCCCGCACTCGCAGTAAACCCAACTCCAAAGCCCACTACGATCGCTGGTCCCTTCCAATCATTCTTCTCGGCCAACATAAAACCCGTCGAAGCACTGGAGAGATTTCCATACTGTTGTAGAACTTTGTATGACCCGTGCACCTTGGATGAGTCAGGGCAAAGATCGAGTTGATTACAAACACCATCGAGAATTTTCTTGCTGCCAGTGTGGATCATACAGTCATCGACTTGTTCGAGGTCGTTGACCGGCGAATCCGGGTGGCGCAAAACGTTCTTGACGGTAGTGACTGCGTAGTGAGCCCCGCGCGAAGGCACGCTGGGCTGCATGAAATACTGTGGACGTCCTTTCAGGAATGGATGTGAGCTGTTGCTAACCATCGTCAGCAGGTTCATATCACCTGGGTCGTCGTTGGTTAAGTGGGAGATTGGTCCGAACGCGGGCTTTCCTTCTTCAGCGCCAACCAGCAAAGCCACCGCGCCGTCGCCAAATAACATCGACTGAATCACAAAGGTCGTATCCAACCTTTGTTGTTCGAATTGTTCGGGATCAAGTTTCTGCTCCTTCCTCAATCTTAGGATTTCTCGGAAACCTAAATACTGATCCCGCAAAAGTGGAGCAACATAGGGCGTGTGAGCTTCTGCCATAAGAACCATGGCCAACTTTCCGGGATTTGCTGCCAGGTACCACTGAGCTACTTCGATCGATTTCAGTAAAACAGAACACCCTTGTGCTTGCATGCTAACGGTTCGTAGATGACGTGAAAGCAGTCCGTGAGTCTTGCCCATTACCTCTGAAGCCAAACACGGCAACATTTGGTCGGGGGTGTTAGTTGCGGCAACCAGTAATCCGATACGCGAAGGATCTCCGCCCCATTCGTGGATACAACTCTTGATGGCACCGACACCGAGCTGGGTGGTCGAACTGGTCGCGTGTTTTTGTTTACCCATCAAGAAGTCTGGATAGTTGTCGAGAGTAGAATAACGTTGGTTAACCCCGAGAGTGTTGATCGTATTGATGAGTTCGGGGGAAAGCTTATGCATCATGCTGCCGACCAGGTCGGTAGTTTTGAAAACGTGTTGAGGAGTGGAGGTTGCTGCCGATAAAAGGTTGATCATTGTCGTTGCTCTCCAAAAGAGGGGCGAGTTTCGGTCAGCATCGGGGGAGACCTAACTCGAATTCAAATTGCCGCGTTCGATGGTTTGAATTACAACCGGCGTGCCGCGTCTTAGGGCATCGAGCCTGTCACTACTTAACTCTTTTAAAATAGCCACTTACCTAATTTTGCTTGGAAGTTGAAAAAAGGTTTGTTGGAGCCCGATGGATACCAATTAAACACCGGCGCAAAAATGATAATGAATTACTTAGGAATCAGAGGTGTGGGGCAATCCGCCGCATGACACTGAGCTATACAAATGATTAGTAGGTAACCACCGAGGGGGCTTTGCACAAAAAGTCAGATACCACCTGCTTTAGCAACGTGGAGATTCAAATTTGCGCTAGAGTGCGCCCTGAACCTTATGAGGTGATACCACCTGCTTTAGCAGAGTGGAGTTTCAACTTCTCGCTAAAACCGCGGTAAGAAGCTGCTCAGTAGCGGAAAATTGAAACTCCACGCTGCTGAAGCAGGTGGTATCTAACCGTCACTCCAAA
>Ga0207660_10000965_pt1 | contig 19025 bp, 16 predicted proteins | sample KBSC73BmetaG_FD_184335 | JGI IMG/M metagenome (GOLD analysis project Ga0207660, IMG submission 184335) | Corn rhizosphere microbial communities from Kellogg Biological Station, Michigan, USA - KBS C7-3B metaG (SPAdes) (version 2) | ecosystem: Host-associated > Plants > Roots > Rhizosphere ... | reverse complement strand
ACAAACTCGGCTTCATAGCCGTTGCTCTTGAGCAGGAGATGCAGAGCGGCAATCACGTCTGGCTGGTCCTCGGCGACCAGGACGCGCGGCCGCTTCGCGAAAGAAGCAAGTTCGGGAGCCGGAATTGCCATGGCGTGAATGTCAGTTTGGCAGATCATCTTCGTTGCTTGGGAGCCTGCGTTCTGACGCTGAATAACATTTACGTACTCGAGCATCCAATGGTTCCGCCAGTTAGATTGCATTTTAGTGCCCATTCCGTAGGGACCTAACCGGCTGAAAACGCTGGATCTTGAGCGCGTCTTTTTCATTGGACTGCGGAGTTTGTCGTCCGTTAGCGGGAACAGATGTTCGAAAACGAACAGCAAAGCTGGACGCAGAAAGCTCGTTTTTTGACGGACGCCGAGTGGATCCGGCTCATAAGGAAAAGTCAGGGAGATCGGGCATTCAACGTAGAGATGCGGCGAACCGCCTGCCACAGGAGCTTACGGAAATCCCGGCAGATGTAGGATCGCGGGGGCCGGTTGGAGGGAAGCTCGCGAAGAATGGTAACGTGCCCGCGAGCCCGACTTGCCGGCGAGCGGCCTGTTCAGGAGCAGAAGGTTGAATAGGGCACTATGCGCGTCGGCAGCGTGGAGCGCAGCGACAGAAAAAAATGAAAAAGCTGTGACATTGGTTATGCTCTAGCCGCCAGCTCCTGCGAGGGAGTCAACAGCGTGGATACATGTACCGTCACAGCTTCTGATGTAACTGCTGCTTTCGCAACCTCCGGCCCCAACCTTCTTCTCGCAAAGCCTGTTGGTTTTTTCGGGTCGGAGCGCCTGGCAAATCACTTTGCCCTGGCAATCACCCAGCCTACTTCGGAGTGGCGACGGTTGATTGAAGCCAATCCTTTGGGCCGTCGATACAGACCTGACATTGGTTATGCTCCAGCCGCCTGCTCCTGCGAGAGAGCCGGAAACGTGGACGCATGTACCGTCTCAGCCTGCTATGTGATCACTGCTTTCGCCGTCTTCGACCCCAGCCTGCTCCTCGCAGAGCCTACCGGTTTTTTCGGGTCGGAGCGCCGGTTGAATTGCTTCACCAGACGAATCACTCAGCCTACTTCGGATCAGTTGCTGTTGATTTCAACTGCCCTTTCAGCTATCAACGCGTGTGATCCTAAATCACAAACGCTGATTGTCAACACCCAAGAGTTGTGCAAAGAAGCAAATATTTTGGGCCAATTCGGAGTTCATCGAATCCGCATGAACAGCGGGTAACACAGGTCGCGGTGCGAGAGTTTTCCAGATATCCACAGCAACTTCCACAACTCAGCAGTGCTAGCCCCGTCGTGCTCTGATGTGATCTGAGCCAAATTCATCTCTTGACTGCCAACTCAGCTTGCTTCATTGTGTCTCTTAGGAGTGGACTCGCGCTTCTCGCTTACGTCTTAACGCGAAAAGCGGGCGCGCGAATCGATTTTCAATCTTCGGCGCAGGGAGTTGAATGGCGGCTTTCACAGCCTATGTTGACGGCGGCTCTCATGGCAGTCCGGGTCCTTCCGGCATTGGCGTGGTAATCCACACTCCTGAAGGTGAATCCATCCGCATTGCCAAGTGGATTGGGCATCAGGACAACAACGTTGCCGAATACGCCGCCCTGCTGGAAGCCCTTCAACAGGCGCTGGAAATGAAGGCCACGGCCCTACAGGTTTTTACCGACTCCCAACTCGTCGTTAAACAGATGACGGGCGAGTACATCTGCAGCAGCCCGCGCCTGTATTCACTCAACTGGATTTGCCGGAAGCTGGCGCGCTCGCTGGACTTTGCCATCGCCCACATTCCCCGCCATCGCAACCAGGAAGCCAACCGGCTCGCCAACTATGCGGTGCGCAGCTCGCGCATCTAGAAGAGATACCCTAAATAGCCCGCCGTTTTCAGACTACAAATCCTGGATACACGCGGAACGGGGACTTGCGGCTCCGCGAAAACCGAGAGCCTTTTGCACTTTCCTTTTGCGGTTTTCCCGGATTCCATAGACAATGAAAAGCGCTTACCCATTACCCATGCATAATTCCAAACTTTTCCTGCTCCGTCCACTTTTGTCATTGTCTGTTGTTCTGGCCCTGGCTGCTTCAGCGCTGGGCCAATCTTCGGTTAGAGATCCGGGGGCAAAGCGCATGTGCGCCGCGGTAAAGGATGTGCAGATTCCGCCCGCGGATCAGCCCACAACGGACGAGAAGAAGTCGCTGGCCAACTGTTCCTCAGAAGACCTCTACTTTGGGTTCGGACAGCCGCCGGATCCAGTCAAGGCGCGCAAATGCGCCTACGTTGAGATGGAGGAGGGAAAAGATGACCTGGACCTCGCCGGTCGTGCCATCCTCATGATGGTGTACGCCAACGGCAGGGGCGCGGACCGCAGCCTGGATCTAGCCATGAAGTTCGCGTGTGAAATCAACTCCATGCCCGGCGACAAGGCCGGAACCATCTACGAACTGGAGCGTCTCAGAAAATACCCGCCGACCGCGAGATTCAGCATCTGCGATCACAGCGCCGCCCCCCATTTGTACCAGAGCTGCGCGGTCCTGGGAGACAGGTTCGACCAGATTGAGCGCGAAAAGAAGATTGCGGCGATCACAGCTTCGTGGAGCAAGAAAGAAAAGAACGCGTTCGATCATCTGCGTGACGCAGCGGAGAAGTTCTTCAAATCACGCGCCAGCAGTGAAATCGACCTGCGACCCACCTTTGAAGTTCAGGAACGGGCCTTCATGGAAAGGGGCTTCATCGAAAACCTGGACAAGCTCCAATCAGGCGACTTGCCTTCTTTCTCCAGCGCTGATTTCAAAAAGGCCCAGGCAGATGTTGATCACGCGTACGCTGAAACCCAAAAGGACCCAACCCGCCGCTGGGGTACCGCAACTGTGGAAGGCGTGCGCCAGACTCAGCAACTGTGGCTGGCCTATCGCGATGCCTGGGTGAAGTTCGGCAAAGTGAAGTATCCGCACGTCAGCGCAGATAGTTGGCGCACATGGATCACGAAGGAACGGCTTGCCATGCTGCAAAAACTGCTGACATAAACACCCTCGTAGCCCAGGTGACAGTTCAGAAGAGTCGAAACCGTCTTCCGGACAGCAGGCTATTTTCCCTGAGTTATCGACTGTGTACTTCTTGCTTTTCCATGGCGAGCGCCACCGGCAGGGAAGTGGAGTAAATTTCCGTAAGAGACCGTGTGCATCGTCGGCAAAAAGATTTCATGACTACTCTCAAACGGCTCCTGAAGAACGCTGGTCCGATGTTTTTCCTGCATGGCACAAGTCTCGAAAAGCCTGCAGCTATCCGCGCGAACGCAGGCGCGAATCGTCTCAGATTTTGAAACCGTATTGCGATAGACTGCTCCCATGAATGGTTTGTGGCTTGCCGTAGTTGCGACCTGCATGGCGGCCGCGCCGCTGTCGCATTTCTCACAGAGCGATGTGCCTCCGGACTGGAACATCCCCCGGCCTGTCTGGGAACGCCTCGACAAGGAGAAGCTGCTCAGCACCTACGAGATTTCCACAAAACTGAACCCCTTTTATCTGCGCGGCGACTTTGACGGCGACGGCAAACCAGACTACGCCGTCCTCATCACGAATCGAGCCACCAAAATCCTGGGGATTGCTATATTACGTTCCCGCGCGCAGCATGTCGACATTCTTGGGGCAGGCGGAATTAGATTGCGGAGGGCTCCAACCGCAGACGGCTCGCCTGCAATGCTCATTGACAATTTTGGATGGGTAGACGCCTGGCACGTTGTGCCCAAAGAACCTCTGAAGCCAACCGGCTGGGATAAACCCGTGTCGCCAATGGTTGGAGAGGGAATCGAAGTCGAGAAGACCGAAGCGTCCTCTGCACTGATTTATTACGATGGCGAAAGTTACCGATGGCTGCAGGATTCTGACTGACAGCCTTTTCTCGTGCCTGAAGCTATCACAAAAAGCTACTCAAAGATCAATATCGCCGCCGCGATCACCGTGATCCACTTTCCCCCTTTGTCGCCCACGGCGCTTTGCGTCATGTTGGTGGTGCGCACGATCTTGTTGGAGATGCGGTAGATCTCTTTTTTCTCGTCCCAGGACTTGTCTGGATCGAACTCCACATCAAGCGTGGTGGCCAGCATTTCGGCTGCGAGTTCTTCCGCATATTCGCCGGCCACGTCATCTGTCTCGCCGAAGGAGTGATGCTCGCTCAGGTAGCCGTAGGTGGAGCGATCGGCGGGCATTGCCAGCCCGATGCTGGAGGCAATCAGCCGGTGCGGTTCCCGGACCGAGTTCTCCGCCACCACGGCGAATGTCACTTCGCCCGGATAGAGAAACTTGATGCCTTCCTTGCGGGAGATCAGCTTGCAGTGTGGAGGAAAAATGGAGGAGACGCGCACCAGGTTTTGCGCGGCAATGCCGGCGTCCCGCAGTGCGAGCTCAAATGATGTCAGGCGTTCTTTATGCTTGCCAACCCCCTTGGTAAGAAAGATGCGCTTGGGCACCATGTTAAGCCCCAATGTAGTGACCCTCCAGAAAGTGGCGTTGTGACCGAATCACAAAAAATAACATACGCAAGCCGCACGCGCGGGAAATTTGACCAAAATTTTTGGGATCTACGGACCCGACTGAAGTGCCCGCAGCTTGCGTACAAAAAAATTGCCGAATCAAGAAAAGATGCCGGGATGACCGGGCGGGTATCCCCGCCCTAACATCGACTTCAATTGTTTCTTTTGCACCGGAACATGTGCAGTCGTGAGGCTTGCAGCGAATCCAGTGAATATGCGCGAAAGCAGAGCCGCTAGTATCCGGGAAAATCTTCTGATCTTACATCGTCCTCGTCAACGCCTGCTTTTACCAGCATCTCCTTCATCGCAGCCACCATGGCTGGCGGACCTGCGGCGTAATAGATGGGCCCCGCCAAGCCGGGGAGATGGCGCTTGAGCATGGCGGCGTCAATGAAGCCGCGCTCGCCGCTCCAGCTCTGTTTCGACTTGTCCATCTCCACCATTGTGCTTATCAGATGGAAGTTCGGATTCTGTTGAGGAAGCGCTTCAAGCTCTTTGAAGAAGGCGGTATCTTCCGGGCGGCGGTTCGAGTAAAAGAGATAAATCTGGTGCGGGTCCTTCTGCCGGGCCGCTTCCTTCACGATGCTGTGAAACGGGGTGATCCCGATTCCTCCGGCCAGAAACACGGCCGGCTTACTGGCATTCTTGTGCAGGTTAAAGGATCCCATCGGCCCGTCCAGCTTCATCTTCGTGCCCGGTTTCATGTTGCGCAGGTTACGCTTAAACGCGGTATCACGCAGACGCGTGGCAAACATGAGCTCGCTCTCCCACGGCGCGCTGGCAATAGAGAATGTCCGGGTATTGCCTTCGGAATCTGTTTCTGGGGGATCCACAAGCGTCAGGTCGGCAGTCTGGCCTGCCTTGAAGTTGAAATCGGCAGGCTTTTGCAGGCTGAAGGCCAGTGTTCCTTCAGCCACCTCAGACTTATTTCGAAACTCAACAATGTATTCCGGCATCAGGTTCCTTTCGAGTCCCTCAAACAGAGTTCGCAGTGGCAGCGAGGTTACACCTGCGTTGGCCTGGGTGCGCGCCGCCTTGGGCTGATTTATCCTACAGCTTCATGCCTGAGACAGCCGCGCTGGAATTTCACGATGTCAGCAAGCAATATCGCGGCTTCTTCCGCTCAGAGCGAGTGAAAGCTCTGGACCACTTCTCGCTGCGTGTGGAGCGCGGAGAGATTTTCGGCTTCCTCGGTCCGAATGGCGCCGGCAAAACAACGGCCATCCACATTGCCATGGGGCTGATGTTCCCGACATCCGGGAAGGGGCAGATGCTGGGAGCGCCTTTTGGAGACGTGGCGGCCCGCCGCCGCGTCGGCTTCCTCGGCGAAAACGTGGCCCTCTTCCATCGTCGCGCGGCCAAGCTGATTGAATTTTACGGCGCTCTGAACGGGATGCACGGCGCGCAGCTTCGCCGGCAAACCCTGGAAATGCTTAAGGAGCTCGAGCTGATGGCGGTGGCAAACCGCAATGTAGGCAAGTTCTCGCGAGGCATGGTGCAGCGCGTGGGACTGGCCCAGGCGCTGGTGAACAATCCTGACTTGTTGATCCTTGATGAGCCGACCTCCGCGCTCGATCCCATCGGCCGCGTCCGCGTGCGCGAGATTATTCGCCACGCTCGCGAAGAAGGAAAGACCATTTTTGTAAGCTCTCATCTGCTCTCTGAAATTGAGCAGATCTGTGACCGGCTTGCCATTGTGATTAAAGGCCGGGTCGTTCGCGTGGGCACCACGAGAGAACTGCTGGAATCTCAGGACCGTTTTGTCATTACAGCCACGGGGATTGATGCCCTGATGTTCGAGGGCTCCCGGCAGAATGGGCACGTGCAGATCACCGTTGCCGCGCCGCAGCAGCGCAGCACTATCGAGAAAATCTGGCTGGCGGGAGGCGCGGTCATATCCGTTCATCCCATCCGAAGGACCTTGGAAGATCTGTTCGTGGAGCTGGCGCACCAGAATGGTGGTTCGCGCAGCGAGGCCCCAAACAAAAAGGATGGGGCATGATTCACAAAGAAGCGAATGCCGGGTCACCACGATCATTTCCAGCCATTGCGGACCGAGGGGAGACTGCATGCTTCCAATTTTGCTGATGGCTGGGAATTACGTCCGCATGCAGTGGGTCACGCTGCTGGTCATGACGATTTACCTGGTGGGAATTGGCGGAGTATTTTCAGTACACCAGCAGAGCCAGGAGGTACTGTTTTTCCTGCGTTCGCAGCCGCTCTACGTCCTGTTCATCTCGTTGATGCTGGCTGTTCCGGCAATTGAAGCGGACCGAAAGTCGCGCCGCCTGCTGGCGGTGCTTTCCAAAGGAATCCATCGCTGGCAATATCTGGGAGGGATTCTCTGCGGTTGCGCCGTGATGACGGCGATTTTCAGTTTCTTGATCTGGGCCGCAGCTTACCGGTTGTGCATTCGCGGGGGCGACCCGACCCAGGGCTTGGGATTGCTTGCGGCAGCATTATTTACCTGCTGCGTGGCGGCATCGTCCGCAGGATTGCTGTATTCCACATTCCTGCATCCCCTGGTGGCGACAGGCGCGGCAACTATTACCCTCATTTTGCCCTTTGCGTTCGCAGGCGGGAAAACGGATGCCGGTTCGGCCAACCTTCTCTTCCCAGTGGCCGGGCTGGTGGATACCCTGGTCCGTTATGATTTCGGAACAGTTGATGGCCTTTGGGCGCTGATTGTAAGCGCCACAGTTGCGACAATCATATTCTGGATGATAGGAGCGGCAATCTTCGCCCGCCGCGACGTGACTATTTCACCGGAGTAGCCGGAGCCGACGCTTGCGTCGCCTCTGGAGAAGGACTGGGAACCAGCACCTTCGCAGCCCGGGTCTTGGGCTGGAGATCCAGCGCTGCGAGGCTGGCATGATTCAGCACCCGTCCCGGCACTACGCCCAACCAGATTGTGGCGATCGCGGCGATTACGAGGGCAAGGCGCATACTTGCAGAAGCGGGCGCTGGCGCTTCCGCCACCGTGGGCTCGCGCATGTACATCACGACGATCAGGCGCAGATAGTAGTAGGAAGCCACCGCGCTGTTCACAACGCCGATAATCGTCAGCCAGATCAGCGCGGTTGTGTGCGCCGCAGCCGAAGCTGAAAGTGCGGCGGTGAACACGTAATACTTGGCCAGAAAGCCCGCCGTGGCAGGAATTCCGATGAGGGACAGCAGGAAAATCGTCAGCGTGAACGCCAGCAGTGGCGAACGCTTGCCCAGCCCAGCGTAATCGTCCATGGTCACGTAGCGCTCGCCGGTGGAACCAAAGTGGCTGATCACCGCGAACGCGCCCACGTTCATGCAAGCGTAAGCAGCCGTATAAAAGACTGCCGCGGAGATGCCGATGTCGTTCCCGGCGGCAAACGCGACCAGCAGATATCCCGCATGAGCGATGGAGGAGTAGGCCAGCAGCCTTTTCACGTTGCCCTGGATCAACGCGCCCATGTTGCCTATCGTCATTGAGAGCGCTGCTGAAATCCAGATGAGCCAGAACCAATCCGTGCTGGTAGTCGCGAATAAGACGCGCAGCAGCACGGCAAATGCGGCTGCTTTGGGGCCGGTCGACATCAGGGCGACGATTGGCGCGGGCGCGCCTTCGTAAACGTCAGGCGTCCAGATATGAAACGGTGCCGCGGCCACTTTGAATCCCAAGCCGACGATCATGAGGGCGGTCGCCATGAACGCGAGCACTGAGAGATGCCCGGTGGATTGAACCTGCTGAGCGAGGGCGGCGGGAATGTCGAGGATCGTTGTGGTTCCTGTAGCCCCGAACATGAGCGCCACACCGTAAAGGAAGAACGCGGTGGCAAATGAACCGAGCAGGAAATACTTGATTGACGATTCAGTGCTCGAAGCAGTGCGGCGTCGATAGCCGGCGAGAATGTAAGTTGAGATGGAAGAGATTTCCAGCGCGATGAAAATCAAGACCAACTCGACAGCGGAAGACATCAGCGTCATTCCTACGGTACCGAAGAGGATGAGGCCATAATACTCACCGCTGTTTAAGCCCTGGGTTTCCAAATATTCGAGCGAAGCCAGAATGCAGACGGCGGAAATCGCAGGGATCAGGATATGAAAAAAGATGGCGAAATTGTCCACACGCACCATGCCGAACCAGCCGGGATCGCGGAAGGAAGCGTCGCGGGCCAGCCACGCGATTTGACAGAAGGTGGCCGCAATGGCCGCCAGTGTTCCGGCCAGCGAGAGCAGCCCCAAACCTTTGCGGCTTGCGCCGGGCTTCAACAGGGGATCGATCAGCATCACGGCGATGCCGAAGGCAGTAAGCACCAGCTCGGGCAGGATGCGAATGTAATCAACGGTGTGAATCGGGTTCATCTATTTCTGTCCTCCCGCCTGCATCGCGGGAGATGCGGTTGAAACTTGACTGGCCGTTGTGGCGTTCTGGGCACTATGAACGGCCGCAACGGCGGGGCTGATGCTCTTCATCCAGTAAGGCGAAACCACACCCATGATGATGGCCATCACAGCGACAGGCCAGAGCGAAATCTGTTCCCGGCCATCGAGGTCCGGAAGCTTTCTGTTGGCTTCACGCGTGATCTGGCCGTAGAAGACTTTCTGGTACATCCAGAGCAGATAGCACGCGCCCCAGATTACGCCGCTCGCGCCCAGGATGCCGTAGATGGCTTTGTCCTGGAACGCGCCGCTCAGAACCAGGAATTCGCCCACGAAACCGTTCATCAGAGGCAGGCCTACAGATGAAAGCACGGCGATGAGAAAGAACGTGGCATAAACCGGCATCGGCGTCGCGAGCCCGCCGTATTCTTTGAATTCGTACGTGTGCTTCCGCTCATAGAGCATGCCGGCCAGCATGAACAGCGCGCCGGTGGATACGCCGTGGTTCAGCATCTGGTAAACAGCGCCGTCGGTACCCGCCTGAGTGAAAGTAAAAATCCCGAGCACGACGAATCCCAGGTGGCTGACGGATGAATAGGCTATGAGTTTTTTTAGGTTCGGCTGCACCAGCGCAACCAGCGCTCCATAAATGATCCCGATGATGGCCAGCGTGTTGATCCAGGCCGCGTTGTGACGAGCCTGGACAGGGAACATGCCGACGTTGAAGCGCAACAGTCCATAGGTGCCCATCTTCAGCAAGACGCCGGCGAGCAGGACGGAACCGGCGGTCGGTGCTTCCACGTGCGCATCGGGCAGCCAAGTATGAAGCGGAAACAAAGGCACTTTCACGGCGAAGGCGATAAAGAAGCCGAGGAAAAGCCATTGCAATGCGGCCGCACTTACGGTCCCATGCATGCTGGAAAGATTGACCCAGTTGCGCAGAGTCTCGTAATCAAAGGTGCGGGCGTGCACCCAAAGCCAGATGATGGCGGCCAGCATGAAGACGGACGCAACCATCGTATAGAGGAAGAACTTCACCGCGGCATACACGCGCCGCTCATGGCCGTACATGCCGATAATCAGCGCCATGGGAATCAGCGTGGCTTCCCAGAAGACATAAAACAGGAACATGTCCAGGGCGAGAAACACGCCGATCATGGCTGACTCAAGAATCAGCAGCAGGACAAAGAATTCCTTGACGCGGTCGTGGATCGACTTCCACGAGACGAGCACACCCAGCGGCACCAGGAAAGCGGTCAAGATTGTGAGCCACATGGAGATGCCGTCGGCGCCAAGGTGATAATGGATGTCAACCGCGCCGACTTTGATCCAGCTGGTGTCGAGTTGGAATTGGAACCCGGCATGGTACTGGATGTGAATCGGCAGGTAAATGGAAAAGCCAAACGCAACCAGCGAAATGATGAGCGCCGCCCAGCGCAGAGCGCGGTCATTGCGCGGCATCAGCATGAGCAGGACCGCGCCAGCGGCAGGAATGAAGGTGACGAGGCTGAGAATGGAGGCGTTCATTTGCCCACCCCCATCCAGATCATGTAGGCAATCACAGCGGCGCCGCCCAGAGCGACCCAGGCTGCGTACGAGCGTATGTTGCCGGACTGCATTCGTCGCAGTTCGCCGCCAATGCCTTTGGAGGCAGAGCCCGCCCCGTTTACCAGGCCGTCAATGATGCCCTGGTCCACCCCACGCCAGAAGACGACGGTGGAAAGCGCCAAGAGGGGCTTGACGAAGAGCAAGCCGTAACCTTCATCGATGTAGTACTTGTGCAGCACGGTCAGATATATGCCGTGCATTCTGGCCGTGATGCGAGCGGGCAGCTCGGGACGCTTCTTATACAGATACCAGGCTATGAGCAAACCGATCAGGGCGACGACCACCGAGGTTGAAGCCAATGCCCATTCTTCCCCGGGATTCTCAGGCTGTTCCTCGCGTGGCTGTCCCGCGGCTTCACTCACGTGCTCCATTGCCGTCGGGCTGGTTGGTGCTCCGCTCTTGATCACGGGCGCAAGGAATTGTCCGAAATTGTTGGAGCCGTGCATGAATGCCGGAATCCCGACCCAGCCGGCCACAATCGATCCAATCGCTAAAACCACCAGCGGGCCCAGCATGACCCATGGCGATTCGTGGACCCCTCCGTGCCCGTGCGCCGGATCATCGCCATGGCCATGGCTGTGCGCGGCTGCGCCGTGACCCGCATGCGCGGGAGCCGTGGTTGCGTGCGCCTCTTCGCCGATATCAACCTTACCCAGACGAAGCTCGCCGTGGAACGTCATGAAATAAAGCCGGAACATGTAGAACGATGTCAGTCCGGCAGTAATGACTCCAATGACCCACAACACCTTGCTACCGTGCGGGCTGGAAAAGACCTGGCCCAGGATTTCGTCCTTACTGAAGAAGCCGGCGAACGGCGGAATACCCGCGATGGCCAGCGTGGCAGTGAGCATGACTGCGTGGGTCCAGGGAATCTTCTTCCATAGCCCGCCCATGCGCCGCATGTCCTGCTCCCCGCCGAGCGCATGGATCACGGAGCCGGCGCCGAGAAAGAGCAGCGCTTTGAAGAACGCATGCGTCATCAGGTGGAAAATTCCGGCCGAGTACGCCGCCACGCCGCAGGCCAGGAACATGTAGCCGAGCTGCGAGACCGTGGAATAGGCAAGAACGCGTTTGATATCGGTCTGGGCCATGCCCATGGTGGCGGCGAAAATCGCCGTAATACAGCCGATGATCGCAACTACTTCCAGCGCGTGCGGCGAGCGGCTGAAGATCGCATTCGAGCGAGCGATCATGTAAATGCCGGCTGTGACCATGGTGGCGGCATGGATGAGTGCCGAGACCGGAGTCGGGCCCTCCATGGCATCGGGTAGCCAGACGTAGAGTGGAACCTGCGCGGACTTGCCCGTCGCACCAACCATCAGGCAAAGTGCAATGATCGTCAGCAGGCCCCAGCCGGCTTCCACCGGCATGCCCGAAACGGCTTTGAAGACGCCGTCAAAGTTCAGTGTGCCGAAATGTTTGATCAGCAGGAACATGCCGATCAAGAAGGCGAAGTCGCCGATACGATTGACGATGAAGGCTTTCTTACCGGCGTCTGCAGCGGAGTCCTTCAGAAAGAAAAAGCCAATCAGCAGGTAAGATGCAAGTCCCACGCCTTCCCATCCAACGAACATGAGCAGGTAGTTGTTCGCCAGGACCAGCGTCAGCATGAAGAACATGAACAGGTTCAGATAGGCGAAGAAGCGATAGAAGCCGCCCTCGTGCGCCATGTAGCCGACCGAATAAACGTGGATCAGGAAGCCGACTCCGGTCACAACCAGCACCATGACGATGGAAAGCTGATCGAGATAGAAACCGAATGGTGCGGAGAAGCTGCCTGCAGTGATCCAGGTGGCTACAGACCTGTTGTACGGCAGGCCCATGTGGAGCGCCTGCGTGATGGCCCAAAGCGCGTACGCGAACGAAGCTGCCGTTGAGAGAAGGGCAACCGCCGAAACTACGGCGTTGTTGAAACGGCGGCCGAAAAGGCCATTGATGGCCGCTCCGGCAAGGGGCAGCAGAGGAATGACCCAGAGATGTAATGTGTCGGTCATAGTTTCAGCAGGTTCACCCGGTCAACGTTCAAAGTCTCACGCGTGCGGAACACGGCGATGATGATGGCCAGTCCCACAGCGGCTTCCGCGGCGGCCACTACCATCACAAAGAACACGAACACTTGTCCGCTCAATGGCACAATCTTGTCGCTCACGGCGACGGCGTGTTGATTCCAGTAATTGGCAAAGGCCACGAAGGTCAGGTTCACGGCGTTGAGCATCAGCTCAATGGACATGAAAATGGTGATGATGTTGCGTTTGATCAAAAAGCCGAGAACGCCCAGGCAGAAGAGAATCGCACTCAGGATGAGGTACCAGGCGAGAGGAACCATTTAGCTCGACCTCCTTCCCAGAACCACCGCGCCCATGATGGCGATCAATATCAGGACTGAAGTGATTTCAAACGGCAGCAAGAAATTCTGGAAAAGCAGGCGCGCGATGTTGTGTGTGTCGCCGAAATCAGCTGTGTTAATCCGAATGCCCCCCAGACGCTGATTGTTGCTGATCATGATCCAGCCGACAAGACAGCCAAGCACGATCACTCCGGGGATGCCCAGCAGCAAAGCCACCTTGCTGCCGGTGCTGCGTTCTTCAACTCCCGCGTTCAACAGCATGATGACAAAGACAAACAAGACCATGATGGCGCCGGCGTAAACGATCACCTGAATCGCAGCAACGAACTCTGCTCCCAGCAGCAGGTAGATCAGAGCGAGCGAGGCCATCACAACCACAAGCGAGAGCGCGCTGTTGATCGGGTGTCGCTGGACCAGCAGGTTCACGGCGCCGGCCACGCAGATCAGCCCGAAAATGACGAACAGTATCTCGTGAACCATCTCTTACGCCCTCCAGGCCACGATAAAGCTGGTAACAATAATGTTGACGATGGCGAGCGGCAGAAGAAACTTCCACCCGAAGGCCATAAGCTGGTCATAACGGAAGCGCGGCAGCGTCCCGCGAATCCAGATGTACAGGAACATGAAGAAGAAAACCTTGAGCGCAAACCAGAAGACTGGCAGGAGCGACTGCACAATGGCGGGGGCGCTGTGCGGGATGGGGCCGCGCCAACCGCCGAAGAAGAGCAGCGTGGCCAGGCAAGCCACGGTGATCATGTTCATGTATTCGGCCATGAAGAACATGGCGAACTTCATGGCGCTGTATTCGGTGTGATAGCCGGCCACCAGTTCCGTTTCGGCTTCCGGCAAGTCGAAAGGTATCCGGTTGGTTTCCGCGTAAGCCGCCATCAGGTAAATGAAAAACGCGACGCACTGGGGAAAGATGTACCAGTGCGGCAGCCAGCCCCACCAGGGCGCCTGCCCCTGAGCGTCGACGATCTGGCGCAGGCTTAGCGTTCCAGAAAGGAGCAGCACTCCAACCAGGGAAAGCCCCAGGGCAAGTTCATAGCTAATCATCTGAGCGCTGGCCCGAAGCGATCCCAGCAGGGAATACTTGCTGTTTGAAGACCATCCGGCGAGAGCCACGCCATAGACACCGATCGAAGTCGCGCCAAGAATAATCAGAAGGCCGATATTGATGTCGCTCAAGCCGCCGTTGGCGTGTACGACTCCCGTGATCTGCAGCGCCGTTGTGGTGCCGCCGACCGTAATGGAGGGGCCGAAAGGAATGATCGCAATCGAAATGAGAGACATGGCCAAGGCAAGCATGGGCGCGGCGATGTAAAGCGCCTTATGCACGCTGTCAGGCACCATGTCCTCCTTGAGAATGAATTTGATCCCGTCAGCCAGCGGTTGCAGCAGGCCGAACGGGCCGACACGGGTGGGGCCCCAGCGATTCTGGATCCGGGCCACCAGCTTGCGTTCGAGCAATGTGGTGTATGCCACGCCCGTAAGCAGGATGAAGACCACTACCACGACCTTGATAACGGCGACGATGACGAAAGTTGTTATATCCACGTTTGGCTACACACAGCCGCTCCCCTCAGCGGCAACCTGCGATTTAGAGACTACGATTTTAAAAGTGACCACTTACTTGAAGAAACGTTCAGGTGCCATAGCCCTAATCTTTTCAATCCGCCATGACTTCCTTGTCCACCGGATTGGCGCGGCGGTTCTCGATCACCGAATTCAGCGTCTTCGAGTAACGACCCAGCGTTCCCGACGTAAACAGCGTGTCATTGCCCGGGACAATCTGCACGAGCGCGTCAACTGCTCCGGCGCGGCTCTGCTCGGCCGCGGTCACGTGTTCATCGCCGCCTGCGAGCAGATTCAACCTCGAGAATTGGTAGCCCGGGACCAGCCGCTGGATTTCATCCAAAATCGCCATTGAATCAAAAGGGCTGAGCCTCGGCTCCAGATTGTTGGCAGCCAGCCATACCGAATGGCGATCGGCTTCGCCGGACTGAGCGCCACGAGTTTGTCCCATGTCAGCGCGCACGCCTCCACCGAAAGGCACCAGCTTGTGAATGTCAGCGCCCATGCGCTCGGCCACACGTACGATGATCTCAAAATCACTACGTACTCCGGCCAGATCGCCTGCTTTCTTGAGCAACTGCAGATCGCCGCACGTGTTGGTGAAGGTTCCGGCCTTTTCATAGGCCGAAGCGGCAGGGAGGACGACCTCCGCAAGCGATGCTGTCTCCGTAAGGAACAGCTCCTGCGCCACCACGAATGTGTTTTTGAGCACATCCGGATCAAAGCTGTAGTCGGCCACCGGATTCGATCCAACGACGTAAAGCGCAGCCAAAGTTCCTAATTTGGCGGCGTCCATCATTTCACTCAGCGACATGGCTTTTGTGGGAGGCAGAACTCCCCACTCATCGGAGAATTTCTGTCCGGCCGCAATGGCCGTGTAGCCGGGCAGCAGGTCAGGGAAGAGCCCCATATCGGCAGCGCCGCGCGAGTTGGCGTAGTCACCCAGGCAGATGAATTTGGCATTGATTCCGGCCCCAAACTTCACCAGGGCAGCCACATCAGTGCCGCGCAGCTCTGAACCAAAAATGATAATCAGGTTTTGCTGGGCTTTCAGTTGCTCGCGAGCCTGCTTGAGCGCGTCGTTGGTCACGCTGGCACTGGTCAGCGCTCCAGCAGCCGCGTCATCGCCGTTGAGGAAGGCAATAAATTTGCCCTCACGTCCAGCGGGTATTTGCAAAAACGCGCTCGCCTGACGACGCAGCTTGATCGGCTGCGAGTTGACGATCGTAAGTTTTGCGCGATTCAGACGGACCGTACTCCGGATATTCCAGGCCAGCAGTGGATGCTGTTCTGTGGGATCGTTGCCGATTAACAGGATGGCGGGCGCGCTGAATACCTCCCGCATGGTCGCGGTCGCATTCTGTTTTCCGGCGACGGCGCGGGCGAATGCAGCGAAATCCGCGGTGCGATGGTGATCAATGTTATTGGTACCCAGCACAGTGCGGGCGAATTTCTGCAGCAGGTAGTTTTCTTCGTTCGTCGTGCGGTTGGAGCCGATTACGCCAATCGCCTGCCCGCCCTTGCTGTCACGAATTTCACGCAGCCGTTTGCCCGCATGATCGATGGCTTCTTCCCAGGTGACCGGTGTAAGCTGCCCGTTTTTGCGCAGCATCGGCTGGCGCAGGCGTGCGGGATGGTCAAAATAATCGAATGCGTAGCGTCCCTTAATGCAGAGGAAGTCGCCGTTGATACCGCTTTTATCGCGGTTATCGCCGCGCACAATGTCCATGCCGGTATCGGATCGCCGCACGCCCAGCGTGGTTTTGCAGCCGTCGCCGCAATGGGTGCATATGGTGCCAACGTGGTTCATCTCCCAGGGACGCGTCTTATACCGGTATGCGCCCGAGGTAAGCGCCCCCACGGGGCAGATATCGATGCACATCCCGCATTCTTCGCATTCGAGATGATCGTCGCGGTTGGGAGCGATGACGGAACCTGACCCGCGGTTCTGGATGCCGAGAGCCCACACGTCCATGCCTTCGCCACAGACACGCACGCAGCGGTAACAGAGAATGCAGCGCGGACGGTCGAAGTACACCACCGGAGACCATTGCTGCTCTTCTTTGTGCAGCTTGCCTTCCATGTAGCGCGATTCCGCTGCGCCATATTTGAAGGTCATGTCCTGCAATTCGCATTCGCCGCCGGCATCGCAGACAGGGCAGTCGAGTGGGTGGTTGCCCAGCAGGAGCTCGATCATTGACTTGCGCGCCTGGCGCACCTCGTCGGAGTCGGTGGTTACCACCATGCCGTCGGTGATGGGAACGGTGCAGGCGGTCTGGAGCTTGGGCATTTTTTCAATGCGCACCAGGCACATGCGGCAGGCGGCTTGCAGGGACAGACCGGGGTAGTAGCAGAATGATGGAACTTCAATGCCCACAGCCTTGCAGGCCTCGATCAGAAGCGTGCCCGCGGGAGCGGTAATCTGTTTTCCGTCGACGGTGATGGTAACGCTCTTGGCTTCAGCCATGGTTTCCTAAACTCAATGTTGGCTGCTCGTTTCCAGCAGCTTTGTTCGGACTTGCTTCTAGCCCAGCTTCAAAGTCTTCCTGATTTCCTCAATTTGCGCCGCATGGCGGTTCGCATGCATAGCCATTGCAACGAGCATTTCACAAATGCTGACCATCCCTGCGGCTGGATGGGGATGTTTTACCTCGCTGGCACGCAGATCTTCCGTGTGCTGCTCAAGGAACCGGATTACACCCGCCCGCGTAGCTTTAAATTGCTCAGCAGCCTCCGCCAGAGTGGCAAACCGACCGATGGGCCTGGCTCCTTCAGGAGATTCCATTTTATGAGTGCGGTTTGGAATCATCTGCAGGAACGCATGTTCGCGATTCGGCGCATCGCCTGCCCGGGGAATGCGCTGAGTACTGATCAGTTTGAGTTGGATCGTCTCAGCCGTCGTCAGGTGCTCAACCGTATCCAGCACGGACCAGCGGTCGGCAGCGGGCTTTAAGCGGCTTTGTTCTTCTGTCACACCGGAAAAACTATTCAAAAAAATCTCACGGGACTGCTGCAAGATCGTCAGCAGGAACGGCTTGTCGATGACCAACGATGTAGCTGGACTTGGCTGTGTACTCATTCCTAGTGGGCTCCTACCAGGGGAAGCTCAGAGATCTTACTGTCGGGCTCGAAGGGGCATGGCTTGCCTTCAAGGTGGTCCTCAAATTCGCTGCGCCACTTGTCCACGATGGACATGGTCGGAATGGCGGCAGCATCGCCCAGCGGACAGAAGGTCCGGCCAAGCATGTTCTGCGCCAGATAACGAATGTTATCGATGTCTTTCTTTAATCCGCCGCCATTGTGGAAGCGGGTGAGTGTCTTCTTGAGCCAGTCTGTGCCCTCACGGCAGGGAATGCACCAGCCGCAGCTCTCATGTTGATAGAACTTCATTACGCGAAGAGCGAATTTGACCATGCACGTCTGATCATCGAGGATGACGACTCCGCCGGATCCCAGGAACTCGCCGCGTTTGGAGAAGGAATCAAAATCCAGATTGATGGCTTCCGCTTCTTCGGCAGTGAGCAGGAACGTGGACGAGCCGCCCGGAACCACAGCTTTCAGCTTGCGGCCATTGGCGATGCCTCCGCCGACGTCGTAAATGAGCTTCTTCATCGGATACCCAAGCGGCAGTTCATAAACGCCCGGCTTATTCACGTGCCCACTGAGGCAGAACAGACGTGTGCCGCCGTTTTTAGGCGGACCGAAATCGGCAAATTTCTGTCCGCCCATAAGAATTATGTGCGGAACAGAGGCGAGCGATTCTACGTTGTTGATGACCGTAGGACCTCCCCAGAGCCCGACGACCGCGGGGAACGGCGGCCGGATGCGGGGAATGCCGCGCTTGCCTTCAAGCGATTCCATCAGCGCCGATTCTTCTCCGACCTCATAAGCTCCAGCCCCGGTGTGCCAGTAAACTTCAAAATCCTTGCCGCTGCCGAAAATGTTTTTACCCACAAAGCCTTTCGCGCGAGCATCGGCGAGAGCCTTGCGCATAATGTCCACAAGGTAGCGGTATTCCCCACGGATATAGACGTAGCCGATCTTTGCACCTACGGCGAGCCCGGCGATGATCACGCCTTCGATGACGGCATGAGGGTCGTGCTCCAGGATGAGGCGGTCTTTGCAGGTGCCGGGTTCGGATTCGTCGCCGTTAACCAGGATGTATTTGGGCTTGTCAGATTGCTTCGGCACGAAGCTCCACTTCATGCCGGTGGGAAAGCCGGCTCCGCCGCGTCCGCGCAAATTCGAGGTCTTGACCTCATTGATGATGTCGTCCGGCTGCATCTGCAGCGCCTTCTGCACGGCCTTGTAGCCGTCGAGCTTCAAATAGGTCTCGATATCGGCTGCGCCCTTGCCAAAGCGCTTCGACACGACGCGAATTTCATCAGGATGAGACGTTAGTTCAGCCATTAGACTCCATGCCCAAGCTTACAATTGCCAACAATGCCAAAATTGCCAAAATTGCCAAAGAATCCAAATTGAAAGCTTACCGGCGGCGCTTTGCGGTCTGCCGGGAAGCGGTGAAAATCGCGGTCAGTTCCCGAGCCTCTTGCAAAAGAGCTTCGAGCCTTTCGTTTTT
>Ga0207660_10000960_pt1 | contig 19093 bp, 17 predicted proteins | sample KBSC73BmetaG_FD_184335 | JGI IMG/M metagenome (GOLD analysis project Ga0207660, IMG submission 184335) | Corn rhizosphere microbial communities from Kellogg Biological Station, Michigan, USA - KBS C7-3B metaG (SPAdes) (version 2) | ecosystem: Host-associated > Plants > Roots > Rhizosphere ... | reverse complement strand
CTGTTCGCGGTCGCAGCGCGCAGCCTGCCGATGGCGACGCTCGGGCTCTTGCAGTACGCGAGTCCGTCGATCCAGTTCCTGATCGGCGTGACGCTGTTCGACGAGCCGTTCAGCCTGACGCGGCTGGTCGGCTTCGTGCTGATCTGGCTGGCGCTCGCGCTCTACAGCGTCGACGGCTGGCGGCGACGCGGACTGCGCGTCGCCATCGTCGACGCGTAAGCCGCGCCGGCCGCGCCGACTAGCGCTGCTCGACCGCCAGCACCTGCGCCGCCGCATTGACGACCGCCGCGATGCGGCCGATGTCGCGCAACTGCTGCGTCGTGAGACCTTCCTTCTTCAGCAGCGCGTAGTGCGACGCGACGCAGAAGTGGCATTTGCCGATGATCGACGCCGCCAGCGCGTAAGCCTCGAACTTCTGCTTCGCGACGCCGCCCGAGCTCGCATAGGCGTTCATGCGCAGCTCGGCGCGCTGTGTCTTCAGCTCTTCGTCGCCAGCCATCTCGAGGTACGGGTACCAGGCGTTGTTCATGCCCATGAGCGCGGCCGCGGTGAGTGCCGCGTTCGCCTCTGCCGCGGGCGCGGCGGCGCGAAATGCCTCGACCAGCGGCCGGCTGCCGGCGGCGAACGCCGCGGCCAGGGCAACGCCGAGCGCGTCTTCCGGCGCGAGGCTCGAGCGTGCGATCACGCCGTCGAGATTGAGGCGGATGTCCTTCGCGTAGTCGGGGATCTGTTCCTTGATCGTGGCCAGAAATTCCATGCTGTCCTCCTGTGGATGTCGATAAAAAGCCCGCCGAGGCGGGCTTTCGGAACGAGGGCTCGAGGCGCTCAGAGCGTTTCGCCGCCGACCGTGCGGTTGCACGGGCAGAGCTCGTCGGTCTGCAGGCCGTCGAGGATGCGCAGCACCTCCTCGGGATTGCGGCCGACGTTCAGGTTGTTCACGCTCACGTGCTGGATCGTGTTGTCGGGATCGACGATGAACGTCGCGCGCAGCGCCACGCCTTCGTTCCTGTCGCGCACGCCGAGCTGGTCGACGAGCGAGCCCTTCGAATCGCCGAAGCTCCAGTGGCCGAGCTTCGACAGATCCCTGTGGTCACGCCGCCAGCCGAGCTTCGAGAACTCGTTGTCGGTCGAGCCGCCGAGCAGGACCGCATCGCGCTCCTCGAACTGCTTGGCCAGCTTGTCGAAGCCGACGATCTCGGTCGGGCAGACGAAGGTGAAGTCCTTCGGCCAGAAGTAGATGACCTTCCACTTCCCGGGGAAGCTCTTCTCGGTGATCGTCTCGAACGCCGAGACGCCGTTTTCCTCGTGCTGGTTGAAACCGGGCTTGACGCCTTGCACGCTGAAGGATTCGAGCTTGTCGCCGATGGTTTTCATGGGTCCTGTCCTCGGAAGAAAGTGCCGGATGGCACGACAGGACGTAGTTTAGGCTATCGGATCATATTTCCCAATTGATACAGCCTAAGATCGCAATTGGCGTCAGCGCAGATCGCCGGCGAGGCTGGCGAGCGTCTCCTGCGAGATTTCGGTGTGCGCCGGGTAGTTCGTGTGGTCGCAGCCGAGCCGCACGCTGGCTCCGGCGCGCACCGCCTCGCACGCCGCTGGCGCCAGCTCGAAGCGCAGGAAGTGGACGGCCGAGGTCTTCTCGTCGTTCTCGCGCTCGAGATCCTCGTCGGCGATCGCGTACACGCGGCCGTGCCCTTCGACCTCGACGAAGACGCGGTCCTCGACGCCGATCAGCCGGGCCAGCTCGCGCTTTCTCTGGTTGGGGTCCGGATACTCGATCAGCATCGTCGCCTTCCAGTTCGTGCCGTCGGGAACGAGCGGCGCGTACGCCTCGATCTCGCCCTCGATGCCTGCCTCGTCGAAGATCTTCTCGATGTGCAGCATCTCCTGGATCTGCCGGCGGATCGTCGTCTCGTCCTCGAACTGCACGCTCAGGAACTCGCCGAGGCGCACGGTGCGCAGCTTCCGGTGCGCGATCACCTCGGCGCGGCTCGACTTGCGCACCTTGGCATACGCCTCGAGCGACATCAGGCTCTCGCGGGTGATCGTCATGGCTGCTCCAGGCCGTAGGCGCGGCGCAAGAGGCTGAGCGGATGGCGCAGCTCGGCGGCGGCGCCCTCCTTGGCCATTCCCTGGGAGATGTGATGGCCGGCGAGCGCGCAGTCGGAGCTGATGAAGTCTGGAGCGGGCGCTGCCATCGCGCGAAACACCGGTCGGCCGATCTTCATCGCGACGGGATGCGTCCGGGTCTTGACGCCGTACGTGCCCGCATGTCCCGAGCAGCGCTCGACAGTCGTCAGCTCGACGGTGACCGACTTGCCGATCAGCTTCAGCATCTCCTCGGTCTTGCGGCCGATCTTCTGCACCCGGCCATGGCACGGCACGTGGTAGCTCACCTTGCCGAGCGGCTGCTTGAAGTCGGTCTTCAGCAAGCCGTCGCGATGACGCGCGACGAAATACTCGAACGGGTCGAACATCGCGCCCTGGACCAGCTTGACGTCGGCGTCGTCGGGAAAGAGCAGCGGCAGCTCCTGCTTGAACATGAGGGTGCACGACGGGATCGCCGTCAGGATCGCGAAGCCATCGCCGGCGTAACGCGCGAGCACCGGGATGTTCCTTTCCTTCAGCTTGGCGACGCCGTCGAGGTCGCCGAGCTCGAGCTTGGGCATGCCGCAGCAACTCTCGCTGGCGACCAGCTCGTACGGGATCTCGTTGTGCTCGAGCACGGCGACGAGGTCGAGGCCGATTCCGGGCTCGTTGTAGTTGACGAGACAGGTCGAAAAGAGCGCGACCTTGCCCGGACTTCGCTCGCCGTCGACCACTCGCTTCGAACGCCCCGTCTTCGGCGACACGGAGCGGAAGCGCCGGGTCGCGAGGCGCGGCAGCCAGGCGTCCGGATGAACGTCGAGCGTAGCCTCGAGCACCTTCCTCACCGGCCGTGTCCGGTTGGCTGCGTTGACTGCCTGCACGACGATCGGGATGCCCGCGAGCTGGCCGTGCACGTCGGTCGAGGCGAGCAGCTTCGACGCCGCGCCGACCTCACCCTTGCCGTAGCCGATCGCCTTGGCGCGCAGCATCAGGTGCGGAAAGTCGACGTTCCACGGATGCGGCGGCACGTACGGGCACTTGGTGCTGTAGCAGAGGTCACAGAGATAGCACTGCTCGACGACCTTGGCGTAGTCGCTCTTGTCGACGCCGTGCACCTCGCCGTCGGCGGTCGCGTCGACGAGGTCGAACAAGGTCGGAAACGCCTGGCAAAGGCTCACGCATCTGCGGCATCCGTGACAGATGTCGAACACGCGCTCCATCTCGGCGAGCGCCTTGCCTTCGTCGCGGTAGTCGGGGCTCCGCCACTCGATCGGGTGGCGGGTGGGCGCCTCCAGATTGCCTTCGCGCAGGGTCATCGAACGGTCTCCATCAACGAACAAGGGCCGCGCGGGCCCTTGTCGTCCTCGCGGCGCGGCGTGCGCGGATCAGTCGACGAACGCGTCGAGCGCCTTCTGGTAGCGGTTGGCGTGCGAGCGCTCGGCCTTGGCGAGCGTCTCGAACCAGTCGGCGATCTCGTCGAAGCCTTCCTCGCGCGCCATCTTCGCCATGCCGGGATACATGTCGGTGTACTCGTGCGTCTCGCCGGCGACCGCGGCCTTCAGGTTGTCGCGCGTCGGGCCGATCGGCAGCCCGGTCGCGGGATCGCCGACCTGCTCGAGGAACTCGAGATGGCCGTGCGCGTGGCCGGTCTCCCCCTCGGCGGTCGAGCGGAACAGCGCGGCGACGTCGTTCTGGCCTTCGATGTCTGCCTTGTTCGCGAAGTAGAGATAACGTCGGTTGGCCTGCGACTCGCCCGCGAACGCGTCACGCAGGCTCTGCTCGGTCTTCGATCCCTTCAGTCCCATGTCGAATCTCCTGGTTGCGGCGGCGTCGGCGCGTGCGCCGACGATGTTCGACGCTAGCGCGTTCGAACCGCCCCAGCAATACTTCGCCTCAATCCGGCGAATTGCGCGCGCCTATGCGGCGTCGATCGGGACCGGACGAGGACGCTTTGCTAGACTCGTGCCCGCAGTGGGGGGGTAGCTCAGCTGGGAGAGCGTCGCGTTCGCAATGCGAAGGTCGGGAGTTCGATCCTCCTCCTCTCCACCACTACACAAGAACGGGCCCCGCAACGGGCCCGTTTCCTTTCCTGCCACGAAGCGCTGCCAGCGCTCAGGCGCGCTATGGGACGAGCTCGGGATGACGTTCCATGTACGAGCGCGCGTACGTGCAGACCGATTCGACGCGAAGGCCGGCCGAGCGCGCGTGATCGAGCGCGGCGCGAACGAGCGCGCCGGCCACGCCGCGGCCCTCGAGCGCCGGGTCGACTTCGGTGTGCAGGATCGTCATCACGCCCGGGGCGAGCCGGTAGTCGAGACGGCCCGCGGCGCGGTCGAGCGCGGCGACGAAGCGGCCGCTGTCGGCCTGATGTTCGATGTCCGGCTGCATCGCGGTCATGCGGCAATCGGCGCGCCGGCGATCAGGCGCTGCCCGCGAGCACGTCCGCGATGCTCGAGAGCAGCCGCGCCGGATCGACCGGCTTCGGCAAGTGGACGGCGTATCCGGCCTGGCGAGCCTTCGCCGCGTCCTCGCTGCGCGCGAACGCGGTGAGCGCGATCGCCGGCAGGCTGCGCCAGTCGGGCCCGGCCTGCGCGCGAATGCGCCGCAGCAGCTCGTAGCCGTCGACGCGCGGCATGCCGATGTCGCTGATCAGCAGATCCGGTCGCCGTTCGGAGAGGGCCGCCAACGCTTCCTCCGCGGAAGCGGCGCCGCGCACCTCGGCGCCCCAGCTCTCGAGCATGCGCGTGAGCATCTCGCGCCCGTCGGCCTCGTCCTCGACGAGGAGGATGCGCGTCCCTGACAGGTCCGCGTCGGGCGCCGCCGGCAGGCTCGGCTGCGCGGGCGCCGCGTCTTCGTGCGGCAGCACCGCTTCCGGCACCCTGGTCGACTGCAACGGCAGATGGACCGAGAAGGTCGCACCGCGCCCGAGACCATCGCTCGCCGCTTCCACCGTGCCGCCATGCAGCTCCACGAGCTGGCGGACGATCGCCAGGCCGAGACCGAGGCCGCCATGCGAGCGCGCCTCGCTCGCCTCGGCCTGGCGAAACCGCTCGAACACGTGCGGCAGGAACTCCGGCGCAATGCCGATGCCGGTGTCGCGCACGGTCAGCACGACCTCGCGCTCGCGCCGCTCGGCCGCGAGCGTCACCTGGCCGCCGGCGGGCGTGAACTTGATCGCGTTCGACAGCAGGTTCCAGACGATCTGCTGCAGCCGCGTCGCATCGGCGAGCACCTCGCCGGCCGTTCCGTCGGGCACCTGGTGGAGCGCGATCGAACGCGCGTCCGCCGCCGGCTTGAGCGAGGAGACGACGGTCTCGAAGACCGCCGCGATCGCGAGCGGCTGGATGTCGAGCCGCAGGTTCCCCGACGTGATGCGGCTGACGTCGAGCAGCTCCTCGATGAGGCGCGCCTGCGCACGCGCGTTGCGCTCGATCGTCGCCGCCGCACGCGCGACGTCGACCGTCTTGCCATCGGCGCGGCCAAGCAGATGCGTCCATCCCAGGATCGCGCTGAGCGGCGTGCGCAGCTCGTGCGAGAGGGTGGCGAGGAATTCGTCCTTCATGCGGCTCGCGCGCTCCGCGTCGAGCCGCGCCTGTCGCTCGGCGACCAGCAGCGACTCGCGTTCTTCTTCCAGTCGCTTCTGACGGCTGACATCCATCGTCACGCCGTCGAAGCGGGTCGGATTCCCCTGCGCATCGCGGTAGACGCGGCCCTTGGCCCGGATCCAGCGCCACGCGCCCTGCGGCGATACCGTCCGGTATTCGACCTCGTAGATCCCGCGTCCCTCGACGGCGAACTGGATGGCGGCGCGGACGCGCTCTCGATCGTCCTCATGGATGATCGAATAGAAGAGCTGCAGATCCGCAGATGCGTCCGGCGGCAGCCAGAAGTGCTCCTTGCACTTGGCGTTCCACTCGACGACGTCGAGCGGCCACGGACAGTGAAACGTGCCGAGCTCGCCGGCCTCGACGGCGACCTCGAGCGCTTCGTTGGCGCGGATCGCCTCGGCGTTGGCGAGCCGCTCGGCGATGCGCGCTGCCTCCTGCTCCACGAGATGCCGCCGCGTCTGGTACTGGCGGTCGCGCGCGCGCAGGGCCGAGCGCGCCGCGCTCGCGAGCGTCTCGGCGTTGAGCGGGCGCTCGAGCAGGACGATGTTGCCGAGCCGGGCGAGCGCGCCCGAGTGGGCGCTTGGCCGGCGTTCGAGTCGTCGCGCGACGAGCACGATGAACGGAAAGTCGGACCACGGCGGCTGGCTCTCGATCCAGGCACCGAGCGACGCGAGCGACGCGCCGGCGAGCGACTCCTCGGTGACGAACGCAGTACCAGCGCCTGCTGCGAGTGCCTCGGTGAGGTCGTGCAACGAGTCGCACACCTGCGCCGGCATCGACTGTTGCTGCAGCACCTGCGAGATGACGAGCGCATCCCGGCCACGCGGTGCATGCACGAGAACTCGACGCTCGAGCGGCGTCGAAGGCTGCAATGTCATCGCTCGGGATCGCCCAGCATCTTGGTCTCGCCCGTGTACTGGACCGCGCCGCCGCCGATCACGCCTTCGAACCCGACGATCGGCTCGCCCACCTCCAGGCCGCGTTCGTCGCTCAACCGGAACTCGCGAATCGTTCGCTCGTGCTGCGCGGTACGGCTCTTGACGACGGTGAGCGCCGATCGCACTGTTCCCTGGGTCTCGAAGAACATGAACATCAGCGTGGCGTCGGCCAGGTAGCTGAGATCGATTTCCGTCCGGGCGGCCGAGACCCCGCCGTGCTGACCGACGACCAGCATCGTCGTCACGCCGCGATGGTTGAGGAAGGTGAGCAGCTCGTGCATGTGCAGCAGCAGGAAGGTCTGGCCGGGCATCGCCTGGAGGTACGCGTTGAGGCTGTCGATGGCGACGAACGAGGATCCTTCCACCGTGACCGCATGCACGACGAGCGACGCGAATTCGCCAGGTGTCATCTCGGCAGGATCGATCTGCACGATCCGGCAGGCTCCGGAGGCGACGTACGGCTCGATGTCCATGCCGAGCCGCCGGCTGCGCAGAAAGAGCGTCGAGAGCCCCTCGTCGAACAGGTAGTAGGTGGCGCGCTCGCCGCGCTCGAGCGCGGCGTGCATGCAGTGCACGACCGTCGTCGTCTTGCCGACGCCCGAAGGGCCGATCAGGAGCGTGCTGGTTCCGCGAGAGACACCGCCGCCGAGCATCTGGTCGAGCTGGGCAGAGCCGGTACCCACTTGCGCGTGGGCCACTTGGTGACGGTGGCGGGACGCGACCAGGCGCGGAAACACCGCGATGCGCCCGGTGTCGAGCACGAAATCGTGCAGGCCCCCCTGGAACTTCTGGCCGCGCATCTTGACGACGCGCAGCCGCCGCGACTCCGTGCCGAACTCCTGGATCGCCTGCTCGAGGCTGATCACGCCGTGCGAGATGCTGTGCAGCTGCAAGTCGCCGGGTTCGGACGTCTTGTCGTCGATCAGCAGCACGGTGCAGGAGCGGGTCGAGAAGAACTGCTTCAGCGCGAGCACCTGGCGGCGGTAGCGAAGCGGGTCCTGGGCGAGCAGCCGCATTTCGGACAGGCTGTCGAAGACGACGCGTGCCGGCGAAAGGCGCTCCACCTGCGCGGTGAGCGCGCGCACGGTCTCGCCGAGCTCGACTTCGGACGGATAGAGGATCGACTGCTCGGCGTCGGGGTCGCGCGCGCCGTCGTCGGCAAGCTCGAACACCTCGATGCCGTCGAGCGACCACCCATGCGATTCCACCACCGCCTGCAGCTCTTCGGTGGATTCCGAGAGCGTCACGTAAAGGCCTGCCTCGGCGCGTTCGGCGCCCGCAATCAGGAAGCGCAGCGCGAACGTCGTCTTGCCTGTTCCGGGCGTCCCCTCCAGCAGGTAGACGCGGTTGGCCGTCAGGCCGCCGCCCAGGATCTCGTCGAGGCCGTCGACGCCGGTGGACACCCGCTCGCCGCGGTTGCGGTCGCGACGGCGGCCGCCGCCCTTCGCTTCGCTGATCATGTTCTGCGCATCTCCCCCGCGAGCACGTGCCCCGACCTGCAACGGGCGACGGGCAACCGGACCTCTCGCCCGTTCTTCGCGATGCGCGAAATTTACCGACGCGTGCCGGACCGCCCCGTAGGACAAGGCCCTGGCGAGGATGCCGGCAAATGCCATGCGTCGACGAAAGGTTGCGCGCGCCGCGACAGAGCAGGCACGATGGACATGCTGCCGGGCCCCCCATGAATCTGCGCATCGTTCCCCTTCTCGTCCTGCTCCTTGGCGCACCGGCGTGCGGTGGGCAGGAGATCCACGTCAGCGTGCAGCGCCACGACGACGCCGTGATCGTCGACGTCGACGCGCACATGCCGGGCCCGCTGCGCGTTGTCTGGGCGGTGTTCACCGACTACGACCACATGGCCGACTTCATCACCAACCTGACCGCGAGCAAGGTGCTCTCGAGAAAGGACGACGTGCTCGACGTCATGCAAGCGGGCCGGACCAAGGTCGGCTTCATGACGTTCGGGTTCGAGGCGGTTCGCGCGGTCGAGCTCGTGCCGATGCGCGAAATCCGTTCGACATTCGTCAGCGGCGACTTCAAGGCGTACGCCTCGACCACCTCGCTGGTTCCTGGCGCGGGCGGCACACGCGTGCGTCATCACGGCGAGTACGTGCCCAAGTCCTGGCTGCCGCCGCTGATCGGTCCTGCGGTGATCGAGCGCGAGACGCGCAGGCAATACCAGGAGTTCGCCGCCGAGGTCCAGCGCCGCAGCAGCGCCGCGCCCGAGCGCTGACGCGGCGCGCGCTTGCGCGACGATCGTCGGGTGCGTCGGGCGAACGGTTGCATTGCACGCATTCGCTTGCAAGATCGGCCCGTGCATCGACGGGCCGGCCGCTACGATTCTTCTCCGCACCGCATACCGCCGCGCTCCTGGGCCTTGGAGCGCCCGGTGCATCGCACGATGGGTGCGAGGCGCGTGCTGACAGGAGTCGCCGGATCATGGATTTGTCGATGCGACGCCAGCTGGTTGCAGCGCTGGCCGCGAGCCTGGCCGCATGTGGCGGCGGCGCCGACACGACCGCGCTGTCGGGCAACAAGGTCATCGATTCGTCGAACTCCCCGCAGTTGCCGCCGCCGGCAAAGACACCGGCGCCGCCGCCCGCACCGCCTCCGCCGGCACCGCCGACCGGGCCGAACGATCCGATCGTCACGTCCTACTCGGCGGCCGCATCGGGAATCACGCCTTCGCTGGACGGCGGCAGCATCGCGCACGGCGGAGATGGCGCGCTCTGGTTCAGCGGCGGCTTCGTGCCGAACCAGATCGGGCGCATGACCAGCACCGGCACGGTGAGTTTCCCGGTGCTTCGCGCGGCCGGGCTCCTGGCCTTCAACCCGGGCCCCCTCGCGCGCGGTCCGGACGGGAACGTCTGGTTCTGCGATCCGCTCGCCGGAATCACGCTCGCGGGCACCGTGGGCATGATCGACGTCGCCACGAACATCGCGACCGAGTACCCGACGCCGCTGATGAAGACGACGATCCAGATCCGCGAGAAGACCTCGCAGGACCAGTCGTGCGACACGGAAAGCGGCGTCTGCACCCCCGTGCCGACGGGCACCTGCGTCGCCGCTCCGGCGCGCGCAGCGGTGCCCGGAATTCCAGCTTCCGGCTCGACTCCCGCGGTGCCGCCGGTGCCCGCGTACCTCGGCAGCACCTGCCGCACCGTGACCACCGGCCCGACGCTCGTGCCCGCGTGCACGCCGATCGCGCCGATCGCCGCCAACAACTACACCACGACGACGTGCCCGACGGTGACGAACGGCCCGTCGAGCGTCGCCACGTGCACGTCGACACCGCCGGACTCGGGCAACAACTTCGTGCGCATCGTTTGCACCGGGATCACCCCGGGATCGCAGGCGTACGCCGTCGTCGGCGGTCCGGACGGGAATCTCTGGTTCACGGAGTACACCGGGCCGCGCATCGGCACCTTCAATCCGACGACGAAGATGGCGACGGAATTCGGCCCGCTGCAGGCGCCGGCGACCTCGATCGCCGCCGGCCCCGACGGCAACGTCTGGTTCGCCGAGCGCAGCATCGACGGCTCGAGCTCGGTGCTCGGTCGCATCACGCCGGCCGGCGTCATCACCGAGTACACGAGCACGCCGGTGGCGGGATCGGTGCGAGGGATCACGGCCGGCGCCGACGGCCACGTGTGGTTCGTCAAGGACGGCTTCGGAGGCCCGGCGCTCGGGCGTGTGGATCCGGCAACCGGCGCGGTGACGACCTTCAGCAGTGGCCTGAACGGCGCGTTCACGCTGTTCGGCGGCATCGCCCTCGGCGGCGACGGCAACGTCTGGTTCACGAGCTATTTCGACGGCCTGATCGGCCGCGTGACGCCGGCCGGAGTCATCACGCAGTTCGGCGGCGTCGCGCCGAACACGCAGCTCAACGCGATCACCGCCGGGCCGCAGATCGCCGGCGCCAACACGCTCTGGGTCACCGACCCGACCAACAAGTCGATCGCCAGGCTGACGCTGCGCTGAACTGCGCGCGCCGCGCACCGCACGTCTAGAACGTGCGGTGCATGTAGATGCCGACCGAGCCCTTGCGCAGACGCATCACGAGCCGTTCGTCGTCGCTCAGGCGAAAGCCGATGCCGCGGTGGAAGAAGACCTGCGATCGCGCCGGCTTCCACTCGATGCCGATCTTGCTCACCTCGCCGCCCGAGCTGTCCGACCCCAGTGCTCGCGCGATCAGGCTTTCGGCCGGTGCCGGATGGGTGGAGACGCTGCGCAGGCCGACCGAGATCGAGGGCAGCGTCGCGCCCAGAGGCGCTGCACTCTCGTAGCGAGCGTCGATGGGCGCGACCACAGGGACGCGCGGTTCGAAACGCAGACCGAGATCGAGGGCGCCGCGAGAGAGCGACCAGCGATAGCCGCCGTGCTCGGCGAGCCCGCTGGCCGTCCAGCGCGGCGGCGACGCGGGGGTCTGCGTCGACAACGAAGGCGACGCGACGGCCTCGGCCGGAATCGCTGCGGCGGCCGCATCGACTGCTTCGCCGGCGTGCGCGGCACCGTCCGCCATGACGAGGCAGAGCATCAACCGCACGAGAACGCCTGGGGCTTGCATTGCTGTTCGCAATCCTGAGAACCTCGTCCTCAACCCTAACGCGGCCTGCTCCGATGGGTGATCGGTCGGGGCCGGAAGCGACCGTGAGAGCGGTCCGTGGGTGGCCGTAGGAGCGGGCCGACGCCACGTTTCACCCATTGTCGAGCGCCGACCAACCCAGCGCCGCCGCCGATCCCCCGCGTCCGCGGGAAGAAAGGCGAGTGGTCGGTGCGGGCGGGCATGCTCCGTGCCGAGCAGAGCGGATGGATGCTTCCTCCTCGCCAGAAGACCCTTCGGACGCACCGACGGGAGAGCTGGAGCGTCGCCTGCTCGACGCCGCCGAGGCGCTGCTCGCGCACCGCGCGTCGTCGTTCGCGCTCGTTCCGATCCCGGGCCGACTGCCGGTGCGTTGCGTCGCCATCGGCGATCTCGCGCGAATCCGCGAGATGGTCCGGTCGCAGAACGTCTACGCCTGAGGCGGCTCCGAGTCGGCGCAGTGTCGTGCGGCGTCGCGGTGACGCTGCAGCGAGCGCTGGCGACGTCGATGCGGTTCGCCGGGCGCCGCCGTCATCGGCCCGCCTCGAGCGCGGTGTGGACGAGGATCGCCGCCGCGAGATCCTCGAGCGCGCTGCCCACCGACTTGAACACCGTGCGGCCGTCGCCGACCGCGCGGCCCTGCAGGCCAGCGCGCGCCAAGGCAGCGAGCGTGCCGATCGCCTCGGCCTGCAGCACGCCGCGCGCGATCGGGCCGATCAGATCGCCGCTCTTGGTGCTTGCATCGTCGCTGTCGACGAACACGGCCGCGTTGGCGAAACAGTCGTCGTCGGCCTCGCGCATGGCCGGCGTGAAGCTGCCGATCAGGTCGAGATGGCTGCCGGCGCGCAGCCACCGCCCTTGGACGATCGGCTCGCTCGCGAGCGTCGCGCAACTGACGATCTGGGCCTCGGCCACGGCTTCCTCGGCGCTCGCCGCGCTTTCGCCGGCAAAGCCTTGCGCGACGAGCTCGCCGACCAGCGCTGCCGCCGCAGACGGCGAGCGCGCCCAGACCGTCACGCGCTCGATCGGCCTGCAGGCGCGGTGCGCCGCGGCGAGCAGCCGTGCGATCCGGCCGGCGCCGAGGATCGCGAGATGGTGCGCCTCACGCGGCGCCAGCCACGACGCGGCCAGCGCCGAAGTCGCGGCGGTGCGCCGGGCGGTGATCTCGTCGCCGTCCAGCCAGGCGAGCGGCACGCCGGTCGTCGCGTCGTAGAGCACATAGGTAGAGTGCAGCGAGGGAAGACCGCGCGCCGAGTTCGCGCCGGCGATGTTGACGACCTTGACGCCGTAGCAGCCGCCCTGCTGCCAGGCGGGCATGACCAGCGAGGTGACCGTCGTTGTGCCCGGCGCAGCGAGCTCGAGCACCTGCCGGGGCGGAAGCTCGCAACCGCGCTCGAACATCGCGCGCAGCGCCTCGACCAGCGCAGCGAACGGCAGTCTCTCGCGAGTGGCGGTCGCATCGAGAAACCGCACGAGGCGCTTTCGCCGCTCAGAACGACGCGCTCGCCGACATGCCGATCGTCCAGTTGCGGCCGGGCGCCGGCTCGAAGAACCGGCCGTTGCCCTCGTTGACGATCACCGAGCCCGCGTAGCGGCGGCCGAGCAGGTTGTCGAGACGGCCAAACGCCGACCACTCGATGTTGCCGATGCGGCCGACATAGCCGGCATCGGCGTTCACCACGGCGAAGCCGGGCGCGGCGTCGGAATTCGCGTCGTTGACCCACACCCGGCCGAGCACGCTCGCTTGCAGGCCGGCGCGCCAGCCGAGCGCCGGCGCCCAGGCGAGCGCGGCGTGCAGCATCGATCGCGCGACGCCCGGGATCCGGTTGCCGGCCGGAATCGCCAGGTTCGGCGTGGGGCACGGCGACCCGGTGCACGTCATGAAGGCGTCCCGATAGCGCGCGTCGAGCCAGGTCGCCGCGAGATTCGCGCGCATGTCGGACGCGAACTCGGTCTGCCACGCGGCCTCGAGGCCGCGCCGCCGGGTGGAGCCGACGTTCTGGAACGTCGCCCGGCCGCCGACGTTGCTCAAGGTCGCGATCTCGTTCGCGGTGCGGGTGTCGAACAGCGCGACATTGAAGCTTCCCCAGGTGCCGCGGGTCTTGACGCCGGCCTCGACGCTGTCGCTCTTCGACGCGCCCAGGGCGAAATTGGGGCCGGTCGCACCGTTCGGGCGATAGGCGAGCTCGTTCAGCGTCGGCGTCTCGAAGCCGCGACCCGCGGTCACGTACAGATGGACGGCGTCGCTGGCGCGAAACATCAGGCCGACCACCGGCAGGGTCGCGCCGAAACGGACGCTGCCGCTGTCGTCGGGATTGCTGCCGACGACGTAGTTGTCGCTCGAGCGGAATCTGACGCTGCTGTGTCGCAGCCCCGCGTGGAGCGTCCAGCGCTCGGCGAATTGCCAGGAGGCCTGCGCGTACTGGTCGAGATCGGTGACGGCGTTGTCCTCGTCGCGGCGGAGCGCACCTTGCACGCCGAGCGTGGAGCCGACGAAGTTCTGGAAGCCGAGCCGGTGCTCGTCGAGCGCGTCGTAGGCAACGCCGACGACGACCGTGAGCGGCGCGTCGCCGAGCCGCGTCCGCGCGGTCCAGCGCAGATCCGTGCCGTGGTAGTCGCGGCCGAGGTCGATCACGCCGCCCGGATGCAGCGGGCTGGCCTGCGGGCCGACCGGGATCGACTGGAACTGCACCGTGCTGCGCCGGCCGTCGTACACGAGCGCTCGCAAGGACTGGACATCGTCGAGGCGACGCTCCCAGACGATTCCCAGTTGCGTCTGCTCGACGGTCTTCCTGGTGTCGAAGGCGATCGCTGCCGGGTCGACGCCGCGCGGGTCGGCGTCGAACTGGCCGTGCGTCAGGCCGAGCGGGTCCTCGGCCTTGGGCAGCGCCACGTGGTTGAGGACAACGGTCCAGGCGTCCTTGCCTTCGCGCCAGGTGAGCTTGGCATTGCCGATGCGGCGTTCGGCCGCGCTGTGCTCGCGATAGCCGTCGGTGGAAAAGGTGCTGCCGCTCACCACGTAGCCGAACGGACCGACCGCGCCGCTCGCCTTGGCGCCGAAGCGGAGCGCTCCATAGCTGCCGCCGGAAACGCTCGCGGTCAGCGACGGGGCGCCGCGGCCCTCTTCGGTGAACACCTGGATGACGCCGCCCGACGAATTGCCGTAAAGCGCCGAGAACGGCCCGCGCAGCACTTCGATGCGGTCGACCGAGCCGAGATCGACGTTCGTGATCTGGCCCTGGCCGTCGGGCAGCGTGGCGGGAATGCCGTCGACGTAGAGGCGGACGCCGCGGATGCCGAAGGTCGAGCGCGCGCCGAAGCCGCGCACGGAGATCTGCACGTCCTGCGCGTAGTTCTGGCGGTCGCGCGCCATCAGCCCCGCGACGCCGCCGAGGCTCTCCGAGATGTTGACCTGCGGCTTGCCATCGCGGACGAATTCGCCGCCGATGCGATCGATCGATGCAGGGACGTCGAACGGCGATTGCTCGATGCGCGTCGCGGTGACGACGACCGGAGCGAGGCTCGCCCGGCCCGCGGCCGCAGCGTCCTGCGCGAATGACGCACTCGGCAGGATCGCGATCCACGACGCGACGAGAACAGGCAGGGCGCTCGTCACGGGCCCGGCGATCGTGATCGCTGCCCTGCTCTCATCATGCGTCGCCACGACGTCGAGCATAGAGGCAAATACAGAGCGGGGGGCACCGGGCGTTCGGCACGCCTGCCGACCCGGCGAAGCTCGGATGCGTCTGGGGTTTTCCCAAGCAGCCCGCGCGGCGGCGGGCGCGCATCATCGGCGTGCGATGCCGGTGCAGGCACCGGCGCTTGCGAGAGCGGAACCTTCTCAGCGCATCGAAGGAGAACAGGCATGGCAACAGGCAACGGCGGCGGACATGGGCGGGTGGCGCTCGTCACCGGCGGCATGGGCGGGCTCGGCGAAACGATCGCCACCAAGATGGTCGACGCCGGCTATCGCGTCGTCGTCACCTACTCGCCCGGCAACACCAAGCACCGCGAGTGGGTGCAGGGCATGAAGGACAACGGCTACGAGATCCTCGCCGTCCAGTGCGACGTCTCCGATCTCGATTCGTGCACGCGCGCCGTGGGCGACGTGCAAAGCCGCGTCGGTGCCGTCGACATCCTGATCAACAACGCCGGCATCACGCGCGACATGACGTTCAAGAAAATGGACAAGACGAACTGGGACGCGGTCATGCGGACCAACCTGGACAGCCTGTTCAACATGAGCAAGCAGGTCGTCGACGGCATGGTCGAACGCAACTGGGGCCGCGTCATCAACGTGTCGTCGGTGAACGGCTCCAAGGGCGCGTTCGGGCAGACCAACTACTCGGCCGCCAAGGCGGGCGTGCACGGCTTCACGAAGGCGCTCGCGCTCGAGGTCGCGAGAAAGGGAGTCACCGTCAACACGATCTCGCCCGGCTACATCGGCACCAAGATGGTGACGGCGATTCCGGAGGAGATCCTCAACACCAAGATCCTGCCGCAGATCCCGGTCGGCCGGCTGGGCAAGCCGGAGGAAGTCGCCGGGCTCATCATCTATCTCGCCTCGGACGAGGCGGCGTTCGTCACCGGCGCGAACATTGCCATCAACGGCGGCCAGCACATGCAATGACGCTGCGGCGTCGCCCACCAGGAGCAGCACCATGATGAAGGCCGGAATCGACCAGGACGCGCTGATCGCCATGTTCGCCGAAGCCAGTGCCAAGCAGGGCGAGGCCGTTCGCAAGGCGGTCGGCGAGGCGACGCTGCGCGCACTGCAAGGCCGCGAGCTGACGCTCGAGAACATCCGCAAGGTGGTGAAGAACGTGACCGAGGCGGCGTCGATGGGCATTGCGCGCAACCAGGCGCCGCGGGTGGACGTCGAGGGCCTGATCGGCAAGGCGCTCGCCGGCATCGACGGCGCGCTGCTGCAGGCGGTCGAGGCCAATCGCAAGGCGCTCGAGCAGTTCGTGAGCGGCGGCGTGTCGCTCACCGAGAAGCCGCTGAAGGACGCGCTCGCAAATGTCGAGAAGATGGAAGACGTCTTGTTCTCGGCGGTCGCCAAGGCGAGCCGGTCGGCCGGCCCGCTGCAAGGGCCGTGGCAGGACGCGCTCGAGTCGTTCCGCTCCAAGGGAAGCGCGACCGGCTCGCAGGCAGCGCAGACGGTGGAAAGCCTGCTCGGCCAGGCGCAGACGATGCTGCGCGAAGGCCGCGCGAGCGGCATGAAGGCTGCGCAGGCGATGCTCGACAGCTATGCCGCGCTCGCGAGTGGCGTGCTGATCGGCATGTCCGAAGGGCTCCGCGCCGGCCCGGCGGGCGCGAGCTCGGATGGCGCTCGTGCCGGAGCGTCGGAGGCCGGCGGCTCGGCCGCAGCGAGCGACGGTGCGGCGCACGCCGCGCCAGGCGCTTCGGGCCGAAGCCGGGGCGGCGAGACTGCGCCGTCGCGGTCGACCGCAGGCGGCGCCGGGAAACGGCCGGGCGCCTCGGGCGCGAAGCGCGGGGCGGCCAGCGCCAGCAGGCGCAGCGCGCGCTGATCAGTTCGGGCGCGCCGCCGCCTCGATCGCGGCGAGCACGCCGGCGACCCGCTGCTCGACCGCGGGATCCGGCCGGATCGGCCGGCCCCACGCGCGGTCGGTCTCGGCCGGCCCCTTGCTGGTGGCATCGAGCCCCATCTTGCCGCCGAGGCCGGAGACCGGCGAAGCGAAGTCGAGGCTGTCGATCGGCGTGCGGTCGAGGAGCACGGTGTCGCGCACCGGGTCCATGCGGGTGGTGAGCGCCCAGACGACGTCGTTCCAGTCACGGATGTCGACATCGTCGTCCGTGACGACGATGAACTTGGTGTACAGGAACTGGCGCAGGAATCCCCAGATCCCGAACATCACCCGCTTGGCGTGGCCGGGGTAGCGCTTGCGGATGCTGACGATCGCCAACCGGTAGCTGCAGCCCTCGGGCGGCAGGTAGAAGTCGACGATCTCGGGAAACTGCTTCTGCAGGATCGGCACGAACACCTCGTTCAGCGCGACGCCGAGCACGGCGGGCTCGTCCGGTGGCTTTCCGGTGTACGTCGAGTGGTAGATGGGATCGCGCCGATGCGTCATGCGGCAGATCTCGAACACGGGAAACCAGTCCGGCTCGTTGTAATAGCCGGTGTGGTCGCCGAACGGGCCTTCGAGCGCGTGCAGGTAGCCGCCGATTTCCTTCAGCGCGACGCCGAGCTCGCTCCGGCCGGCGAAGCCGGCCGCCGCCGCGGGCACGTGCCCCTCGAGCACGAATTCCGCGGTCGCCGGTGCCTGAAGCGGCACGCCGGCGTCGCCGACCACGCAGTCGCTGACCTCCGTCCGGCTGCCGCGCAGCAGCCCGGCGAACTGGTACTCCGAGAGGCTGTCCGGCACCGGGGTGACTGCGCCCAGCATCGTCGCCGGATCGGCTCCCAGGGCGACCGCCAGCGGAAACGGCTGGCCCGGGCGTGCCAGGGCGAACTCGCGGAAATCGAGTGCGCCGCCCCGGTGGGCGAGCCAGCGCATGATCACCTGCCTGCGGCCGATCACCTGCTGCCGGTAGATGCCGAGGTTCTGCCGTGACCGCGCCCCGGGCAGGCCTTGCGGCCCGCGCGTGATCACGAGGCCCCAGGTGATCAGCGGGCCGGCGTCTTCCGGCCAGCAGGTCTGAACCGGCAGCGCCGCGAGATCCACGTCGGCGGCCTCGAGCACGACTTCGCGGCAGGGCGCGCGCGAAGTCGTCGCCGGCCGCATCGTCCAGACGGTCCTGGCCATCTCGAGCAGGCGGCCGACGTCGCGCAGCGCCTTCGGAGGCTCGGGCTCCTTGAGGTTCGCGAGCACGAGACCGACGTCTCGCAGCTCGCCCAGGCCGCTCGCACCCATCGCCCACGCGACCCGCCGCGTGGTGCCGAAGAGATTGGTCAGGACCGGAACCGTGTAACCGGTCGGCGATTCGAACAAAAGTGCCGGGCCGCCTCGACGAAGGGTGAAGTCACCGACCGCTGTCATCTCGAGCCGCGTGGAGACTGGCTCTCGGACCCGGACGAGCTCGCCGGACGCCTCCAACGCGGCAACGAACTGGCGCAAATCGGCGTACTTCATACTCAATCGCTATAAGTCGACCCTAAACCAGTGTTGACCAGGAATTTAAGCGATTCCTAGAATCCCGCCGTTTTCCGCCTCTCCTGGGCGCTTGTCTCGGGAAGGGAGCGGACCTGAGGACCTGATGTTGTCCGGCCGGCGAATCGATCGCCGCGCCTTCGCCTCCGCCGAGGCGATGACGGCGTCGAACGAAAGTGCGAGTCATGTCTTCATTGAAGCAGATCTGCTCGTCCGCCCGCTCCTGGCACGCCTCCGCGCTCGCCTCGGCGGCGGTGTTCCTGCGCGACGTCGGCCACGGCATGCTCGAGATCGCCCACAACTCGCTCGCCCTGCTCGGCCTGCTCACGCTGGGCGCGGTGCTGTTTGCCTCCGGCCGCGCCGACGTGCGCCACGCCATCGAGACGGAGACGCTCAGCTGGCTGCAGGCCCGGCAGGAAGCCCGCCAGCAGGCGGAGGCGCCGGAAGCCGAGCCCGATCTCGGCGAGCCGGACGCCATCCTCCGGGCGACGGCGGCCGATCCCAAGGACCTGAGCCGTGCCCAGGCGTCGGTCGCGCTCTGGCTGTCGCGCCGCTATCACGTGGCTCCCGAGCCGGTCAGCCGCCTCGTCCAGGAGGCCTGGAACGTCGGCGCCCTCGTGAACCTCGACCCGACCCTGATTCTTTCCGTGATGGCGGTGGAATCGAGCTTCAACCCGTTCGCCCAGAGTCCCGTCGGCGCGCAAGGCCTGATGCAGGTCATGACCAAGATCCACGACGACAAGTACGAGGCGTTCGGCG